>ERZ773243.395-NODE-395-length-64244-cov-27.756313_pt1 | contig 64244 bp, 54 predicted proteins | sample MGYA00580520_ERZ773243 | MGnify/ENA primary metagenome ERZ773243 (study PRJEB29015, sample SAMEA2737747) | human gut metagenome | biome: human gut; feature: human-associated habitat; material: faeces | place: China | collected 2012 ... | reverse complement strand
TAGGAAAAATCGAAAACACAGTTAGTTCTTCGGAAGAACCAAAAGAAAATTTCCAGGCAAATGATGATATTGTAGGGGCTGCGGTTTATCAGTACGGCGATAACATTGTCGTTGAGTTTGAGGGAAAATACTGGTTATATGAACACTATCATAACACAGACTTTGACGGAAACTCAGACTGATATGCCCCACGCCCAAACAAGCCATACTTCTGATGAAAAAGTATCCGAACAAAACCTTCTTGCAAAGTAAATAAGTTTTCCATTTTACAAGGGCAGCCGAGAAAATCGACTGTCCTTTTTCTATGCCTACGGGCAGAAAGGAGCGACCACCCATGACAAAGCCAAGAGAGAAAACCCGCGAGGAATTGACTGCCGAGATTGAGGACGGGAAGAAGAAAATCCGGCAGTTTGAAAATCGGGAAAAGATGTTGCGTCAGAAGCTATCCAAAGAGGAACGCAGAACGCGCAGCCACCGCCTTATCGTCCGGGGCGCAGTCTTTGAAAGTATTGTGCCAGAAGCAAAGGGCATGACCAACGAGGAATCTGCCACCTTTCTCTGGCTTGCATTAACGAGGCAAACTGTATTTTATATCTAGTACAGTTACCAATGTACTTATTGAATGAATGGTTAAATGAAGGCGCAAAAGAGCCGCCCATAAAATAGTAGCTCTATGCGTCAGCTATTTTACGGGCGGTATTCTTTATTAAGAATATATTTAAGTAAATGGACTGCTTTTACTAATAACTGTTCATTTATTCTTAATAGTATCCCCTTGTTTCCCGCCATCCTTTTACATACCACCTAATTCCAACATATACCAGTTGCACCAATAATAAGAGAAATAGCATATTGATCGGCAAAACTGTCTTTATCCAATCTCCAAAGTAGATTGCTATTTCCAGGCTTATAAGTGTTACCAGTATGGTAATCATATTCCAACAGTATTTCTTATATAGCCCTGCAATCTTTATCCCTATAAACGCTAGCATTGTTGTATGCCATATCAACTTCCTCAAAAGTATCAACATAGAGTGCAATTTCGCTATGACCATTTAGACCTTTTATATACTCATACCTTCTGTGTGTCATGTTTTCAAAATCTTTTCTTCCATATAGCAAAAACAATGTTCCATCCTTAACAAGATAAACATTTGATGTGTCTTCGCTTTCTTTAATCTCAAAGCCAAGAACATCTCTATAAAAGCGAATCATTTTCGCCATATCTTCAACAAATAATCCAAATCCATCTAATCTCATAGTCCACCTCCGTATATTCCAATTTTTCTTTCTAATCAACTATCCAGCAAACTCGGAAATTATCAGTTAGATAAATGATAAAATTGTTCTTAACTTAAATCAAGAGTTGTATAGCCAAACTCGTTGATATGTCTTTGCAAATTATGAAAATCTATCATGTTTTTATTTTTCCGAAATAGTCCTTTTTTATTAAACAATATTTTAGTATGTGCGTATGTGCTATACAATTCGATATATGGCGGTTCGGCAGTGATATTTCTTTCTCCGATACAGTTTCCTCTACTGTTGGGATATTTCCGATTGAAATTTATAGTACATTCTTTGTATGTCAACCAATGCAAATCACTAAATTTTATTCCATGCTCATCAATAGAAACAATATTCTCGTAGGAGACTTCTTTAACCTCAAGATGGAAATAATGATGTTTTGATTTAAAATACTCGACAGCTGCATTGATATGTTCCAGAAAAAATGCGATTTGTTCCTCCGTCAAACTACATTCCCATGGATAGTTGTTAGCCATTCCTGTTTTCCCGTATTGATATGCTGCCATACTATATTTTATTTCCGGTTTTATCCATTTTACAATCAGAAAATCGTTTTCCTCAAGCAATATTTCAGCGTTTCCTGTTGAAAGAATTTGTGCTTTTATTGCCTCTGTTTCAGCTGTCATAAATAAAGTTCCTTTCCTAACAAATACCAATTTCTTAGTTTTAAAAACGCTTGATATCATTTTATATTCATTGTGAATCTTCTAAATACACTATACATCTGTTAACATCTTTTGGAGAATAAAAAACCGGAACTTTCTTCTTCATAAACAACTTTTTGTCACTTTGAAGCATATTCTCTAACTCTGGTTCTATTCCTTCTTCGTAATCTCCATAATGCCCGATCGTGAAGCGGCACTCATGTTCCATATTATCTTTTGTCTTAAATATAATATGAGCTTCGGTATAGGGCTGGTTAAAATCATTAACTAACGTTACATCTTCGATGATCCCCTCGACCAGATTCCATTTTATAATCACGGAAAATCGATTGACCAAATAGATGATAGGAATAATTGCAAAGAGAGCAGCTAAAAAAAGCCATCTGTTAAAAAGTCCGGCAATGATTCCGGGGATAGCCGTTATAAGCACCGCAATCATACACCTTTTACATGTTCTCTTTAATACTTTACTTTTGTATTTCCCCATTATCTTTCAGCTTTCCTTACAATTTCACCATCATGTCGGATTCATATTTTATAATCGTTGAAAATCAAAGTATTACAAACACTACTACCAAACATCCAACGAATCCCACGAACCACGGTATTATAAAAGATAGAAAATTTGCTTTATTTTTTCGAAGCAGAATCATTGCGGTTATCATTATGGCTAACCATGCGAACATAATAAAATATCCAAACAAAAGATAAACTACAGGACCGGTCAAAATTTAAAGAACCAGAAAAGCTTCCCGCCATATGGATTTTTCTTACTGAGCAACCGTGCCGAAACTGTATGGAATAATAAAAATGCACCGCTTATGATCGTCATCACCAGTTCAAACTGTGATACGACCGACATGGAATTATCATTATAGCCTATATAAACATTCTTACTGCCCAGAATGCTGCAATTTCCCTCATACCAGAACACATCGGCACCATTGACCGGTGAATCCGCCTTAATCTGCAGCACCGTATAAGTTGGCCGAATGCCTTTCCCATAACGTGATTTGTAATTTCTGACAGCATTTCCGCTATGTACCTTAACATGATTGGAGCTCTGCCGGGAGCTTTGATATGTTACAGTTCTCATCGAGTTTTATAGCTGATAAAGAAAGACTGAACGCCTCTTGTAATTGCCCATTATAAAAGGAAGTTTCCGCATTTGAAATTAATTCTGCAAGTTGATCTTTTTTGTCCATTGGCATCCAAATCATCCCCTTACGTAACATCGGTTTTTTTCAGTTCGTTTATTAGCTCTATATCATAATCATTTGGAGCATCACTGAATGCTTTTTCTGCTAAAGTGACAGCTTCTTTTGAAATCGTAACCTCATTAGCTAAAACGTTCTCCAAAAAATTTTCAAGAGCCACCCGTTTTTCTCCATATTTCGCCAGTTCTTCAGCATCTTCCACAAGAGCATTCACAAGAGAGTCGTCATGAAATTGCATAGAGATATTTTTGAAGAACATATCATATGCGTCTTTTACCATTTTAATCTCCTCTCATAATTAGCGATTAATAGGAAAGCCAGTTACTATCCCTTCACCGCCTGGTTCAACAATCACTCTAATATCTAAACTATGGTTTTGTCCTTCAACAGTAAATCTAACTGGTCTACCATTTCTTGTGGTAAGAGGAGCGTTTGGATCTGGACCACCAATAGTTTTCGGTGCATTTCGACCACTTCCTGGACCTGTAGCTTGTTGCCAAATTGATTTTGGACTATTCGCAACATCTTCGACAGCCTTAATAGCATTATCATCGGACCAAGTATCTGGAAAAGCACTATTGCCAAATCCGCGATTTGGACCGTGCCCAGGATCATCTGGACCTTCGCCTTCACCAGGATTTATCTTTTCAATAGCGAGCAGACCAGCAGTTGTAAGTACCAATGTACCAGCAACAAAGCACGCCATATTCTGAGAAGCAGCACTTGAGAACGAAGATACCAAGCTTACCCCCATCTGGAACTTGTTGTATACATCGCTCTGATGCATTTTGTTGTTAAGTTCCGTGATTGGGTTATTAGGATCAATCATCCCAAATCCTAATGATACCATGTCAAAACCATCCATACTATTAGAAATGGCCCCGCTGATTTTAGAGGTTGTCTGGATTGCGTTTCCTAATTTAGAACCGCAGGTTATGAATTTGCCGGCGATTCCGCCTACGCCGCCCAAGGCACCACCCATTATGGCACCATCTAATGCACCTTGGGCAAATCCTTCTAGGAATGAGCCTCCTGTTAGCATACTGGTAATTCCGCCAATCAAGCCACCGGTCAAAGCACCTTTTAAAGCTCCGATAAGAATGCCAGTGCCTATACCCTGTAAGCCAGGAACACAAATGCAGACAACAGCCACTACGATTTCAATTACCAGAACGATCTCTTTCCAGTGATCTTTACACCACTGACCGACCTTTTTCAAACCTTCGCAAAATTTTTCCCAGTCGGTCTTTTCGCAGTCAGGCTTAAGATAAGAGTATTGTTTGTAAAAGTCCTTCTTAGCACGTGAGATTTCGGATGATGCCGAATTATCACGATCTACCGTCAAGTTAATAAACTCATCGACTTCTCTTTGGGTTGCTTCGAGACCCGCAATCTGCTGTTCTTGTGTCTGAGAAGAGGTTCAAAAACAGTTAACTTCTAAATCAACTGTTTTTTGAAAGGTCGTTTCATCAGATTCTTATAGCAATCCAGCAAATAATCTCATAAATAATTGTCCCAGTCGCAAATATGCACTTCGTCCGGTTTGATATTGGTCTGTCACATCACGACATTCTCCCAGCGTGTTCACTCTTTTTTGAAATAGAACAACAACACAGCAACAACTCAAATCGACTTAAAATTCCAGACTATTCGCATTCAGCAAGAAATACTTCATTCCCATGATGACAAAACCTTCATCATTTCTCCAAGGCTTTTTGCTGCCATTTACAATGACGATCTTCTTGAAAGAGTCCGGGATATTACGCAGAGAATTGAACTCCTGCGTCTGTTTTTCTTCCGAAGTCATGTCATATGCAACCTGGATATAGTATCTCTGGTTTCCTTGATTCACCACAAAGTCAACCTCCAACTGCTTGCGAACACGTTTGCCCTCTTTATCCTTATCGAAGATATCCACGACACCCACATCAACATTGTAGCCACGGATCAACAGCTCGTTATAAACAATGTTCTCCATGATATGAGTAGGCTCCTGCTGTCTGAAATTCAGACGTGCATTTCTCAGTCCCAGATCAGTAAAGTAGTATTTCAGATTTGCACCGATATACTTTCTGCCCTTAATATCGTATCGGCTTGCCTTGGAAATCAAAAAGGCATCTGTCAAATAGTCGATATGCTTGGAGATGGTTTTATTAGCATAAGTCATCTGACGCTCACAGGCAAAGGTATTGGCAATCTTTGAAGGGTTGGTCGGTGCGCCGATTGCAGATGCAAGCACATCAACCAGAATCCCAATCTCATCCACGTTCTGAATCTTATTTCTTTCAATAACATCCTTCAGATAGACATTTGCAAAGATGTTCTTCAGATAGTCCGCTTTCTGTCGTTCGCTCTGGAAACTTACGATCTGCGGCAATCCTCCGTAGATCATGTAGTCATCCCATGCATCATCATAATCGCCGTCATAGACAGAATAAAACTCTGCAAAGGAGAGAGGGTAGATTCTAATCTCATCACCTCTGCCACGGAATTCGGTCGCAATGTCGCTGGACAGGAACTTGGAATTACTTCCGATGACATACATATCAATATTGCTCATGCGGAGCAGGCTGTTCAGCACTTCCTCAAATTGTGACATAAACTGCACTTCATCAAGAAGCAGATAGTATTTGCCATCGTCTTTCATGGCATCTTTGATGTACTTGAAACACACCTTAGGATCTCTTAGTTCCTCATTTTCAATACCGTCCAATGCAATCTCAATAATATGATCAACATCAATGCCGTTCTCCAGTAAGTATCTCTTAAAGATGGTAAACAGCAAAAAGGATTTGCCACATCTACGAATGCCGGTAATCACCTTTATCATTCCATTATCTTTTCGCAGGGTCAGCTGCTGTAGGTAAGCGTCTCTTTTAATCTCCATCATTACGCTCCCCCTTTCCGTGCATCTGCACACTTTTTAGTAATGAGATCCTATCACAGAACGACCTGAATTTCAATATGTATTCCCATTTTATGTGCATCTACACACTTTTATGTAATGTTGATAAATATATTTTCAGATTTTTTTGATTGCAGTGTCTATAATCGACTACTCCAATCGTTATTATAGGTAAACAACAAAAAGAAGATGGTTCCGATGTTTCATTAAATATGTTCGTTAGTCTTTTACGCAAAGGATTCTATCTCCTCTGCGCCCTAATGCTTTTCGGATTCAGTTCAACAAACTGGAATCTGACTAATTATTGTGTTTTAATGATTCTATAAACTACCCCCAATTGAGCAGGGTATGTTTCTTTAATCATTCCATTAAACCATATTGTAACGATATCTCCCACCTGAACATCTTCCGCTAAATTTTCTGCCGATACATAATACTCTCCATCATTCATCTGACAAAAGCCTTCAGCTGTACTCACATGCGTTACAAGAAGTTCTCCATCATCGATAATTTCTTTTACTTTTGCATTAAAATTGATAACCTCTATTGGAATAGACGTATCATCTTTTTCAATATCTCTAAATATGATTCGTTCGTCATCAATGACTACTATGAGCTGACCTTCAGAACTCCTTTGATAATGATATCCGCTTCCGAAATTTGATTGATTATTTTCAGATGGTAACTCTGTCCCTGCCACTGTTGACACAATTTCTCCATCCATTGTTCCACAACCAGGCATTGACGCTACATATCCTGTGTCTTTATATATAACACCATCAACCATAACACATGGAGGATATGAGCCAGTATCTGCTATTTGCTCATTTTGTACCACATCATCATTTTCTTTATTTTCTGTTTCTACGGACACATTTCCAGACACAGGTTCTTTATTTTCTTGATTCGTTCCACATCCAGCCATTCCCAGCACCATACATAATACAAGCAGATAGATTACTTTTTTCATAATACATGCCTCCTTAACTTATATTTTTTAACTCTATAAACCGGAATTTGACTATTCGTTTGTTTCTCTATAAACTGTCATTCCGAGTATTTTGATTTCGAACCCATCAATATATGGTTTTACACCATCTACTTCTGGTGCAAGTCGGTGTATTTTTGTAACCTCATACACTAATGCTTTATACCTAACACTTCCGCCGTCTTTTAAGTTCATACGAACAGGGGTTAATAGGATTACTAAAACAACTATAATCGCAATTACCACAAAGAATTTCTTTTTCATACAATCACACTCCTTTGTTAAATACCGATTTGTTAAGCTCTTTTTATCTCTTAAACCAATTCTATTATGTATCATATTTTATGTCAAACAAAACTCACTCTCAACAAATAATCCCCTCCGCACTAGAGCATATTTCGCTTGCTTCCGGCACAGAAGGGGATTTTGATTTAACTAAGTAACGTAATATAGATACCGGTCAGGATTGCCGTTGTGATAACGCCGCAGATATTCGCGCCGAGAGCATAATCCAGAATAAATGCTGCCGGATTTGCCTTTGCAGCAGCCTTCTGTGCAACCTTCGCCGTAGACGGCACACACGACACGCCCGCGATGCCGACCGTCGGATTGAACTTTCCTTTCTTGAAAAAATATACAACATAGCCGCCAATGATACCACCGATTCCGGACAGCAATAACGACAGCATACCGAGGATCAGAAGCTTCACAACCGTTGCATCCAAAAGCGTGCTTGCATCACACAGAACTCCAAGCATCAACCCCAGGAAGAACGTTGCAAAATACAAGAAATTTTCTCCAATCATCTTGATGTACGCAGAGATTCCGGTCTCGCGGATTACGATTCCCACGAAGAAGCTCAAAAACAGCGGTGCCGCAACCGGGAACAACAGGCAAAGCAGCGCATTTGTAATGACTGCAAATACAATCTTCTCCTTTGGACGAATCTTGCTCACTTTCTTCTCTTTCGGAATCTGCTTTCCACGCATTTCTTTCGGGATCAGGAGTTTGATCAGGTATGGATAGCCACCATAAGTAAGACTTAAGTACAGATACGCAACAATCGAGATTGGCACGAAAAGCTCCGGTGCCAGCTTCAGCGAAGCAAAAAGCACCATCGGTCCATCTGCACCTCCAATGATAGAAACAGCTGCTGAAGAACCGGCGTCAAGTCCCATCGCACGTGCGATCGGATAGGTTGCAACTGTACCAAGCTCTGCAAAAAGCGCGATTGTCATACTGATAAATGGGTGTTCGAGCACGTAACCGATATCACACAAGATACCGATTCCCATAAATACGAGACACGCGATCAATCCGTTACTGAACGTCAGATTATAAATCGGCTGCAGGAAATTGATCTGCATGTATGTCATCAGCTCATCGGTCGTGGAAAGTAGCGGATCAATGATCAGGTTTCCGATCTGATTTTCACCGAGGAACAAAACGCCCGCATTGACCGCAGACATACCGAGTCCCATCGGCACCATGATGAGCGGCTCCAACGTTCCCTTCACGCCTAAATACACCAATAAGAATCCTAAGAAAATCAACGCGACTCTCGCAATCGCAATCTGTGGTGACTGCGCAAACATCGTACCGATACCCTGGAAAAGATCTAAGATACTCATTTCTCTTCGTCCTCCCCTCTCTTGCTGAATTTCTGTATACAAACCATAGTCAGCTTCATCAGGCAGGCGATTCCATAAGAAATAATCACACCAAGACCTATTACTTTTAATGTAATCATAGTTTACGTCCTTTCTATTCAATTTTCATTTTATACATAACAATCTGATCGTGTTATGCGAATAGATGGGACTTTTTTCCATCGGAACGATGTAAATACAAAATAACTAAATAGCGTGGTGTAAGATCACTCTGCACCAGCATTTCCGGGATACCGACAGACAGACTCTGCATCTGCCGCTGCATGGCAAGACATGCCAGATAAGAAACAGCGCATCCGTTCTTCCGCGAAGCTTTCATTCGCTCAATCCGCTCGGATGACCGCATTCTTGATGTGAGATTCGTCTCGAAGATTTCGGTTCCTTCAATCTTCCGCAGTGTCGTATCGGAGATTGCCGTCTGGGACTTCTGCAGGCAGACCTGCTCTGTATGATGCACTTCGGAGATGCTGTCATTTCCGTAAAATGCACACAGAATGCTTAAGGCTGCGATTAAAATTGCCACAATGATTCGCTTGTGATCTGCACATCGTCTCATACTTAACTCCTCGTTGGAACTCGTTTCTTCAATGGCAAATCATAGCGAATTATGTGGCAACTGTTAATTTCTATTTTACTTTTTTTAACCGTTTATGGTCTCTGACCAAGCGCGCCCTCCAGTGTCAATGTCTCACCGCTCATATACTTGAAATCCGGTGACGCAAGCTGTACGCAGACACGGCCGATTTCCTTTTCTACATCTCCGAAATGGCCCATCGGCGGTGTGTGGACATTCGCCTTGAATGCGTCCGGATATGCTTTCTCGAAGTTCTCAAGCTGTGCGGTCCATGCAAGCGGACATACGACGTTCGCATTGATGCCATCGGCAGCCCACTCGGTTGCTGCGACTCTCGTCAGTCCACGGATGCCTTCCTTCGCTGCAGCATAAGCGCACTGTCCGAAATTTCCGAACAAGCCTGCACCGGATGCAAAATTAATCACGGAGCCCTTCGTCTCCTTCAGATATGGATAGCATGCTTTCATATAATAAAATGCTGCATACAATCCGGAATAAATCGCAAGGTCAAACTGTGCGGTTGTATGATCGGCGATCGTCACACCGGAAGCAGAAGCCTGCGCGTTGTTGATCAGTACATCAATTCTTCCAAATGTATCGATCGCCTGCTTTACAACATTTGCCACGACTGCCTCATTGTCAGAGCCGGCGCTTACATCTGCCTGTACCGGAAGCACCTTCACGCCGTATTTGCGTTCGATTTCTTCTTTTGCATCGTCTAGCTTCTGTACGTTCCGTCCGGTCAGGACAAGGTTCGCGCCTTCCTTCGCATAGGCAGTTGCGATTCCATATCCGATTGAACCGCAGCTTCCGTCGCTTAATACCGCGCGTCCGCCACCTGTGATAATTGCTACTTTACCTTCTAAAAATCCCATGTCATAATCCCCTTTCGTATCATAATTCAGATATGTATATTGTACCAAAAAAACGCATGCTTCTCAATGGAAATACATGCGTTTTTTTCTCATTTTACTCGCGATTTTTAAGCACTTCAGCCGGTAACATCTGCTTGATCTTCCGCACAAGTAAATGATTGATAATGAAATACAATACAAGCACACCTGCGAACATCGCCAGATACAGCCATGCCGAGAAGGACTTGTCGACACCACACGCAATGTTCGGCACGAACTGCGGCTCGTACACCGCATCGAGCAGTACCTTCGCAAGCGGAATCGAAACAAGCGCACCGAGCAAAACGATATAGTAGTTTCCATCTAAATACATCTTCTTGACTTCCTTGTTCCGGTAACCGAAGATCTTGATCAACGCAATGCTGAACGAAGAACGATCGATCATAACCTTCATCATCAGATACAGGACAATCGCAAAGATCAGGGCAGATACCGCGCCGATCGTAATAATCATCGAACGCATCTGGTCAGAGAAGATTCCGGCTGCTTTCTTCACATCGTCACGTGTCATCGTCGAATACAGACGTCCACTTTCCACACCCAGATCATGATCGGCAAATACGACATTATAATAATCATCCTGCTCACCGAACAAGTCAAGTGCCTTGTCATATGGAAGGAACACCATAAAGCTTGGCGCATACTGTGTCACTGCCTCAATCTCAAATGCATAAATCTTTCCATTTTCCTCATCCTTCAGGGTGATCACATCCCCTTTTTTCAATCCATATTTGTAAGAAATGGATGAGCTGATTGTTACCTTATCTGCGGAATCGGAAAGTGTCACATCAAAGAACGGATTGTTCTCCCTGATGCCAAGCACCGTTACATCGAAGTTATATCCATAGATTTCCTTCTTCAACGTCTTGGCATAAGCTTCATAGCCACCATCCGGCACTTCCTCGCCCGGATATTTATAGGTATACATATATTCAAATTTTGTATCTGCGACATAATCATCCTGTACAGCACGACAGTATACATAGATTTCCATTGACATAACGAGCAGCAGGATACTGACAAACATACCGAATACAACGGTAAGTGCAGTCCGTCTCTCACGCAGGATCTGGCGGATACGGAACAGTTTCATAAACTTCATGTTGCCAAGCTTCACATCCTTGCCCTTTGCAGCCTTCTGCTCATTTTTAAGCAATGTCAATACTGGACGGGACAGGCGCTTGCGGATAACAAGACTTGTCACGACCAGACATATGATTGGCGGAATTGCAACACCATATACGATTGTATATGGCCGTATCTGTACCGCTATATCCGGCAGGGAATAATAATAATATGTATCCTGCATCTGGTACCGCACGCCAACCTTTGTATAAGCGAGTGCTGTTCCAATTGCACCTCCGATCAGGGAAATCAAGGTCGGAAGCAGGATGTAATGCCTCATCAGATCCTTTCGCTTTACACCGAGTGCATAGAGGGCTCCGATCACAGCGCTCTCCTGATCGATGGAATGTACCACGAATACAGAAAGCACATAAGCAATCAGCACCAGGAGCAAAACGCCAGCAATCATACCGATTGTATTGTTCATCTCCACATCATCACTGGCTGCATGGATACGCACATTGTCCTCTGCAGTTACGAAGGACAGCAGATTATTCGCATCAGCATTGAATATCTCATCGAGCATATTCTCTGTCTCATCCTTTAATTCCTGCACGCCATCTTGTACATCAGCTGCACCGTCGGCTGCGTCCGCAGTACCATCTGTATATTCATAGATACCATCCGAAAATGCTTTCAGCTTCTGCAATTCGCTCTTCGCATTCACAAGCCCAAGCTGCAGCATTGCATTGTTTGTGGACCGAATCTGCTTATCTAATACTTCCTCGAAATTATCTGCGGTCAAAATCTCAACTCCGTAGGCAGAGAGCTTACTGTTTGCCTGTTCGAGATAGGCTGCAAATATCTGGTCGGATGCTTTTTGGAGATCGTGATTATTGTCTGTCAGCTCTGACAATCCATCCGCAAGCTCCTTTGCCCCATCGGCAAGCTCGTTAATTCCATCACGAAATTCCTCTTCCCTGCCGAGCGTCCGGTCCCAATACTCCTGAAAATACGCATCATCCACATCGTCGGAGGAGAAGGAAAGCTGCTTTAACTCTGCCTTTAATTCGTCATCGGTCATCGCATCATTTAACTTGTATGCATAATAATATTCCTCGGACTTCTCACTCTTGCCTTCCTTCTGAAGTATCGTGTACGCCTCATCTGTCACAAATGCCAGACCGAAGTTCAGACTGTCACAGACTGTGTCGCCGAGTGATTTCAATGGACTGTCGTAATCCGGCACCGTGCCGATACCGCTTACTTTATATGTACGGTCACCAAGAACAATTGTATCTCCTACGTGTATATCGTTTTTCTCCGCATATTGCCGCTCAAGCACAAGCTCATCGTCTGCCTGTGCGAGCTTGCCCGCATGAATCGCAATCGTGTCGATTTTGGTACGATTCTTGAACACACGAAGTGTCTTATCCCCATCGACATCATAATCTAAGAAAAACATTTTCTCCAATGTAATTCCCTTATCCGTCAATGCGTCCCACTCACTCTCCTTCATCGGAACAAAGAGGGAAAACTGACCATCTTCGACGTTCTGCTTCTTCGCCTCGGTTGTTGTGCCACGCATAACTGTCTCTGCTGCTCCAACAATACTCACAACCATATACATGCTGAGAATCAGCAAAAATGCGAGTGCCAGATAGCGCGGCAGATTCTCTTTGAAATCTCTGAAAATTCGTTTGCGTAATACTTTCTGCATCTTACAAATCCTCCAATTCCGCTGCCGGCACCTTCTTCTCGTTGCAGTAATTCTTCTTAATCTGTCCGTCCTTCAGAACGATCACCTGATCAACCATATCCTTGATTGCGTTGTTGTGTGTGACGATGATCATCGTTGTTCCATACTGCGCATTGATCTTCTCTAACAAAATGAGGATATCCCGGGAAGTTCTCGAATCCAGCGCTCCGGTTGGCTCATCGCAGAGCAGAAGCTTCGGATTCTTGATGAGTGCACGGGCAATCGCACAACGCTGCTGTTGCCCGCCGGACAACTGGGATGGAAATTTGTTCTGATGCTCGGTGAGTCCAAGCACATCCAGAAGTTCATCCATATCCAGTGGCTGATTGGTCAGATACTCACACACCTGAATGTTCTCTCGCACCGTAAGGTTCGGAACCAGATTGTAAAACTGGAAGATGAATCCGAGATAATCTCTACGATAATCAGAGAGCGCATCCATCTTAAGTCCTACCATCTCCTGTCCGTCGACCTGAATCGAACCGGAATCTACCACATCCAGTCCACCGATACAGTTCAAAAGTGTCGATTTACCGGAACCACTTGTTCCCTGAATCACACACATCTTTCCTTTTTCAATGCCTACCGACACGCCCTTCAACACCTGCATATAGCTGCCACCCTCTCCGTAGCTTTTCTTTACATCTGATACCTCTACATACATCTTCTTTGTCCTCCTTTTTTCGAAGCAGTTCCTCCTACTCAATTCTGCGCAGACACGCTCTCGCTCACTTCCACACGCAACAGGCACTAAACTCTCTGCACCTACATGCTTTCGGTGCAGCTCGTTAAGTGCTGGCGTGTTCCAATGGTCTGCGCACGAATTGGTAGATAGAAACTGCTTCATCTACATAATCATCCGCTTCCAACGACAGATTCGCCTATTTCGATAATCCTTGTATGTATTTGAATTATCTTGCCTTTGCATAACACTGTTATGTTCTAGGCTTATAAAAAGCTATGCATGGCATAGCTCATTTACTTTATTTGGTTTGGAACATTGCGTACCAGCCGCCAACCAGATACGGCAGGACGTGTTCCATGTGCTGTAGCGCTTTCTGCTCATCTCTCTCATGCAGCAGCAAATGGGTAAATGCATTGATCTGTACATGAGAGACCCAATGGATCGTATAGGCATCCGGCGGATCTACCCCCATCTGCTTTGCCTGTTCATCCGCAAATACGCGATATCCCTGTTCCAGTATCTCAACAAACTGATCGACGCAGTTTTCAAACCGAGACCCCTGGCTCTTCGTCAAAATCAAAGTAAACATATCATAGTTTGCATATAGAAGATGGATAATCTGCGCGCTTGCAAACATATCATCCTGCATGTTATCTTCCCTTGCATCCGGAAGCTGTTGCAGTTCCATGAGTTCCTGACGCATATGCTGTTGCAGCATATGTTTTAGCTTCTCCAAAACCGGCTCCACAATTGCCGCAAACAAATCTTCCTTATCCTGAAAGAAGAAATACAACGCGCCGGTCGTCACCCCTGCATTCTTACAGATTGATCGAAGCGAGGCTCCCTGATATCCTTTTTCCAAGAATTCCTGCTTGGCACTCGCCAGCAGCATCTCCCTTGTTTCCTTTTCCACTTTTCTAGCTCCTTTTCGCTCCATCCTAATACAGGCTTCGCCTGTAGGAGGCTCCTCGGGTATCGCCCCATCACTTCGTGATGCGGCAGGTCGTCGCCTCCATCTTAATACAGGCTTCGCCTGTAGGAGGCTCCTTACATAACGCCGTTATGTTAACGTATATTGCGCCAACTGTCAACCCTTATTTTTTAATTTGGGGGATTTTCCTGATTTTCCAACTTTTCCCCCAACCCACTTGCTTCCCAACAGCTTCCGGTTGGGGGATTTTCCCGATTTCTCAACTTTTCCCCCAACCCACTTGTTTCCCTTTAGCTTCCGGTTGGGGGATTTTCCCGATTTCTCAACTTTTCCCCCAACACGCTTGCTTCTCAGCTGCTTCCGGTTGGGGAATTTTCCCAATTTTCCAACTTTTCCCCCAACACGCTTGCTTCCCAATAGCTTCCGGTTGGGGGATTTTTCCGATTTCTCAACTTTTCCCCCAATTTACCACTCAAACTAACATAAAAAAGCAGCCGACTTTCATCGACTGCCTAAAACTCTAACTTCCACAAAAATTAGATCATTTCTGTAACCATGACTATTGACTACTAATTCACCACACGAATCTGCTCTTCGTTGATCAGCGGATACCGTCGAAGTGTATCTCCATCCAGGTTCTCCCGGTGCATATCCACCGCCTGAATCTGATGATTCTCATAGGTTGTATAATAATAGATTCCCTTGTCCGCATTGACACAGGATGTATAGATCGTAATCTCATATTTTCCCGGCTCCACCTCACAACAGCCACGCTGCTGTTCTACGGAACCTAAGATATGGAAGAACTGGCTCACGCTCTCCGCTTCTGACTCTCCGGAGATTGCATGCAGCTTTGTAAATGCGACCTTCGCAAACCGCGACGCTGACGAAAGATCACCCGGAAGTCCAAGTCCACCCATGCCACGGCTATACGTAGCAAGCGGAAGCTCCTTCGCAAAGTGATTTTCCGGCTGGCTTGGTGATACATGCATGTAATTGTTCAGCATGAACATCTGCACCGGAAATGGCGGATTGTTGGTCAGCACTCCAACCGGATTGTCATAGACATGCAAGCCATCTTCCACACATTCTACCACAATTGCGGCATCCTTATCTGCAATCATCCAATGCAGCGATGCACATGGCAGCTTCTCACTATACGGCGTTCCAACGAGATTCATCTTCTCCAACACTTTGCGTGCTTCGAGCACCGTTGCACACTGACTTAAAATCCATGGGATAAACTCAAACTGTGCCACATTCTCACGCCCTGCCTGCACGTCCTGATACTTCGCATTCCCAACGAAATTCAAACCCGCCATACCAAGTCCCTTCTCATTTACTGCATCATAGTAGAGCGGATAATCGTCTGCCACATACGCCATACCGATCATCGCGTAGTGTGACTTTCTCTCGCCCATATGCCGAAACTTGAAACTATAATTTCTCGGCGTCACTGTCACCTCATCGCCATACGAAAACTCATAATCAAGCGTCCGTCCAAAATAAAAATCCTTCGTCTTATACGTCGCTGCTGTACACATCCTGTATCTCCTTCCAAAGTCAAAAATTTGCCATTGCGAAACAAGAAAGAAAATGTAAATCATATATTTCAATATTGATTTATTTTAATATACGATATGTTTGAATCTTAGAAGTTCTTAATGTTCTGAATCAATCGCAGCCATGTTTGAACACGATGTTCAAACAAGCCGCCGCTGAGACATGGATGTCGAATCGGCGGCGATGGCGTATAATTTCTAAATACAAACCAAGAACATTTAGAACTTCTTAGTTTCAATACATCGTATATGAAATGAATCATATTGAAATATATGCTTACACTTTCTTATTTCGCAATTCTCCTAATTTTCAGCCTCTGCTTTCTTCGTGAACAGCTTCTTCAGACAACTAAATGCAACCAGCACACCAAGTACCATCAGCAGGATTGCGACGATAAACTGCAGTCCATCGACGAGCATCGTTGCATTTCCGCCGGCAATGTTCTTTACAAGTGCGATTGTCTTCTGTACCAATGCAGTAAATGTTACGGCAAGCATGATGAACATTGGTGCGTACAGTGTCCAGCCGGTTCTTCCGGTTGTCTTCAAGAATACTGCAAGCGCAATCAGAACAAGCGCTGCAAGCAACTGGTTTGCAGAACCAAACAAAGGCCATACATTAGTATATCCACCAAGTGTCAGTAAATATCCAAAGAATAATGTTACCACAGTTGCGAAATATTTGTTAGTCAAAATTTTCTGCCATACAGGCATCTTTGATGTATCGGTTGTATCGCCGAGGAACAGTTCCTGGAAAGACATACGTCCGATACGTGCAACGGAATCAAGCGATGTCAGTGCAAGTGCAGATACACACATTGTCATAAATACAGTTGCGAGCTGAACTGGAAGACCAAGCTTCTCAAGGAATCCCGCAACACCACTGGAGAAGATTGCAAATGGAGTTCCATCCGGTTTTGTACCATTGACTGCAACAGCACCGACAACAACCAATGCGATGATACCAAGCAATGACTCTACAATCATGGCACCATAACCAACCATCGGCATATCCTTCTCGTTCCGGATCGTCTTTGATGATGTACCGGAAGATACCAGACTGTGGAATCCGGAAACGGCACCACAGGCAATCGTGACAAACAATGTTGGGAACAGATAATTTCCACCGACATTAAATCCGTTATACGCATTAAGCTGCATTGTTGGATGTGCTACGACAACACCGACAACTGCACCGATGATCATGCCTAGCAGCATGAAGGTTGTCATGTAATCACGTGGCTGCATCAGTAACCACATTGGCATAACCGATGCAAGGAACAGATATGCCATAACAATGTAGATCCAGGCAGTCTTTGTAGCATACCAAGGAAGATGCATACCAAGCGCAAACATACCTACCAAAAGTGCGATTGCAATAACGGCTCTGACGCCTTCGTTCATATTCTTTACATGCTTCTGGATTACACCAAATACGATTGCCGCTACGATAAACAACATAGAGATAGAAGCGGCGGATGCATTTGCATAGCTTGTCTCCTTCGCCATATCCACAACACCCTTACCAACAAAGGTTCCGGCTACCATATCCGTAAATGCTGCGATAACAAGCAATGTGAACAACCAGCAAAACAGCATGAAAAGCTTTCTTCCTGCCTTACCGATGTACTTCTCGATGATCATACCCATCGATTTACCTTCGTTCTTCACAGATGCATACAAAGCACCGAAATCCTGTACGGCTCCGAAGAACAATCCACCGATCAACAACCAGAGCAATACCGGCACCCAGCCGAATACAGATGCAAGGATTGGTCCGGTTACAGGGCCTGCACCTGCGATGGATGAAAACTGATGTGCGAATACCGTGAATTTGGATGATGGAACATAGTCTTCTCCATCCTCGTACTTCACTGCCGGAGTTTCAGCCTTCGGATCAAGTCCCCATTTCTTTGCAAGCCATCTGCCATAGAAAAGATAGCCCGCGAACAACACTACAATTCCGATTAAAACAATTACTAAACCATTCATACTTCCTCACCCGCCACGCGGCGGCTCCCTTCTGAATATTTTTGTTACAAAGAGTAAACACATAAAAAACCTCCGTCTTATATAAAGACGAAGGTTTAAACTTCCGCGTTACCACTTTATTTGCCGCATATACGACCACTCATTCTCATCTTACAGACCGCATATCGATATATTTGCATCTTTTGCATCATCTCAACATGTCATCTGTGAAATAAGCTTCTATGTAACGGTAGAAAACCGGTGACACCTAATGTCCTTCTAGGAATTCAGTGCACTGCTCGCAGAGGATAATTCCCGAAATCCTACACTGTCTCACACCAGCCGACAGCTCTCTGAAGTATTTCCTTTCGAAAACCTTGTTCTGTTCTCAGCATTTGCTCTTTGTTTACCAACATACTAGTCCTATTAAAAACGAATGTCAAGTACTTTTTTGAATTTTTTTCGCAATCAAAACTTCATTTATGCTTTGATTTATGAAGCAACCATTTATACCACGCCGAATGCTAATCCAACTGCGTGCACCAGAAATGCAACAACCCATGCGATGAGACACTGCGCAATAACCGTGATCACTGCCGCTTTCGTGCCGCCCATCTCCCGTTTCACTGTAGCAATCGCAGCCACACATGGTGTATAAAGCAGCGTAAAGATCAGGAATACCATTGCCGTAAAAGGAGTGAATAACGTTGCCACGCTCGTCACATCACCACCGAGCAAAACCGTAAGCGTTGATACCACGCTCTCTTTTGCAGTAAATCCTGTAATCAGCGCCGTTGATACTCTCCAGTCACCGAATCCAAGCGGCTTGAAGATTGGTGCAATCAGGCTTCCGATTAAGGCAAGCATGCTCTGATCCGCAGATGCAGCCACATTAAACCGCAGATCGAAGGTCTGCAGGAACCAGATAATAATTGAGGCAAGGAAGATAATCGTAAATGCTTTCTGGATAAATCCCTTTGCTTTCTCCCAGATCAGGTGCAACACGCTTTTGGCAGACGGCAGCCGGTAGTTCGGCAATTCCATGACGAAAGGAACCGGCTCACCCTTGAATTTCGTTACCTTCAGAATCAGTGCGTAGATCACTGCACACACGATTCCAATCAGATAGAGTCCGACCATCGCAAACACACGATACTGCCGCTGCACAAATGCACTGATCATAAGTGTGTAGATTGGAAGCTTCGCACTACAGCTCATAAACGGTGTCAGCAGGATCGTCATCTTCCGGTCACGTTCACTTGAGAGTGTCCGTGTCGCCATGATTGCAGGCACAGAGCATCCAAATCCAATCAGCATCGGCACGAAGCTTCTGCCCGATAATCCGATCTTACGAAGCGGTTTATCCATGACAAATGCAACCCGCGCCATATAGCCCGTATCCTCCAGAATCGACAGGAAGAAAAACAGGATCACGATCGTAGGAAGAAAACTGATGACGCTTCCGACGCCCTGACAGATACCATCCACCACAAGTGAACGTACCACCGGATTAATCTGCGCAACGATAAGTCCCTTGTCGATCCATCCAATGACCGCATCAACGCCAAGCGCCATCACATCGGACAACCACGCACCAAGCAGGCTGAAGGTCATGGCAAAAACAATCGCCATAATCCCGATGAAGCACGGAATCGCTGTGTATTTTCCTGTCAGAAGCTTATCTATCTTTACGCTTCTCCGGTGTTCTTTACTCTCATGCGGACGCACAACCGTCTTCTCGCACAATCTCCCGATAAACTGAAACCGCATATCGGCGATTGCCGCTTCCCGGTCAAGCCCGGTTTCCTTCTCCATGACCGACACGATCTGCTCAAATGCTTCCTTCTTATCTTCTGCAAGCTGCAGTGCATCCTCGATCGGTGTATCCTTCTCAATCAGCTTTGTTGCAGCAAACCGCACAGGAAGATCGGCTTCCTTCGCATCATTTTCAATCATATGCGCAACCGCATGGATACAGCGATGCACCGCTCCAACCGGATCTTTGTCATCCTTACTGTCCGGGCAGAAATCAATTCTTCCCGGCGGTTCATGGTATCTTGCCACATGCATGGCATGGCTTACCAGTTCGTCGATACCTTCATTCTTCGCAGCCGAGATTGGCACCACCGGAATTCCAAGTATCTGCTCGAGCTCATTGACACGGATCGTACCACCGTTCGCCCGTACCTCATCCATCATATTCAGTGCAAGCACCATCGGGATTCCAAGCTCCATCAGCTGCATCGTCAGACACAGATTCCGTTCTAAGTTCGACGCATCCACAATATTGATAATGCCGCTTGGCTTACCTTCAATCAGGAATTCCCGCGTCACAATCTCCTCGCTTGAATACGGGGAAAGCGAATATATACCAGGCAGATCTGTCACTGTTGCCTCCGGATGATTCCGGATCGTACCATCCTTCCGGTCAACCGTCACACCGGGGAAATTCCCGACATGCTGATTGGCGCCGGTCAGCTGGTTAAACAGTGTCGTCTTGCCACAGTTCTGATTGCCGGCAAGCGCAAATGTCAGCTTACCGCCCTTCGGAACAGCCGTCTTCTCGTCATGTACATGAGTGGGATCCGCCTGTCCTAACTCACCAACTCCCGGGTGTTCAATCGACTCATAACGCACATTCTGTTTTGGCGCCTCCGCTTCCTTTTCATGCACATGATCCACATCTATTTTCTGTGCCTCACTCAAGCGCAGCGTAAGCTCATATCCGCGCACCTTCATCTGTACCGGGTCACCCATCGGTGCAATCTTCTGCAGAGTGACTTCCGTTCCCGGCGTCAGTCCCATATCCAGAAGATGATGCCGCAAGGCACCTTCTCCGCCGACCGCCGTGATATAAGCACTCTGCCCCGGCTGTAATTCATCCATTGTCATCTATCATCATCTCCATCTCAAACATCTCTTATATTTCTACATATTTTACAATCCAAATTACATAATACAACTGAATAACCATCAACGCAAACATTATTACAGGCAGAACAAAAAATAATACAGCATCCGACCGGTCAGTTCCATTGCATTCATCGTTTTTTCCATGTATAATAATGCAAAATATTACAAAATAAGTGGGGGGGTGTACATTATGGATTCAAAACTATCCGATTCACAGATTGTATCGAAGATTTCCGGCAAGCAGCGGATGATTAAATTTCTGAACTTTATTCATCCACTTCTATTTATTGCCATGCCTGCAGCGATTTTCTGGGGCTTTGCAAATTGGGACAGAAATATAGGGAAAGGAATCTTCTTCATAATCCTTGGTCTTCTCTGTATCCCATTTCTGGTCGTACTCGGAAAGTCTGTAAATGCATTGGAACGGAAAATCAAATCTCTGACCGGTGAATACCTTGTCAAAGGCGTGCTTGCAGAGAAGGTACAGGTTGAAAAATACGCACCAAATGAGTATATCAACCCGGACTTCGTGAAAAACTGCAACATTCTTCCAAACTACGATCGTATCTCCGGCTCGGATTATGTATCCGGTACTTATCGCGGGGTTCCGTTTACCTTCTGCGATCTGCATCTGCAGTATAAGGATACCTACCGGGATAAAAACGGACGGAAAAGAACGCGTTACCACGCAAAGAAAATGGTTTTCTCTCCGGTATCGTCAGCGGTGCGGCAGAATTTCTCGGCATGAGCCAGAACAAAGTTGAGATGGAGAGCGATCCATTCAACCAGCAGTTCAAGGTAATCACTTCCGATGACGAGCTTGCCTTCTATATTCTCACGCCACAATTCATGGAACATATTGTTGCTGCAGATGAGAAGGTCGACGGCTACACGAAGATTGAATTTGAGAACAGCAGAGTCACGCTGGCACTAAATAACGGGAAAAATTCTTTCGAACTCACAAAGACACTTTGGAGCAAATCCCGTCTGGATGAAACCAGATTGCGGTTCCGCTATGAGCTTAATTCGATATTGAGTATTGTCGACGAAATGTTAACGAAAGAGAATTTGTTTTAGGAGGTATCACACATGTTACATACGATCGAAAATGATTATTTAAAAGTCACGGTATCCGACCACGGTGCCGAGCTTACAAGCGTCTACGATAAGGCACAGGATTTCGAGCGGATCTGGTGCGCCGATCCAGCAGTCTGGAACCGTCATGCTCCGGTGCTGTTTCCATTTGTCGGAAAGGTGAAGGACGGTGCCTATCGTTACAACGGAAATACATACGCCATGAAGACACAGCATGGATTTGCGCGCGATGCGGAATTTACCTGCATCGAGGAAACCACTGGTTCTATCACGCACAAGCTTGTGTATTCCGATGAGACACTGGAGATCTATCCATTTGAATTCGAACTGCTAATCACACACCGCTTCGATGCAGAAAATCCTCGTCTCCTGCACGTCACATGGGCAGTGAAAAATCTTGGTTCCGATGAAATGTTATATTCCATCGGCGGACATCCGGGATTCCAGATTGCTCCGGGACATGCGCGGAGCGAATATTCCATCGCCCTGCCGGATGCAAATCCACGACACTATCTCCTGCTCGATGCAGCCGGTTCCGGACTTGCCGATACGAGCAAGAGTTATCCATTCAACGACGCCGGTAACGCCTACGTTCCTGTTACAGATACGTTGTTTGACAAGGACGCACTTGTCTTCGAGGACGGACAGCTTCCAAGTGTCGGACTCGTCGATGCGGACAAGAAGCCATTTGTCACACTTACCTGCACAGACTTCCCATACGTCGGAATCTGGTCAAAACCGGATGGCCCGTATGTCTGCTTAGAGCCATGGCTCGGTCGCACTGACAACATGGATTTCACCGGAGATCTGGCTGAGAAACCGGGCGAGCAGAAACTTATCGCAAACGCCGAAGCCGTGCACACTTACACGATCGAGTTTCACAGTTCCATCTGAATCCGGCTGCCGCCTCTGCCTTTTGTGACGCGCAGCTTCTGTGGAATATCCATCAGTTCATCCCGGTGGCTGATGATGCCGACCAGCTTATTTTCTCCTGACATGCTGAGTAACGCATCCTTTGTCTCCTCCAGCGACTTCGAATCCAACGTACCAAAGCCCTCATCGACAAACAGTGCATCCATCTGGATACCGCCTCGATTTTCCGCGATTGTATCCGACAAGCCAAGCGCTAGAGATAACGATGCTTTAAAACTTTCGCCGCCTGACAGATTTCCAACCGGGCGGCGTTTTCCTGTGCTGATATCCAGCACCTCCAGATCCAGAAATGTATTGGTCTGTTTTCCAACTGCATTCGTCTGCCGGTACAACTGAAACTGGTTGTCACTCATCGGAAGCAGATGCCGGTTTGCAGCCTGAAGAATGCTGTCAAAGCCTGCTGCCTGAATATACTGCTCAAACGTAATCTTTCCGTTTCTTGTCTGCCCGGATACAAGCGTGTACAACCGATAGCTCGTATCATTTTCCTTCTTTGCTTTCTCGTATGCCACCTGCTGTGCACGGATATTCTGTTGTTTCTCGCAGTTATTCTGGATACGGAATGTAATCGCCTGCAAAGCCGTTCGAAGTGTTTCCACCTGTACACGTTTGCTTGTATGCTCCTGCTGTAACTGTTCGAGATCAACCAGCGTCCGATGTCTGGCATCCTGCTCCTGTTCTAACTGTGACAGTCTGGCGGCAACCTCCGTTACCTTTTTGTCATAATCTGCCAGTTTCGCTTCCTCCGCATGTATCTCTGCATCTGTTGCCACCTGCGCCTGCATTTCCTCTACCGATGCAAACTGGCATGCCGTCAGCTTCTCATTTAATCGCTGTTTTAACATCTGCGCATCGGACTTTTGCTGTTCGAGTGCCTGCTTCTGCGTTGCTATGGACGCCTGTACACGTGCTACCGCCTCATCTGCGGATTTCTTTTCTTTCGCTGCTGTATCAAGTGCTGTCTGAATCTCCTTCACACGTGCCAGTGCATGATTCCCCGCCTGCATGGCGGCTTCCCAATCTGGATACGATAATGTCTGTAATGCTGCTAAGGTCGCCTGTGAAGCAGCCTGCTTCGCAATGAGCGATTGTCGCTCCTCTACAAGCGACTTTCGCTGCTCTGCAAGCCGCGCCATCTCTGTCCCTTGTGCACGTGCAAGCATAGCTTCCACCTCGCGCAGCTTCTCACAGTTTTGCTGTAATGTATCCAGCCGCTCTCTGCTTTGCGCAACAGTATTCACCAGCTTTTCCCGCTGTCTCTCGAAGCTTACAATCAATTCCTCTAATGCCTCAACACCACCGATAAACTCAGGTGTCATGTATCCCCGTATCTCCTCTTTTATCTGCTGCCCCTTTGCCTGTACATCTGCTCGCAAAGACGAAGCGCTGGCAGTTGCCTGATTAAAAGCATCCAGTTTTTTCTCTTCCACTGCCTTTAATTCTTTGCATTGTTCCTCCGTCACAGATGCCTCAACCAGCGTCGCGAGCTTCTCATGATGCGTGGCTCCACACACCGGACACGGTTCGCCCTCTGCCAGATCACTTGCCAGAATTCCTACCAGATTCGCCCGATAAAGTCTGTCTGCATGGGTAAATGCTTCCTTCGCAGACTCATACGCATCCTGCTTTTTCCGATATTCACTCTGTGCTTCCTCTAACTCCTGCTGCTTCCGTCTCCATGCAGGAATCAGATTCTTCGCAATGGATTCTGTCTTTTTCTGGCTGTCCAACAGTTTATCATGCGCCGCCTGTGCCTGCGCAAGTTGCTGTGGCTCTTCCTTCCGCATTGCCTGCTGCTCCTGCAGCTCTCCAATCCGCTTCTGTAACGTCTGTTCCGCTGTTCCAAGTTCGACTTCCTGCTGTTCCTGTGCGGCAAGCTGCAACTGGATTTGTCCAAGTTCGTGTTGTAGCATTTCCCGCTCTTTGTAACGTGGTTCTTCCTCGCGCACCTTATCCACGATCTTCTGGCATTGCTCCGCTTCTGGTCGTAAAGCCTCCGTCTCTTTCACTTTTGCATCTGCCATCCCGGCACGTGTCTGACAATCCGCAAGCGTCTGCGCGCCATCTGTGATCAGCTGCTTTGTCCGCTCCCATTCATGTTCTTTGGCACTCCATGCATCGTACTCCGGCTTTACTTTATAGGTTGCCTGCTTCGTGCGATCAAGCTGTATCCTTCGTTCTTCAAATAATCCCTTTTGTGATTCTAATACTTCCTGCTCTTCCTTCGTCCGTGCATACCGCTCTAAAATTGCATTGTTATCCTTTGCCGATACGAGTGTGCCCTGTAACTTCTGTAATTCTTCCTCCGCCTGTGCAAGCACAGTTTCTTTTTGCTTTGCTTTTTCTGTATCTTCCCCGATCACAGCTTGCAGCAACGTAAGCATTTCCTCGATATTCCACACCGCTTTGCTGTCCTGCAGCTTCTCCTGCAAGTCACAGATACGCTGTACCACCGACCGCGGTTGTTCTTCCGAATCCTCCGCCAAGTCCTCTGCCAAAATTCCAGATATTCCTTCTGAAATCTCCGCTGGCTCTACCTTTACCTCACGGAACGACTGGGAGATACTCTGCTCCCTTTCCTTACGCGCGGCAAAACTTACATCCATACGATTTTTCAGTTTCAGTTCCAGTTTCTTATAGGCATCGGTCTGGAAGATTGTTCGAAGAATCTCTGTACGTTCGTTTGTCTTTGCATTTAACAGCTTCCAGAATTCTCCCTGCGCGATCATCGCAACCTGCATAAACTGTCCGGCATCCATATTCAGAAGCTGAGGTATCGCGCCTGGCTTCTCTTTCGTTCCATCAACGTTTTTCGCACCTTCGAGCGTTGTTCCATCCGGCTGATAGAAAGTCACCTTTTCTGCCTGCTCATCCGGCTTGCCATTTCGGTTGGTATACTTAAAGCTCGGTTTTCTGCACACATGATAGTCCTTGCCCTGATGCGTAAAATAAAAATCGACAAAGCTTTCCACTTTCTTATCCACGTACTCGCTTTTCAGATTCTTCGTATCGCGGTAGCTTCCGCTCGCTTCCCCATAAAGCGCATAGCTGATCGCATCAAAGATCGTTGTTTTTCCTGCACCTGTATCTCCACAAATCAGGAACAGACCTTTCTCCTCAAATTGGGTAAAATCAATCTCCGTCTGCTCTGCATACGTCCCAAACGCCTGCATTACCAATTTAGTCGGCTTCATAGATTCCCACCTCCTTCGCAACGTCCTTCATCATATCCATTTCCTCTTCGCTGATCTGGGCACCATACATCTGCTTATAAAAATCACCAATCAGTTCCTCATATGACCGGCTCTGTGTTGCCTGTACCACATCCACATGGGAAAGTTCTCGCGTACGGGAATTATCATAATCCAGCTTTATCGTGTTCGGATAATATTGTCGCATGATCCGCATTGCATCCGGGACAATGTCCTCATCCGTCAGCGTTACATAAACAAAATCTTCTGTATGTTCGATTTGATTTTCTTCCTTTACAATCTCTGTAAATGTTCCCCGGATATGAATGAGATCCCGCAGCGGAACGAGCTTCTCCAGCTCGATCGTCACCTGTCCTTCTCCATCCACTGTCACGATTGGCACCTGCTTTGCTCCATCCCGCTCGCGCACGCCGCCCGGAATCTGCTTCACCGGACCAGCCTCTGACAGAGAATATTTGAGCGGGGAACCAGCATACCGCACTTCCTCTCTGCCGACACTCTGCGAGGAATGGATATGTCCAAGTGCCACATAACGAAATGCATCGAAACAGTCATACCCGATTTTTTCTACCGTTCCAACATGCTGCGTCAATGCACCCTCAGAACCGCCCAGTGTTGGATCTTTACCCTTTCCTGATACAAACTGATGCGCCACTAAAATATTTCTCTGCTTCTGATTGATCTCTGCGTGTGCCAGTACCTCCCGCACCGCATCCTCATACGTCTCGATCTTTGCCTCCGGGAACGCACGCTTCACCTGCGATGCTTTCACGAACGGGAGCTGATAGATATGTACGGCTCCATAAGCATCCTCTATCACATGATGAAATAATTTTCCCTGATATTTGGCAGCGATATGCACATCATTTGCCTCAAACAAGCTGCTTCCAAAATTCAGCCGCTCGTCCGAATCATGGTTTCCGCTGATCATATAGACCTGCAAATGCCGTTCAACCAATTCACGGATAAATTCGTCCAAGATCTGCACCGCCCCTTCACTTGGTACCGTCTTGTCAAACACATCTCCGGCAATCAGAACCGCATCGACCTGCTTTGTCTCTGCAATTTCCAAAATCTGCTGCAGGATGTACCGCTGGTCATCCTTCAGATCAAAATCCCCCAATGTTTTTCCCAGATGTAAATCTGCCAAATGTAAAAACTTCATACTCTCACCTCTCCGGTATCTGTTCATTCAACCATGCAAGCACAGCTTCCCTTCCCTCTGCATCAAACGGAAATGTTTTCCTTGTGATCTGCTCCTCCGGTGTCTTCTCATAGCAGGTACTTGCATGCCATATACACACTTCAAAGAAATTCTCGGAAGTCGTCTCGCCACCTTCCTCCACGGGTTCATGCTCGACCGTGAGCTTTGCGATCCGGTACCGCGGTCCATAAATATCGCCCCCCGTCAGAATTCCTTTTGCATTATAAAATGGTAAATCAAATATCACATCGCCTGTAATCACGCGTATTCCTCCCATATGTTTCGTTCTTATAAATTATACTTTTATCATTATAGCATACGGAAGCATATTTTCTAAACAAAAAAGAAACTGATTCATTTTCCTGCATCCATCTATGGAATCTCTTGTCGGTTTGTGCTAGAATAGGTATAAAAATATTGCATAATCGAGGTGCGAAAGATGGATTCCACATTGAAACGAACATGGGCTGAAATCGACTTGGATGCCCTTGCTCATAACTATAAAACATTGCGTGACCGCATTGGCGCAAGTGTCAAATTTTTAGGCGTTGTCAAGGCAGATGCCTACGGACATGGCTCCGTACAGGTCAGCCGCCTGCTGCAGGAGCTTGGTGCTGATTATCTGGCGGTCAGCAGCATCGACGAAGCGATTGAGCTTCGCTTAAATGACATTACCATGCCGATTCTGATTCTTGGACATACGCCAAAGGAGCAGGTCAGCCGCCTGATTGAGTACAACATCACACAGGCTGTCACCTGTAAAGCAAAGGCACTTGAATACAGCGAAGAAGCCGTGAAATGCGGTGGCACATTGAAGATTCATATCAAGGTTGACACTGGAATGTCCCGTCTGGGATATCTGTGCGACGGGGATTATTTTGATACTGGTGTGGAAGGTATCTGTGAGGGCTGCTCGCTTCCGGGGCTTTACGCCGAAGGTATCTTTACACATTTTGCTGTCTCGGATGAGCCAGGCGATGCATGCAAAGCCTACACGGAGCATCAGTTCCAGTTATTTACTGACGTGATCAAAAGCGTCGAGGAAAAGCTCGGCAGACGGTTCGCCATCCGCCACTGTGCCAATACCGGTGCGGTTGCACGCTATCCGGAAACATGGCTTGATATGGTAAGACCGGGACTTTTGTTATACGGCTATGGAGAATTCGCAGACGAACTTGGACTTCAGCCGGTCATGAGCTTAAAGACAACTGTCAGCACAATCAAGACCTACCCAGCCGGTACCGCAATCAGCTACGGCGGCATCTATGTAACGGACAAGACAACGCGTATGGGCGTCATCCCTTACGGCTATGCCGATGGATTCTTCCGTGCGCTCTCTAACCGCTGCACGCTAATGTCGGACGAAGGTCCGGTTTACCAGCGCGGAAAGATCTGCATGGACATGTGTATGATTGATCTGACTGACAAGATGCAAATCGATGTCGGAAGCGAGATTGAAATCTTCGGAAAGAAGAATTCCATCAACGTTATGGCAGCTCTGGCAAACACGATTCCATACGAATTAACCTGTGCCGTCAGCAAGCGAGTTCCAAGATTCTACTACCGGAATGGAAAGATGATCGAGAAGGAATTGCTGTTGCGTGGGTAAATTGTTGCGCAAGTAATTACATAAGCATAAAAAGCTGGGATTTTTGTCCCAGCTTTTTGTTTGCGTTCCAGCTTCCTATATCTCATGACGGATATCCGAACCAATACCCCGCTGCAATTTTATCCGCTCGTTTTCTGCTTCCACATTCATCTTGGAAAGAATAACCAGAATCAATACATCGAAGATCAACGGCAGCCACAAGTACATAAACTGCATCATATCCAATGCAGACTGCGGCTGTGTCGTATTTTTGCCAACATAGCCGCTCAATTCCATCAGCCATCCAACAACCGCAGTTCCGATACCGCCACCAATCTTCACGCCCAATGACGTGCAGGAATACATCGTTCCATCGACATGCTTTCCCTGTGTGAGATAGGTGTATTCCGAACAGGATGCGATCATGGCATTCATATCGCCCTGCCACGGTCCCTGACCGAGCGCAGCAACAGCTGTAAATACAAGCATCAATGGCACATTGCCGATATAACCTGCCACGACAACCAGTGCCCTGCCAATTACAGCAAGCATATAGCCTCGCATATTTAATTTATACATGCCCTTCCATTTTCCTACCAATGTCGGCGTGAAGATCAACGCAATAATCAGAGGAATATTGACCGCCCATGCAAACCATCCGAAAAGGTTTTTATTTTTGAGCACCCATGTCATATAAAACAAGCCAGCACCGATCATCGCACTGTACAACTGCTGTAAAATATATGTTCCACAGATCATCATGTAATATTTGTTCTTCACAAGCAGCTTGAACGCCTGAATCAGTCCATACTTTTCTTCATTATCCTGCGTTTTACCCTCGTTCAGCTCTTCCTCTGAAAGCTCCTTCACGGAAAGACAGGAGATCGTATTTACCACCAGTCCAATAACCGCATAGATAATGGCAACCAGTCTCCATGCCGCCGCATCACCACCACAGCGGTCAACAAATCCAACGGTAATCGACTGGATCAAAAGACTTGTCGAAAATGCGAAGATAAACCGGTAAGATCCCATCTGTACACGTTCCTTGCTGTTCTTCGTTATCAGCGATGTAAGTGCCGAATACGCGATATTATTTGCCGTGTAAAAAATGCCATTTAACAGTGTGTATGCCAGAAAGAACCACGTATACTGTGCTGTCTTGCCAAGGCTTGTCGGTACCGCAAAGCATGCAACCAGCGTGACTGCGCAGCCGATATATCCATACAGCATCCACGGACGTGCTTTCCCAAGCTTGCTGTGTGTCTTGTCGATCAGTGAACCAAAGAAAACATCTGTAAATCCATCCAGCAACTTCGAAAATGCGATCAAAGTTCCAACTATTCCGGACGCAAGCCCAACCGTCTCGGTCAGATAGATCATGACAAACGATGTCAAAAATGCATACACTACATTTCCGGCGATATCGCCGGAACCGTAGCCCACCTTGTTATACCATTTTAAATATTTTTTCTCTTCCATAGCTTTTCTCCTCATATCATCCCTTCACATACGGAACAAGTGTAAACCCAAACTGAAATTCCTTCTCATCGAATCGATATGCCGCAAGCACCTCCGGTCCACAGCTGTTGGAGCCAATGCCATTTAACGCATAATCAATACATAATACCGTACTGTCCGATTCTTCCAATTCATAATTGTGTTTTGCCTGTGCCAGCATTTCCTGTGTGTAGTTTGACGCCTGAAATGAAAATGGTGTCTCAGACACTGCCGCGATTCCATACCGGCCGTTGTACAGTTCGACATAATCACAATCGAAATGACTGCCATTTTCCTGTGGCATAATGTAGTCCTCATGCAGATCCTTCACCGCACTGCGATACAATCCATGACTCGCAGCTCTGTGCTTGTCACGGTAGCTCTCCTGCGGTCCCATGCCATAATACGAAGCCTCAGAAAGATTCTTGTTGAAGAATACACGCACACCGAATCTCGGAAGTTCTGGGAACTCTGCATCCTTGCTTACCTCCATGGATGCGGTAATTCTTCCTGAACTTTCCACCTTCCACACGAGCTCGACATCCAGAATCTTCTGTACCGTTGGTGCTACAACGCCGACATGACTCATCACAATCACGCCGTACTGGTTCTGAATTGTCTCCACCTTATACGCTCTTGTGTACGCCTCGTGAAAATGTGCGTTTTCCCATTTTGCGCGGATATACATATCATTATCCGTCGGTGCCCGCCAGATGTTCAGTTCCATCGGATGGTTCAGATAGTCCCGTCCTGCATATTGAAGCTTCGTAAAAAGTCCGGTTTTCTTGCTAATCGCATAGGTGAAATCGCTCGCCTTTAATGTAATCTCTGTATCGGTTTCGCTGACGCTGATCTCATTTTTCTCTTCCGCTTCTGCCAGCCATTTGACTGCCGTCTGGTTTCTGCCATCGACATTGGCAAGCAGCACCTCATCAAATCCTAATTCATGCTTTGCCGGAAGCAATGGAAGTTCTTTTTTCAACTGATACCGGAGCTTCAGATACACCTTGCCGCTCTGCGGAATGTCCAACTTGAGCGTCATCACACCGTCGCTGTGCGGTGCGATTGATACCTCATCCAGCACACCCTTTTGCACGCACAGACCATCCACAGTTATTTCATACAAGATGTCTGCATAGTCGCTTATATCATCAAAATCCATATAGTTATGCAACACAAGTCTGCCGGTCTTCTCATCATAAGATACAACACGCACCGGACGGTACACATTCTTATATTCAAGCAATCCTGTATGTGGTGTACGATCCGGGTACACCAGTCCATCCATACAGAAATTTCCATCATGGATTGTCTCGCCGTGATCGCCGCCATAATAATATTTCGTCTTTCCATTTTCCGCCTGTCCGTGCGCAATCGCATGATCGCACCACTCCCAGACGAATCCGCCACACATCCGTGCATCCTTCTGGATTATCTGGAAATAATCCTCCAGATCGCCGGGCCCGTTCCCCATGCTATGGCAATATTCCACAAGCAGAAACGGTTTGCTGCCATCCTTCTCGAGATACTCTTCGATCTCGGAAAGTGCCGGGTACATCCGGCTGTACAGATCAAGATTTGAGTAATCATACGTCACATCGTAATTCCGATACCGCGCACTCTCATACTGCGTGATACGGGATGGATCGTATTTCTTTGTCCATGCAAGCGCCTTTTCAAAATTGCATCCATACGCACTCTCATTTCCCATCGACCAGAAAATGATACAGAATCGGTTTTTATCACGCGCAACCATACGCTTCACGCGATCGAGAATCGCCTGCTCCCATGCCGGATCATCTGCAATCTTCTCGTTCCATTTTTTGAAGCGGTTGTAGTCTGTATCCTCCTTGCGGTACAGCATAAATGGTCCATGTGCCTCGATATCTGCCTCATCGCACACGAGGAATCCATAGCGGTCGCACATCTGATAAAAATACGGTGCATTCGGATAATGACTCGAACGAATCGCATTGAAATTGTGCTCTTTCATCAAGACAAGATCTTTCCTGATCTTTGCAACATCAACTGTAAATCCTGTGACCGGATCCGAGTCATGCCGGTTCACACCGCGCAGCTTGATTGCCTGTCCATTGAAATATAACACCCGCTCCTGTATTGCTACCGTGCGCAAAGCGATTGCATCCTCGATTGTCTCATCCGCATTTTGCAGGATAAGCGTGTATAAATACGGATGTTCCGTATTCCAAAGCTCCGGGTTTGCAATTTCCAATGTCACAGTTCCAGCCTTGCTGATTTCCGTCTGTGCAACCACATTTCCTGCCGCATCCTCCACGGATACGGTAACCGGAGTCTCCTGATAGTAGCTGATATCCAATGTAATTTTCGCACACGCTTCCGTGATTTCCGTCGTGATCCGATAATCCTGCACCGCCTTTTCCGGCCGCTTCAGAAGATAGACATCCCGGAAGATACCGCTCATCCGGAACTTATCCTGATCTTCGAGATACGAACCATCGCACCATTTCAAGACAAGTACGGCAATCGTATTCTCGCCCTCTTCTATCACGTCTGTCACATCGAACTCGCTCGTTGCATGGGACACCTGACTGTATCCGGTATAGGTGCCATTCACCCATACATAAAAGCAGCTATCCACGCCCTCAAAGTTCAGGTACACCTTCGGAGCCTTCTCATCCTTCGCATAAGAAAACGTATGCACATACGCACCACACGGAATATCCTGCGGCACATACGGCGGATCAAACGGAAATGGATAGCGGAAATTCGTGTACTGATGCGTGTCATAGCCTGCCATCTGCCAGACACCAGGCACGGGAATCTCATCAAAATCCGACGTATCATAACCGCTCTCATAAAATGCATCCCTCACATCATAGATGCTCTCAAAATACCGGAATTTCCACATGCCGTTTAACATCTGTACGCGGTCGGATGCCTCCCGATGCTCCACCAGATCCTCCATTCGGTGGGAAGCTGGTATATAATACGCTCTTGGCGGCATCGTATGTTCATGTAAGAAATCCAAATCTTCATAATAACGTGGTATAATCATAAATCGTCCTCCTTGTATATGTATTTTTTTGTTTTAAATGAACCGCTCATTTTTCTGTCTTTTCGTATTGTCTGATATTATAATACTGATTTCCGTATAAAAAGTCTATGAACAGGAATGGACAAAATATGGACGAAATGATACAATGAGCATTGCGATGGGATGTGCTTGCACATACCAGCATAATGCGAATGCAAACATGGAGCCGCAGGCGACATTGATACAATGAGCAATAGGAGGTGTCCCTATGTATATCAATACCGGTTACTTAAATCATTCCCATCTGGATTTCAAGGACAAAAGCCGCCCGCTCGTCGTCGGAAGCTGCGGCATCTATCGTCTGAGCGGCGATCCGAGGATGCCGACCTACCGCCCAAAGGGACGCCTGGATTATCAGATAATCTATATCGCATCCGGACTTGGACATTTTCATTTCGATAAACCGGAAAATGAGACGATCATCCCTGCCGGAAACATGGTGTTGTTTCGTCCAAAAGAATTACAGAAATATGAATATTATGGAGAAGATAAAACCGAAGTGTACTGGATTCACTTCACAGGTTCCGATGTAAAAAACATCCTGCGAAGCTATGGTCTGCAAGATAACCAGAGAGTATTTCCGGTCGGTTCCTCTCTCGAATACGAACAGATTTTCAAACAGATTATTCAGGAATTACAGCGATGTCAGGAACACTACGAGGAAATGCTTGCCCTGCTGCTTCGCCATCTGCTTATTGTATTTCAGCGGGAACTCACACGCGTGCATATTCTGAAAAACGAATATCTGGATCGGGAGATGCACAGTGCTGTTACCTATTTCAATGAGAATTACAATCAGGATATCAGTATAGAAAATTACGCCCAGACAAGGGGCATGAGTGTGAGTTGGTTTATCCGGAACTTCAAGAAATACACCGGCATGACACCGATGCAGTTTATCGTATCGCTGCGCGTCAACAATGCACAGATTCTTCTGGAGCAGACCAATTATTCGATCTATGAGATTGCGAAGATCGTCGGTTACGATGACCAGCTCTATTTCAGCCGGTTATTCCGCAAACAAAAAGGAGTCTCTCCTTCCCAATACAGAAAGAGACAACCCCTTGCCTAATTTCAGATTACAATTTCTTCAGGAAATGCTCCCGGTTCGGGTATTCCGCCCGGAATGCCCGCTTCGCGGCCTCCTGCAGCAATGCGAATTCCTTCTCCATATGCAGCATGTGCGGCGCCGTAAATGCAATCGCGCTGATCTGTTCTGCGATTTTCTTCGCCACACCCTCATCGGATAACTGCCCCATACCGAAAACGATCGACGTAAACCCTCTGCCGTTTCTGCTTACATCAATAAACTTCCGGAATGCATGCGTCATCTCAGACAGCAGGATTTCCTGTTCGACTTCCGGCCGCTTGTCTGCATCAAACAGGCACAATCCGGAGACGGTCTCAACTGCCTGCTTGCGCTTCTGTCCACCGATATCATTTGCCCCGCTCTCCGCAATGTATTTGAGCTGCATCAGATACCCGACGAATGCATCGGTCTTCGGTTTGCGCTTTCCGTAACGCGCCACCCAAAGTTTCTTTATAAACGCCACATCCACTTCTTCCGGATTTTCTGCGGAATGATTTGCCATTTCACTTGCGTTCACAGTTTTATCTGCATTCGTATTCAATATGTCCAGCCGCTTCTCCGCGTCCATTTCGTTATAAAATTGCTCTAACCATGTCTCCTGCATATCTGTTCTCCGTTTCTTTTTATACTGCCGATCAGCATCTGCCATCCATTCATTCATCTGTACATTCATTTTCTGCATAATTCCAGTTGCAGCCTTCCTTACTTTCCAAGGAATATATCGACGTTGTCCGCGTCTACCTTACGATATTGTGACATATAATAGATGTCATCCTCCAGACCATACCCTTCGATATCGCTTCCCTGAAACAATGCGACCGTCAAAAGTGCGATCATCCTCGCCTGATCTTCCTTATCGTTATAGACCGTTCCCTGCATCGTACCATGTTCCACTGCCTCCAATGCATCGGTCAGACCATCAATGCCGAAAATAATCGGCCGCTCTGCCTGCCTGTAGCCGGCATTTTTGTACGCCTCAACAGCCCCCAGCGCCATCTCATCATTGTTCGATAAAATCAACTCAATCTCGGAACCATACTGATCGATCAACTGACTCACCCGGTTTTCCGCCTGTGCCCGGTTCCAGTCTGCAAACTGATAACTGAGTTTCTCCAGTTCTATTTCATTCTCAATCATCGTCTTAACCGACAGGTCTGTCCGGCTGATTGCATCCTGATGTCCGGCTTCCCCTTCTAAAAGCACATATTGGATCTTCCCATCGCCATTCTTATCGACCTCCGGGTGATTCTTAATATATTCCGCTGCGATCTCGCCCTGCATCTCACCGGACTGTGCCGCATCACAGCCAACATAGAAAAGCTTATCCCACTGAAGAAGATCCTCCTGTACCGGTTCCCGGTTAAAGAAAATAACCGGAATATCATTCTGCCGCGCCATACGGACAATATTCGACGGGGCTGTCCGGTCAACCAGATTCACGCACAAAACATCACATCCGGCGTCAATCATTTCCTCAACGATCTCGTCCTGCTCCTGCTGGTCATTGTCGCCGCTTCTTACAGATACGATTACCTTCATCGTATTGCTCTCTTTTGCTTTCAGATTACTTTTTATTATATCTGTCATTGCATTGATAAACGGGTCGTCCGGTGTATATGTCACGACACCAACACGCAACATATGATCGGCTTTTGTGTCCTGCTTTCCGCAGCCTGTCAGTGAAATCAAAAATACCCACACGCACAACCATGCTATCATATTCTTCTTTACGTCTCTTCTACTCATACGAATACAAAAACCTTTCTATCTCATCCGAGAACAAATCTTCTTTATAAATAACTTTTACTTCCTTCTCATGGCTCTTCAACGTGTAAAATGTCCGTGTCAGTTCTTTTTCAATTTCCTCGACACTCTCATAACCAATCCCGTATCCATCCGGGATTACCAGACACTGCACCTGTCCTGCATCGAGCAGTGCAATCGATTTCATGCTTGTACCAACGCCAAAGATCTTCGCATCCTTATACACACCATTTTCCGCGTGTTCACCCAGCGTATCCAAGGCTTGCGTATCCATTACCACCATATAATCGACGGACTCCTGTGCATCAACAACCGCACAGATATCCGTGTCACTTTCTTCATTATACTCCCATGCAATCTCGCAATCCTGTTTCTCCAATGCGTCCTTCAGTCCCTGGATACGATTCACACTTGCCTCCGTCTTGGATCGTCCGGCAATCACGCCAATCCTTTTTCCTTTCAGCCCATCTTCGTCCTGCGTAATAAGCTGCGTGCCAAGTGTGTATCCAATCTGGTAATTATCCGGTTTGACTGTCGCATACCCGCTTGCCTCTGGCTGTTCACCGGTATAAACATCTTCTGTCAGAAGTACAAATGGCTTCTTCTGCTCGCCGAGCCAGTCTAACATATCCTTCGTATCTGTGCCCGGTGCCGGACACAGGATAAATGCATCCACATCGTTTTCCAGCTGTTCCTCGATCAGCTCCCGCTCGTCCTGCGCGCTTACAATATCATCCGTATTACAGATGATCAGATGCAGATTATTGGTTTTCGCAGACTGCTTTAATCCATTGATTACACCTTCCCACCGGGTGTCACCGGAATTCTGCAGGATAACCGCTACACGCTTTTGAGCGACATCCTCCTGGAAGATTTTATGTATGAAGAAGGCTGCGAGGACAATCAGAATAAGCTCTGCAATGAGAAATGTTAATTTATCTCGTTTCATCTGTAGCCCTCCCATTTCTATAGCTCTGCGCCTCGAGCTGCTGCCGGTTCTCCTCCGTAAACGGAATTGCCGGTATGTGTATCACGATCTTCGTTCCTTCATCAGGCTCACTGTAAACCAGAAGACCATATTCGTTACCAAACATCAACTGGATCCGGTTGTGCACATTGATAAGTCCTACCCCGGAACCATGCTTTGGTACTTTATTGTTATCCTTGAGGATATTTTCAACTGTCTCCTCACTCATACCCATGCCATTATCCTCGACCGAGAGATAGATATCATCTCCCTTTTTCTCGCCGCGTACCGTAATCATACCGCCGTCATCCTCGTCCATATTTCCAACCCCATAATAGATTGCATTTTCCAAGATCGGCTGTACGATGAGCTTGACCGTACAATAATCGTTGACTTCCTCGTCGATATCAAACTTCACCTGGAACCGCTCCTTATAGCGAACAAGCTGGATATTCATATAGCTCCGGCTGTGCTGCAGCTCATCCGCGATCCGGATTACGGTTCTTCCCTTTGACAGACTGATCCGAAGCAGTCTGGCAAGCTCCGAAATCATGAGAACCGCTTCCTTATTCTTCTGTGCCTCAACCATCCATGTAATCGATTCGAGCGTATTATATAGGAAATGCGGATTAATCTGACTTTGCAGTGCATCCATCTCACTCTTTCTGCGTTCAGTCTGTTCCCGGATAATCTCCTGCATCAGATTCTCTATCTGTTCATAGGACTTCTTGACCGAATATCCGAGATGCCGGATCTCTGAAGAACCACCAATATAGATATCCGTATCCCCACCTGTCTCATATGCCTTGACTGACTCATTCAGCCGCAGGATTGGACGCGAAATCTTTCTTGATATGATCCTGTTTACTTCGAGCAGCATCATCATCAAAATCAGAATGGCTGTGATAATATAATACCGGAACCGGTTGATATTTGCTGTCTGTACACGCTCCGGAATCACACCGACCAGCTTCCAGCCGGTATATGCCACACTACTCACAACAACATTTCCCGGTCTACCGTTCAGCGAAAGCTCATACGTTCCGTCTTCTAATTGCGATGTCATCTCACAGTTTTCCGAAAAATATCCACGGTCAATATCTGCACGTCTCGGATGGTAAATCATCTGTCCATCCCGGCTGCAAAGGTAATAATAAATACCGTTTGAGGACTCATTGATCCGCTTCATCGTATTGGATATCACAGAATATTTCATATCTACCAGCAGTACACCGCTGCGCGGTTTTTCCCCATCGTTAATATCCACGGAACGGCTGAGGGAAATAACCCAGTAGTACCGGTATGTGCCATCCTCAAACAGATTCTGAATATGCGGCAGGGAGAAATGCACATTCTCAATCTCCTCCTCTGCATTTGTATACCAGTCCTGTTTAGATGCCTTTACGCCCTTCTTGCGTTCCGAAACCGGCTCTGCCACAAGCTGTGCACCATCGCTGTCATACAGAGCCATGCTTTGAACCTTGTCTGTGTTGATTTCATAAAGCAGACTGAACTGGCGGTTAAAATCATCACTGGAGATATCATTTTCCTGAATGATATTATAATTCACTGCATTCATTATCTGACGGACATTCAACAATTCCGCATCCAGCTTATCCACCGTACTTTCGACCATACTCTCTGCGTTCGACACAGCCGTCTGCTTCATCGCCATTTTAAAACGATTATACAGAAGCAGGCCAATTGTAATTGTCGTAATCAACGTAAGTGCAGTAAGAACCGCCATAATGATTGACTGGATACCCAGTCCGATAAATCTTCTATGATGTGTCCAGCCCTGCTTTTTCATCCACCTTTGAAGCCAGCTTTCCTTCTTTTGCAATTTTCCCATCTCTCTTGTTTTCAATCCATTTCCCCTATTTTTTTCTTACTGATTCGTATGCTGTGCCCGGTACTTCGACGGTGACACGCCAAATCGTTTCTTGAATACATAACTGAAATAATTCGCATCCAGATATCCCACTCGCTCAGCGATCTGATAGCTCTTCTCATTTGTTTCCAGTATCAGTGTTGCCGCATGATCCATCCGGTAATCCGTCAGATACGTAATAAACGCTTTTCCTGTCTCCTTCTTGAACACCGACGAAAAATACGAATTTGATACCCCAAGCACAGAACAGATCGTGTCCAATGACAAATCCGGCTCCATATAACGCTCACGTACAAGATTCTGTGCATCGGTCACAAGCCGTCTCGATGTACTGTTTCGAGCATTTTTCAACTGTTCCCCAAGCTCTACGGAAACTCCCTGCATCCATGCCGTAAGTGTACTCTCATCCATCTGCGGAATCGTCTCGTAAGGATTCTGGATTCCGTGCAGATAATCATTAAAATCAAGGAAATTATTTGCACAAAACCTGTAAAATGCTCCCACCATCTCCATGATTGCAAGATTATACTGACTGACCGTCTGTGCATTGCTGTGCAGCTTTTCTATTTCATTTACAACGACCTTCTCAATCTCTTCCTTTAACCCTAAATGAATGGCTTTGAACAAATCATGCATTCTTGTATCTTCCAGCTGCAAGGTCGTTTCCTGTTCCTTCGGTGCAAGCTCGGCAATATTGATCGCGCGTTTCGTTCCATACAGTACCCTGTATGATACTGCCTCTCTGGCACCATCGTAAGACGTTTTAATATTCGCCATATTGTCGCATACACGACCGATACCTGCCGTAACCACCGCCCCCATCACACGATAAGCCCATTTGCAGAAGCGGTCACACGAATCCGTAAACTGCACAATCGCGTCCTCCGATGAAAGCTCTATCAGCATCAGTGTATTGCCAAGATAAGAGAATACCCGGCTCTTCCACTCTGTCGCAAGCCGTTCCTTGATCTCGTGTTCAACAGACATCGCAAGCAGCAGCGGATTCATACCGTCCGGCACATGATGTTCCGATGTGTGGAAAATTGCACATCCATAATATGGTCCTTTCATATCAATCTGATACGCGGCAAAAAATTTCCCACAGTTTTCTTCTGTTACCCGTCCCTCAATGAGAGATACAAAGAAGTTATTCTGCAGTACCGGAAGTGCTGCATTGAAATAATTCTCCAGACGTGTTACATTCAGTTTTTCTTCCCGTTCCCGGTCCAGTGTGTCCTTCAGACGTTTCAGGCAATCAGACAGTTCCGTTGCATTTATCGGTTTCAGCATATATTCCTCAACCTCCAGATGCACCGCTTCCTTTGCATATTCAAACTCATCAAACCCGGTAAAAATAATGATGTGAATGTTCTGGTAATCCCGGTTTAAACGACGGGATAACTCCAATCCATCCATATATGGCATCTTGATATCTGTAATCACGACATCCGGTTGAAGCTTCTCAACCAGTTCAAGTGCTTTCACTCCGTTGGTTGCGTTACCAACAACGGTAAATCCAAGGTCGTCCCATTGTATGCGTTGTTCAATTACTTCGATGACTTCTGCTTCGTCATCCACCAAAAGCACTTTATATTTTTCCATGTTGCACCCCACTTGTTATCGGTTGCCGCGGAGATCGAAAGCATCTGGTCTTTGGTTAGGATGCTTCCGAACTACCCGGCAATTCTTATTGTTCTTTGTTGTTTTATTGTCCTTATTATACCAAAGTTATCACTATAAAGATACCTAAATATCTAGCTGGTTGCTTCCTTCTATTGCTCAATTGGGGATTTTTCCTCTATTTCGAGAATTTGCTCCAACTGACTTGTTTCCTACTCCTGCCTTATTGGGGGATTTTCCCTCATTTTCAAGTTTTTACTCCAACCAGCTTGCGTCCGGTACCAATTCTATATATCAGAACATTTAGAACTTCTTAGTTACAATACATCCTATATTGTTCCAATTAAACAGTGCCATATATACTGGTTTTATTGCGTTTTGACATTATATACAATATACAGGAAAAGCCGCCTCTCCATCCTCTTCGATAGACAAGGCGACCCTTCCTTCGTTTACAACTTTATTTGATTTCTTTTATTACTTCTTCTGAACATACTTCAGACAGTCAAGTGTTACAGCTGCAAGGATGATAATACCTTCGAAGATAAACTGAAGGTTTGTATCAATACCAAGGATTGTCAGAGAGTATGTAAGGGATGTGAAGATCAGTACACCAGTTACAACACCGGAGATCTTACCGATACCACCTGTGAAGGATACACCACCTACTACGCAGGCTGCAATTGCATCCATATCCCAGCCTTGTCCATATGCGGCACTACCGGATCCAACCATACGGTTACACTCAAGCCATGAACCGAATCCATAAAGGATACCTGCTAAGATGAATGCTCCCATTGTTACCTTGAATACGGAAATACCAGATACAGAAGCTGCTTCCGGATTACCACCAACTGCGTAAAGGTTCTTACCAAATGTTGTCTTGTTCCAGATGAACCATACAACGATGATTGCTACAACTGCCCAGATAATGATGGTTGGGAATCCACCAAGATTTGGAATAAACATGTTCGGAATGCTTGACTCAATTGCACCGAAAGATACACCCTTTGTTGCGTATGTAACAAGTCCGAAGATAATCAGCATGTTCGCCATGGTTGAAATGAATGGATGCATCTTATATTTCGCCATGAAGAAACCGGCAATACTTGCAAATACGGTTGTAAGTATGATACATGCAACAAGTGCAATAATGGCTCTGCCCGCTACCGGAATACCTGTAAAATCAAAGATATGTCCGAATACGCCACCGGTGTTTACACCACTGTGCATGATAATGGTTGCGGTTACCATACCCATACCTACCATACGTCCGATGGAAAGGTCGGTACCTGTTAACAGAATCAGACCGGCAACACCAAGGGCTAAGAACATACGAGGCGAAGCCTGCTGCAAAATATTCAGGATATTTGTCAGTGTCAAAAGCTGTGTATGCTTTACAATCGGTGTAATGATACACAATGCAATAAAGATGAGTAAAATTACAATGTACAGACCATTCTTATACAGGAACTGTGTTGTATTGAATGTGTACTTGTAGTTTTCCACCTTCTGTGACTGCTTCTGTCCAAATGTATACTTAGACATACGAAGCAGATCGATCAAATGGAACTTATGAGCAAATGCATCGTGCTTTCTATCCTTGATTTCCTGCAATTTAGACTCATGTGTCATCTGTGCATCAAACAGGCGGTTACGATATACATACTTCTCATCCTTGATTTCCTCAGAATCAGAAAGCTTTGCCAAAGCCTGCTCGTGCTCTGTCTTAATGGTTGCCACAATCTTGTCATAAGAGGCATTCTCTGCTGCCTTCTCTGCCTCACAGCTCGCAACTACCTTCTCATAGTAGTCACTCTTGTAATGCTTGGAGAGATAGCTCTCTGCATCGGAAATGAGCTTGGATACCTTATCCTTATTTGCAGATTCTACAGATTTTGCTTTCTCTAAGTCCGCCTTATCCTTCGCAATAATCTTTGCTCTCTCTTCCTTTGTTAAATTCTTATCTTCCTTCGCAATTGCGATATGGTTCTTTAAGCTTCGAACCTTGTCAGATCCATCTACACGAAGTGCATCGATCTGCTTCTGTATTTTTCCTACATATTCATCAATCGGTTTCAAAAGCGCTGCTTCCGCTTCTGCCGAAAGGATCATACTTTTATCTGCCATCGCCAAAACTCCTCTCTATTACAAATATTTCGCACTAAGCTTTAATAATTCTTCCTGATTTGTCTCCTTCGTATTGACAATACCTGCCAGATGGCCGTTCGACATAACGCCAATACGGTTTGTGATTCCGAGAATCTCCGGCATCTCAGAAGAAACAACTATAATTGTCTTACCCTGCTTTGCCATGTTAATGATCAACTCGTAAATCTCATATTTTGCTCCAACATCAATACCTCTTGTCGGATCGTCCATCATAAAGATGTTCGGAGACCGCTCCAACCATTTACCGAAGATTACCTTCTGCTGATTACCACCAGACAGATTTGCAATCATATCATCCGGTCCCATACATTTCGTATGCATGACCTTGATTTCCTCTGCGGTTGCCCGCACCATGTCATCATGTGAGAGTGCAAGTCCACTCTTATAATGATTCATATTTGCAATGGTTGTGTTAAATGTGATATCTGCTTTTAAGAACAGACCATTTGCCTTACGTTCCTCTGTAATGAGGGCAAATCCATGATTCATCGCATCCTTCGGAGATGCAAAATTCATCATCTTACCATCATAGATAACGTTTCCGGCTGCTCTTGTACGCATACCAAATATCGTCTCAAGAAGCTCTGTACGACCTGCACCGACCAATCCATACAAACCAAATATCTCGCCTTTTTTCACATCGAAGGAGATATTCTGGAGCTTCGGTGCATATTTTGTTGAAAGGTTCTGCACGGAGAGAATCGTCTCTCCCGGTGTATTATCAACCGGCGGGAATCTGTTATCCAGAGAACGGCCTACCATGGCTGATATGAGTTCATTCATGTTTGTATCTTTGCTGTCCTTCGTCATTACGAGACTACCATCCCGCAATACGGAAATCTGGTCGCAGATCTCGAAGATCTCGTCCATCTTATGGGAGATATAAATCAGGGAGATTCCCTGATCCTTAAGCTGACGCATCATCTTGAAGAGCTTTGCTACTTCCGGTGCTGTCAGGGATGAAGTCGGCTCATCAAGTACAATTACCTTTGAATTGTATGAAATTGCCTTCGCAATCTCACACATCTGACGCTTTGATACAGACATTTTCTTCATCGGCTGCGTAAGGTTCACTGTGATTCCAAGCTTTCTGAACAGATCAGATGCTTCTTTTTTCATTCTGCCCTCATCGACCACGCCAAGCGAATTCTTTGGGTATCGACCGAGGAACAAATTATCAATTACATTTCTTTCCAGACACTGATTTAATTCCTGATGTACCATTGCAACTCCGTTTTCGAGTGCATCCTTTGGTCCAGAGAAATTAACTTCCTTGCCATCTAATACGATTGTTCCTTCGTCCTTCTGATAGGTTCCGAAGAGACATTTCATCATTGTCGATTTTCCGGCACCATTCTCACCCATAAGTCCCATGATGGATCCTGGCTTCACATTCAAATCAATGTGGTTAAGAACCTTGTTTCTTCCGAATGATTTACTCATGCCATGAATCGATAAGATGTATTTATTCTTATCATCTGCCATATCTCTACTTCCCTTTCTTAAAAAGAAGGGTATCAATTCTAGGTGACACCCTTCTTTGGTTAAATCATTTACCGTTCGTTCAATCAGTTCTCTTACTTGTTAAGAATTGATGTGTAAGATGCTGCGTTGTCTGTCTTAACCATGTTGATTGCAAATGCATCGTACTCACCAGGGTTACCAAGACGGTTTGTGATGTTAGACTCTGTCTGACCATCACCACCGATGTAATCAACCTTCAGGTTCAGAAGATCATCGTAATTCTGAAGAAGTGGCTGGTATGTTGAGCTTAAGAAGTTATCAGAAGCGTTGTAGATATCAAGCCATACCTTCTTCTCTGGGCTCTTGCTAGCATCGAGCTGCTTAGAAACCTTGTCATAAACCTTTGTTGAATCTGTGAAATCCTGGTAGTTATCTGCTGTTACTGCAATGTTCAAAGCGTAGTAAGATCTCTCTTCTGCTGAGTATCTGTAATCAACACCCTCATCAAGCTTGTTACCAGCTTCATCTGCTGTACCGATACCTGTGTCTACATCTACGCCGTCAAGTGCGTTACGAAGAACACGGAGTGTAAGGTAAGCCTGAACGTCTGCATGCTGTGAAATTGTTCCGCCGTAGCCTTCTGCGATAGCTGCTACTGCATCGCTGTTTGCATCGTATCCAAATGTAGGAACCTTGTTGTCCTTTGCCCAAGCATTGAACATTGACATTCCCATACCATCGTTGTTAGAAACAACTACATCGATCTGATCACCGAAAGAAGCTGTCCATGTACCGATTGCGTTACCTGCTGTTGCTGCATCCCATGTAGCACCTGCAGAGTTCTTCATCTCCTGTGAAGCAAGCTCACGGATTGTGTATTTCTTTCCATCTACTTCCAGTGTTGCATCCTGAACAACCTTTGCAGATCCATCTACGTTTGTACCGGCTGGTGCTGAATCAACTGCGCCATTTGCATCAACGCCTGTTCCAAGTGCGGAACGGACACCTCTTGTACGTGCGATGGAATCGTTATGTCCGATATCGCCGATAGCAAGTACATATCCGATTACGCCATCACCGTTACGGTCGATCGTTGCTGCATTCTTCTTGATGTAGTCAAGTACCATCTCACCCTGAAGCTCAGCACCCTGATTCGCATCGAAACCTACATAGTAAGTATCTTTGTTAAAGTTAAGGGCTGTTTTGTCAAGCTCTCCTGTTGATGAGTTGGAAGGCTGACGGTTGTACCATACAAGCGGCTTATCCTTATTTGCAACTCCGCTTGATGAAGAACCACCACCTGATGATCCACATCCTACCATTGACAGTGCCATTGTTGCTGCTGCGATTACAGCTAAAATTTTTTTCTTCTTCATACTCTTTCCTCCTATGAATGAAATACTTGTTGAAATGTTCCTTCGTACTTTTTGTTCATTTTGTACATTTTTTTTGAATCATTCCCTGTCTCATTGACTAAATTCATTATATTTAGAATGAGGTTCGGAAAGAATAGAATATTTTTGGATATATTAGCAATTTTTTTTGATTATATGAAATTTTTATATGAATTTTGACGAATCTGTCCGTGATCACCTTGAAATTGCACAAAAAATTCCGTTTTTCTCATGATTTTGAAGCATATTTACCAACTCTTTTCGAATCACTTCTTTCTTCTATCGTATTCTACATTTTTTTCATCTTATATTTTTTCCGCTGTCCCTGTATTTCTGTAAATCCAAATGCCAGAACGCCGACCATACCAAACGCCATCATTTTGATAAGACTTTCATAATAGGTATCCAGATTGCCAGACCACTTCATAAGCTCCTTCGCATGTACAAAACAGCTTTGGAACGAAGAAGCTCTATAGTAATGGTCTGAAAGTTCAGATGCCTGTATCACCATTGCCATGTCTACCCGGAATGCCAGATATAGCCATGCAGCTGATACCGCAACACACAACAGAAAACTTATGGTCGACAGCTTTTCGCCTTTCCACTTATATCCATAGATAACCGCGACTCCCATCGCAAGCCCGGCATAGCTTGACACGAATCCAATGCGTGCGATCAGGAAAATCAACAGCGCACCCAGAACGCCACCACCAATCGCTCCGAGCAGACCGAGTGCATAATTTTCACGCACAACATAATCCTCTTCCTGGTTCAGTTTCAACGCATATTCCGTCATCTTCGCAGATTCCTCATTTAAAAAGGAATAGCCATTCTCCACCTGATAGACATTCGTTGGCCCCTGCACGCCCCTGGCATCACAATTATAATATTGATATCGTTCAAATTGCGTGATCATACCTTCTATCAGATTCTTGATCAATTGCACGTTCTTTTTTGTGCCACCACGGACCGGAACATATACCGCAATGCTAAATCCTTTCGGTATGATCCTGCCGCCGCTCGGAAGTACCGCGCGCATCGTTCCCCACACATCGACAGATGCTGGTGTCTGATCGTTGGAAACCGAAAATGCAACCATCATCATTTTTTTGCCGGAACCAGTGCCCGGTTTCACGACATATGTATATCCCCGGTACACGCCATGCAGCTGGCTTCCCATTCCTGTCCGTGTTGCCTGCAGCTCCCCGGCTAATTTCGTTAAGATTCTTCTATTCGATGCCATCCGGCAAATTCCTCCTCTGCTTGACACTTACGTTTCATCATATTCCCTTTTCACAGGGATAGCAAGTTTTATTTTCTATACAGCCAGACGGCTGAACTCTTCCAGATTCCATACCTTCGTCACAATATCCGAATAAAATTCCGGCTCATGACACACCAGCAGCACCGAACCGTGATACTCTTTCAAAGCACGCTTTAACTCGTCCTTCGCTTCCACGTCCAGATGGTTCGTCGGCTCGTCTAAGATCAGAAGATTTGTCTCCCGGTTGATAAGCTTACACAGACGCACCTTCGCCTGTTCTCCACCACTCAAGACACGCACCTTGCTCTCGATATGCTTCGTCGTAAGACCACATTTTGCCAGTGCCGAACGCACCTCGTACTGGGAATATCCCGGAAACTCCTGCCAGATCTCCTCCAGACAGGTATTGTCCGTGCCTGCCATCTCCTGCTCGAAATAGCCCTTGTACAGATAGTCGCCCAGTTCCACCTTGCCGGATAGCGCCGGAACGATACCAAGCAGGCTCTTTAAGAGCGTACTTTTACCGATTCCATTTGTTCCGATAATCGCAATCTTCTCGCCGCGCTCCATCCGCAGATTGATTGGCTTGGAAAGCGGTGCATTCTTATCATATCCGATGATGAGATCCTCCGTCTCAAAGAGCATCTTGCCCGGTGTCCGGGCTTCCTTGAAATAAAACTCCGGCTTTGGTTTCTCCTTGGCAAGCTCGATCACATCCATCTTGTCAAGCTTCTTCTGTCTCGACATCGCCATATTTCTTGTGGCAACGCGTGCTTTGTTTCTTGCCACAAAATCCTTCAGCTCATTGATTTCCTGTTGCTGTTTGCGGTAGGCAGCCTCCTGCTGTGCCTTCTTCGCCTCATAAACTTCCAAGAACTTATCATAGTTTCCGACGTAGCGGTTCAGCTCCTGATTCTCCATATGATAGATGATATTCACAACATCATTTAAGAACGGAATATCATGACTGATCAGGATAAATGCATTCTCATATTCCTGCAGATACCGCTTCAGCCATTCGATATGCTCCGCATCGAGATAGTTCGTCGGCTCGTCCAAAAGCAGGATTTCCGGTTTCTCCAAAAGCAGCTTCGCAAGCAGTACCTTCGTACGCTGTCCGCCACTTAAATCCGTCACATCATGGTCAAGCCCCAGTTCCAGAAGTCCAAGTGCCCGCGCCACCTGTTCGACCTTCGCATCGATCATATAAAAATCGTGGTTCGTCAGCATATCCTGCAGCGTACCAACCTCTTCCATCATCTCCGCGATTTCATCGTCCGTCGCATCTGCCATGCTCTCATAAATCTCGTTAATATTCTGCTCCATATCAAATTGATACGAAAAAGCGGACTTCAGAACATCCTCAATCGTCATGCCCTTCTCCAGCACGGCATGCTGATCCAGATATCCAACCCGCACATGTTTGTTCCATTCCACCTTGCCTTCGTCCGGTGCAAGTGTGCCGGTCACGATATTCATGAACGTACTTTTTCCTTCGCCATTCGCGCCGACCAGGCCGATATGCTCGCCTGCAAGCAAGCGGAACGATACATTATTAAAGATTGCACGGTCACCAAAGCCGTGCGTTAAGTTCTCAACATTTAAAATCATCTGTCTTTGTTCTGCGAAACATATTGTGAATTGTGTATATGTCCGTGCCACATTCTGATAATATAAGATGTATTGAAACCAAGAAGTTCTAGATGTTCTGATTTACCTTCTGATACCGAACGCAACCACCGCCAATTCGCCATCCATGGCTCAGTGGCGGTTTGTTTGAACATCGTGTTCAAACATTGCTATTTTACTTACAGAACATCAAGTACTTCTACGTTTCAAACATATTTATATTATCAGAATGTGGCACTTCCATATATATACAATTCACAATACGTTTTGCAAGTTTCTCCTCTATTTTTTTATTGAACCATTCTTTTTACCTTGTTGCCAGATGTAAAAGTCCAGCCAAATTATTTATTTTTCTTGTTTTGCTTGTCTGCCTTGTTTACGCCAAGCAAGCCCTTGATGATGAATCCGACACCAACGCCGATCGTGCCGAGAATCAGTGCCAGCTCCAGACCGGACATATAACGCATGGATACGTTCAGTGAAATCACAAGACATACGAAAAACGCAATGCATAATCCGATCAGTGAAAGTCCGGTCAGCATGTTCGGCTTCACAATAAATGCGATAAATGCCACAACGATGAGCACAATCAGAATACCTCCGACATTCACGCGTCCCATCCGGTAAAATAGCGTGAAGCTGCTCACAACGACGTTCTGCAAGAAGATAATCACGCCGATGATCGTAAGTACGATTCCCAATAAAAACTGTAATAATTCTTTCATTCGTTCCTCCCTATTTTCTCTTAGAAAATGATTACATACTTATGTCTGATTCTATCATACTTCGACAAAGCTGTACACACAAAAAACTGCTGCCAATGCTTGCATAACTTAACATTGACAACAGTTTCATTCTATCTTTATCAACAACTTTTATATCCTATCCATGCAGGCGTACCGCGGCCGCGATCCTTCCGGCAATCCACATGACCGACGCTGCGATCAGGAATATCAGAACAAAGCCATTCACCTTTTCTTTCCAGCGCATTGCCACGATGATTGTATCTCCGATTACAGCGATGGCAACCGGAATTACATAAAATAGATTGACTGCATTTCCTATCAGCACTTTGTACATCAAGACTGCAAACGCTGCAACAAGTGCAAGTGAAACAACCGCTTCTATCACATGAAAGAGTGTGGCTTTCTCAATCTCCGAATGATACATGACCGGAATTGCCATGGAGAATAATATCAGATAGATCAGTGACATCCATAACAATACATGGTCTTCCGCCTGTGCGTTTACGCATGCCGTCTTGATAACCAACGCGGCAATCAACATTCCGTAAGATGCGAACTGGATCCCCGGAATCGTATATTCCGTATGTACCATTCCAGACACAAGAATGACTCCCGCGGTTATGGAAAGCATCCGGTAATCAATGGAACGATACACGTTCATATTCATTGTAAATAACGATTTCAAGAACGATGCATTTCCCACTGCCAATAAAACAAGAAATGCAGCAAGCGATAAGAACACAGCCAGATACACATAACTATTGAAGCCGCTTCCGAACAGTTTCACGTCCTTATCCCTTATAGAACGCACGATGCTCTGTACGCGTTCCGCAAATAAAATAATGAAATATAACATAATCAGCCAGTTCATAACAACCGCGGACACTCCAACCCGTAAATCCATGACGATTCCTCCTTCTATAACTCCAGCGATGCAAGAATCTCTTTCAATGCATCTGCCGATTCCTTTAATTTCAGAGCCTCTTCGCCGCTTAACTTGATTGGAATATCTGTCTCCACGCCATCTGCACCGACAATCGCCGGCATACTCAGCACCACATCCTCGATACCATACGCACCATGTATCATGTGTGAGACTGGCAGGATCGATTTCTCATCCCGCATGATCACCTCGCAGATTCTCCTTACAGACATCGCGATTCCATAATACGTCGCATGCTTCCGGTTGATAATTTCATATGCACTGTTCTTTACTGCATCTGCAATCTCCCTCGTATTTTCCTTATGCTGGTAATGTCCACGCATCTCGCACATCTCGCTTAATTCCACACCGGAGACATTTGCAGATGACCATGCAACGACTTCGCTGTCGCCATGTTCGCCCACGATAAATGCATGCACACTCCGGCTATCCACAGACAGATGTTCACCCAGCTTATATTTCAGTCTGGCACTGTCTAACACTGTGCCGGAACCAATCACCCGCTGCTCCGGAAGTCCGGACAATTTGATTGCCACCTGTGTCAGGACATCGACCGGATTCGCTACCACAAGCAGGATTCCACTAAAATTCCGCTTTGCAATCTCCGGGATAATAGACTTGAAAATAGCCACATTCTTGTTCACAAGATCCAGTCTTGTCTCCCCCGGTTTCTGTCCGGCTCCCGCGGAGATAATCACGATTGCCGCATCTGCAACATCGTCATAATCTCCTGCATAAATCCGCATTGGAGAAGCAAATGGGATTCCATGGCTGATATCCATTGCCTCTCCCTCTGCTTTGTTTCTGTCTGCATCAATCAATACAATCTCTGTAAATAACCCACTCTGCATCAAAGCGAAGACGGATGCCGATCCCACAAATCCACAACCGATCATAACCGCCTTTTTTGCATTCACTTTATTATTTCCCATAAATGGTTCCCCCTTTCATATATACAGTGATTTAATAACGATAATTATTACTACTTTAGTATAATAATAATTCTATAATTTGTCAATTTGTATTTATAAAAAACACGCAGATCACTGTCCTCTATATGTTTTGTTTCTACTATATTGTCAATAATAAAATTGTAATTCTATTTGTTTTTGAAAAATAAACACTCTTCCTCATTGCACTGTACACCATCCGAATTTCGAAGATTCAGATGGAATACGTGACCACTTTCCGGATGGCCCGCACCAAACGCCCGCGTTACATGTGCTACACCTATATCATTCATCCTCTTATCCAGCTCTATCGTGTGAAACCGCAGATCATCATTCACACTGTACATCAGATACGCTTCCGGAAAATCCGCATTCATATATGCTAACTGATCCATGAACAACTGGTACTGTTCTTCAGACACAACCAGCGTGCCATCTTTCCTGAGATACCAGTTTGAGATCATGTCATCCCGTTTTCCCATGTCGTATGCACCACAATTCAGGCAAACACGAACCGGCAGCTTATCATAGGTAAAATAATCCAGTTTCTCCCGATATTCCTGATTTGACGCAGCAATGCAATACTGCGCAGTGAGCTGTGCTCCCGCCGAATCTCCCAACATGAAAAACCGATTCATATCCAGGCCAAACACCCGCGCATGATCATCAATATATTTTACGAGATATGCAACATCCTCTATGGCAGACGGATATTTATTCTGCGGTGCCAGACGATAATTAAAATTCACAACTACGAATCCGCTTTGTGCCAAATGACAGCAATAATGGCTATACAGTTTCTTATCTCCATAAAACCAGCCACCACCATGCACACTGACAATCACCGGATATGCTTTATCCGAGTCTCCCATATAAGATGCCGGCACACAAAGATCAAACAGACTGTTCGATACATAACTGTCTGAATCAATGTCCGACGCATCCCCGGATGATGCATACAGCATCTCCCTTTTCTTATCCATCTTCCAGCTATCCAAAATCGCAGCAAACTGCTCTGCATCCAATCTTTTCTTATAATCTAAATTCTTAATCTGTACAACATTTTCCGGATATTCCAGATCTTTGTCGCGCAATCCATCATTCACCATCCACGCATGGCGCATGTTCACCCATGGCGGAAGTTTTCTGTTCTCCGCTCCACGCTTCATAATCTCTGTAACATTTATCATAACCGATCTCCTCCTCATAATCGTCCCTCTGTCTTATGTTGTCCTCTTTTTTCTCTTATTCTCATACATAGACTGATCCGCCATATTAAGATAATCCTGCAGGTTTTTCTGCTTGTCCGGCGTATCTGCAGCCATGATACAGGTGCCTATACTTACCTCAATTTCCTCAGCGTCAAAACGTTCACTCACACGTTTAATTATTTTATCTGTCAAATTATGAAAAACGCCCCTGGTAACATAAAACCCGGGGCGCCTTCAAAAAATCGTCAGTTATAAATTAGTTACAGCGTTCATACCGAACCGTAATCGCTTTTATCTCCTTGGCTAAAGTCTTATTTAACTCTTTGCTATCTACCCGCCATCTCCAATTGCTGCCAACCGAAGAAGGCGTATTCATTCTCGACTCGTTGTCTAAGCCAAGGTAATCCTGAATTGGAACAATACAGATTTTCGCATTACTTCGCATGATTACGCCAATGAGCGGAATATACATTTTATCTGCCGGTGTATAGTAATCACACAGATAATCTCTTGCTTTTTTCCTGCCTTCGTCATCGACCTCCTGCCACCAGCCGACCAGTGTCTCATTGTCATGCGTGCCTGTATAAGCTACACAATTCTCAATATAATTATGAGGTAAATACTCCCTCGCCGAACCCGTATCTCTTGTGTCAAATGCGAATTCCAACACTTTCGTCCCCATGAACCCGCTATCTGCAACAAGCTTACGGACGGTATCCGTTATATAGCCAAGGTCCTCCGCAATCACAGATTTCCTGCCAATCTTCTTTTCGATTGTATGGAACAAATCCATTCCCGGACCTTTCTTCCAACTGCCATTTACCGCGGTCTTATCCCCGTATGGGATGGAATAATATTCATCGAAACCACGGAAATGATCAATACGTACAACATCATATAACTCGAAGCAGAATGAAAGCCGTTCGATCCACCATGCATACGCTGTCTTTTTGTGGTAATCCCAATCATAAAGAGGATTTCCCCACATCTGCCCATCCGCCGAAAATCCGTCCGGCGGACATCCCGCAACAGCCTTTGGTGTGCATTGTTCATCTAACTGGAACAATTCCGGATGCGACCATGCATCTGCACTATCCAATGATACATAAATCGGAATATCTCCGATAATTTTAATTCCTTTTTTATTGGCGTAAGCTCTGAGCTTATGCCACTGGTTGAAAAACTGGAACTGCATGAATAACTGAAAATCAATTTCGTCTGCCAGCTTCTCCTTATATTCACGTAAACCTTCTTCTGTACGACTATGAATTGCTTCCGGCCACTCAGTCCAGTTTATTCCGCCAAAATGATTTTTTACTGCCATATATAAGCAATAGTCATACACCCACGCTTCATTCTTCTCTAAGAACGCCTTATATTCTGTACTGTTCTTATGCCCGCTTCTCTCACAAGCCTTGCGGAGCAATACATACCGTCCATTATATTGTTTTTCATAATCAACAGACTGTTCATCTGTTCCAAAGTCAACACTATCACATTCTTCTCTCGTCAATAAACCTTCGCTAATTAAAGTTTCCAGATCTATGAAGTACGGATTCCCGGCAAATGTGGAAAACGACTGGTATGGAGAATCTCCATATCCGGTAGGTCCCAAAGGTAAAATCTGCCAGAACGTCTGACCTGCTTCCACTAACCAATCTACAAATTTATATGCTTCTTTGGAAAAGCAGCCAATTCCATACTTTGATGGCAGACTGGAAATCGCGAACAATATTCCTGCTGTTTTATCCATATATGTCCTCCATATACGTCAAGGCAAAACAATTATACTCTGCGTACGCTTTCGCCCTCGATCAGATTGTGTGGGGCATAATCATGTTCACACCCCAGTGTATAATGTATGTGCTTCATCAAAAGCTCCACACTCCGCTTCGCAATACTGTTTATGTCCTGACCCATTGATGTAATTCTCGGTGTGTAAAATCTCGATATGACTGTACCATCGAAGCCTACCACCGATATATCATCCGGTACTTTTTTCCCGGCATCTTCTATTGCACGAATTGCGCCAACCGCAATCGTATCTGACAGCCCGACAATCGCTGTCACATGTATGTTTTTTTCAAGTAGTCTTTTTGTTGTTTCATAACCTGCCTCATACGAATACCGGCAAGCCATATAATTCTTATCCGGATCAAATTCCAGACCACTTTTTTCAAAGCCTTTTTTACACCCAAGATAACGCGAGAAACTGATCTGTTTATCTGAAATCTCGCCACCCATTACGACAATATCTTTGTGTCCGTAGCCTGTTAAATACTGCACGAGTTCCATAGTTGCAGTCTCATCATCGACACATACAGAAGATACATTGTCAAACGCTAACTCCTTTGCACTCGTAGTTGCAACAACACAGGGTATGTCAAGTTCATTCATACGTTCATCAAAAAGAGCTAAATTCGCGCCGAGAAAAATAATCGCTTTCGAGGTTTTGTCACGAACGAATTTTAATGCCTCTGCAACCTCGTCCCCATCTTCATCGATAATCTGACAGGATACAACCTCTTCCAGTTCTGACAGCAGAAGTGTAATCCGGTCAAGAATCTCCATGAAGAAACTATTGTGTCGGCCTTTCATGATAATTGTAACTGTATTTCCGCCACATCGTTTCAGCTTTCTGGCATTTCCGTTTGGTTCAAAATTACTCTCTTCGATAATTTTCAATATCTTTTCGCGCGCTTTCTCACTTACACCCGGTTGTTTGTTTATTACTCTGGATACGGTACCAATACCGTATCCAGATAATTTTGCTATATCTTTGATTGTCATATAATCGCTCCTGTAAAAATGTGATTATATATTAACCCTTAACAGCGCCAGCCGCAACCCCTTTGACAATATATTTCTGAGCGCATAAGTAGAATACAACAACCGGAATGATTGCCATGATCAGGCATGCCATAATCGCGCCCATATCAACACGGCCGTAGCTTCCCTTCATGTACTGGATGACAATGGAAATTGTCTTGAATTCCTTAATGTCAAGTACAAGGTACGGAAGCAGGAAGTCATTCCAGATCCACATTGCTTCAAGAATACCTACGGAAATGAATGTAGGCTTCATCATAGGAACTACTACACAGAAGAATGTCCGGAGTGGTGAGCAGCCATCAATCATTGCAGCTTCTTCCACTTCTACCGGAATTGATTTTACAAATCCGGTGAACATGAATACCGCAAGTCCGGCACCAAAACCGAGATACACAATCACGATTCCCCAAGGTGTATTCAGATGGAGGGAGTCTGCCGTTCCGGAAAGTGTAAACATAACCATCTGGAACGGTATAACCATAGAAAACACACATAAGAGGTAAATCATTTTTGTAAAAACATTCTTAACCCGGGTTATAAACCAGGCTGTCATGGAACAGCAGATCAGGATAACCGCAACTGAAAAAACTGTAATAAACAATGTCCAGCCTACCGCTTTCAGGAAATCATACTGGGTAATTGCTGTCTTATAGTTTTCAAGTCCAACATAGCTTTCCTCTGTAGGCAGCTTAAATGTCTCAAGGTTGATGAACGTCTTCGACTTCATCGAGTTAATCAATACGATAAAGATTGGAGCAACAAATACAATTGAAACGAGTGTAAAAAATAATGTTGCAAGTATTCCCATCACTTTCTTTTTCATTACTGCTGCACCTCCTTATCTCTTGTCAACTTTAACTGTAACAATCCAATCGCTACTACAATTATGAAGAACACAACTGCCTTCGCCTGTCCAACCCCTTCAGCTCCTACTCTGCCATAGAATGTGCTATAAATATTCAGGGCAAGCATTTCTGTCTTATGAAGTGGCTCACCACCTGTAAGAGCAAGGTTCTGATCGAATAACTTGAACGAATTCGTAATCGTCAGGAATGTACAAATTGTAATCGATGGCATCATGTTAGGAATTGTAATTTTAAACAATCTCTGCATTCTGGTAGCTCCGTCGATCATAGCCGCTTCCTGAATATCTCCGGGGATCGCCTGAAGTCCCGCGATGTATACGATCATCATGTAACCAATCTGCTGCCATCCTACAAGAATAACCAGTCCCCAGAAACCTAATGTTTCATTCAACTTCAGGGCTGTATCAAACTTCACGAAAATACCATCAAAAATCAGCTGCCATACATAACCTAATACAATTCCTCCGATCAGGTTTGGCATAAAAAACACTGTACGGAAAATATTCTTTCCTTTGATATTCTGTGTCAACGCCAGTGCGACTAAAAATGCAAGTACATTGATCAACACAAGTGAAACGATTGCAAATAACGTAGTGAATTTAAATGATCCAAGGAAATTTGAATCTTTAAATGCTTCTATATAGTTTTGTATTCCGACAAATTTTGCATCCTTGATTGTTGTAAAGTTACAGAAAGACAAGTAAATACCTTCAATAAAAGGAATAATAAATCCTATCAAAAATGCAGCCATAGTCGGTAACAAAAATATTGGCCAATATTTTTTTACCGCCTTTTCCATCTTATACCTCCTACGCCCTTGAACAATTACCTTCTAAAAAAGGGAGGAACTGTCTCCTCCCTTTTTAATTACAGGTTGTTTTATCAGGCTTCCTGATCCTAGTTTCCTGCTGCCTGACTCTCTGTAGCCCAGCCTTCAACGAATGCTTTCTTTACAAGATCCCAATTCGCATCTGTCTGATCGGAAGCATATACAGTAAGAGCTGATCCTACTTCGTTCTTCCATGTCTCAGAAGGCATTGTTGTGAAGTTCCAGCTTACAGGTGTCTTGCCATCTGCCACATACTGGCTTGCGATATTCACAAGAAGGTTATCTGACTCAAGGTTCTTCTTGAATGGAGTAACAAATCCCATTCCGTCTGCTCCGGATGGCATTGCACCCTGTGAACCGCAGATTGCCTTAAGTGCTGTATCGTCTGTAGAAAGCCATGCCATGAAATCTTCTGTTGCCTTGATGTCTGCTTCGGAAGCCTTAGCATTTACACACCAGTAGTTCTCTGTACCTGTACAAAGTCCCTGATTCTCTTCTCCGTCTACACCGATATAAATCGGAAGCATTCCGAGATTCTCATCACCGACTGAGCTTATATCTGAGTATGCCCATGTACCATTCTGGTAAAATACTGCTTTTTCTGCTACGAACTCAGCGACTGCATCATCACCGGTCTTAACACTGAGCTGCTTAGGATCTGTTGTCGAGTTATTAATGTATAGATCCCAGATCTGACGGTAGTTATCCAGGTATGTTCCCTTGATTGCCTTTGTGTTGTTGATTCCGTCTGCCTGATACTCATAGTATACAGGAAGGTTTGCAAGGTGCGTCTTATATCTCCAGTCTGAAGAACCATCCATACCTGCGGATGTAAATGCATCAAATCCAAGCTCATCACGTCTTGCTGTAATATCTTCTGCTACCTTCTTCAGATCTGCAAAGTTCTTGATGTCATCCATGGAATAGCCTGCCTCGGCAAGAAGCTTCTTGTTGCAGATGATACCATAGGACTCAATAACATATCCGATACCTGCTACCTTATCGCCATCCTTCAAAGCGAAATCCTCTGAAGTAAGCTGCTTGTAAACTTCTGTGTCAGACAAATCTGCACAATAATCCTTCCATGATGCCAGACCGACCGGACCATTTACCTGGAACAATGTAGGGCATTCTGATTTACCCATCTCACTCTTAAGAGTTGTCTCATACTGACCGGATGCGGCTGTAACAACGGTTACCTTTACGCCTGTCTCCTCTTCGTAGATCTTGGCAAGCTCCTGCCACTGGGCATCTGCTTCCGGCTTAAAATTCAAGTAATATACCGAACCCTTATCAGCCGATGCATCCTTCCCTCCTGAAGTTCCCTTTCCTCCACAACCTGCAAACAGTGACATCATCATTGTTGCAGCTAATCCTAAAACTGCTAATTTCTTCTTCATGCTTTTTCCTCCTCTAATCTTTTCATTTGCTTTGTTTATAGTTACGTATACGTTCCTTGGAAACGTTTGTTGTATCGTTTTTGGTAACGTTTCCATTTCATGAGTCAATGATACAACATTTAAAAACTTTTTGCAATCAAAAAAGTCAACTTTTTGTTTATTTGGTCAAATTACACAGCAATTTTGAATTTTTTTTGTTACTTATCACTAATTTCTGCGTGCATTTGCTATCAATGGATCCTATTTTATTATTTTCCAAATATCGTTATTATATTCAGCAATTGTACGATCGGATGAGAAAAATCCCGCTTTCGCAATATTCACCATCATCTTCTGCGCCCACGCCTTACGATCCTCATATTCCTTATAGGCACGTTCCTTGGCGTCAACATAAGAATCGAAATCAATAAATGTCATGAACCAGTCTTTGTTGAGAAGCTCATTATACAAACGATGCAGCATTTCTGCATTTCCAAGTGCCATCACCGCGTCACTGATAATAAAATCAACGGCTTCCTTCAATACCGGATTGTTCTCATAATATGTTCTTGAGACATAGTCCGCCTTCGCATAATGCTCAATCACCGCATCACTTGACTCTCCAAAGATATAGATATTTTCATCGCCAACAAGCTGATGGATTTCAACATTCGCACCATCTTCTGTTCCGAGAGTAACCGCGCCGTTCAACATGAACTTCATATTTCCGGTTCCGCTTGCCTCTTTTGATGCAAGTGAGATCTGCTCCGAAATATCACAGGCAGGAATTAATTTTTCTGCAAGCGTAACATTGTAGTTTTCTACCATAACTACATTCAGATACGGGCTCACTTCCGGATCGTTGTTGATCAATTCCTGAAGACACAGGATCAAATGAATAATATCCTTCGCGATCGTATATGCAGGTGCAGCCTTTGCTCCAAATATAACCGTAACCGGTGTAGTAGGCAGCTTGCCCGCTTTGATCTCCAGATACTTATGAATCACATAAAGTACATTTAACTGCTGACGCTTGTACTCATGCAGACGCTTTACCTGGATATCAAAAATCGAGTTTTCGTTTAATTCGATTCCCTGTGTCTCCTTGAAATATTCTTTGGCGCGAAGCTTGTTCTGATGTTTGATTTCAAGGAGCTTTTCAAGCTTGGCATCATCATTTACAAATGCAAGTAATTTCTCTAATTCCATTGCATCTTTCTTGTATCCGTCCCCAATCCACTCCGTGATCGTATCGGATAACAATTCATTACAATAGAGAAGCCAGCGGCGGAATGTAATGCCGTTTGTCTTGTTGTTGAATTTCTCCGGATATATTTTGTAAAAATTATTAAGCTCCGAATTCTTCAAAATCTCCGTATGAAGATACGCAACGCCATTTACACTAAATCCATAATGAATATCGATGTGTGCCATGTGAACGAGATCATTCCGGTCGATAATTGCCACACTCTCATCGCTAAACCGTCTTCTTACCTTATCATCCAGGATCTCAATAATCGGCACAAGCTGCGGAACAACCTCTGCCAGATAATGTCTAGGCCATTTCTCAAGTGCCTCAGCCAAAATTGTATGGTTTGTATATGCGCAGGTCTTACTTACAACATAAATCGCTGCATCCATGTTCATCCCTTCCGCTACAAGCAGGCGAATCAACTCAGGTATGATCATGGTTGGATGTGTGTCGTTGATCTGGATTACTGCGTAGTCGAACAAATCATAAAGGTTACTTCCCTTCGCCTTACACTCATCGATAATGAGTCTTGCGGCATTGCTTACCATGAAATACTGCTGGTAGATACGAAGCTTTCTTCCATCTTCGTCACTGTCATCCGGATATAAGAACAATGTCAGGTTCTTCTCTATGTCTGTTTTATCAAACTGATGATTCGCATCTACGATGGACTCATCCACCGTTTCTACATCGAACAGGCATAATTTGTTGGTACGGTTATTGTAACCTGTTACATCAATCTCATACAATCTCGACTGCACCGTGCATTTTCCAAATGTAACAGGGTATGTCACATCTGTTTTTCTAAGCCAGCTTTGATCCTTGATCCATGGATTAATCTGCTCTTTCTGCATTCTGTCTTCGAACACCTGCTTAAACAAGCCAAGGTGATAATTCAATCCAATACCCGCACCCGATAATCCAAGTGTTGCGATTGAATCAAGGAAACATGCAGCAAGTCGCCCCAGACCGCCATTTCCAAGCGATGGCTCTACCTCAATCTCCTCAATCTCCGCAAGTGTCTTTCCGCTTTCAGCAAGCACTTTTTTGACGTCCTCATAGATTCCAAGATTGATCATGTTATTCGAGAGCAGCTTTCCAATCAGAAATTCTGCCGATACATAATAAATCTTCTTTTTCGTCTCTTCCATGCGTCGGTCATCTGCTAACTGCTTTGTCAGGTTGAGCAATGCATAATATACTTCTTCATTGCTGCTTTGTGCGATTTCTTTTCCAAGCAGTTTTTCAAGTTCCTGTTTTACCTTCATCGTATACCCCTTTCGTTTTCACTTGAGCTTTTGTACGCTCTTTATAGTAATACAATATCACGAATTGGAAACGTTTCTCTTGCAAAATAGTATCACAATATGATACTATTCTATCAATTAGGAGGGTATTTGCCATGAAAGAGATTATAAATCCAGACTCTGCGTCTAATATCGAATTAAATGAAAACAAGATTCACTTTCAAAATGAATATCAATATAACACCTATATATGTTCGATTCCGATGGATTTTGCAAGTGTACCGGTTCATTGGCATGACGAGTTCGAAATGATCGTTATCAAGAAGGGACGCGGATACGTTACCCTCAATTTTCAGAGATATAAGGTTTCGTCCGGGGATATCGTCATCGTTCTTCCCGGAATGCTTCATTCCATTGAAGGTAAACAGAATTCGACTATGGAATATGAAAATATACTTTTTTCAAAGCACTTTCTTGCCTTTGGTGCAGATGACGTGACGCAGCAAAAATTTATCGATCCTTTTTTTAACGGAGATATCCAGATTCGTCATTATCTGACACCCGGACACACGTTATACACGGAAATCAGTAATATTGTTGATTTATTAGATGAAAAAAGTGATGAAAGAGACTATGCGTATCAGCTTTTTATCAAGGGTGGGCTTATCCAGATTATATACCTGCTGATTACGCACCCGCCAAAAGTAAACGAGACGACGCAAAGCGATAAGCATGAAGAGAAATTGAAAAGTATCATCCGGTATATCTCCACACATTATTATGAAGATATATCCATCGAAGAAATTGCAGATTTCTGCCACTATAGTCCATCACATTTTATGAAATTTTTTAAGATTCATACCGGAATGAGCTTTATCTCATATGTGAATGACTTCCGTGTCACAGAAGCACGTGCAATGCTCACATCTACCAATGATTCGATTCTTGAAATCTCACAGAAATGCGGATTCTCAAATCTGTCGAATTTCAACCGCATGTTCAAAAGAAAATATGGTATAACGCCAAGGCAGGTACGCAGCTGAGTCTGCCGCATACTCATTCGTATTTGTGTACCACGCGTCGCCATTTGGCTTTACTACACATGGATAAGAGTAGAAGGCAGCATTACAGAAGATACACGCCGTGAAGCCCGTGTTGCAATAACGGAAGGCAATACGGCTTCTTTGAGTTCTATGTATACAGTTGATGACAACCTTATTGCTGTATTCGCATTTGATAATGGAATTGCTACTATTTACTCATTTTCAGACGAACCGAAAGAAATAAATTCTAATTGAATATAATGGGGACATTACAAAAGGACCTCTTTCTATTACCTTGCCGACATTGCTATGTTGTGGGTGCAGAAAATGAATGAAATTCAGTCCAGAGTTAGAGAAGTCATTTACAACGAGATTATCTACGCATAGTAAGAATTAGGGCGGTAAGCCAGCTTTTGGCTTACTGCCCTTGTTTTGCTATTTAAAAATATTTTGAAATAGCCATTGAAAAACGAATGCTAAACTGATATAATTTAAAGATTATTTGAAATAGATTAGGGCGTGGAAGATTGGCTATAAATGAAGTGTTAGCTGCTTTAGCAGACGATACTCGTCGAAAAATTCTGCTAAATTTACAGGAAGGAAAAATAAGCTCAGGCGATTTAGCTATCGCATTGGATATGACACCACAGGCATTATCCTATCATTTATCAAAGCTAAAAAGGCAGACTTGATTTACGAAACTCGATATAAAAATTTTATTTACTATGAATTAAATTTATCTATCCTTGATGAAACAATTATGTGGATAAGTAAATTACGTGGAGGTCAACAATGAAAAAGAAAAAAATCATTTTTTATAGTCTTATGTTTTTGCCATTGATAGTTGTTTTGATTGCCTTACCGTTCTTACCAGAGCGAATTCCAGCTCATTATGATTTCAATAATCAAGTAACACGTTGGGGCAGTAAATACGAAACATTAATTTTCCCTGTGATCACAGTTTTATTTGGCTACTTTATGCTTGGTATGGCTAAATCCTCTTCAAAACAAGAAGAAAATGGGAGTAACAACGAAAATGTATGTATTGTGGCAGGAATTGTATCTCTTACACTTTTTAACGCTATGACAGGTTATTTCTTGTATGCTGATTTCAATTCGATTGAAAATCTTTCTTCAATTGCACTTGATATTAATCAACTTTTATTTGGACTGCCTGGTGTTGCAATGATTATATTAGGCAATATTATGCCAAAACTACGAATGAACTCAATCGCAGGACTGAGAACAGTATGGAGTATGAAAAATGAAACAACGTGGAAAAAAAGCCAACGCTTTGGCGGTATTTCATTTATTGTAGGCGGGGTTATTATAATCATAGTATGCTTTTTAACGAAAGGCTTTTCTTGTTTCTGGTGGACAATGGGCATCGTAGCAATTCTTTTGATTATTGACACCTACTATACCTACACATTATCCAAAAAATATTGATATAGTAATACGTGTTTATTGAAAACTTTTATATGCATTTATCAAACACTGTAGTGCTATACTAATGTTACAACATTAGTATAGCACTACAACTGAATACATAAGGTAAGAACATTAAAATGCCGATTTCCCTTGAAAATACAAGGGTTTCGGAGGATTAAATAGATAAACTTGAATTTAGCGATTTCTTTTTCCGGTATTCTCTGTCCCACGGATTTCCTCATGATAGAAATAATCTACGATCACCGGATGCCCCTGCGGGACTCTGCCATAAGGCATTTCATTATCCACAAAGGCACAATCATACTTCTTAGCCATTTTCTCAGCTTTTACTTCAAGTGCTTCAAAGTAGCTGCGGTTATGCTTGTTATAGATCTCGTCGTAAAGTGGTACAAGATCAGGATATTTTCCGGCGATATAATCCATAATTGTCTTTTTGAAACCGCCTCGAAGATTGAGATTTTCGAGCCAGAACAGATCGCACTGATCCTTTACCCGCTCAAAGAT
>ERZ773243.394-NODE-394-length-64301-cov-19.762289_pt1 | contig 64301 bp, 54 predicted proteins | sample MGYA00580520_ERZ773243 | MGnify/ENA primary metagenome ERZ773243 (study PRJEB29015, sample SAMEA2737747) | human gut metagenome | biome: human gut; feature: human-associated habitat; material: faeces | place: China | collected 2012 ... | reverse complement strand
AAGAGGAAAATATTCTTACAGGATTAAAATGCAGGCAGTCCGGAAAGCAAGAAAAAACAATTCGCCCCGGATGAAACGGCATACTTTTCTGCAAGAACAAGGAAATATACAGAAGGATAAAAACAGACCGGATGAGAAAAAAGAAAAAAAAGAGAGAAAAAATGCCGGAAATGAAGAAGGAGCAAAGCCCCAAATATCCGAAACCGCTCTGACAATGACAAGATTTTTCAATTCGTTCCGTTTAAACCTGACCCGGAAACTAAAAAGGAACGGATGGAACAGGAAGAACAGCATCCACCCACCGAACGTCTTTTTCCGACAATCCCCTTTTTCAACGGTAAAAAAGAACCGAATCCCACTTTATTGCATTTCTCACAAGCGGGTGCACTTTTCTGAAATCTCCTTTCTCACCAGCTTGATTTACTGAAAAGAATACCGCAAAACAGAGACAAAATCAGCACATTGCATACGCCTTGATGTTTCAATCCAAACGACAAGGCAAATAAAAAAATGCCTAAGCGTTTTAAAACAAACGCTTAGACATTTAAAAACAAACAATTTTGGTGTTCACACCCTTACGTTGCTACATACTAAATCATCTATCTATAAACTCTTATCTCTTTTTCCAAAAACTTGGAGCAAATAACAATAAGATTCCAAACAGTTCCAATCGACCAATCAGCATTAAGAAAGAAAGAACCCATTTCGCCAAGTCAGGCAATGCATTCCATGAAAAAGCCGGTCCGAAAGCCCCAAATCCAGGACCTACATTCCCCATACTTGAAACCACAACACCAAAAGCCTCTGTAAAACCAACTCCTAAAACCATCAAGACCACCCATCCTACAAAAGCACAAATAAAATAGAATAACACAAACACGGTAACCGTAGAGATTGTTGAACGAGATACTGTCTGCCTATTAACCTTTACTGGAAGCACTGCACGAGGATGCATTAAACGGCTAAATTCATTTTTCACATTACGCATAACAATTACAAGACGCATATTCTTCATTCCACCTGCGGTTGATCCAGTACACCCTCCTGCAAACATAGCATAAATCAACAACATCCATGTAAAAGGAGGCCATACATTATAATCATCTGTAGCAAAGCCACAAGAAGTATGTATTGCTGCTACCTGAAAAAGAGCCTTACGAAAAGCCTGCTCAAGTCCGTAACCATTATAATAGATCAATGAAGCCGAAATCAGAAGGGTCAGCACAAGAACAGAGGTAAAGAACCACTTGACTTCATCATCATGAACCAACGGCTTATAACGCCCCTTCAGACACATAAAATACAGAGAAAAGTTCACACTCGAAAGCATCATGAAGATAGCAATTACATATTCTATAAAAGGAGAATTCCAATAAGATATGCTAGCCTGCTTGGTAGAATATCCTCCGGTTCCAGTCGTTGTAAAAGCATGACAAATAGCATCGAACCAATTCATTCCGCCACACAACAACAAAACGAAGCTAGCTAAAGTCAATACTAAATAAACCGTCCACAAGCATTTAGCCATTACACTGATTTTCGGATGAATCTTATCATGTGTCACCCCAGTAGCCTCAGCAGAAAAAAGCACCTGATTACCCACACCGAAAATAGGAAGCACCGCAATGGTAAAGAACACGATACCCAATCCACCTACCCACTGCGTAAAACTTCTCCAAAACAACATAGAGTGAGGAAGATCCTCAATATTGTCCAAAATCGTAGCTCCGGTAGTGGTAAGCCCCGACATGGTTTCAAAAAAAGCATCCGTCACCGAAGGTATTTCCCCACTGATATAAAACGGAAGCATTCCGAATGTCGTAAACAACAGCCAAGTAAAGGCGACAATACAATACCCATCACGACGGGTAACCACATTACTTGCTTTGCGCCCCAAGAAATTAAACAGACTACCTACTGCCACATTAATTAAAGCAGCATAAACAAAATAAATGTAATCGGCCTCCCTATACCATAGTGAAATACCCGTACATATCATAAACATCCCCGCTTCTATAAAAAGCAGTATCCCCAAAATGCGTAAAATGATTTTCCGGTTAATAAAACTATTCACCCTATTTTCAACAATACCATCTGTAATACTATTTTCCATGGAACATACTATATCTTTTAATCTACAATGAAATGACAATAGGCTTCCTGTTATGATTACAAGTCGCGATTTCTTTTCAGGAACAAAGTATGCGTAATCACATCAGGAAGCTCTTCCTGATAATGAGTTACCATAATTAAAGTTTTTCCCTTACGGGCACAAAATACCTCAATAATATCTTTAACCAAACGACGGTTATACATATCCAAACCATGTAAAGGTTCATCCAAAATGAGCAGTTCCGGATCTTTCACAAAGGCGCGCACCAATAATACCATACGCTGTTCTCCGCTAGACAACTGCAAGAAACTACGGTCTTTCAAATCAGAAATACCAAAAATATCCATCCACCACTCACAAACCGTCCTGTCTTTTTCCTGTGTCTTCTTATATAAACCTATAGAATCATGCAAACCACTTGCTACGATATCAATTGCAGGCAAATTCTTCAGGTAAGCTCGGTGCATTTCAGGACTGACATATCCGATATGTTTTTTTATTTCCCAAATACTCTCTCCACTTCCCCTCTTTCGTCCAAACAACGAAATATTGCAAGCGTAACTCTGCGGATTATCAGCACACACCAAACTGAGCAATGTAGATTTACCCGCTCCGTTTTCACCAGTCAACGCCCATCTTTCACCACACTTTACTGTCCAGTCTAAGTCTTTCAAAATCACACGCTCCCCATAGCGAATGCTGACTTTTTTCAAATCAACGATATGGTCAGCCTGAAAAAGATTATCTTGATAAGGAAGGTCAATGATGCGCTGCCGCTTTTCTTCCGACAAGACATGCGCTGGAACCGGCTTACGGTATGCCAAGTATTCCTGCAAAGTCATTTTAGGATAACAAACACGATTCTCCACCGAAACTACATGTGTGATAAACCCGGGAATATCATCTGTTTTCGACAAAACCAGAATCACCTGCAAGCCAATGGTTTCAATCAGTTTCTTTAACAACGAGTGCAGCAATTCACGGGTTTTTGCATCCAATCCGATAAAGGGATTATCCATAATCAAAATCTTAGGATTACTCAGCAAAGTCTTGGTCAGCTGAAATTTGCGCAATTCACCACTTGATAAAAAGATGATACACTTATCGAGCATAGGCTCAATGTCAAATAAGTCATATAGCACCCGGCGAAGCTTTTCATCCTTACAGGAAGGAAGTAAACTCCGAACCAATGGAATATCATCCAAATCATGTGAATTCCAACGCTGCTGGTAATAATACGAGCCATCTGACTCTCCATAAGAATCCCGGAAAGTGATATATTTGATATTATCAGAAACCAAAGTGGACTCTGAAGGTGAAAAATCATATATCACTTCATTCATCAGCAGCGGATAACGCCCTATTAACGTATCTATCAGCAAACTCTTCCCTGCTCCATTACCGCCCACTACAGCAAGATGTTCTCCTGCTCCAATCTGTATATTCAGCGGTTCATTAAACCGATACAAAGGATGGCGAGCAACTCCATTCTCTACCGCAATCACACGTTTCATTTCTTTCTGTTTTTAAAACTACTGATGCACAATCATTGCTGTACGAGGAGAAACAGATATCTGATTTCCAGAAACCATTCCAAGCCCTTTAATCCAATCTATTTTCCCGTCTTTACAAACAACCCGGTATCTTCCGTCCGGAATATCTATTTTTACCGTCTCAGTACGAGCATTTAAAACCACAATCGTATTCATCCACGAATCTCCACAAGGTTCCCCTTTCAAACGGAAAGCCACTACATTTTCTGCCGGAGTTTCCAAGAATTCCAAATGCGTTTTTACCAAATCTGCACTCCCCATACGGAAAGCAGGATGAGCTTTACGCATGGCTATCAAATCTCGGATATAGTCAAAAGTTTCACGGTTATACGTTTTATTCCGCCAGTTAATGGCATTTATCTCATCCGGACTTTTATATGAATTATGCACTCCTTTTTTGTCACGCATAATCTCATCGCCAGCATAGATAAACGGAACTCCCTGCGAAGTAAACAAAGCTGTTTCTGCCAATTTCAGCAATGCACTCAGTTCTTTCTGGGAAGCTCCCGGAAGAGTTTTCTTCAAACGGTCGATAATACATAAATCATCATGACAGCTCACATAGCTGATAAACTGAGTCGGTTCTTTCACCCAAGAAGTAATCGTGAAATCTGTAGAATCATTATATAACTGTCCGTGCGAGATACCTCCAGCAAGCCCAAATTTCACTCCGTCGGAATAACCAAACCGTCCGATTACAAAAGCCCCCTTCGAATCATCGCCCCACGCTCCCCGCAGGGAATCACGAAACTCATCACTAAAAGCAGCCACCCCTGGCATCTTATGAACATTAGCTTTTACTGCCTGTTTCTCAAACGGCAAAAGAGGAGCCTTTGCCGCCCACCCTTCTCCATATATATAAATAGTAGGATCAACTTCATTTAAAGCCTTCCGGATGGCATTCATGGTCTCGACATCATGGATACCCATCAAATCGAAACGGAAGCCATCTACATGGTATTCTTTAGCCCAATAAACCAGCGATTCAATCATAAACTTACGCATCATCGGACGTTCGCTTGCCGTCTCATTTCCACATCCGGAAGCGTCGGCAAATTTTCCCTGCTCATCTGAACGGTAAAAATATCCCGGCACAGTGCGCTCAAAGTTTCCTCCGGAAGTGATTGCCGTATGGTTATAAACTACATCCATGATAACCCGGATACCCGCTTTGTGAAGAGCCATAACCATTTGCTTGAATTCCCTTATGCGTACGTCCGGCTTATAAGGGTCGGTTGCATACGAGCCTTCAGGTACATTATAGTTTTTAGGGTCGTATCCCCAGTTATATTGAGGCTTTTTCAGTTTAGTTTCATCGACCGAAGCAAAATCAAATGAAGGCAATAAATGAACATGAGTAATCCCCAGCTCTTTCAAATGGTCAATTCCTGTCTTTTCTCCGAGAAAGGTTGTAGTACCCTTCTCTGTCAAAGCCAAAAACTTCCCTCTGTTCTGAATGCCGGAAACCGTATCAATAGAAAAATCACGATGATGCATTTCGTAGATTATAATATCAGAAAAGTTTTTCAGCGGAGGGCGGCGATCATCATTCCATCCTTGTGGATCGGTGGTCTTTAAGTCTAAAATCGCAGCCCGGTCTCCATTCACCCCTACCGCTTTCGCCATCAGTCCGGGCGTGTCTCCCTGCCATACATCATCGATTTTCACATTAAACGTATAGAATTTTCCGTTTAAATCTCCTTCTATCTTCCCTTTCCACATGCCTTTTTCTTCGGCTGTCAATGGAATCATCCGATATGCCGAGCCTCCCTGACCGGCATCATATAACATCACTCGAACTTCTTGAGCTGTAGGAGCCCATAAAGCAAACCGGGTCTCATCGGGAGAATAAACCATTTCATTCCACTCACTCTCATATACCGGATATTCATCAAAAGAATCATATCCCTCTTGATGACCATTACTGCATCCGGCAGTCATCAACACCATCGACATAGCTATCAAACTTTTGATACTCATAATTCTTTTTGTTATCGTACTTTATCGGGATTCTTTGCTATAAAATCTTTCCATCCGGAATAAGCTTTCGGCATTTCCGGACGCCCCATCTGCAAATAATGACAATAAGCCGCCCCTAACGCGTCGGTCGCATCCATAAACGGTCCCATCTCTGAATCGGGAATATGTAACATACGCTTCAACATATCAGCCACTTGTTCCTTGCTGGCCTGTCCGTTTCCCGTAATCGCCATTTTTATTTTTAAAGGAGCATACTCTGTAACCGGAATATCTCTACATAAAGCTGCAACAATGGCAACTCCTTGTGCACGACCCAACTTTAGCATAGACTGTACGTTTTTTCCAAAGAAAGGAGCTTCAATAGCCAACTCGTCAGGAAGATACGATGAAATAACTCCCTGAACACGTTCATAGATATGCTTCAACTTCAGATAGGGATCGGTACATTTTCGCAGATCAATCACGCCTAATGTCATTACCTGAGGTTTAGTTCCGGTAACCTTCAGTACCCCGTATCCCATGATATTCGTTCCGGGGTCAATACCCAAAATAATCTTTTCTTTTACAGGCCGTATCACTTAATAACCTCCATCAAGGTGGGAAAACCAATTACCTTATCTTTAAAGAGTTTCATCATCTCTTCATTTAAACTGGCACCTTTAGCCGTATGCCAGCGGTGGAGGGCTGCACTGTCTTCCACTTCCCACTGTAGCGAAAAGCACTCACTTTCCTGCTCACGGTGGCTTAAAATACGCAAAATACGCGGATTTTTCAATTCTCCCGTCTTTTCAGCTTCCGGTATATAACATTCATTTAACCAGATAACAAAATTACGGGCATCGTTTATCTCAACTTGATACGTAGTATTATAAATCAACATAACTTTTCTTTTTATTAATAATATTTCGACAAAGATACAAAATTGGCTACAATTCACAAGATTCAAATAGAGCCTCTTATCAAGGAGATTATGAAATATGAAACAAATTCTGTGGCTGTCTCCTTTATTTTTAGTAATTTTGCGCTCACGCAGACAAAAACTGTGCAATTTTAAACTAAAAAATGGAAACCAAAGACAGTTTTATACAACTTATCGAACAAAGCATCCGAACCAATTGGGACAGAGATGCTCTGACAGACTACAAAGGAGCTACCTTACAATATAAAGATGTAGCACGCAAAATAGAAAAAATGCATATTCTACTCCAACATGCCGGCATATGTCCGGGCGATAAAATTGCCTTATGCGGACGTAACAGTGCCAACTGGACAGCCACATTTCTTGGAGTCATTACTTACGGAGCAGTAGCTGTTCCTATATTGCACGAATTCAAAGCTGACAACGTTCATAACATCGTTAATCACTCTGAAGCCCGCATGCTTTTTGTGGGAGACCAGGTATGGGAAAACTTCAATGAAGCAGCTATGCCTAACTTAGAGGGAATTATTGAGCTGAAAAACTTTGACCTCGTGGTATCCCGCTCAGAGCAGCTTACTTATGCCCGAGAGCATCTAAATGAAGAATTCGGGAAGAAATATCCCTGCCGGTTTCGCGCCGAACAGGTTTCATACCGACGGGAACAGCCAGAGGAGTTAGCGGTAATCAACTATACTTCGGGCACTACCGGTTATTCAAAAGGCGTCATGCTCCCCTACCGCAGCATTTTGTCTAATGTCATTCACATCCACGACAAAGTCAACTTAAAGGCAGGCGACCGCATCGTATCCATGCTTCCTTTAGGACATATCTTCGGCCTGGTATTCGACTTTTTATACGGCATTACTGTAGGAGCACATTTATGGTTCCTTACTCGTATGCCCAGCCCTAAAATCATAGCAGAATCATTTGCAGAAATTCGCCCGCGCATCATTGCCTGTGTTCCTTTAATTGTCGAAAAGATATTTAAAAAGAATATCCTCCCTAAAGTAGATAACAAATTAGGGAAACTTCTGCTTAATCTTCCTATTATCAGCGACCATATCAAAGCTGAAATCCGCCAGAAATCAATGGAGGTCTTTGGAGGTAACTTCATAGAAATCGTGGTAGGCGGTGCTCCGTTTAATGCTGAAGTAGAAGCCTTCCTGCGGAAAATAAACTTCCCTTATACCATTGCCTATGGTATGACTGAGTGTGCCCCACTGATTTGCCACAGCCGATGGGATGAAATTCAATATACCTCATGCGGAAAGACTGTAGCCAATATGGAAACACGCGTACTTTCAGATAATCCGGAAACAATACCCGGAGAATTAATCTGCCGGGGTATGAATGTGATGCTTGGCTATTACAAGAATCCGGAAGCTACGGCACAAACCATTGACAGCAACGGATGGCTGCACACAGGAGATATGGCCATAAAAGATGCCGACGGTAATATTTATATCAAAGGACGCTGCAAGAATATGCTGCTTACTGCTTCCGGACAAAACATTTATCCGGAGGAAATTGAAGCACGCTTGAACAACATGCCTTTTATCAATGAATCATTGATTATATTAAAAGACAGCAAACTGGTTGCTCTTGTTTATCCGGACAACGATGAAGCTTTTGCACAAAATATGAATAAAGCACAACTGGAAGCAGCCATTGAAGCAAACCGCATAGAGCTAAACAAGCTACTTCCTGCCTATTCACAAATCACACGAGTCAAGCTTTATCCGGAAGAGTTTGAAAAAACCGCCAAAAAAAGCATCAAGCGATTTATGTATCAAGACATCAAGGAATAACATTTCTTCACAAAAGTAGCCGGAAAAAATCCAACGTTTTCTCCGGCTACTTTTTTTTTCAAATCTTTATTCTGAACCTCTTCAAATTCCGCTCTTCTGAAGAGTCAGGCTTTATCCTGCTCTTCCAGCTTCAACTTAATTTGTTCTAAAATCAAAAGACAACCTTCCAGCTTAGGATTTGCATAACAAACATATGCCTGATCCATTAAATGCATAATAGTTTCTTTCAAATTGGGAATAAACATAAACTTACTCACTTGCAAGGACTGAGGAAGTTCTTGTTTCTCAAACCATGCTTTCAGTTCATCCAACTCACCAAGGGTATGCTCTTTACTCATAGTTATAAAATAATTAAAACGGATAACCTACGGCAAAATGAAATGCAAAATCCCGCTTGAAATCCGGTGAAACAATCGGATAACGGTCACGTTCTCTCTCCATCGGATTGATTGCTTTCATTCCTCCGTCAAAACGAATAATCAAAAAATCTAAATCAAAACGGATGCCCAGCCCATAAGCTACCGCCAACTGTTTATAGAAACGATTGAACTTGAATAAACCTTCAGGCTGCATTTCACGGTAACGTATAGTCCAAACGTTACCGGCATCGATAAAGGCGGCACCATTCAATTTCCAGAACAAGTGGGTACGATATTCCACATTCAAGTCTAACTTGATATCACCGGTATGATTCACATAATCCAAACTATTCGAATCACCCCGATAGCCTCCCGGCCCTAAAGAACGCACCCTCCATCCGCGTACACTATTGGCACCACCGGAAAAATAAAGTTTTTCAAACGGGAGGCTTTTTGAATTTCCATAGGGATAAGCAATTCCTAAACCAACATGAAAGACCAGCGCGTTCCGGTCGTCAATCATGAAATTTTTTGCAAAATCAAAGTCGGCCTTCACGTATTGAGCAAAGTCAATATTCGCCATCTGAAATGCTTCTCCGTTGCTGGGGTTATGATTGAACAACTTTGAAAAACCATACAGCAAATTACCAGACTCTTCTATATTGAAACGAATAGAATAAGAATTTCGGTGAGCTGTCTTTAAAGACATTGCTCCGGAACTGTTATACGTATAAGTATAACCCATACGTACAATAAACAAGTCTTCATAGCTATAACGCAGCAACGGATTTTTCTGATCCATCACATTTAAATACTCTTTAAAAGTTTGAGATCGGTAAGGCATATAAATATAGCTGACATCCAATACATCAAAACGATGATTAGCCTGATGCTTTGACCAGCGGTAACTCCAGGCTGCCGATGCTACAGTGCGTTCAAATTCCGGACGAATCTGCCAGTTATATTTCACACTTACTTCAGATGTGGCACGTATACGACGCTTAAAATCTGATGAAAGGAAGGGAAACATAAACTCAGGAAAGTTCAGGCTGCTCTCTATCCCATACTCCATATAGTTACTATTGGCATATCCTTCTAATCCGGTTACTGCCTCATAGGCACCACGTAACTTTACCGTAAATGTTTCTGAGCCCTTAAACAGATTGCGGTGCGTATAAGCCACCGAAGCAGCTGCTCCCAAATCGCCCGCAGAGTTTGTTCCTTCTATACCGAAAGACAGTGATTTATTCTTTCTGCGCGACAAAGCCACATAGGCATCTACATAGGCTGAATCTCCTTTTATATCTTCTTGAAAACGTATATTGGAATATTTCAGTATACCTAAGCGTCCCAATGCCGAATATGTACTCTGTACATCCCGCGCACTATATAAGTTTCCGCTCTGCAAAAAATTGAATCCGGTTATCACATGAGGTCTCAAAAATAATTTGTCATGATAATACAAGGTGGCACCATCGGAACGTAAAGAGTCCATTCCTTTAAAAGCCTCTGCCGATAATTCCGAAAAATCAACATCAAGCAAAAAGTTAACATCGCGAATGGTATATTGACGATGAGACTGCGGAACATCGGTCTTTTTACGCTGATAAGGTAAAAGCCGCATAGTCAGATCAACACGATGCGTATTTAGCATTGTATCGGCTTGAAAAGTTATAAAATCTTTATTGAAACGATAATAGCCTCTATCATGCAGATACTGAGTAATGCGTTGGCGTTCTTCATCCAGTTTATTCACATCAAAACGCATTCCCGAATGAAGTAACGTGTGTACAGAATCGCCCAATATAAAATCATGGATTTTAAGATCGGCAATATCATAAGCTATATGCGATATGATATAAGGATCCCCTGTATGAATATGATAGGAAACCTTTAATTTCTTTCCCTTCTTATACTCTTTCAAGTCAACCTGAGCCCCCATGTAACCCATATTCTGGACAGTCTGCTGTACCTGTTTGCGAGTCTCCTCGGCTGCTTCCGGATCATAGATACGTGGAGCATCACCCATCTTCCGCAAGAATCGGTTCATCCATTTTGTAGAATCCTTGCCTGAGGCACTATAAATATACATCGGCAACTTTATCAGACTGAACCATTTTGCATTGGGAGTCTGACGGACATAAGCGGTCATCTGCGAAGGTTTTACTTCTCTGTTGTCTGACTTAATCTCAACATCATCCAACAAATAATGACCCTCGGGAATAAACTTACTGACTGAACATCCCGTAACCAAGAATGCTCCGATCAACAAAAATAAAATATGATGAATAAATTTCTTCATACAAATAGTCACCCCATGCAAATTTACTTGCAAAGATAGGGAATAATAAAAAAAACTTCTTAGCTTTGTTCTTAAAATATGTATATGAACTATGCTCAGTAAAAACAAGATAAAATATATCCATTCGCTTGAACTGAAAAAATACCGAAAAGAAGAACAGGCTTTCATTGCCGAAGGTCATAAACTGGTAGGAGAACTCTTGGGACGTTTTTCCTGCAAATTACTTTTAGGAACATCGGAATGGCTGGAAAAGCATCCATGCGCCATTGCAAAAGAAACTATAGAAGTCAGTCAAGAAGAATTAACCAAAGTCAGTCTGCTGAAATCCCCTCAAGAGGTTTTAGCTGTTTTCGATATGCCACATTATGAATTTACCCCCGGCTGCATCAAGCATTCGCTATGCTTGGCTCTCGATGACATACAAGACCCAGGAAATTTAGGGACCATTATCCGTATAGCCGACTGGTTTGGCATCCAGGATATATTCTGTTCTACGGGTACCGCCGATGCATTCAATCCCAAAACAGTGCAAGCTACAATGGGAGCCTTGGCTCGCGTCAGACTGCATTATTGCGACCTGAAGAAACTGGTTTCTTCATTAAAAGAGACTCCGCTGTTTGGTACTTTCCTTGACGGCAAAAATATATATACAGAAGAATTAAGTGAAAACGGATTAATTATCATGGGAAATGAAGGAAATGGAATCAGCCCGGAAATTGCCGCACTGGTAAACCGCCGGCTCTTAATCCCTAATTATCCGCAAGGGAAAGAAACCAGTGAATCCTTGAACGTAGCAGTAGCTACCTCCATTGTCTGCTCTGAATTCCGAAGAAGAATATCATAAACGAACAATTCTGCTTGCCGGAGTGAAGTTCATTCCGGCTACATCAAACTGGGTGACATGATAAGCCTGGCAACCGGTCAACTGAAACGTAGCCTCCTCACTGCATAAACGACTGCAAAAAGCAGAGAAAGACTCCCCTTCCATTCTTTCAGGAGATTTTGATGCAATCACGATAACCCCACCTAACCATTCGGTTGCATGCTGTTCTTCTCGCAATGAAGTCAGCCCAACCACCTTCCTGGATGAATCCAACTCTACCACCTGCATAGAGAACCACTTTTTATATGGAGCAAGAAAAATCCGGTGCGCTGCAACTTTCCGCATATCCATCAGCGCATTTTAGGAGTCAATCCTTTCTCCTTATTCTCTGCAGGGAGTTCTGCCGCATGCTTATCATGATGACGAACCAAATGAATATTGCCTATCAAAACACTTCCCCTTGCATTACTTTTATTCATATAATACATAAAACCGTTTATAGCCTTGAAAGCAAATGCAGAATCAGCTTTTAACTCCAACCGCTGAAGTCCAGACTTTGTTACCACGTGAGTCACCCCTTGCGTACTGTCATTTTCAAATGTAAAATTCAGCCCCATAACAACTTTCACATCCATTCCGTCTACTTCAGGAAGGAACTTAAAATCAGCCGTCCACTCTAAAGCATCATGAGGCCTGAAAGATGCATCCGCTTTCAGTTCAAAAGTCATCTTATTGGTCAAATCAGACGAGGATAACCAGTAAAGTTTATCTATATCCACAGTGTCACCTACCAAAGCCAGAGACGTTTGCCCACTGCGCTGATCTACAAATTTCCGAATGAGCTTACCTTCTTCTTCAAAACGCTTCTGCAGATTCTCATACATTGCTGTAAGATGTACGGTGTGACGCGAATACCAAACCATTGATGAATCAAACTCTGCTTCTGTCACATGATGCTTTTGAAAAACATAATTCAAATAAGCATCCTTTTTATAGTTTTCAGTGTAAACCAAGTCAGAGCTTAACGTGGTAGCCAGATGATAATCATAGAGAAGCGGCTCCATTACCTCCGGCTGGATTACATCACTGGGTATTTTTTTTCCGCACCCGCAAAGTCCTCCTACCAACGCAAGCAAACATCCCCCAATTACATACTTTTTCTTCATGGTCACAACTGATTTATTTTTGATTTGATGTACTCTCTGAAGTCAAATAACGGCTATAAAAAAGCAACAAGGAAATCACCCCACAACTAATTGCAGCATCCGCAAAGTTAAAAATCGGACTAAAAAAGACAAAGTGGTCTCCCCCGACTAAAGGCATCCACTGAGGCCAATAAGTGTCAATAATAGGGAAGTAAAACATATCTACCACCTTTCCATGCAACCAGTCAGCATATCCTTCGCCTACAGGAACCCAAGTTGCCACCTGTGAAGGAGTACTGGCACTAAACACTTCACCATAAAATATGCAATCAATAATATTTCCGATAGCTCCAGCCAAAATAAGAGAGAGACAAGCTATATAGCCACTCTTCAGTTTTACCGGCTGTTTTACAATCTTAACCAGATACCATGTAATCGCGATTACAGCCACAATACGGAACAGGGTTAAAAACAATTTCCCAAATAATTCCATTCCGAAAGCCATTCCCGGATTCTCCGTAAAATAAATATAAAACCAATCGGTCACATGAATGTTTTCATGAAGTGCCATATTGGTTTTTACCACAATCTTTATAATCTGGTCTATAACTAATATTACAGCAACAATTAAAAATGCCAAACGGCCCTGTGTGAAGAGTTTTTTCATAATCATATAAAATAATTCAAGTTCCGCAAGACCGCTTTCAAAGCTACAAGGCAATAAATTGACGAGTTGACAAGGATATCACATGTCCAACCTTTCTTTTCCATCAGTCAAGGTTACCGAAACCTTGTCAACTTGTCAACTGAAACCCTGTCAGGCTGCTAAATGGAGTACTTACGAAACTTGAGTAAATTACTTTTTCCCGCCTTGCTTGGCTTCGATGCTCAATGTTGCATGAGGTACTGCACGAAGACGCTCTGCCGGAATCAGTTTACCTGTTTCACGGCAAATACCATACGTTTTATTTTCAATACGTACCAATGCCGCACGCAGGTTCTGAATAAATTTTAACTGTCGGGCAGCCAAACGGGTAGTTTCTTCTTTCGATAATGTATTTGCCCCTTCTTCCAATACTTTATAAGTAGGTGAAGTATCATCTGTATCGTTACCGTCAGTGTTCATAATACTGCTTTTCAATTTCTCATAGTCGCGTTCAGCGAGCTGAAGTTTCTCCATGATAATGGTACGGAACTCTTCGAGCTCTGCATCCGAATATCTCGTTTTTTCAGCCATAGTGTTTTAGGTATTTAAAAGTTAATAATAGTATCCACCCCTCTGCGAAAAGGGGTGGATGGGTTCATATCACAATTTTGTCACTCTGACAAACAGAGTAAAATCATCAAAGTTTAATTCTGTACCTTCGGCAACTTCATCAGCCAAAACCAATGAGTTGGCAAGTACTTGGTTACAAATATACGTATTATATTCATTTACCGCATCATCTGAGTTCGGATTTTTTGACAAAACAACAGCAATCTTGTCTGTTATTTCAAAACCGCTACTCTTACGAATGTTCTGGATACGGTTTACCAGTTCACGGGCCACTCCTTCACGCTTCAGTTCATCGGTTACAGTTACTTCAAGAGCCACGGTCAGTTTTCCTTCATTGGCAACCAGCCATCCCGGAATATCCTCACTGAAGATTTCAACATCGGTTGCTTCTACCACCGCTTCAGCACCATCCAGCACGAAAGTATATTGTCCGTTTTGTTCCAGTTCGGCAATTGCTTCCTGTGACATGTCTGCCACAGCTGCAGCAACAGCTTTCATCTGCTTACCAAACTTAGGACCTAACTTCTTAAAGTCACATTTCACCTTTTTAACCAGTTCACCACTTTCAGCGAAGCGAATTTCCTTTACATTTACTTCGCTCATGATGAGGTCTTTCACTGCCTCGATATGCTGTTTCTGTTCTTCATCAACTACCGGAACCATGATGCACTGCAGTGGCTGACGTACTTTGATATTCACTTTACGACGCAAAGCCAATACCATTGAAGTAACATCTTGTGCCATATGCATACGCGCTTCCAGCTCTTTATTAATCAAAGCTTCATTTGCTGCCGGGAAGTTCGCCAAGTGAACAGAAACTACATTGTCACGATCTGTAACGGCTATCAAGTCCATATACAGACGGTCTGCATAGAACGGAGCAATCGGAGCCATCAGTTTAGCAACTGTTTCCAAACAAGTATAAAGAGTCTGATAAGCCGATAGTTTATCAGCCGACATCGCACTACCCCAGAAACGTTTACGGTTCAGACGTACGTACCAGTTACTCAAGTTATCGTTTACAAAATCAGTAATCAGACGTCCAGCCTTAGTTGGCTCATAGTCTGCATAACAAGCATCTACATCCTTAATCAAAGAGTTCAATAGAGACAAAATCCAACGGTCAATTTCCGGACGTTCCTCAACCGGCACATCTGCCTCTGCATAAGTAAATCCATCTACATTGGCATATAACGCAAAGAATGAATAGGTATTATATAAAGTACCGAAGAATTTACGGCGCACTTCATCCACTCCTTCTTTATCAAACTTCAAGTTATCCCATGGAGATGAATTGGTAATCATATACCAGCGTAAGGGGTCTGAACCGAATTTCTCAATAGTTTCAAACGGATCGACTGCATTGCCCAAGCGTTTTGACATCTTGTTTCCATTCTTATCAAGCACCAAGCCATTGGAAATAACATTCTTGTATGCAACACTATCAAACACCATCGTAGCAATAGCATGAAGCGTAAAGAACCATCCGCGAGTCTGGTCAACCCCCTCAGCAATAAAATCGGCAGGATAATATGATCGGTTATCTACGATTTCCTTGTTTTCAAACGGATAATGAAGCTGAGCATAAGGCATTGCACCTGAGTCAAACCAAACATCAATCAAGTCGGTTTCACGTTTCATCGGTTTTCCGGTTGCAGAAACCAAGACAATATCGTCAACATACGGACGGTGCAAATCTATCTTTTCGTAATTCTCCTTATCATAAGTACCCGGAACAAAGCCCAGTTTCTTATACGGATTTTCGGTCATGAAGCCAGCCTCAACCGACTTTTCGATTTCATTATACAGTTCCTCAACCGAACCGATACACAATTCTTCTCCTTCCTCGCTTCGCCATATAGGAAGCGGAGTTCCCCAGTAACGCGAACGGCTCAGGTTCCAGTCATTCAAATTTTCAAGCCACTTGCCGAAACGTCCTGTACCCGTTGATTCCGGTTTCCAGTTAATGGTCTTATTGAGTTCCATCATACGTTCCTTAGCTGCAGTAGAACGTATAAACCAGCTATCCAGCGGATAATAAAGCACCGGCTTATCAGTACGCCAACAATGTGGATAGTTATGTACATGTTTTTCCATCTTGAATGCCTGATTACCCTGCTTCAGCATCATGCAGATGTATACATCCAAAGATTCGGCAGAAGAAGCTGCTTTTTCATCATATTTTCCATCAACGGTAAACTGAGGGTCATAAGCATTCTTCACCCAGCGACCTTCATATTCTTTATACTTCTCAACATCCACACATTCCTTAACAAAGTTCTCATCCAGCTCGCTCATCAAATAGAACTTACCGGTCAAGTCAACCATCGGACGCGTTTCACCCTTCTTGTTAATCATAAACAGCGAAGGAATTCCGGCAGCACGAGCCACGAAAGCATCGTCTGCACCAAATGTAGGAGCAATATGAACGATACCAGTACCATCCTCTGTTGTAACATAGTCGCCTAAAATAACACGGAAAGCTTTTGCCGAAGCTTCTTTCCAAGCCCCGTCTTCAGTTACTTCCACCGGTTTCACCCAAGGAATCAGCTGTTCGTATTCCATACCTTCCAGGTCAGTACCTTTATATTCGCCTACCACTTTAAAAGGAATCAGCTTATCGCCCGGTTTATAATCTTCCAAAGCCAGCTCTTCCGCCTTCTTATTAAAGTGTGTATACAGCAAAGGCTTAGCCAGTACCACAGTCATCTTCTCACCGGTATAACCGTTATAAGTCTGCACTGCTACATAGTCAATCTTCGGACCGACACATAATGCTGTATTCGAAGGTAAAGTCCAAGGAGTAGTAGTCCATGCGATAAAGTAAGGAGTACCCCACTGAGTCATTTCCGGCTTCGGGTTTTTCATCTTGAACTGCCCCACTACGGTCAAGTCTTTTACATCGCGATAGCATCCCGGCTGGTTCAACTCATGCGAGCTCAGTCCGGTTCCGGCAGCCGGAGAATACGGTTGGATAGTATATCCCTTATAAAGCAAGCCTTTATTATAAAGCTGTTTTAACAGCCACCACAATGTTTCAATGTAACGGTTATCGTAGGTGATGTACGGGTTCTCCAAGTCAACCCAATAACCCATCTTATGAGTAAGGTCGGTCCACTCCTTAGTAAACTTCATTACATCCGTACGACAGTGTTTGTTATACTCTGCCACTGAAATATTCTTACCAATATCCTCTTTTGTAATACCCAGAGCCTTTTCGACGCCCAGTTCCACCGGCAATCCATGTGTATCCCAACCAGCCTTACGCTTTACCTGGAAACCTTTCATGGTTTTGAAACGGCAGAATGTATCCTTAATTGTACGAGCCATTACGTGGTGAATACCCGGCATACCATTTGCTGAAGGAGGTCCTTCATAAAACACAAATGAAGGATGCCCTTCACGTTCTGTCATACTGCGGTTGAAAACATCGTTTTCATCCCATTTCTTTAGCACCTCCTTATTTACTTCCGAAAGGTTGAGCTGTGAATATTCAGTAAATTTCTTACTCATAGTGTTTATCTGGTTTTTTATCTTTCTTACCAAAGGGAAACAAGATTCCCAAATTTAGGGTGCAAATTTACAAGAAAAATACATAACAGTAAAACATTTAGCATAGGATTCTCATTAACAAGGCTTAAAATAACCATACGAACGACCGAAGCCAGTCTTACCGAAACCCACCTTGGTTGTTATATACGACTCGCCTCGACCGTTATATAGAATTAAGCCTGACTATCGGCGCGACACATCCGATACATTATGAGAAACATTTAGGGCTAAATGATCAGCACCATCACATCGCACGCTCCATGTGCCCCCAGCACCAATGCCTGCTCGATGTCTGCCGTTTTCGAAGGACCGGAAATAAATACACCGTAACCATACTCACCGGTATCAATGCGCTTATATGCCTCATGCATATTATTCACCAAATCACGGTGATCCAGCAAAATAACCAATGCTTCAGCCATAAAATAAATAGCACGCTGCTCCAAGTCCTGCTGAATCCATACAGCTCCGTTTTCGCATACGCCGATACATCCTTTTACAATAGCAACATCCGTTCCATCCAGTTCGGCAGTAGAAGCCACCTCATCCGGATTAAATGTGACACAATTTAATTTCTGCATCACCCCTCCCACTTCTACTTCTGTCATAGTAGAAGCCACTCTTCGGGGCGAGTACCGACGAGTAACAACATCGTCTATTTTCAAATCTCCCAAAAGGAAAGCCTTTCCTCCCACCATATCAACCATCTCGGAGAAATGCTCAACCAAATTGCTATAAGTCACAGCCTCAACTTCGAGTGACGTATAATCCGGTTTTTCATAACGCATCTGCGTATTGCTGCGAATGCTTTGTAAAATATCTTCTCTGCTGCTCATCACTTTACTTTATTCTTCTTCCACATTTCATTAAAACTCTCTTTTGCAAACAAGGGTATTTCATGCTGCTTTCCCCAAGCATTCAAACCATTATAAGTCATCCAGCGAGGAAGTTTATTCGCCATAGGAGCCGCCTTAAGAGCCATGTTAAACACCCCTGGACGTTCCATCAGCATTTGCATTCCTCCTGACATCAGTTTCTTCGATGAACTGGCAACACCCAATCCGTCCAGTTTCTGGCGCCAACGATAAATCTGATCAGCCAAATCAACCTTTACCGGACAAACATTTTGGCAAGAATGACAAAGCGAACAAGCCGACACATTATCATGATAGCGCTGCGGATTTTTCAGCATACCTAAGTTAATGCCAATAGGACCTGGTATGAAATAAGTATAAGAATATCCTCCGCTGCGACGATACACCGGACACGTATTCATACATGCCCCACAACGGATGCAGTTCAGTGCCTTTATATGCTCTGGATCATTCAAAATTTTACTCCGTCCGTTATCCACTATAATAATATGAAGTTCTCCTCCCTTCCGCGGTTTGCGGTAATGCGAAGTATAAGTGGTAATCGGCTGTCCGGTTCCCGAACGCGCCAACAAACGGGTAAAAACTCCCAAGGCAGCCCGGTCTGGTACTATTTTCTCCATACCAAAAGCCGTAATCTGCAACTTAGGCAAAGAAGTCCCCATATCTGCATTTCCTTCATTTGTACATACCACGCACTCACCCGTAGAAGCTACTGCAAAATTCGCTCCCGTCATGGCAGCCTCAGCCTCGATAAATTTATGGCGAAGGTTCTTTCTTGCTGCATGAGTCAGATAAGTCTGGTCGTTATTTCCGGGTTCCGTTCCCATTTCTTTTACAAACAAAGCCCCGATTGCTTCTTTCTTTACATGGATAGCAGGAAGAACGATATGGCTGGGACGCTGATGCATCAGTTGAAGAATACGTTCTCCTAAGTCACTTTCTACCACATCGATGCCTTTCCCCTCCAGATAAGCATTCAGCCCGCACTCTTCAGCAAGCATAGACTTGCTCTTTATAAAACGCTTTACAGTATGCTGATGAAGTATTTCATAAATAATCGAACAGTACTCTTCCGCATCTTTAGCCCAATGCACCTGAGCTCCATTCGCTTGTGCATTTTTCTCAAACTCCACCAATAACTGATCCAGATGACTATTTGAATATAACTTCGTAGCACAAGCCAACTCACGCAGATGCTCCCACTCCGGAAGCTCTTTACTCATTTTATCTCTTTTGGCACGAACCATCCATAAGGTTTCATCATGCCATGCTGCCATTTCTGTATTCTCTAAAAAACGGCCAGCTGCTTTTGAATGCTTTGTACTCATAAACCAGAAGCTAATATTTCAACAACATGAATGGTCTTTATGGGGTATTTTTCGCGTGCAATGATTCCACTTTGATGCATCAGACACGAGCTGTCTGCCCCGGCAATATATTCAGCCCCGGTTGCCAGATGGCGTTTCACCTTATCGTGTCCCATCTGTCCAGACACAGCTTCCTCTTCCACAGCAAACATACCACCAAATCCGCAACATTCATCCGGACGTTCCGGCTCAACAATTTCTATGTCCTTTACTAAAGACAGCAAATTGCGCAACTTATTATAATAAGGTACATTCAGTTCACTCGGGGAAGAAAGATGCAGCAGCCGTACCCCGTGACAACTGTTTTGAATACTGACTTTATGAGGAAACGAAGCCTCCAAGGAAGTTGGCTTTACCACATCGTGTATAAATTCACAAATATCATATATTTTGCCTTCACTATGGCATCGGTGCTTTTCGCCCGCCAGCAAATGCCCGTAATTATCGCGTACAAACACAACACAACTCGCTGAAGGACCTACGATATAATCGTATTGTTCAAATAAACGGTCAAAGCGCTTTGCCAACTCTACAGACTCCTTTTCAAATCCTGCATTTGCCATCGGCTGCCCGCAACACGTCTGATCAAGCGGATAATCCACATCCACCCCCAAACTCTTAAGCAGTTTATACGAAGCGACTCCTACCTGCGGATACACGGCATTAATATAGCAGGGAATAAATAATCCTACTTTCATAAAGTAATTTTTTAAATGTAATGGCTCTATTAAAATCACATAGTTTATTTATGCCATCTCAGGCAGCAAAAGTAAATTTTATTATTGACAAAAACGAAGAAGACCTATTATTTTTATGCGTTTAAACCTTACCTATTTACATTTTATCACATTATTTTATCTTTGGTTAGAAATAAGACACACAATCCAAGACTATTTACAGGCAGAAACAGCCAACCGCTATATCGTAACCACATTGTCACACAGACGTTACTATTTCTTCAACCTCTTGCAAACATCACGTCATTCGCTCCCCGTAATTTTGCAGCAAATATTAACACTTGACAGCGATTAAAAACAAAAAGAACAAAGGTATGAAAAGAATTGTAAAAACCGCTTTACTCTTTAGCATGATAGCGGCAGGAAACAATTACGCATGGGCAGACGAAAGTCTCAGTCCGACAACACAAGGAACTCTCTGCGGGCGTATCGTGGATACTTCCAAGCAAACCCTCCCCGGTGCATCTATTTACATTGAAAAGCTACACACCGGAGTAACCAGCGACATCAACGGATTTTACACGTTTGCCAATCTTGACCCTGGAACCTATACCGTAAAAGTCAGTTATGTAGGCTATTCTCCCATAGAGATGGAAATCAAAATCCCTAAAGGAAAAACCTTAGAAAAGGATGTCGTGATGACTGAAGGAGTGGAGTTGCAAGAGGTAGTAGTAGGCGGTGCCTTCCAAGGACAGCGACGTGCATTAAACATGCAAAAAAACGGCATGGGTATTACCAATGTAGTTTCAGCCGACCAAGTTGGTAAATTTCCTGATTCCAATATCGGTGATGCCTTGAAGCGAATCAATGGTATTAATGTACAGTATGACCAAGGAGAAGCCCGTTTCGGACAAGTGCGCGGTACCAGTGCAGACTTAACTTCGGTTACAGTAAACGGTAACCGTGTTCCTTCGGCTGAAGGCGACACACGTAACGTACAGCTCGACTTAATACCGGCTGATATGGTACAGACCATTGAAGTAAACAAAGTCGTTACCTCGGATATGGACGGAGATGCCATTGGAGGCGCCATCAATTTAATTACTAAAAACACTCCTTACCAGCGCGTAATCAATGCTACTGCCGGAAGTGGATATAACTGGATCAGTGAAAAGCCATTGTGGAATTTAGGATTCACCTACGGAGACCATTATTTTAAAGATAAACTGGGAGTGATGCTATCGGCTTCTTATCAATATGCACCGGGCGGATCAGACAATACCGAATTTGAATACGATGTGGATGATGACGGACAAGTTTACTTGGATAAAGCAGAAATTCGCCAGTATTATGTTACACGCGAACGCCAGAGTTATTCATTAGCTACCGACTACAAGTTTAATGCCAACCACAGCATTTCGTTTAAAGGAATCTATAACAGACGAAGCGACTGGGAAAACCGCTACCGCATGACTTTCAAGAAACTGAATGACGAGCCTGCCGACCAAAGCATCATCTTACAAACCAAAGCCGGTTCGGGAGACAACAAGGATGCGCGTCTGGAATTACAGCAGACCATGGACTTCACCTTAGACGGCAAGCATCAGTTAGGCAAGCTGACAATGGATTGGGCAGCTTCTTACTCACGCGCCACCGAAGAACGCCCCAACGAGCGTTATTTTGGAGTAGCCATGAAAGGAAAGAAAAACAAAGATTTCTTCAGCGATTTTACCTTTCTGGACAAGACATCACGTCAGCCTTATCCGAGCAAAGGGTTAGGTGATTTAAGCCAGTATAACTGGGGCATCGATGAACTGACCAACAGCAATCAGGAAATCAAGGAAAATGAATGGAAATTCCGCCTGAACTTTGAACTTCCTCTTACTCAAGGACTCTTCGGGAACACACTTAAATTCGGAGCCAAATACACCAATAAAGATAAAGAGCGCGAAACCATCTGCTATAGTTACTCCGATGCATACGAAGAGGTTGCTGAAAACGAATGGCAAGACAATCTCAGCAGCCAAATCAGAAAAGGATTCATGCCGGGAGACAATTACCTGAACGGAACGTCCTTCATCAGTAAATCGTATATCGGAGACATGACCTTTGCCGGTATGGAGGGAGTTCAAATGCTTGAGGAATCAGCCGGAAATTATTCCGCCCAAGAGCAAGTAACCAGTGCTTATCTGCGCTTCGACCAACGTCTGGGACAAAAACTGGATGCAGTAGTAGGGCTACGCATGGAGCGAACCGACCTGAAATACAGCGGGGTAAACTGGATTGTAGATAATCTGGAAGACGAACAAGGCCGACTGGAACCTACCGGCGAACACAAACACCACTATACCAACTGGCTGCCCAGCTTACTGTTGAAGTATAATGTAAACGATGATTTGAAATTACGCACTTCATACACACAGACACTTTCACGTCCGAAGTATTCAGCCTTGGTACCCAGCATCAATTATAACATCGCAGAAGAAGAAGCTAAAATAGGAAATGCCAACTTAAAGCCTACCACGGCTCATAACTTTGACCTCAGCGGAGAATATTACTTCAAAAGTGTAGGTCTGGTGAGCCTCGGAATTTTCTATAAGCGCGTCAACGATGTGATTGTCGATGAAGTGTGGCGTGCCACTTCCGACCCCAACATCCCAGACGGACTTCTGAATAAAGACGGAGAACCGGTGAAATATGAAATCAGCCGTCCTATCAATGCCTACGATGCCAACCTCATCGGTGTAGAAGTGGCCTACCAGCGCGATTTCGGCTTCATTGCCCCGGCACTGAAAGCAGTAGGATTCTATGGAACTTATACTTATACCCACGGAAAGACCCAAAATTATCAGTTTGAACACCGACAGATAACCGATGGTGAAGAGGTTAAAATGACCGAGTCACCGGAACACACCGCCAATGCTTCACTTTATTACGAAAAAAAGGGCTTGAATGTCCGATTATCTTATAACTTTGCTTCAGCGTTCATCGATGAAATGGGAGCCAATGCATTATTAGACCGCTACTATGACAGCGTGAGTTATATGGACCTTAACGCCAGCTATACATGGGGCAAACGCTTTCAAACTACAGTCTATGCTGAAGCTACCAACTTGCTGAATCAGCCTTTACGCTATTACTGCGGCACGAAAGACCGTACCATGCAGGTGGAATATTACGGTGTGCGGGTTAATGCCGGAATTAAAATCAGTTTCTAAACTAATAAAATCCTATCAATTATGAGAAAGTTATACGCCCTGCTACTTGCTATTCTGTTCTGCGGAAGTGTGCAAGCTCAAATCAAAGACTATAGTATATTCGACCATAAATTCAATTTCTACATAGCCAATGACTTAGGTCGTAACGGCTATTATGACCAAAAGCCCATTGCCGAGCTGATGGGAAAAATGGCAGAACAAGGGGCAGACCCTGAATTTGTACTTGCTACCGGCGACATCCATCACTTTGAAGGAGTAGCAAGTGTAAACGACCCCCTATGGATGACGAACTACGAACTGGTTTACAGTCATCCAGAACTGATGATTCATTGGTATCCGGTATTGGGAAACCATGAGTATCGCGGAAATACACAAGCTGTTCTCGATTACGGAACGGTTTCTCGTCGCTGGGAAATGCCTGCCCGCTATTATACGAAGGTCTTTAACGATAAAGGAATGACAATGCGTGTGGTATGGATCGATACAGCTCCGCTGATCAACAAGTACCGAGAAGAAAAGGATAAATATCCCGATGCATGTTTACAGGATGATAAGCGCCAACTGGCTTGGGTCGATTCAGTACTTACTGTAGCTAAAGAAGACTGGGTGATTGTGGCCGGACACCATCCCGTATATGCACAGACTCCAAAGGATGCGGAAGAACGCACTGATATGCAGCAACGCTTAGACCCCATCTTACGCCGCCATCACGTAGATATGTATATTTGCGGTCATATTCACAACTTCCAGCACATCCGCCAAAAGGGAAGCGACATTGACTATATCACCAATTCTGCCGGTTCACTTAGCCGCAAAGTAAAACCCATCGAAGGCACCTTATTCTGCAGCCCGGAACCGGGATTCTCTATCATTTCTGCCGACAAGAAGGTTCTTGAGTTGCGCATGATTGATAAAAAAGGGAATATACTACACACCGTGACACGCACAAAATAACAACATCTATTTGTCCGGAAATTCCTGACAGAATAGACTCTTAACTTCGGGGCATCGATTTAGTTTGGTTCTCATGGAATCGGCAAATCGGTGCCCCGCTTTTTATAAGAGGTAACAACATCTTAGAAGACATCAATATCAAACATCTTTTATATCACTTTCCAATACAGCCAAGCAAAACGAAACAATTTACAGCTCTATAAAAATATATCCTACATTCTCATACTTTCTATTTTTTCCCTATATTTGTTCAACCTAAAAAATATGCATACGGTAGCAATGGATTATTTTGATGAAAAGGAACTTCTGACAGCTATAAAATCGAGTAACAATGATGCCTTCGAGTATCTTTATCGAATTTACTACCCGCGTCTTCGCGGATATACCCTTCGCTTTGTAAGCGATGGTGAAATAGCAGAAGATATCGTACAAGAGTGTTTCTTGAAACTATGGGAGAAGAGGCATACACTTACCTCTATTTCTTTAACATCCTTACTGTTTTCGATGACTCGGAATGCTTGTCTTAACTATTTAAAACACCTCTATATTGAGGATAGCTATCGTTTAGACTTCTTAGCCAAAATGAGTGGAGAAGAACGCCTTTACCAAGTAGACTTTCATAGCTACACAGATAATCCGCTACTTTATAAGGAACTTCAAATGCAAATAAAGCAAGTGATTGATCAATTACCTACCCGCTGCAGAGAAGTTTTTTTGATGAGCCGATTTCAAAGATTAAAGAACCGAGAAATTGCAGAGCAGCTACAGATTTCAACCACAGCTGTAGAAAAGCATCTTTCTAAGGCACTAAAAGCTTTCGACCAGCATTTCAAAAAGCACTACCCAATAGATATTTACCTGGCCGTTACTGGTTGGCTATTTAGTTAAAATAAGTCAATAGCCAAACAACGAGGTTGGGCAAAAAGCCTTTTAGATGTTACATTTATATGAAATTAAGGTTGCAAAAGAATGAAGGATATAAAATTAATACAACAACTAGCGAATAAATATTTTGAAGGAAAAATTCTTCCAGAAGAAGAGACTACCCTCTTTCAGTTTTTAAATAACAATCAACAGCACACACAGCTCTTCCGCCTATGGGAAAAAGAATGGACAAACCAATATATCCATACTTCAGAATCAGATGCACAATGGGGAAAAATGCATCACAAGCTATTGGTATCACAAAGCGTCAATTCCAAAACAACTCCAATCATATTTAAAACCCTATGGTTAAGAGTAATGTCTGTGGCAGCTATCATCACTATTACACTACTTGCCTCTTGGATGGTTCTTTATCACCAAATGAATACAGAACCCCAGTCTTATTATACATGTTCTGCATCCTATGGTGAAAAAAGTAAATTAGTTCTTACAGATGGTACTTCTGTTTGGTTAAATTCAGGTTCTTCACTGCGATACTCCAGCCAGTTTGGAAAAAATCATCGAGAAGTCTATTTGGAAGGAGAAGGCTATTTCGAGGTAAACAAGCAAAAAGAACAAACATTTATTGTACATACCGGCATCTATGATGTCGTTGTAAAAGGCACCAAGTTTAATGTTTCTGCATACGAAAACGACCCAACAGTAACTACAACCCTGCTTGAAGGTTCTGTTGACATAGCCTATGGCACAGAAGTAATACAACTGCTTCCAGGCGAGAAAATCAACTATATACGCGAAAGCAAACAGTTTATTCGCAAACAAGTTGACGCCGAGCAGTCAAAAGCTTGGGCAGAAAACAGAATCGAATATGCAGATATTACATTACAAGAACTAACGAGAAAACTATCCCGACAATATAACGTATCAATAGACTTAGCTCCATCAGCAGCGCAACTAGCTGAAAAATCGTTCCGAATTTCTCTTCGAAACGGTGAGACTATAGATGATGTACTTTCGGCACTCCAAGCTATATTACCTATAACCATAGAAAGAAAACAACAATACATTATTATAAAATAAAGTATAATACAGCCGTTTGTAAAGTAAGATATCCTATTAGAACATCTACTTCAAACGGCTGTTCTCATATTTTTTCACTTCATTAACTCATACTATCCCTCTACACTGCAAATCGCTTCGAAACTCTTTGACCGATTTGATTTCCTACTTCACCCTCTGTCAGATATTACATTTTTATGAATAATTAAAAAAATGAGAACTTTGAGGTTGGGTAAAACGAAAATAGGTTGTTATTTCTTGTGTAATGCAAAATTACAAAATCATTATTCTAATAATTTAATTAGCTAAAAACTATGAACAACCGAAGTTCGATGAAACATTTGTGTCTTGTCTTAGCTCTTTGCAGTTTAGGGTTAGCTTCTTCCGTACAAGCGCAAGTGGTAAGTAAAACGTTTGAGGAAAAACCTCTAAAAACTGTATTGAAAGAGATTGAAAAACAAAGCGGTCTTTCAATCATTTACAGTGTAAAAGAAGTAGATGAAAACAAATTGGTGAGCGGAAATTTCAAAGACGTTCAAGTACTAGATGTCTTGAAGCAGATATTAGATCCAAGCTTGGAGGTGCAGCTTCAGAACAAAATGATTGTCATTAAGAAGAAAGAAGGCTCTACTAAAGGAAATAAAAACGTGACGGTAGAAGGAACTGTAATCGATCAAACCGGAGAGCCGGTAATTGGTGCAAATGTAGTGGTTAAAGGAACAACAAATGGATTACTAACCGACATTGATGGCCATTATAGCCTAAAAGATGTACCAGAAGACGCTATCATCTCAATATCCTATATTGGTTTTCAAACCATTGAACTGAAAGCCACCAGCAAAGATTTAGCACATATCACCTTAAAGGAAGATTCTGAAATACTTGATGAAGTGGTAGTAGTAGGATATGGAGTACAGAAAAAGCGTGATGTAACGACTGCTATTGCAAGCATTCGTGCTAGCGACTTAAAAGGACAGCCAGTAACCTCTATGGCAGAAGCAATGGTTGGTAAGATGCCTGGGGTCCAGGTTTCTCAGTCCACTGGAGCCCCAGGCTCATCTTTGCAGATAAAAGTGCGTGGTACGGGTACAATTACAGCAGGTTCTTCTCCTTTATATGTAGTGGATGGAGTACCTTTAGCTCAAGAACAGTTGAACACCTTTAATATGAATGATGTAGAATCAATAGAGGTATTGAAAGATGCTTCTTCTGCAGCTATTTACGGTTCTCGTGGGTCGAATGGAGTTGTATTGATTACCACAAAGAAAGGACAAGAGGGTAAAGCGAGTGTTACTTATAATGGATATTATGGTTGGCAGACTGTTTCCAAGAAAATCGATATGCTGAATGCATATGAATACGCAGACCTGGTAAAAGACGCTCGTAATAATACTTATGCAGACAAGATGGAAATGATTAACCGCAAACGTGCAGCTAAGGGTCAAGATCCTCTTGCTTTTAATATTTCAGATAACAACGTAACGCGTTTGGAAAATACGGGAAATGACTTTAATACCATTATTCCGATGGAAGTCATTCCTTATTTAAATGGAGAACAAGGATTGGTAGATACTGATTGGCAAGATGAGATTTTCCGTACAGCAGGAATGCAAAATCATGCTATATCTGTTTCCGGTGGTAGCCAGAAAGTTAGATATTATGCTTCGCTTGATTATTTATCACAAGATGGAGTTGTGATAAATAGTGATTTTACCCGTTATAGTGGTCGTTTTAACTTGGATGTAACAGAGGGTATTTTTAAATTTGGTTTATCATTGAATCCTTCTGTTACCATTGAAAATGCAGTAAATTCTGATGGAGCATATAATAAAGATGGAGGTGGTATTATTGCTTCCGCCTTACATAGTGCTCCGATTTTTCCAGTTTACAATTCGGATGGTACTTTTTGTTTTGCTCAAAATGCTTGGAGTGCCGATACTAAAACAACGCTAACAAATGGGCAGATAAAAAAGGGAAACAGCCAAACTCAGGTATGGAACCCTGTCGCTTTAGCATTACTACAGAAAGACGAAATAAAAACAACTCGTATTTTTGGTAATGTATATGGTGAAGTGGCTTTTATGCCTGAATTGAAGTATCGTGCAAATTTTGGTGTGGATCTTTTCAGCAGTTCAGAAGATACATTCCGCCCTTCCACCATTCCATTGGCAAATACTGAAGGAAATCCGGAGTCTATTCCTGAAGGAACAGCTAAAACAGCCAAGATGTATAACTGGGTATTCGAGCAGACCTTGAGTTATAACAAAGATTTCAACGGACACTCTGTTTCAGCTTTAGGTGGCTGGACTATGCAATATCAACGTGATGAAAGTACATATGCATTTGCCAATGGTTTTATTACCAATAATATTCCAACCTTAAATGCAGGTACGGTTACTAGAGGCAATACACATGCTTCGGAATGGGCTTTGCTCTCGGGATTAGCTAGAATTCAATATAATTATCAGGGAAAGTATATGCTGACTGGTGCTATTCGTGCCGATGGTGCTTCTCGTTTTGGAAAGAATAGTAAATGGGGATGGTTCCCTTCTGTATCTGCAGGTTGGCGTTTGTCTGAAGAATCGTTCATGAAATCGTTGACATTTATTGACGACCTGAAAATACGTGCCAGCTTTGGTTTGACGGGTAACTTCCGTATTCCAAATTATGGGGCACAAGGTGAAATTGATTATTATAGTTATGTACTAGGTGGCAGTAGCCCAAGCGTCATAAAGGGAGCAGCTCCGAAAAGTATGCCAAACCCAGACTTACATTGGGAGAAAACTGCGCAAGTGAATGTTGGTTTTGATGCATCTTTATTTAATAACCGCTTAACACTAGGACTGGACCTTTATAACAGCAATACGTATGATTTGTTATTAAATGTTCCTGTACCAATGACAACGGGTTATAAGACACGTCTTGAAAATATCGGCAAAGTAAACAATAAAGGTGTGGAGTTTAATATTGCAACAAACCAAAAGACTGGTAATGTGGAATGGGATATTTATTTTAACATTTCAAAAAACATCAATGAAGTGAAAGAACTTGGCCCAGGAAATGCAGATATCATTTCTACAGGTTCGGTGGGTAATGCTTATTTTATAACCCGTGTGGGTGAACCCATCGGATGTTACTATTTACCGGTAGTTGAAGGTGTGTTTAAAAACCAACAGGAAGTAGACGAAGCCTTACATTATGTAGACTCTAAGTCAAACTATGGTTTAAATGATTCAAAACCGGGTGACTTTAAATTTAAAGATGTTAATGGTGATGGCGTATTGGATATTTCTGATACAGACCGTGCTATTGTTGGTAATTACATGCCCGATTTCACTTATGGTTTTGGCGGATCATTACGTTGGAAAGGCATTGACTTCGGTATTGTTTTCCAAGGAGTATATGGCAATGAAATATTGAATCTTTCAAGACGTTATTTCTATAATCATGAAGGAAACATGAATAACTATAAGGGAGCTTTGAACCGCTGGAAGTCAGAAGAGAATCCGGGTAGCGGCATGAATGTGCGTGCTAACCGCGTCAGCAAGGGACAAAATGGAAATACTTCCACCTGGCATGTGGAAGATGGTTCTTATCTGAGAATCAAGAACATCTCTCTGGGCTATACTTTGCCTACTTGCTGGACCAAGAAAATATTCTTACAATCAGCCCGCATCTATTGCTCAATCCAGAATCCGTTTACATTCACTAATTATGAAGGATATAATCCAGAAGTATCCAATCGTAGTGCAGCAACTACCAATGGTGAAGACTATGGCGTTTATCCGTTGGCAAGAACTACTACCATTGGTGTGAACTTAACATTTTAAATCTTAATATTGAAAGTATATGAAAAAACTATTTATATCTTGTGTGGCAGTACTAGCGTTGTCCGGATGTAGCGATTTTATTGACTTGAAACCCATTGACTTTCCTACCGAGGAAACATTCTATAAGGATGTAGATGGTTTGGAAGGAGCCGTGATTGGAGTGTATGATGAACTTCAGTCTACTAATCAGTATGGCTCAAAGTTCCTGAATTTGATGGAAACGCGAGGAGATAATCTGAAAGATGACAACTCAGGTGCAAATGGAGGTGTGTCTTATCAGATTGAAGTATTTACGGAAACTCCTGCCAACAAAAACCTGGCAGATGCTTGGCTATCAATCTACAAAACCATTTATCGCACCAATTTAATTCTTCAGAATGTAGATAATGTGAGTATGACCGACGACCAACATAAGAAAATTGCAGGTCAGGCTGCTTTCGTACGTGCTTTGTGTTATTTCAACTTGGTACGTTTGTGGGGCCCGGTTCCTGTAATAACAAAGACACAAACAGTGGCCGAGGCGCGTAATAATAAACGCAATAGTGTGATTGAGGTATATAGCCAGATTGAGGCAGACTTGAAGCTAGCAAAGGAACTTCCTGCCAAATGGAGTGATGCAGAAAGAGGACGCGCTACTTCTTATGCGGCTAAAGCATTGCTGGCCAAGGTATATCTGTATCAGAAGAAATTCAATGAAGCTAAAGGCGAACTGGAACCAGTTGTGGCAGCAATTCAGGCTGGTAATGATTTGGCTTTAGTTCCTACACCGAACACTTTCCCTAATGACTTGAAGACAAGCAAGGATATTATTTTTGCGGTTCAGTACTTGAAAGGAGGAATTGGTGAATCAGTTCATCAAAATAATCGTTATCGAAATAATGATAATGGAAACGTTATCGTTTTACCACAATCTGAATTTGAAAACAATGACAATCGTAAAAAGCTATTAGAATCACCCAATAGCGGTAAACGACCTGGAAAGTTTGATGCTCCTGCTACAAACAATGAAACAAGTGCTGACTTTCCTGTGATGAGATGCGCAGAAGTGATGTTGATGTATGCGGAAGTTTTGAATGAAACAGCGACATCTGAAGAAGATAAGGCTAAAGCCTTGGATGCTTTGAACGCTGTTCGTGCAAATGCCGGTATCAGTGATAAGACGTTGAATGAATTAGCTACACCGGATTTGTTCCGCCAGGCAGTGTATAAAGAACGTCGATTGGAACTGGCTTTGGAATGTGATCGTTGGTTTGATATTGTGCGCACCAATCAGTTTGCAACTTCTTTCCCCGGTGTAGATGCTTACCGTCAGTTGTATCCTGTTCCACAAACAGAAATCGAGAATGTGAATGATAAATCAGGTTGGCAGAACGAAGGTTATATAATTGATTGATATGAAGAAATTATTTTTATTTTTCGCTGCACTTTTTGTAATGCAGCTGGCTGCGCAAGATAGAGTAACGCAGATTCGTGAAAAATTATTGTCTCGTGACCAAAAATCTGTTTTGGTAGTGGCTCATCGGGGCGACTGGCGTAACTTTCCAGAAAACTCTTTAGAGGCTATTGATAATGCCGTCAAGATGGGAGTAGATATTGTGGAATTGGATGTACAGAGAACGAAAGACGGGGTTCTTATTTTGATGCACGACCGTACGCTAGACCGTACTACGACAGGCAAAGGGTATATTGCTGAAACAAATATGGAAGATATTCGTAAGCTAAATTTAAAAAATGGCTGTAATATCCGGACGATTCATAAAGTAGCAACATTGGAAGAGGCTTTACTTCATGCCAAGGGTAAAATCATGATTAATCTAGATAAGGCGGATGCTTATTTTGACGAGGTGTATGAGCTGTTGAAAAAAACAGGTACAGCCAAGCAGATTATCATGAAAGGGCATAAGCCTGTGGCTGAAGTACAAAAGCAGTTTGGCAAGTATTTGGATGAAGTTATTTATATGCCAATTGTCAATTTGGACAAACCGGAAGCAGAAAAGCATATCTGCAGCTTTGTAAATGAACTGTCACCCGTTGCATTTGAGTTGTTGTTTGTTAAAGACTCTAATGAACTGCCCAAACAATTGCCGTCTCAATTAAAGGGTAAGGCTTTAATCTGGTATAATACTTTGTGGGATACGATGGCTGGCGGACACGATGACGATATGTCTTTGAAAGATCCCGATGCTGGATATGGTTATTTGATTGACACATTAGGCTGTAGAATTATCCAAACTGATCGTCCTGCCTACCTTTTAAATTATTTACGTAATAAAAACCTACATGATTAAGGAAAAAACTTGTTTTGAACATGTTAAAATCAATAATTAACTTTTACAGGGTCTCGCCAGCGAGACCCTGTATTGCGAAAAAGCCTGAAGAACAAAAGAATCGTTTGAAACATTTAAAATGGTCCACCTTCCTGGCTGCTACGATCGGCTACGGACTTTATTATGTGTGCCGTCTCAGCTTGAATGTGGTAAAGAAACCCATCGTAGAAGAAGGTGTATTTAGCGAAACAGAACTGGGTATCATCGGTTCTGTATTATTCTTTACGTATGCCATCGGAAAGTTCACCAATGGCTTTCTAGCAGACCGAAGCAATATCAACCGCTTTATGACCACAGGATTATTAGTAACAGCCTTAGTTAACTTAGCTCTAGGGTTCGTAAACTCGTTTATTCTTTTTGCCATTCTTTGGGGAATCAGCGGATGGTTTCAATCCATGGGTGCAGCCTCATGTGTTGTGGGGTTGTCTCGATGGTTTACCGATAAGGAAAGAGGTTCATATTATGGCTTTTGGAGTGCCAGCCATAATATTGGCGAAGCGACAACATTTATTGTAGTGGCATCTATTGTTAGTGCATTAGGATGGCGATACGGATTCTTGGGAGCCGGAGTGGTAGGCTTGCTCGGTGCTTTGCTTATCGGATTATGCTTCCACGACTCTCCACAGAGCAAAGGTCTTCCGGCTATGAATACGCCCAAAATCAAAGAAGAGAAATCTGCTAAAGAAACTGAAGAATTCAACCGGGCGCAAAAGGCTGTTTTAAAGAATCCAGCTATCTGGATATTGGCGTTAAGCAGTGCATTTATGTACATCAGCCGATATGCCGTAAATAGTTGGGGAGTGTTTTACCTGGAAGCGCAGAAAGGATATACAACCTTAGATGCTAGCTTAATTATCTCTATTAATTCGGTATGTGGTATTGTGGGTACCATGTTTTCAGGAGTCATCTCTGATAAATTATTCGGAGGACGTCGAAACGCACCTGCTCTAATTTTCGGTCTTATGAATGTAATAGCTCTTTGCTTATTCTTACTCGTTCCAGGTGTTCACTTCTGGATTGATGTGTTAGCCATGATTCTCTTTGGTTTGGGTATCGGAGTGTTACTTTGTTTCCTAGGCGGACTGATGGCGGTAGATATTGCTCCACGCAATGCTTCAGGAGCAGCTCTTGGAGTAGTAGGTATTGCCAGTTATGCAGGAGCCGGCTTGCAGGATATTATGAATGGTATTTTAATTGAAGGAAATAAGACGGTGGCTAATGGAGTTGAAATATATGATTTCACTTATATCAATTGGTTTTGGATAGGTGCTGCTGTTGCCTCTGTTCTTTTGGCCTTGCTGGTATGGAATGCTAAAAGTAACGACTGATATAGGTTTATTGGAATGTAAATATGTATAAATCGCGCACGCCCCGCGAATCACTTCGCAGGGCGTGCCCAACTAATAACTAACTTCTTTTACTTTTGTGGTTTACGTAATTTCTATATGACTAACACTGCAAAGATAAGGGCTTCTGCCCACTCATGCAATACCTATTTATTGGTATTCTGTAAGTTTCTAAGTTTGTAAGTTTTTGAGTTCAAATCTTCACCTCACTCAGTTCCACCAACTTATTTACAATAGCGTAAATAGTCAAGCCGGCAGTAGAGTGTATCTGTAGCTTGCGGGTAATATTCCGTCGGTGTGTAATGACCGTATGTACGGAGATAAATAGCTTTTCGGCTATTTCCTTATTGGTCATACCACGCACCACACAACCCACTATTTCCTTCTCACGCAAACTCAACGAATTCTGGTCACCCTCTTCCTCTTCACCTACATTCATCAACGCCGACACCTTCTGTGTGAGCGAGTCAATATCCTCAAACAGATTCAGGCTCTCATCATACCCTTTCAGCTGATTGGCATCGACGACCGAACAGATTAAAGAAACCAGTTTGGTTTCCGTCTGCGGATACTGCTCTCTGAATCCCAGTGCATCAAACCATCCTTCAAACTGAGGGTTCACAATCAGAATTTCAGGTTGATGTGCCTCCATGCAATGCTGCAATCCTTCCCGCGACGTAATCTCCACGGTCTGGATATTCAATTCTGGCAAGCGCTTCAAAGCTGCAGCCAGCCCAATCCGTATAATCAGTGAAGCCTCAGCAATGGCTATATGTATAACTTCCTGTGATTTCATTTTACCTCTTTTTCCAATTCCATTATGGCAGGCACAAACAGGTAATCTTCCACCCGGTTATGCGACTCCAAATCAGCCTCACAACTGAATATATCAAACAAGGTAGCATTCAGCAGTTGATTATCATCTCCACCCGGATAATACTTAATTATGATATTCTTCAGTTCCGTAAGCTTGGCATTTATCTGATCATGATGACGTGCAAATACACGGATATTATACTCACGGGGATGCTCGCCTTTCAAGAGCTGCTCTACATAAGTAAACACCTTTTTATTTTCATACTCCATGTGTTTACGCACTTCACGCGCATACGCATCGAAAAATTGAACAATCAGAAAAGCCACTTCGTTTTCAGAAGAACAGTCGATTGCCTCAATCAGCTTCCTGCGGATGGTAGGTAGCTGGAAATCGAGAAAGAAATGGTGTGCCCGCTTCAGATAATCCATCAATGCAGGTACAGACAATCCTTTCGGATGGTCTTGAATCAAGTTACTTCCTTCTACCAGAAAGTTCACAACAATCAAAAAGGTGTCACAATCCACCCCATTCTGCTCACACACCTCCTTTACCGACTTGTCACCAAAGCCCAATGCAACTCCAAACCGGCTTAACACCTGAAGCAGCGCATAGTTCTCACAGATGAGGTCGCTCATCTTATCGGAAGTTTTATAAGTTCGAGTATTACACATAAATCAGTCTATTCCTGTTTTTACGATTGCAAAATAAGACAATTTATCTGATACCTGCAATCCCTCTTTTTAGGTATTTAGACAAACAACTCTCATTCTAAATATCTTCTTCCGTGAGGCGTGAAACCTATCCGTTAATTCCATTCAAATCCGACAAGCATTTCCGGAAGTACCCGCTCCACACTCCGCTCCTTTCTATGATTCATGCAAAAGCTGCGTCGAATGCAACTGTTCTTTCCGACAAGTAGGATAGAAAAGATGAAATCGCAACCCAATCGTTTGTCTTTTCAAATAAAATTCGATACACAAATAGGAATCTGTTAGAAACAAGCTATTTATAAGCTTTTCTCAAAGAGTGAGGTAATGACTTGGCAACGGTTGCTAATTCTGTGATATGCGGTGTATTTCCACCTAAAAACTCTCGCCGACTGCAAAATACAAAAAAAGAGGATAGGAGTGCAAGTCTTATAAAGTTTTTTCTTGCTTTTCATTCGTAAATCCCCTTTTGGTAGTCCGTGATATATTGCGTAAACGTCTTTCCCGTCTGTTGCTTGAAGAAACGCATCAGATGGCTGGGGTCGGAAAAGTGGAACTCGTCCGCCAACTGGCTCACGTTGCGGTCGGAGAACAACAGCTCGTTTTTCAATTCCTCCAACAAGCGTTGTTTGAGCAGATGGGTGGCGGACACGCCGAACTGCGCCATTACAGAATTGTTCAGAGTGATACGGCTCACGCGGAGTATATCGGCATATTCCTGAACACGCTGCATGTCGCGGATATGTTTCTCCAACAGGTCTTTGAATTGGAAGGCATAATTGTTCTTCGGCACTTCGACCGGCAGACGGTAAGTTTTGGCGTATGCCCGGTTGATAACCACCAACAGATAGTAAAGCACAGATACGATAAGGTTATAAGCGTCTGCCACAGGATGCAGCAGCTCCTGTTTTATCTTCCCCAAGAGGCGCATATATTCCGCCAGTTCTTCCGGCGCGGCAAACAGGTACGGTGGCGTGTCGGTCTGATAATAATACAGCAGGCGATAGACGAAGAACTTGTCAGCGATGAACGTGCGCATAAAGTCTTCGCGAAAGATAAGAAAGGTGTAGTCCAGTTCCGCTTCGTCCACGTGCCATTCCTGTTGCTGGTGCGGCGACAGGAGGAGCACCATATCGTCCCGTAACTCTATTTTGCGGAAGTTTAACAGCACATAGCCATTGGCGCGGCGAAAGAAATAGAAACTGAAAAAATCCGTCTTGAACGTCCGGTGCTCGGTCAAGACACCACAGATGTCCTTGCTCTCGCCTGTGTTGATGTAGAAGTCCACGCCGCAACGTGTCTTGCTGAACGGGACGCTGACCAGTCTTTCGGGGTTGGTTATCGTTTTCATCGCTCTTGTTCTTTGCTTTCTGCAAATATACATCATTCTTTTATCAAAATGGCATATATTTCTCTTTTTAAGGCATAGAGGCATCAGGGGAATCTTCCGAACTTTGCACCCGACAAATCATAAAAGCGTAACATTATGAACGAGAAAGCTATTATCCGGTTGGTGCGCAGCGCCACCTTGAAAATCAATTATGCAGGACACACCATCCTTGTTGACCCCGTATTTGCCGACAAAGGAACCCTGCAATCCGCTCTCGGCGTGTATAAAAGTCCGAGGGTGCATCTGGTAATGCCCATCAGCGAAATCACCGAGGGCGTGGATATGGTACTGCTCACACACAACCACATTGACCATTATGAACCGAGCGTGAAACAACATTTGCCGAAAGACATCCCTTTCTACACCCAGCCGCAAGACAAGGAAACCCTCGTGCAAGATGGTTTTACAAATGTAGAAGCAATTGAAAAGAGCAAGACAATAGGCAACCTGACCATCCACCGCACCACGGGTCATCACGGTTTCGGTCAGATAGGCCAGATGATGGGACCCGTGTCGGGCTATGTGCTGATGGCGGAGGGACTTCCGACCATTTATATAATGGGCGACTGCAAATGGGAACCGTGCATCCTTGAAACCGTGGAAAAATACCGCCCTGATTATATCGTTGTAAACAGCGGCGGTGCGGTGTTCCCCGAATTTTCCAAGACAGACGGCTGCATCATCCCCGACGAACAGGAAGTGATGGCGATGCTCGACACGCTCCCCGCACAAATCAAACTGATAGCCGTACACATGGATGCTATTGACCATTGCCAGACAACACGCGAAATCCTGCGAAACGAAGCCCGCCACCACGGAGTGGATATGAACCGACTGATTATGCCGGGAGATGGGGAGAGCATTACGTTATGAGTGTTTGCATCAAATCGCTGATAAAGAATATGAACATAGTGATAGGCTGCTCAATAGGGTGCAGCTACTGCTATGCCCGTAATAACTGTCGCCGCTTCCATATCACGGACGATTTTTCTGCACCCGAATATATGGGGCGCAAGCTACACATCATCGACACTCCAAAACCTCACGTATGGCTGATGACCGGAATGAGCGACTTCTCCGATTGGAAGCCTGAATGGAACGCGGAGATTTTCGGAAGAATGAAAAGCAATCCGCAACACGCTTATATCTTTCTTACGAAACGTCCGGATAAGGTCTGTTTTTCTACGGATGACGAAAATGTCTGGATGGGCGTGACCGTCACGCGCAGTTCCGAGAAAAAAAGGTTAGAAGATTTGAAAAGAAATATCAAGGCCAAACATTACCACGTCACCTTTGAACCTATCTTTGACGAAATCGGAGAGATAGACTTCGCGGGTATCGATTGGGTTGTCATAGGCACGGAAACGGGACATCGGAAAGGCAAAGTGGATTCCCGTCTCGAATGGGTGCTTCACATTGCCGACCAAGCCAAAGCGCAAGGAATCCCCGTATTTATGAAAGAGGATTTGCTGCTTATAATGGGTGAAGAAAGGATGATTCAGGAACTGCCGGAACAATTTATCAAACGCATACAATGAATACTGAAACAATCAAGGAAATAGACGTACAGAGCGTTATGACCAAATCCGCACTGCCAGTCGGAGGATATTCGGTCAATCCTTACGTGGGATGCCCTCACGCCTGCAAGTATTGCTACGCATCGTTTATGAAACGCTTCACCGGGCATACAGAACCGTGGGGCGCGTTTCTGGACGTGAAGAACTGGAAACCGATAGCCAATCCGCACAAATATGACGGTGAGCGCATCGTGATAGGTTCCGTGACGGACGGTTACAACCCCTATGAGGAACAATTCCGCCGTACCCGCAGGCTGCTCGAAGAACTGCGCGGAAGCAACGCCGAGATTATGGTATGTACGAAGTCCGACCTCGTCCTTCGCGACCTCGACCTGTTGAAACGTTTTCCCAAAGTAACAGTGTCTTGGTCAATCAATACACTTAACGAACAGTTTCGTGCGGATATGGACAACGCCGTGAGCATAGAACGCCGCCTGAAAGCAATGCGCCAAGTCTATGAGGCAGGCATCCGTACCGTGTGTTTCGTTTCGCCCATATTTCCGGGAATAACCGATGTAAAGACGATTATCAAGGAAGTGAAAGGATATGCCGATTTGATATGGCTTGAAAATCTGAACCTGCGCGGACAATTCAAAGGAGAGATAATGGCATATATCCGTGAGAAGCATCCCGAACTCTTCCCATTATACGATGAGATTTACAACAAGAAAAGGCTTGATTACTGGCAGGCATTGGAGCAGGACATATCCCAATATGCACAGACGCAAGGATTTCCCTATCGGGTGAACGATTTGCCTTACGGACGCTCGGAAAAAGGAAAGCCTGTCATCGTAAATTATTTCTATCACGAAAAAATCAGGCTCAAAAAATAAGATGTATATAAATTCCCGCTATGGGATGATAGCAAAACAGCTTCGGTATGCCCGAAACACAAACTTGCTACCATAAAAACAGAGTTCAGACTTTAAAACAACTCATAAACTTTGGGCAACTCAAAGGACTGCTCGCAGCTTCTTTCGGAAGCAAACGGGGGCGTTCAGGGGGCAACCCCACTGGCTCATTGGGGAGTTTTTAGCATGAGCGTCAGCGGTGCGTGAAGAAAACGCCATAAGGAGCTATGGCTTTTGTTCCCAAAAGCCTGCGGCGGTGTCGGTTTTCCCTTGTCGGTCGGCAGAACGGAAGTCCGTCTGGCCAGCCTGCGGATGGCGATACTCACCTCCGTTGCTTCCACAGCAGGCTTGATGATGAATGAAAATGCCTCACGGTCGGAAAGCCGCTGGTAGTGCTTCGTTATCTGCGCCTTGATGTTGTCAAGCGCATAGTTCACCGTCACCGCCTCGCGGCTCTTGCCTTTCGCCCTGTTGCCTTTAGCATCCCACAAATCCTTGGAGATACGCTGCTTGCAACTGAACTGTGCGATAGTCCCGTTGATTGTAACCCGTCCCATGATGGGGACAATTCCATTCTTTTCCTTGCTTCCGTTTACATAGCAGACGGTCTTGAAAGTACTCCTCATAATCCTTGCTTTTTGTTTGGTGCAAAATTAGTTTATGGGAGTTGTAAAGGAAGAATGTAAACCTACGCAGAACGCAGAAATAGAGACCGTTAGTGTTAAATGTGCATCAGGTGTTGGGTAATGATTTGGAAGTGCATCTATTGCTGTAATCCGCCCAAATCCGTTTTTCCGCCCTTATGTCATTCCGTGCCACCCGAAGCCAAACCCTCTGACCGTCAGTGAGAATGCTCAAATTCGCTTTATTCTGCGTTCCCAATTATATACTTTAATGCACCAATCACACAAAAATAAAAGCCGCACCCAAATTCAAACTTAGGTGCGGCTTTTATCTATCTATATTCAACTCATACTATCTTTATCACAATTTCATTATATAAACCAAAGTATAATATGACGGCAATATACTAAATGAACTACCACTACCAACACTGCCCGTACTCCCATATATACTATGACTATGGCTTCCTGAACTAGATGTTGCTTTATAATCGGAAAATTCCATAACTGTACAGTCATTAGCATTATCTGACTTACCTGCTCTTGGTTGATAACAATTATGGGTATGACTTCCAGCAGAGTTCGTATACAAACTACCAGCACTATGACTATGCGAGGGCAGGTTACTTGAAGTCAATGTTACATTATCTTTACCTCCAGTATCACCAGCAGTAAATGTACTTCCACCACGTATAAATTTTCCAATTAAGTTAGGTGTACCATTTGACCCATCACATAATGCCCATCCACTTGGTATAGAACTACCTTTAAAGGCTATAATCATACCTGATACAAATCGGGCAAATACACCTTCTATATCAGCTTTTGTAGGACATTCATTTGATGCCAAATCATTCCATGCCATATTATACCTCCTTTCTCAAAAACAATTCAACACTGTGGGTGATTTTCGTCACTAAATTAAATGGGGGCAGAAATATTAGGGAACTTTCTTTATACATATAAATCTATATTTTAGTATTGATTTTTTATATGTATAAAACAAAGAACATACGTATAGTTTACATCAAATATTCAAAAATAAAAATCCCCTTGTCATAACTTTAGACAAGGGGAATGTATATTAGATTACCACTGGAATACTATTTTATCAGTATATCCCTCATCATTTGTTACATCTAATTCTGTTGGAAGTCCACTCTGATTAAAAGTCCAATTAAACTTACTAATATAAACTTCGTCGTTATCAGAGTATTTATCAGTTATTTCAATCGGAAGGTCTTTAGTCGCCTTTCCGAGTAATCCTGCATAATACGCATATTTCATTTCATCCATATCCACCCCAAAAGTTTGGTCGAATAACATAATACAGCCTTTATTTGCTATTAGCGAAACATTCTCTTCTGATGTATATTTCACATCACATGAATATCCTTCTGTATTATCATCTTCTGAAATTGTTTCTGTACGAATTATATTTCCATTTTGATAAATAATTTTAGTAACTTCATTTCCACCTTCTGAACGCTTCATATAATTCAAATTACCTTCTGCGGTATATTTAAAATCCCATGTTTCAATATCTCCGTCTTCCTCTGTTTCTGTACAATGTGTCACAAAACCATTATCATTTATTTGCATATCAAATATGAATATTTCACCATCTTCTTCCACAACCTTCATTCTTACATCACTTGATTGATTAACCGCTCTTGTTTTATTATCATATTCAAAAGTGATTTCTTGTCCTTCATTTGTTAATAATTTCGTTAACAGCCCCTTCTCATTATATGTCATAGTTGCACCTTCCGCAGATTTAGGAAGTCCATTAGTGAACACACGTCCAGGATTTATAGTTTCTTCACCATCAATGTTTGGCTCATCTTCATCCTCGCACGCTGTAAAACTTAAACATAACATAACCAGCAATACCGAGTTTGCAATCATTCTAAATGTTTTCATTTTAATTTGTTTTTCTTCACCCGTCCTCAAAGGATGAATTACTAAAAATAAAAAGCGTGAGGACTGTTATCAAATTCCGTCAATGGGTTCTGGACTACCTCTGCACCGAAAAATGAAAACAGCTCACGCCTTTGGCTGTATATCAACACATCAGTGCTATATATGCAAACCAAAGGGAGCATTCTTTCATATTCCTCAGTGCAGGTGAATTGTCCAGATTCATTGACAAGGAATAAGCTAAACGCTTCCTAAACTATATCTGTCCACTTGGGACAATGCAAATATAGGAACTATTTAGCAAAAATGCTACTTCGTGAACTGCTCTTTTTCTATTTTCAATTCAAATTTACCTATTCTTATGGGGAAATCAAACTTTGATACTTTAATCTTTTATAGGCTGACATCGTAAAATAAATAAATCTTTGAACATCTGTTAGTCCTCTCGTATTATATCTAAATGCAAATTCATCACAGTATCTATCCAAATGCTTTGGACTTACTTTATGATATATTCCTAATATTCCACGTTTCAAGTGTGACCAAAATCCTTCAATACTATTGGTGTGGAATCCGTCTTTTACATATTCGCCAGTACTATGTTCAACTACTTTATGAATATAATTTTTCGATATTCCAGTATAACCTTTCCATCCATCTGTTATAACAGTAGAACCTTCCTTGACTAAAGTATTGATTATCGTTTTCAAAACCTTTCCACCAGTATTTGGAACAACGGCTGTATATGCCATTCCATTAGATAATAGACCTACTACGGGAGTCTTAACTTTAAGGCTTCTTCCTTGTGCATTCTTTACTCTACCTTTATTCTTACCACCGACATAAGTTTCATCAACTTGTGTCATATCATTAAATTGAACTACAAGCTTGTCTTTCAAATTATGTCTTATCCGTTCCAACATGAACCAAGCTGTTTTCTGTGTTACATCTATATCTTTAGATAATTGTATGCTACTTATTCCTTTCTTATGGGCTAAGAATATATACAATGCATAGAACCATTTCTTTAATGATACATGACTACCTTCAAACATAGTACCAATAGTAACCGTAAATCTTTTCTTACATCGTTTACATTTATATAGTCCTTTAAATTCTCCATTAGACTTTAACTTATAATGCTCTTTCGTTTGACAATTACAGTGTGGGCAAATCGGTTCTCCATGCCATTTAATATCTTCAAGAAATTCTCTGCATGATTTTTCATCATAAAAGGATTTCATTAAATCAATAAATGACTTTACTTCTCGCATTTGTTTATTCTTCTTTATTATTTCTACAATATTGATTATTTCTGTTTCCAATTGACATGTTATTTTTATTATATAAATATAATAAAAAATTCTAACATATAAAACATAAGTGATTAAAAATTAGACACTTAAATAAAACAATTGGGTATAATTATCATATACATATATCCTGTAATTATTGCTCATTTAAACATTAACCAAGTGCTTCCAATACGATACTTGGAACACTTGGTTTTTATCTGAGTATAATTATCATATATCTATATAAAAAAATAGAACCCGACTGTTCTGAACAATCAGGTTCTTATTTCACTTTTTGTAATAGTACCCAAATCCAATCTCAAGTGTTATCCACTTAGGATTCTTTAACAAAATTCTTTGATTCACTTGAAAACGGGCATAAAAATAGGGAAACCCAAAAGATTTCCCTATTGAAAATAGATAGAATTAAAATTAGTACATTAAAGTATATAATTGGGTATTTTCAATTAAAATCACTACATTGCAAAACATCTTCCTGCAAGAGTCATATCACAGCCTCAAATACAGGCCGACATGACTCTTACAAGTAAAAGCAGATGCAAAGCAAACCGTTCATTGAAGAAGAAACCCCTTTCTCTTCTCCGGATATACACATTTGCAAGCTGTCTTTATAAACTTCTAAATCATGAAACGAACATGAAAACGATTTGTCTTATTTGCATGCTTTGCATGGCAGTGGTTGTCAAAGCGGCTTCCCCCATACAAGGTTTGCTGGAACGCATTGACAAAGGAGCTTCGCGCAAGTTTGTCATTGAGCAGGTAAAGTCACCGGTCGATTTCTTTGAATTAGACCAGAAAGGTGACAAAGTAGTGATTCGTGGCAATAATTATGTGAGCATTGCCACAGGAGTGAACTGGTATCTGAAATACTATGCAGGTATTCATCTTTCGTGGAATGGCATGACGGCGCAGCTCCCGGCCGTGCTTCCTGCCGTTCCCCGGAAAGAGCGTCATGAAACAGATATGAAATATCGTTATGACTTCAATTACTGCACCTATTCCTATACCATGGCATTCTGGGACTGGAATCGCTGGGAGAAGGAAATAGACTGGATGGCATTGCATGGCATCAATCTTCCCTTGGCTGTAGTAGGTGCAGATGTGGTGTGGTATAATGTATTGACCCAGCTGGGTTATCCCAAAGACGAAATCAATGAATTTATTGCCGGTCCTGCTTTTCAGGGATGGTGGCTGATGAATAACCTCGAAGGTTGGGGCGGTCCCAATCCCGACAGCTGGTACAAACAGCGTGAAACTTTACAGAAACAAATCCTCAAGCGTATGCGTGAATATGGCATCCAGCCGGTATTGCCAGGTTATTCGGGGATGGTTCCTCACAATGCCAAAGAGCGTCTGAAACTGAATGTTTCCGATCCGGGCTTGTGGTGCGGCTACCGGCGTCCTGCTTTCCTGCAGCCCACTGACTCACGCTTCAACGAGATAGCCGACCTTTATTACAAGGAGATGAACCGTCTTTACGGCAAAGCCGATTTTTACAGTATGGATCCTTTCCACGAAGGAGGAAATGTGGCAAGTGTGGATTTGAATGCTGCAGGTCAAGCCATTTGGGGAGCAATGAAAAAGGCAAACCCGAAAGCTGTCTGGGTGATCCAGGCATGGCAGGCGAATCCGAGGCAGAAGATGATTGAAAATCTTCCTGCCGGAGATTTGATTGTACTCGACCTCTTTTCCGAGAGCCGCCCTCAATGGGGTGATTCAGAATCGACCTGGTACCGGAAGGAAGGTTTCGGAAAACATGACTGGCTCTACTGCATGCTGCTGAATTACGGCGGCAATGTAGGTCTGCACGGAAAGATGAAGCACGTCATTGATGAGTTCTACAAGGCAAAAACATCTTCTTTCAGCAAGACGATGAAAGGAGTGGGCATGACCATGGAAGGCACGGAAAATAATCCGGTCATGTTCGAACTGCTTTGCGAACTGCCTTGGCGTCCGGTGTGGTTTCACAAAGAGGAGTGGCTGAGAAACTATACAGTGGCACGTTACGGCAAGGCCGACAAAGCAATTCAGGATGCATGGCTGCTACTGAGTAATACCATTTATGACTGTCCGGCAAAGAATACTCAGCAGGGAACACATGAATCCGTCTTCTGCGCCCGACCGGGATACGATGTTTATCTGGTGTCCAGCTGGAGCGAGATGGAACCTTATTATAAACCGGAAGATATTATCCGTGCCGCAGGCATGATGCTTTCGGCAGCCGACCGCTTCAAGGGGAATAATAATTTTGAGTATGACTTGACAGATATTGTCCGTCAGGCTGTGGCTGAAAAGGGTCGTCTGGTTTATCCCGTCATGATAGATGCGTATAAGGCAGGAGAAAAAGATCTGTTTGCAGCTGCTTCACAGCGCTTCCTCGACCTCATTCTCTTGCAGGATAAATTACTTGCCGTCCGCCCAGAGTTTAAGGTAGGCACATGGATTGGAAGCGCACGTAATTTAGGCACTACTCCCGAAGAAAAGGACTTGTATGAATGGAACGCACGCGTACAGATTACGACATGGGGGAACCGTGTGGCAGCTGATGAAGGCGGTCTGCGCGACTATGCACACAAGGAATGGAACGGCTTGCTACGCGATTTTTATTACAACCGCTGGAAAGTGTGGATTGACCAGCAAAAAGCCCGGCTGGACGGTGCGCCGGTGAAAGAAATAGATTTCTATGACATTGAAGAACAGTGGACAAAGCAGACCCATCCTTATTCTTCGCAAGCCGAAGGCGATGTGATAGAGGTTGCCAAGGAAGTTTATGCCAAGATTACCGAATAGTCTGCCGGCGTGGTAAAGAAAATGCAAGACCCATGCTCTTTCCAAATAGCGAAATCATTCATCTGCGACAGTTCTTCCTTTTTACCACCCTTTAACCCGAATGGATTATGAATAAACACATCCTCTTCTTTCTGGCAAAGATAATTGCCTTATTCTGCCTTTCTTTTGCCTTGGTTTATGTTTCTAATCTGCTGCTCGATAGAAGTAAAGACTTCTCCGGGCTTTGCAGGGAGTCGATTATCACCACCTTGCCTTTTGCCTTGGCGGTTCTATATTCCGACTATAGACAGGTATGGAAAAAGAAGTCCAAGTGAAATGCCCCACCTCACCAGACTTCCTTCTGTCTGGGATGCTTAATATTCCAATTGTCGCAAGCATGGCAAAAACTTCATTTTTCATGCAGACTTGAAAAGATAATGATAAAATCTTATAGCTTTGCATGCGGAAATCAAGAACGACAGAAATGAAAACAATAAAAACGGTTTTAATAGGAGCCGGTTACCGGGGAATGCGGTTGCTGCGGCTGATGAAACAGATTCATGCTTTCCGCATCACTGCACTGTTCGACCCTTCGTCTGAGCTTCTGCCGGAAGAAAAAATCGAACGATTCTCCGGCGAGACAAACGGGTATAAGGAAATGATTCTCCGCCACCGCCCCGACCTTGTGGTCATTGCCTCTCCGTGGAAATGGCATGTTGAGCAGGCTATGTATGCCTTGGAGCAAGGCTGCCATGTGGCTCTTGAAATAAAGGGAGGATTGAAAACAGATGAATACTGCCCGCTGATTTCACTTGCCGAACAGAAAGGCTTGCGCATCTATCCACTGGAAAACACGGTATTCATGCGTGAAAACATGGCAATGCTGAATCTGGTACAAGCCGGAGTATTGGGCAACTTGGTTGCCCTTCGCGGAGGATACCGGCACGATTTGCGCGATATGCTGATTGATGAACAGGGGCTTCCGGGAAATCCTCACAAGCCTGAGGGGATATGGAGAAGCCGGTTTTATTTGGAAGAGAACGGTGACCTTTATCCTACACACGGACTGGCACCTCTCTGTCTGGCTGCCGGAGTGGGACGGACAGACCGCATTGCCGAACTCACCTCGTTTGCCTCACGAGCTTGCAGCTTGAAGGAACTGATAGCCCGCCGGGGAGGTGACCCCTTGCTGAAGATTGCCATGGGCGACATCGTGATTACACAAATGCGCACCGCTGCCGGCATTTTGATTACCCTGACTCACGACACCACTTTGCCTCGCCCGCGAAGCCTGGACTTTGAGTTGCAAGGGTCGAAGGGAATCTGGCGCGGAGAGTTCCGGCAAATTTACATCGAGGGAGAATCTCCAGACGAGACTTGGGAGGACGACAGAGAATACATAGAACACTTTGAACATGTCTTTTGGAAACGATGGGGAAAAGAGGCTCTGAAACACGATGCGCATCACCGGGGTATGGATTATATCATGCTACGCGCACTGGCTGCCGATATGCAAGGGGAAGCCGTATATCCGGCAACGGGTGAAGACCTTGCTTTATGGACTTCAATCACGCCTCACTCCAAATTATCTATTGCAGAAAAACGAACGGTTTTCTTTTAAAACCCGAAACAGAGTGAGGAAAAACAGAATTTTCCCCGAACGTTTTTCAAAACAAAAGCTTTAGCTGTATAAACAAAGGCTTTGTTTTTACAGCCAAAGCTTTTGTTTATAGAAACAGAGTCTCTGTTTTAAGAATACATCCCGAAAAATGTAAATTAACATGCCGGTAACCGGAAGTTTCCGGCACAAGAACGAAAGTTTTTTCTCAAATCGAAGCCACTCTCTGCCTGCGAAACGGGAAATAATTGTATTTTTGTCGTATAATCATTTTTATTAAACGCAAATTTCAGAACCATGATGAATAATTTCAAATTTCAGAATCCTACCAAACTGGTAATGGGCAAAGGAACTATAGCCGAACTCAGCAACGAAATACCTGCCGGAAAAAAAATCATGATTACTTTCGGAGGCGGAAGTGTCAAGAAGAATGGTGTATATGACCAGGTAAAAGCCGCACTAAGTCAATATGACACTGTAGAGTTCTGGGGCATTGAGCCGAATCCTGCCATCGAAACATTGCGCAAAGCCATCGCCTTAGGGAAAGAGGAAAAAGTAGACTTCCTGTTGGCTGTAGGCGGGGGCTCGGTGATTGACGGAACCAAACTGATTGCTGCCGGACTGCTTTACGAGGACGATGCATGGGACTTGGTCAAAAAAGGAGAAGCAACACAAACCATTCCGTTAGGAACGGTGCTGACCTTACCGGCTACCGGCTCTGAAATGAATAACGGTGCAGTTATCTCTTGCCGTGAGACCAAGGAAAAATATCCTTTTTATGCCAATTTTCCCGTATTTTCCATCCTCGACCCGGAGGTGACTTTTTCTTTACCCGACCATCAGATAGCTTGCGGAATTGCAGATACGTTTGTTCATGTGCTGGAACAATACCTTACCAAAGCCGGGGAGTCTCGACTGATGGACCGCTGGGCAGAAAGTATCTTGCAGACCTTGGTTGAAATTGCCCCGAAAATTAAAGAAAACAAACAAGATTACCAGTTGATGGCGGATTTCATGATGTCGGCTACCATGGCTCTGAACGGATTTATTGCCTTAGGCGTCACAGAAGACTGGTCCACTCACATGATTGGTCATGAGCTTACAGCTCTCACCGGACTTACCCATGGTCATACCCTTGCCATCGTCATGCCGGGTACCATGCAAGTGTTACGCAAAGGAAAAAGCGAAAAAATCATGCAATTCGGTGCACGCGTATTCGGCGTGGTTTCGGGTACGCATGACTTCCGTATTGACGAAACCATCCGAAAAACGGAGGCTTTTTTCCGCTCCTTAGGTTTGACTACCCGCTTAAACGAAGAGCATATCGGTGCAGAGGTCATCAATGAAATCGAACGACGCTTTACAGAACGCGATGCTCACTATGGAGAAGACGGACTGGTAACCGGAAAGGTGGCAAAGGAAATTCTCACCCAAGTGATGTAATGAAAAGGACAAAAGAACTTATTTCATCTTTTTCAGACAGAAGAACAGAAGAACAAAAGAAAATATGGAAATAGAAAGTCTGATAAAAACCATTATTCAATACGCCTATAATGTAAGATATCCAAAGGATAGATTCTTATGTCCAAAGAATTAAGTTCTTTTGTCCTTATGTTCTTATGTCCAAAGAATAGATTCTTTTGTCTGAACAATCTGAACAATAAGTTCTTTTGTCTAAAAAGTAAACAAAAAACAAAATCATGGAACAACAACCTCAACTTAACGAACATAACAAGCAAGAGCATCCGCCCATGCACACCTGCGAACATATCGTAAACCGAACCATGGTAAACCTCTTCGGATGCGGACGGGCTGTATCGGCACATATCGAACGAAAAAAGAGCAAACTTGATTTTGCCTTGCCGCAACCTCTCTCACAAGAAGCCATAACCCTAATAGAAACAACGGTCAATGAAGTTATCTGCCGCCACTTACCGGTAACTACCGAATTTATCTCTCAAGCTGAGGCTACCGGACGCTTCGATTTGAAACGCCTTCCGGATGGAGCGTCGGAAACAGTCCGCGTGGTTCATGTGGGCGACTACGATGAATGCCTCTGCATTGGTCAGCATGTAAACAATACATCTGAAATAGGTACTTTCAAAATTATCAGCTCTGACTATAAAGACGGTATCTTCCGGATGCGATTTAAATTAATCTGATTATGGCTACCCGAAAAAAAAGAAAACAATCCTCGCCAAGTGGAGGTGGAATGAAGAGTTTTCTCGTCTTCGTACTCATTGTGGCAGGAGCTGTCTGGTTTTACCAAAGTCAGCGTAACGGAACTGATTTTCCTAAACCGGGAAAAATAGAAAGCATGGTTACCGAAACCATAGACAAAGCTAAAGAGCAGGTTCCGGAAAAACTGAAAGAGATTGCTTCAAAGGCAGAAGACCTCAAAGAAAAACAAACTGAGACTACCCAAAAGAAGACCGAAGAAAAGCCGTTGGCAACCCCATCTGTGAAGCCATCCGACAAGCTGGAAATTCCTGTGGCTCTGACCAAACGAAATGATCCGGTACTGAAACGAAGTGGATATACCGCCTCGTATAACCTCTTCTACAAGAACCCGAACTGGGTGGCTTGGGAACTCACCCGAAGAGAAACCAAAGGAATGAATGTGCGTATTAACCGCTTCTCGCCCGACCCGGATCTTCCGGAACCGCGTGTAACCCATTCCGATTATACACACTCCGGATACGACCGGGGGCACATGGCACCGGCTGCTGATATGAAGTGGAGCCAGCAAGCCATGCTGGAGTCTTTTTATATGAGTAACGTGTGTCCGCAAAACCAAAAGCTGAACCGTGACGACTGGAATGACTTGGAAGAGACCTGCCGTATGTGGGCAAAAAAATACGGAGCAGTTTATATTGCCTGCGGACCGATATACGATCTGAAAAAACCGAAGCGCATCGGTGAGCGTAAAGTAGCGGTTCCCGACCGTTTCTTTAAAGTCGTCTTAATCAATGATGCCAAAAATCCGGTTGCCATGGGATTTATTTTCCCCAACAAGGCTAATCACCAAAAGCTGGAGAAATACATGCATAGCGTAGACGCTGTAGAGAAAATAACCGGGCTGGATTTCTTTTCCAAACTTCCGGACAGTACGGAGAAACGGATTGAGGCAATCATACCTCCCCTCCCTGCTACCCGATAATACATACCTATTCCCCATGACAGACCTGTGTAAACAAAGCGACGGATCATGGGGAATATTTTTCTTAATGCCTATCCAAAAGAAGTACTGATTTAACTTTACACCGGTTTAGGAGACTTAAAGATATACTGTCCTTTCTTTCGGGTTTGATTTCCATAAGCTACCGCATGTTTCGGGCAATGATGATAACAAGCCAAACACATGCTGCACTGGGACCCCCACTCCGGCTTTCCTTCTTTCATCTGAATGTTATGCATCGGACAAGCCTGCTCACACTTTCCACATGAAATACAAGTTTCCATTACATGAAACCGGGCAGCCGAAACAAGGAAACGATTAAAAAGAGGACGAAGCAAATAGCTCTTCGTATATGGAGCTCCTCCCTCATGACAATCAAACCGACTGACCTTTCTGTCAACCCATTCAATTACCTGCACAATGCGAGACCGGGCATCGCATATCTTTTGCTTTTCAACCTCAACTGAATCTACATCAAATCCTGGCAAGCAAACATACGTATTGGGCATAGTAACCGAAAAGCCGGCCTTACAGACCCATCCCCGCCTTTCTGCTACCTTCCTGAAAAGAAGAGCCGTCTTGCCTGCATCGTCCCCGCAAGTACATACGAAATATAAATAAGAAGGAGTTTCACTGCACAGCAAACGTGCCAGCCATTCCAGCACTACAGAAGGAGGTCCCCAAGAATAAACCGGAAAAACAAAGCCCAAGCGCTCTCTGGGCTGCAAAGTATAAATTTGATTCGGTAATTTATCTGTAATGCGATGAACGGCCTCATGTAACGCCTCACCTAACTGCTGCGCTACCCATGCTGAGTTACCTGTTCCTGAGAAATAAAATATCATGGTAAAAAAAAGGAGAAGCCGTACCTGAGGCGTGACGAAACTCCGAATGACAGGTTTTGAGTGCTCTCCCCCTTTGTAATCCACCGGCATAAATGCTACCCGAAGGCGTGGCCCGCCATTGGAGGATGAAGCTTGTCTCGGTATTTCTTTTGATTTGATGAGTTTCCCGATTCTGCAAGTACGGCTTCATTTTTGTATTACAAATCTACAATAAATATTTGAATAATCAAAATAAAACAAGAAAAAGGAAGAAAACTGAGTGAATTTTAACTATTATCCCGCTTACTCACCTCTATCTTCATAACCGCATTCTTCCTGCTCTTTCTTCTGGATAATGTTCATGAAAGAAGAGCTGATGATACCGGTTGGAATAGCTACCATCGCTACCCCTATCAGACAGATAAAACATCCTAATAATTTACCTAACAATGATAATCAGCCAGTCGCTTTGCCATCCGGTTGAAGTTGTCCGATACTTCCTCAAATTCCAATCCCTCCAAGCTGAGTCTTTTCTCATAATTATGGTTGGCAATTTCCTTGATACCATCTGCAATGTCTTGTATCGGCCTGTTAATGGAAGCCGGCAACTGTTTCAGCATAAACAAACCGCAAACAATACAGATTCCACCTATCATCGAAATCCACAGCAAAGCCCGCTTCAACCCTGGCTCTGCCGCCGGGCTGGTGGGCTCCGTAGCAGTAAGTATCTGTAAGTTGACGATTGACAATGATACCAGCAACACGATCATAGCCACCAATATCCCTATATTCAGGGTCAGTTTTGTTTTTATATTCATAATGTTTTCTTCTTTTTCCTGCAAAAATAAAATTTATTTCATACTCATTTCTGAAACCGGCTCAAAAGATAAGTTTCTCAATACACTTTCATCCGCTTATTCGTCTCTCCAATATCCCTGATAAAACAAAAGTAAAATACCAAATATCTCCAAACGCCCGATAAACATCAGCACAGAAAGAATCCATTTGGCCGCATCAGGAAGTGCAGCCCATGAATAGGCCGGTCCGAAGTCTCCCAGTCCGGGACCTACGTTTCCAATAGCAGAGATAACTGTACTCATCGACTCCTCCAACCCCACTCCACACATCATCAAGAGCGTCCATCCTATAAAGATACAGACTAAATAAGTCACAAGAAAAGTATATACAATAGCAGAAGTCTGCACCGGTATATTAATCTGACTGACCCGTACAGCAAGTACAGCACGAGGGTGAAGCATCTGTTTAAACTGATTACGGATATTACGCGCAACGATAAGTAAGCGCAAGTTTTTTATTCCTCCGCTTGTTGAACCTGTACATCCGCCCGAAATCATGGCAAACATAAGCAGCATCCACGTGAAAGGAGGCCAAAGATTATAGTCGTCTGTAGCAAAGCCACACGATGTATGAAGGGTAGCCACCTGAAAAAGAGCCTTGCGGAATGATGTTTCAAAATCATAATAGCCATTCAGAAAAAGGGCAAACGTAATAATCAGGGTAAGGATGCCGACCGACTTGAGGAACCAATGCAGTTCTTCGTCTTTAAGAAGATGCGTACAGCTGCCACGCACAGCCGATAAATAGTAGAGCGAAAAGTTTACTCCCGACAAAATCATAAACACAGATATGACGTATTCTATATAAGGAGAATTCCAGTAAGCAACACTGGCCTGTTTGGTAGAGAAGCCACCCGTTGCCGTAGTAGAAAACGAATGACATACCGCATCAAACAAACTCATTCCTCCGAACAACAGCAAAATAATTTCAAGTCCGGTCAATCCGATATAGATCATCCAGAGCCAGCGTGCCATTACCTTGATTTTAGGATGAATCTTATCATGGCTCACTCCGGTGGATTCAGAAAGAAAAAGTTGCTGACTACTTCCAGAGAACAAAGGCAATAAAGCGATGGTAAAAAGTACAATACCCAGCCCGCCAATCCATTGCGTCAAACTTCTCCAAAACAGCAATCCATGCGGTAAAGACTCAATATCATCCAGAATGGTAGCTCCGGTGGTAGTAAAACCCGACATAGTTTCAAAGAAAGCATCTGCCACAGAAGGAATATGTCCGCTGAAGATAAAAGGAAGCATGCCCAATGCAGTAAACAGCAGCCACGATATACTGACAATAAAATACCCGTCGCGCTGATTCATTCCCTTTTCGTTTTTCTTTCCTGCTCCTATCAAGATAGCCCCCAAAACTCCGTTAATAAAAAAAGTCTGCACGAAACTCATATACTCTTGCTCCTGGTAAAAAAGAGAGACTCCTGCACAAAGGGCCAGAAGTCCTGCTTCTACAAGTACCAATACACCCAATGCGTAAGCTATAAGCCGGCAGTTAATTAAACACTTATTTCGCTTACCCCATCCACGCTTTTCATCACAATAAAGTTGCTCTTTATTCATAATCTTGTTTGTTTCAAACAGCCAGGCAAGGAGTATGCCAGTTTATAAATCTGAAATTAAAAAGCTGAATATCAGAACGGTTTCAAGCAAGGAGGCCTTAGCCTGTTTCTCATTTTGAGAAGGTAACCGCTTTCAATTTGAGAAAGGACATTCAACGGGACAGGGCTTAGGCATCAGCACAAACGCAGTTAATCATAGTAACAACCGGACATGGTCGTTACTATGACCGAGCTGTGTCGTTACTAACGACCTCCGACTTTCATTTCCGGAGAGGACAGTGTCTGTCACCGGACCGCCCCCTCTCTACCCGTTCACGAATCCTCCCGGAATACACACTTTTCAAGTGCACTGATACATTTCTTCGCAAACAGCAAACAAGCCCATCCGCTCACCACAGCTATCAAAATTCCTAATATACTCAGCATATCGCTCTTGTCTTTATATGTTATTACGCATCGTAACATATAAAGACAACTCGCATGCCAAGATGCCGGATAGACAGATAACCCTCTAATTACAAGACATATGCGTATTTCCACCGATACAAACGAAAAAGAGCAAATCTCTCACTTTGAGAAATCTGCCCTTCCATTTTGAACAAGTGACTCCGGCACGGCGGATAGAGTCACTGAATTTGATAAGCCTCAATTTTACGATATAAAGTTGCCAGTCCTATCTTCAGCAGGCGGGCCGTTTCAGTCTTATTACCATGCGTATATTGCAATACTTTCGTGATGTGTTTCCGCTCAATGGCCGCCAGTTCAAACTCATCTGCACCATTCGTATCGCTGCATAAATGACCTTGAAACTCTATTGGCAAATCTTCCAATGTAATCTGCCCGTCACATATAATGGCACTCCGCTCTATCACATTTCTAAGCTCACGCACATTCCCCCTCCACTCTCCTTTCTGCAAAGCCGAGAGTACCTTCCCATTAATAGCATCTATATGCTTCCCAAGCTTTAATGAAAACCTTTCCAAAAACAAGTTAGCCAGTTCTTCAATATCTTCTTTACGTTCACGAAGTGAAGGAAGCTGTATCTGAAAAACAGAAAGACGGAAATAAAGGTCTTCACGGAAATTACCTTTTTTAATTTCCTCCTTCAAATTACGGTTCGTTGCCGAAATGATACGCACATCTACCTTAGTAGGCTGAGTATCCCCTATTTTGATATACTCTCCGGTTTCAATCACACGCAACAAACGAGCTTGCAACTCGAATGCCATCTCACCTATTTCATCCAAGAAAAGCGTACCTTGGTGAGCCACTTCAAACAATCCTTTCTTATCTTTCACTGCACCGGTAAATGCACCCGCTTTATACCCAAACAGTTCACTTTCCAACAAATCTTTACTGAAAGCCGAACAGTTGATATCTATGATGGGATAAGAAGAGCGGCTGCTAGCCGCATGAATGGCATGAGCAAAAACCTCCTTACCCGTTCCCGTTTCCCCGGTAAGCAATACAGGAACATCGGTCACAGCAACTTTCTGAGCCAACTTGACCGCTTGCTGCACACAAGCAGAATGTCCGGTAACCGATTGAAAGGAATAAGCAGGCAAAGGTCGTGTTTTTCCCCGTTGCTTTTCCACTTCCTCTACCGCACGGCTCAAGGTAGGAATTATTTTCCGGTTATCATCTCCCTTGGTAATATAATCAAATGCCCCGTTCTTGATGGCCTGTACTCCATCGGCAATATTCCCGTGAGCGGTAAGTAATATAATTGCAGCTTCAGGCAGACATTTCCGGATATCTGCAATAAAATCTACTCCGTTACCATCGGGTAAGAATACGTCACACAGCACGACGTCAAATCGCTGTGTTTTCATCAGCATCAAAGCCGACTGGCAATCGGCAGCTTTGAAAGCCTTATATCCTTCCAGCTCAATCATGCGTGCCAGCAAGTTACGGATAGGCTCTTCATCATCAATTACTAATATCTGTATCATTTCTTTATTGAGGTTTTAAATAAGCGAACTTACTTGGCTTGCGCTAAGCTATTAAACATCAATCGATTTCCTGCAAAAAAAGAGGGAGCCAAAGTAGAATACCTTTGGTCCCTCTTTCCTATTTCTTAATTCCGTATAACCAGGAAAAATTAAGCAGCTTTTGCTTTAGCAACAACAGCCTTGAATGCTTCCGGATGGTTCATAGCTAAGTCAGCCAAAACCTTACGGTTGATTTCGATACCTGCTTTGTGCAATGCACCCATCAACTTAGAGTAAGACATACCTTCCAAACGAGCTGCAGCATTGATACGCTGAATCCACAATGCACGGAAGTTGCGTTTTTTGTTCTTACGGTCACGGTATGCATAAGTCAAACCTTTTTCCCAAGTATTCTTAGCAACGGTCCAAACGTTTTTTCTTGCACCAAAGTAACCTCTGGTTAAACCTAAAATTTTCTTTCTTCTTGCTCTTGAAGCAACATGATTTACTGATCTTGGCATAGTTTTAATTCTTTTTTGAATGATAGCGCCGATGTTTCACAACCGGACTTGAGGCTAATACATTCGGTTAATAATTTAAATGATACGATTACGCTTCTCTAAAATTACTTCATGCAAAGAAGTTCTTTCACTGAATTAAGGTTAGCACTGTGCACCAAACCAGTGTGAACCAAGTTTCTTTTTTGCTTTTTAGTTTTCTTAGTCAGAATGTGACTGTGAAAAGCGTGCTTTCTTTTGATTTTACCTGTTCCGGTAAGAGCGAATCTTTTTTTAGCACCGGAGTTAGTCTTGATCTTTGGCATCTTGTTAAATTTTTAATAAATAGTTATTATTCAACTGGTGGCAACGCACTATACCGGCGCGTTACGCACTCTTCTTTTTTAGTCTTTCTTTTCAGCTTTCGGAGCTTCCGGTTTTGCGGGTTTCTTCGGAGCTGCAGCTTTTTTCGGAGCTAATGAGATAGTCATTCGCTTACCTTCCAAAAGAGGCATCTGTTCTACCTTTGCATATTCCTCCAAATCGTTTGCAAAACGCAGCAACAAAACTTCGCCTTGTTCTTTGAAGAGGATAGAACGTCCTTTAAAGAAAACATAAGCTTTCACCTTATCGCCATCCTGCAAGAAGCCAATAGCATGTTTCAGTTTGAAGTTATAATCGTGTTCGTCAGTCTGAGGTCCGAAACGGATTTCCTTCACATTTACCTTCACTTGTTTTGCTTTTTGCTCCTTTGCACGTTTCTTCAACTGATAAAGAAACTTAGAATAATCTATAATTCTACAAACGGGAGGAACAGCGTTGGGTGAAATTTCTACCAGATCAGCTTCATGTTCTTCCGCCATTCTCAAAGCCTGAGCTATTGGATAAACTGCTGACTCAACCTCATCGCCCACGATACGGACTTCTTTGGCACGAATCTGTTCATTGATTCGGTGTTGCCCTTTTAAAGTATCATTCTTCATTAAAATTCTTCTTCCTAAGTTTGTTTTTTAGAGTTATAAATTATTTTTTGTCTTTACATTCTTGCGGAAGTTTATTTCACCTTCCGCAATTGGCTGCAAAGTTACCATTTATTTATCATATTATGAACTTCTTCTGCAATATTTTTTGCAAAATCTGCTATTTTCATGCTTCCTTTATCTCCTTCACCCTGCTTACGAACTGAAACTTCACCATTTTCGGCTTCTTTTTCACCCACAATCAGCATGTAAGGGATGCGTTTCATTTCGTTATCACGAATCTTACGGCCTATCTTTTCGTTACGGTCGTCAACGATGGCACGGATATCGCTCTTGCGCAGTTCCAGACGAACCTGATCAGCATATTCGTTGAATTTTTCTGAGATCGGAAGGATGGCTACCTGATCGGGAGTCAGCCACAACGGGAACTTACCGGCAGTATGTTCTATCAATACAGCTACGAAACGTTCCATTGAACCGAACGGAGCACGGTGAATCATAACCGGACGGTGTTTTTGGTTATCCGAGCCCATGTATTCCAATTGGAAGCGCTCAGGCAAGTTATAGTCAACCTGAATGGTACCCAACTGCCAACGGCGTCCGATGGCATCTTTCACCATGAAGTCGAGTTTCGGACCATAGAATGCAGCTTCACCGTATTCTACTTTTGCCTTCAGACCTTTTTCTTCACAGGCTTCTACAATAGCCTTTTCTGCTCTTTCCCAGTTTTCATCGCTACCGATGTATTTTTCACGGTTCACTTTGTCACGCAGTGAAATCTGTGCTTCAAAGTTTTCCAAGCCCATTGAGGTAAATACGATAGAAATAATATCCATTACACGGAGGAATTCATCTTTCACCTGGTCTGGACGACAGAAGATATGCGCATCATCCTGTGTAAAACTACGCACACGAGTCAGCCCGTGAAGTTCCCCACTCTGCTCGTAACGGCAAACCGTACCGAATTCAGCGATACGCAACGGAAGGTCGCGGTATGAGTGCGGTGTATTCTTGTAAATCATACAGTGATGCGGACAGTTCATCGGTTTCAGGAAGTACTCTTCTCCTTCTTCCGGTGTATGGATAGGCTGGAACGCATCCTTTCCATATTTAGCATAGTGCCCAGAAGTTACATACAGCAACTTGTTTCCAATAGGTGGACACATAACTTCCTGGTAGTCATAACGAGCCTGAATACGGCGCAAGAAATCTTGCAAGCGGATACGCAATGCAGTTCCTTTCGGCAACCACATCGGCAATCCTTTTCCTACCGTATCAGAGAACATGAACAAATCCATTTCTTTACCAATCTTACGGTGGTCGCGTTTCTTGGCTTCTTCCAGCATAGCCAGATATTCATCCAGCATTTTCTTTTTCGGGAAAGATACACCGTAGATACGGGTCATTTGTTTACGGTCTTCCTGTCCTCTCCAGTAAGCTCCGGCTACAGATAACAGTTTAATAGCCTTGATAGGAGCCGTAGAAGGCAAGTGAGGACCACGGCACAAATCAGTAAATGCGCCCTGTGTATAAGTTGTGATATGACCGTCTTCAAGTTCCGAAATCAACTCACACTTGTAAGTTTCTCCACGGTCACCAAACATTTTCAATGCATCTTCTTTTGCAATACTCTGACGAACCAGTGATTCTTTTTTAGCTACCAGTTCAGCCATTTTCTTTTCAATGGCAGGCAGGTCGCCTTCTTTGATCACTGCTTCTCCCGGATCGACATCATAATAGAATCCGTTCTCAATAGCCGGACCGATACCGAACTGAATTCCCGGATAAAGTTCCTGCAAAGCTTCAGCCAGCAAGTGAGCGCTGGTATGCCAGAAGGCATGTTTACCTTGTTCGTCTTCCCATTTATAAAGTACGAAGTTTGCATCTTCATTTATAGGGCGGTTCAAATCAACCGTCTCACCATTAACGCCACAAGCCAGAACATCCTGTGCCAGACGTGAGCTGATGCTCTCTGCAATTTGCAGACCGGTAACTCCTTCGTTATACTCACGAATAGAGCCATCAGGAAAAGTTATCTTAATCATAGTCTTATTGTTAGTAATCTTTTAATAGGATGCAAAAGTAAATAAAACTTTTGGGAATGTAAAGTTATCATGCGAAAAATCCAGAGCAAACACATCTAAATCTTATGCCCAAAGACGGTTCTGTTATTCTTGCAAACAAAAAGTCATGATACAGCAAAGCTATAAATTTAACACGAGGGTGTGTCAAAATGATGCATCCGGAGTGTTTCACTAAACGAGTGCAAGATATAATTACAAAATATAATTATACACCTTAAAGTTAAAGACACGACTCTTAAAGTGTCCCGACTTGTGTAAAGGAAATACCAACGTGCGCACATAATTCATCTTGGCCTTACCCTCATCAAAAAATCGTTTCTGAATGTCCATCTTTTCAATTAGTCTGCCATTAATCTTTAAAGCTGTATATTGACTAGTTCCAGAAAACTCTACATGAACCTTATCGCCAGGATATAGCTTGTAATTGAAGCTATTGAGATAGCCGTCACGGGCAAATCCGATTTTTCCACTTATGGGGTCGGCAAGATAGACCGTTGCTTCAGGAGAAGAGAACAGCACTGTATTGTCTCCCTCCTCACTTACCTCTATATCAAATGATACAGTATAGTCATAACCTATTTCCTTATGCGCAAACTCTGTAGCCGGAGTAACCTCACCCACTTCGAAAACCAACGAAGGTTTGCCGCCCCACCTGCCCAACTGGTTTACGCCCGGAGCCTCGCTCAGCAAGTTCCGCTTCTCGTCAAACTCCTGATAAGGAAGAGTAACATTTGCCCCACACCAGGTTTTTGCCGCCAATGTCTGCAATGCGGGGAAAGTGCGATGATGAATGTCTTTCACCGAAATGCCGTTGCCCACGTGGTCGTTCCACACGGCAAACATACCCCCTAATATAGCCGGGTCTTTCTCGTCGAACTTCACATCACCCACCTGTGCCGGAGTCCACTTTTCATACAGCATTTTTGTATCAAGGTAATCATAATAATATCCTGCCGCCGGAACGATATACACCCAGCCGTCGGGAATACTTACCAGTTTATAGCCCTGTTTCACCATTTCCTTCGGGGCTGCATACCCATTATACCACGCATTCATTATCACGTTTTCCGACTTGACCGGTGTATTTCCCTTGGCATGGGTCAGCGCTCCCCACATACAGACCTGCTTGCCGTAGCTTTCCACCAGCCGGATATAATGATCGGTAAACCCACGGAACTTTTCTACTACCTCACGCTCTTTGTTGGAATATTCATCTGTACCGATATTCACTTTAGGACCAACAAAAACCGGAGTTTCACCTTCCAGATATTCCTTGAACAAAGCATCGACAAATTCATAAGTTTTCGGATTAAACAAATCAAGATGGTCTGCTCCATATTCCTTACTACCCAATTCAGGCATATAATGACTGAAAGCCAGCGAATGGGCAGGAACATCTATTTCAGGAATAATTTCCACAAACCGCTCTACAGACCAGTTCTGAAAATCCACAAATTCTTTTTTCGTATAAAAGCCGTCACGCGCAGTCAGCCCCGGATAGGTATCGCACTCCAAACGGAAAGCCGCATAAGTCTTGTTCCAATCGTGTCCAAAGAATTGTTTGAATCCATTATCATTCAAATGTACCTGCAAGGTATTCATCTTATAATAAGACATTATCTCGGCAAGGTCTCTCAAGTAGGGCATCGGAATGAACTTGCGGCCACAATCTATCATAAACCCTCTCAGTCCGTAATCAGGAAAGTCGGTTATATCCCCTTTCGGAAGTGCCTGCTTCGCATCCTGCTCTGCCATCTGCAGCAACGTACGGGTAGCCCAATAGGCTCCTATCACTTCAGGAGCCGATACTTTTACACTGTTTGCGATGTTTATCTTATAACCTTCCTTTCCTAACTTCTTGTCCTTCTGCAAAGCAAGAAAAAAATCCCCGTCATCCGGTTTCCCTTGCCTAACCTCCAGCTTCACACCAAACATTTTTTCATAATCTTCGGCAAACAACACTGCCACCTTATTCAAGTCCGGACTATCATACACAATACGAGAGTGTTCATTTACAATAAATTCACCTTTTTTGCCTATCCATGCTTTCAGCTCAGGGATAACAAAAGGCTTGGCATTTTGAGCATAAATTTCCAAACCGAAAAAAAGCACACACAGCAATGCTGTCCATCTATACAAATTATGTTTCATATCAACAGAAATTATTTATTTTTTCTTGAATCAGATTCTTTTACAACGACTTCGGTCACCACACTTTCACGGTTTCCTTCACGAATGGCCTTCGCCTTAACAGTACACTCTCCGTCAACAACAAATACTCCGGTATAGCGGACAGACAATGAATCCGGCTCTGTCCCGTCTGTCGTATAATAAACAGGAGCTTCATCAAATGTCACCATCGACACAGACGATTTGCCGTCCTCTCCTTTTTCAACCTTGATGTTTACATCATAAATATCCTGCTTATAATTATAACCATAGACATCGTAAATGTCAATCTGATGTTTCAGACGTTTCAAAAATCCGCCAAGGTCTTTATTCGACGGTTGGCTCCACTGTATTTCCGACAATGCCGCAATCCGGGGCATCATCTGCCATTCCATCTTGACGCTATCCTTAGTCCATTCCGCCCAAATACATCCTTGCGCTCCGATGATATTCTGCTTCTGCTCTGGAGTTGCATTTTCGGGAACCGGCTCAAACAAATAGACCCGCTCGATGCTGCTAACCCCTTTCAACTTGTTATATCCCGGATTGCTGAAGTACAGATTGGTTATAGGACATGCAATGGTCTTGTGTCCGCTTTCCACCGACCTTACACGGGCATTCGGACTGGTCCATGCCATCACGGTAGTGGTCTTCGCCGGATTTCCTTCCAATATTTCATCCCAAGCCATCATCTTTCTGCCGCGCTTCTGGATTTCCCTCTCCACTTCTCCCATAAACCATGCTTGAAGCTGGTTCTCCTTGGTATGTTTCGGCGTATCTTTCAGCCCTAATTCCTTTATCTTCGCCTGACATTTGGGGCATGTTTTCCAATGATTCTTCGGACACTCATCCCCACCAATATGGATATAAGGAGACGGAAATATATCCATAACCTCATTGATTACATCTTTGGCAAACTGCAAGGTCTTTTCGTTTCCTCCGCACAGCACATCAGTAAACACACCAAAAGTAGTAGTTACTTCGTAAGGACCGCCCGTACATCCCAGTTCAGGATAAGATGCTAAAGCAGCAAGCATATGCCCCGGCATATCAATTTCAGGAATAACCGTTATATAGCGTTCGGCAGCATACCTCACTATCTCTTTTGCCTCTTCCTGCGTATAGTATCCGCTTACAGGTATATTGTCGCACTCTCGCGTTTCCCAGTCTTTAATCGTACCTTTCCGCTTTGACCCCACTTCCGTGAGTTGGGGATATTTGTTGATTGCGATGCGCCATCCCTGGTCTTCCGTCAAGTGCCAATGAAAATAATTGATGTTATGCAGAGCCAGCATGTCTATAATTTCCTTCAAATAGTCTGTGCTGAAATAATGGCGGCCTACATCGACCATAAATCCTCGGTAGTCGAACCGGGGATGATCTTTTACCGTTCCGCACGGAATGGCAGCCAACGTTTTCCCACCTGTAACCGGCATTGCCTTATGCAGTGTCTGTATGCCATAAAATACTCCTGCCTCTGTCTTGCCTTTCAGCAGGATACGTTCGGATGAAACATTCAGTTCGTATCCTTCTTCTCCCTCTACTGCATCATCCAAGACCAGTACGATTGCACCGGTATCGCCGCCGACCGACAAACCGACTTCCACCCCCGTCAGATTTCGTATATAAGAAGCCAGGAACTCAGCGTTCCGCTTCATTTTCTCATTGCCTTCCGGATAAACAATTTTCGTGGAATTGTCGATAACAAATGCCGCTCTTTCATTCTGTTCCACCACCTCATATGGAGCAGGAATTACATTCAAATCTCCAAGTGACACTTCTTTCTGTTGAGAGCAAGACAAAAATCCAGACATCAGCGGAATGTACAATGCCCATAAACCTAAATGATTCTTTTTCATAAATTATTTAAATCTAAAGTAAATACTCATTATCTATTTTACTAAAGTTTCCCACCCCCAATAAAGAGGGTGGGAAGTAACAATAATTCAAATTTTCTTCGTAAATTAGAGGTACCAATCAGCTGATTTACAATGAAAAATAAGAATACTGTTATAGAAGCAAAAATAGGTAATTTGAACGAACTTACCAAGGTTTTATCCGTTAAAGAACAAGCCCAAGAGCAACTTTTAGTCGTCATGAAGGCATTGGGAATCGGTAAAATCGTTCGAATTCTAAAGTTTGAGAAGGCTCAAGGCTATACCTTGGCCTCCCTCTTCATCTCGCTCCTCATCATGCGTTTGTGGGGAAAGACGATTGCAAGTGCCACTTCCAATCATTTTCATGGACTTTGCGC
>ERZ773243.362-NODE-362-length-67906-cov-4.634066_pt1 | contig 67906 bp, 88 predicted proteins | sample MGYA00580520_ERZ773243 | MGnify/ENA primary metagenome ERZ773243 (study PRJEB29015, sample SAMEA2737747) | human gut metagenome | biome: human gut; feature: human-associated habitat; material: faeces | place: China | collected 2012 ... | reverse complement strand
ATTTATCATCTAGTAACCGACCATCTAGCTGGACAACAGACAATATTAAAGTTATTATTCAATAAAAATGGACATGATTTTGAGTAAAAATCATCAACACATAAGAGCTCTCATATGAGAGCTCTTTGTTTTTAACCCTTTATTCCCAATACAAAAATTAATACATATTATAAATGAAAGCCCAATAATCAAACTTATCCATCAGATTAATTTAATGAGAAAGGAAAGAAAAAATAATGAAAAAGAAATACATAGGAATAGTAGTAGGTATAGTATGTGTAGTATTAGGTGTAACAATCGTTGCTTTTAATAGCAATAATTCATCTAATGCAAAAAAAGTATCTAATAAAACAGAGACTACAACAACAGTAGCAAAAAATAATAATAAAGAAGTTGTCAAAAATAATAAACAAAGCAAAGAAGATAAAAATAAAACAGATAAGCTTACTGATAAAATGGAAAAGGATTTAAAAGCTGAAATTAAAGGTGATAATAAAGAAACAAAAACAAAAGTAAAAAATAATAATAAAGGAAAAGCGCCATCTGATGTAAATGTAAATGAAGAAACAAATGATGATGGATGGTCTCCTATGGTAAAAGTAAATAGAAAGAAATAATTAATTGTAAAAAAAGGCCATATGGTCCTTTTTTTTTGTTAATTCATAAAAATACATATTATTAACAGAGATATATTTTTTTTGAAAGGAGTAAAAATGAGAGCTTTTATATCTGAATATGGCACAGCTATTTATTATGGCATTATTAGTATGCTATGTCTTATTATCTTCATTGGGTCATCTTATTTGGCTGTTAATGTTGCTCCAGTAAAGGTTAAAACATCAACATATAATAGTAAGGTAGCATATATAAATGAAATGCCTGTAATTACCATTAAAAATAATTGCATTTTAAAAGCAAATGATAATGATGTATCAAAATTAAATACAGAAGGAATATCGTATTTAATAAGTAATGGAATTGTAAATATAAAAAATGCCAATTCATCTTATTTAAAAGTAGATGGAAATGGAAATGCAATAACTCCAACAAGTAATTCATCATATACAGTAACCATCGTAGCAAAAAATCAAAATGGAACTGTATATAAAGATTTAACCATTTTTTATGCAAATAAAAATCATTTATTTTTTTAAGGGGGCATTTTAATGAAAACATTATTTTCAGAATTTGGCCAGGTACTAATAGAAATAATTTTATTTATTATAATTATTGCAAGTTGTACCGGCACATTATTATATTTCATTAATTATTAAGAAAGGATTTATTTTATGAAACAGTTTTTTGAAGTTTTTTTAAGTGTAATAATCATTATGGTCATTGTTACATTAAGTTCTCAAGGTGTTTTAATTAATTCCACAATTTCAACAGCTAGAGAATATCATAATACAATAATAGAAAAAATTGAAAACAGTGGATTAGATGAAGAATATATGAAAACGCTAGTCGAATCAACAGCTCAGAATACTGAGTATACATTATCCATCGATCCAGTTGATGGAGCAAATAATATTAGAAGTTATCACATACAGTTAAAATATCCTGTTAAATCAATTCTTTATAATATGTTCGGTGGAAAATATTCATCTGGAATGGCTACAATTGATGGTTACGCATCTGTTGGTAAAGAATCTTATTCTGTATATGTAAAAGGAAAAGATAAAGAGGACGAACAAACCATAGGCAAAGGATTAATTGCAACTTTATACGAAGGTGGTTATTTAGTCATTGACGGAAGTACTGATGAGAATACAATAACAAGGCTAACTATAGATAAAAAATTAATTAAACACATAATTATTTCAGGAGAATGGTCAATCCCAGCCAATTATTTTGCTGATTGTGAAAATCTGGAAAGTGTTAATTTAGGAAATGTTAAATTTATTGGTAGAGAAGCATTTGGAAATTGTGTTTCTTTAAAAGATATATTAATCCCATCCTCAGCAACTCATTTAGATCAGGATATTTTTAAAGGCTGTGAAAAATTAAAATTCATATATATTGACAATGCAGCTAATGATGTAACAATCGAAGGTTCGATTGAACCCGAAGGAGATACATTCGTTGGAATTGTATATCTAAAATAATAATCAATTCTAAGAAAAGGAGTTTTTATTGTTAGTAATGTAATTGGTGTAGATAGTTTATAGCCATAGGAGAATCGGTGCTTACAAAATCGGAACTCGGTTCCGATTTTTATGACACCTATTTTTATGGCACCTATTTTTAATAATAAAACTAACAATTGTAAAAAACATGAATATAAAAAATTATATTAAAACAAATCAAAATAAAATAATAAAGATAATAATAATGTTATTATTATTACTTACTACATCATTAGGGATTGAATACATACCTGCAGCCATAGGATGTTCAATATTTATATATGAAATATTAGACAATAAAAAAATACATAAAATTATAGGAATAATAACTCTTTTAATATCTCTGGTTATATTGTTTATTGTAACTAAAGACTTGGGATATATAACAATAGGTGTATTAGTACCATTATTATTTGTAATGATTATTCCCACAAAAGAAAAAAGAGATTTATTAAAAATAACTATTGTGGCATTAATATTTTTTAATACTGAATTGCTGAACAAATCATTACTGTTTTTGGGAAAAAGCATGTGGGGTACTAACGGTAATTATGGATATGCATCTGCAATATTAAGTAATATATATATTATAACATCTGCTATTTTTATTTTAGGATTTATATTTAAAAGTAATAAAATTGGCTATTATATAACAACAACATTTATGTTTATATTATCTACAGCTAATTATTTTGTATATACAATAACAAGCCAAGCATTCCAATTATCTGATATATTCAAGGCAAAAACAGCCATGACTGTCGTAGGACAACAATCTCTTACTATATTTCAAATAATTTATTATATAGTTTGTGCAATATTATTTATATTTATTTATTATTTAATACATAAGTTACCAAAGGAAAAGAAACAATTCAATATTGTTAATATATATAAAACAGCCATTATTATTATATTGTGTTTTATTTTAATAATCTTCAATAATAATACACTTTTGAATTTCAATGGTAATCTAATGTATGGAACATTAACTAACTTTATTTTAACAGCTGATGGTTCATTTAAGAAGCCAAAGAATATGATAAATGTAAAACAAGAATTAAAAAATAATAATATTAATGTAGAAAAAGATAATAAAAATAGACCTAATGTGATAGTAATAATGAATGAGGCCTTCGGTGACATAAATGATGGTGTTGATTCAAACATATATGATTATAGTAAACTAATGCCTTATTATACATCATTAAAAGAAAAATATCCTTCCGGAGTAGCTTACTCATCTGTCAGGGGAAATAATACTGTAACAAGTGAAATGGAATTTTTAACAGGGACATCTTCATTATTTAGTACTGAAGGAGCAACCATTTGGAGACAATATTTATCTACCGATTCTTGGAGCATAATCAAAGATTTAAAAGAAAAAGGATATGAAACTTATGGAATACATCCAAGTTATTCATTTAATTATAATAGATTAAATGCCTGGACAACATTAGGATTTGACAATACAACCTTTATTGAAGATTTAAAAAATAACAAAAATATTATTAAATATAGGGATTTAGTATCTGATAAATCAGATTATGAATTAATAATAGATAAATATAAAGAATGTAAAAAGAAAAATAAACCATTCTTTTGTTATAACGTAACAATGCAAAATCATGCAGGATATGCAGAGAGTCCTAAAACTGATAAAAAGAAAATTAATACTAATGTAAAAATAGAAAAAAATACAAAAACAGAAGTAGATAATTATTTAACATTATTACAATTATCTGATGATGCATTAAAAGAATTAATAAATTATTTTTCTAATGTTGATGAAGATACATATATATTATTATATGGTGATCATCAACCTATGTTTATTCCTCAACTATATAGTGAACTAAAAAATAATGGAATTGATTCTACAGAAAAATCTGTAAAAGCATCACATGAAATTCCATATATAATTTGGTCAAATAAAAATATAAAAAAAGATACACCAAAATATACAAGTATTAATTATTTATCAACAATTCTTTATAACACAGCTAATCTTAGCAAGCCTGAGAAATTAGTATGGAATGATAAATTAATGAATGACTATCCAATTATGACTGCTAATTTTGCAATAGACAAAAATAAAAAATATTTCACAAATATTGATATAAAAAGCAAATTAAAAAATGATAAAGAATTAAAAATAGAAGAATGTTACACGTATAATTTAATTAAAAAATAGGAGAGGTTTTCCTCTCTTATTTTTTTTGCAAAAGTTTTTTTGAAAAAATATACATATTTAAATTGTATTAATTAATGATGGAGAACTGAAGTAGAGCTCTCCTAAATATAGATATTTTTTATTTTGGAGGTAAATAAATATGAATTATGATGAAAGAGGAATTGTTGCGTTAATGACTTGTATATGTGGACAGCCATTAACAAAAAAAGAAAAAGCTCAGATTAAGCATCCTGAGCAGTTTAAAAGATTTTTGGATGTTGATGAATCTGTATCTTATGGATATGGACGAGTTAATAAACTAGATAGCATGGGAAAAATTGAAAAAATTCCCTGCTAATTTCAGACTTTCTCCTAAATAAAAAAGGGGCCCATTGTTGGGGCCTCTTTTTTATTGTGCCAAAAATAAAATTAAAAAATATTAATGTTAAAATAATAATGAAAGACAATAATTAACTCATATTTTTAATGAAAGAAAAGAAAGGAAATTAATATTTAAATGTCATTTAATAAGTTTATTAGTAATAGAAAGAAAAAAAGAAAAAATAAAAAAGAGAAACGATTAGCAAAGAAGCAGGCAAAATATAACAAAATAATTGAAAAAGAAAGAAATCGTTCTTCATTTATGAACTTTATATATAAAGTAGGACGATTTATTAAAAATCTCTTTAGTCATACGATAAAAATTTGTACAGTTGCCATTATTTTAGCAATAGTAATAGGTGTTGTTGGATACATACACGCAGAGCCTATCATTAAAGAAGTAAGAGAAAACGAATATGATAAGTTATTAAATTGTAATGCACAGACATTTCAATTAAAGGCCAATACCATTGTTTATGACAAATCAGGAAATAAAATTGGAACAATAAATTCAGGGAATTACATAGATTGCAAAGTAGAAAATGTATCGCCTTATCTTAAAGAAGGATATATTGCTGTAGAAGATAAGAATTTCAAAGTACATCCAGGCATTGATTTAAAAGCCATTACAAGAGCGGGACTTGCCTTAGTAAAAAACAAAGGTGAAATCACGCAGGGTGCAAGTACAATTACTCAGCAGGTTGTTAAAAATAACTTATTAACAAGAGATAGAACATATCTTAGAAAAGCAACTGAAATATTATTAGCATTAGATATTGAAAAAGAATTCAATAAATCTCAGATAATGGAATTTTATCTAAATACAAATTTCTATGGACATAACTGTTATGGTGTCGGAGCTGCATCATATTATTACTTTGGATGCACTCCATCAGAATTATCACCATCACAAGCTGCAATATTGATGGGAATATCAAATGCGCCAACAAAATATGATCCTGTATCAAATTATGACAACGCAATCAAGAATAAAAACTTTATATTAAAAGCAATGTTGGATGAAAAAGTCATAACTAAAAAACAGTATGATAAAGGATTAAAAGAAAAAGTTAAAATTCAGCAGAATAGTTTTGATACAGATAATTCAACATCATATCAGGTTACATATGCATTACATTGTGCAACATTAGAATTAATGAGAAAAGATGGATTTAATTTTAAATATGTATTTGATACAAAGAAAGAACAGACTGATTATGAAAAGAAATATTCAAAATCATATCAGAAAAAATATGATGAAATAAAAAGTGGTGGATATAAGATTTACACATCATTAGATAATAAGATTCAAAAGAAATTACAAAAATCTGTAGATAGTAATCTAAGTAACTATACTGAAAAAACAGATAAGGGTATCTATAAGATGCAAGGGTCTGCTGTATGTATTGATAATGATACTAATTATGTAGTTGCCATTGTAGGTGGTAGAAATAAATCTGGCGAATATAACAGAGCTTATCAAGCAGCAAGACAGCCTGGTTCATCAATTAAACCTGTTGTTTCATACGGACCAGCATTTGATACCGGGTTATATTATCCATCAAAGAGAATCAATAATACTGCAGTTAATGACACATATGCTCCTAAGAACTGGGATGGAGTTTATACATCAAGTCAGTCTATCAGAGAAGCCATTTATCATTCAACAAATGTAGTTGCATATAGAACTTTAAGAGAAATAGGAATAGATACAGGGCTTGACTATTTAAGCAAGATGAAATTTAGTACATTATCATATGCTGATAGACATAATTATGCCATTGCTTTAGGGGGCTTTACAAATGGTGTATCACCGGTAGACATGGCAAAAGCATATAACACAATATATAACAATGGTAAATATAGTGAAAGAACATGTATTAAGAGCATTGTAACATCTGAGGGTGAAATATATAGTACTGCTTCTGAAAACACAAAAGATGTATATAATGCAGACTCATCATATATGCTTAAATCATGTATGAAGGATGTTGTAGCAAGAGGTACAGGTACATTAGCTAAAGTAAATGATCAAGTTGTTGCAGGAAAAACCGGTACAACTAATTCAAATAAGGATGCTTGGTTCTGTGGTTTTAGTAATTATTATACAACAACAGTATGGGTTGGATATGATAACCCAACTACACTTTCTGATACATCAATGTCTGCAAAAATCTTTAGTGATTTCATGACAGATGTATCAAAAAATAAAGAAAAAACAGATTTTGAAAGACCGGATACAACTGTATTAAAATACACAAACAATGGAGAACCCGGAAGTGAAGTTAAGAATGATTATTATAAAAAGAGCATTGATTATTCAGTAATGGATTATTTTTCAACAAAGAAAGCACAAGGGTTATCAGCTGAAAGAAAGCAGGAATTAAAAGATGAATTATATGAAAAAGCATTAAAAGCCGTCAAAAAGTTTGAAAATTATAAAATTAATGATATTAATTCAGCAGTAGCTTTTGTTGATACATATAATAAAACATTAAAAGCCATAAACAAAGTAGACGATGAATACAAACGTTCCGAATTATCATTAAGATTGCAAAACAGATACCAGGATTTACTTTTAGTCTATAACGAATGGGCAAAATACATTAACGAATATAATGAAGAAAAAGAAAGTAAAGATACTGCTGAAAGAGAAGTGAATGATAATAATTATAAAAACCAAGCTATTAAGAATTTAAAAAATACAAGAATAGAAAATGTTGAATTTTATATCAACAAATTATATTCATTGGAATATTATGACCAAACAACAGTAGATATAATGAATTATGCAAATGAGGCTTTATCAAAATTACAGAATTATAATATATACAGTGAGTATAAAGATAAGGTAGAAAAAGCCATAAATTACGCTAAAAAGCTTCCGGAACAGACATTATCATACGAAAATGAAACGGAAACTAAAGTAACTGAAGATAGCTTAAAAAAGAAATTAAAAAAATAATAATTAATGATTAAAAGAGTCCGCAAGGGCTCTTTTTTCTCATATTAACATTAGAAAAATATAAAAAAATAAATATTAATAAAATCGGAACCGAGTTCCGATTTTGGGGTAATCAATGAAGAAAAAACTGAATAATTATTTTTTTTAACTAATTATAATTTGCGCCAAAAATATTTATATTAAAAATGTATGATATAATGATTATATCAAAAGGAAATAAGAAAAACCTAGGAGGTGTTAATTATGGAATACAAGGATCCAGAAATTGAAAGATTTGAATTTGAGGCTCTTACAGACTTCAATGAAGAAGATGTAAAGATGTATGAGTATAAGATTCCAAAGGATAAGAAATTTAAAGTATGTTTACGCTTTGTATTAAGGCAAGGTTTTTACCAAATGTTGCCGTAAAGCCCCTTGTTTTAACTATGGGGATATAAGGCAACTTTATTAATTTTCTCAAAGTTATCTAATTTTATGTTGCTAATCAAACAGTACATCGAGAATCAGAAAAACATTTAGGTGGTGATACAATCCAGCTTTCGGAAACAGTGAAAGTATATCCAACTGAATATCAGAAATCCTTAATCGTTCAGACCATGAAAGAATACATAGATACTGTTAACGGTCTTGTTTCTGATGCAATGAGAGGTCATTCCATTGCAAAGATTACTACTGCCGATGTAAGTGCGAGCCTGCCAAGTGCGTTACTTAATCAGTGTATTCGCGACGCAAAATCCATTGTGGGGAAACACTACAAGTACTGTCATAAGGCTGTTCTTAAAAACAGAAGTCTCGCAAAGCGTGGCTCTGTTGTCAGAACCAAAGCACCTAATCTTCCGATACTGAAAAAGACCTGTTGTTATGTCAACAACCAAAACTATAAGATTAAAGATGACTGTATCGACTTTCCCGTAATGATTAATGGCAAATCAAAGCGTATTTCCGTATCGGTTAAACTCACGGACCGTCAGAAAGCATTATTTGCTGATGCAAAGTTTGGAACCATGCGTATCGTGACTAAGAGCCATGCTCTTGTTGCTCAAATCGTATACGATGTTACGGAGCCTAAACTTAAATCGGATGGCAATGTCATGGGTATAGATTTAGGTATCAAGTGTCCTGCAGTCAGCTATTGTTCTGACGGTTCCGTTAAGTTTTATGGTAATGGTCGTAAAAACAAGTACATGCGCAGGCATTATGCTTATCTTCGCAAGAAACTACAGACTTCTAAAAAGATAAAGGCCGTTAAGCGTATTAATGATAAAGAGCAACGTATAATGCGTGACATCGACCATAAGTTAAGTCACGACATTGTAGAAACGGCAGTAGCTCATAATGTTAAAGTGATTAAGTTGGAGCAACTACAAAACATTCGCTCCACGACAAGAACAAGTCGTAAAAACAATCATAGTCTGCATACCTGGTCATTCTATAGACTTGCTCAGTTTATAGAGTATAAGGCAAGATTAGCAGGCATATCCGTTGAGTATGTAAATCCGGCATACACAAGTCAAAGATGTCCCATCTGCGGAAGTGTTCACCATGCAGATGATAGAAACTATGCTTGTGACTGTGGATTCCATATCCACAGAGACCTTTTGGGTGCTATGAATATTTGCAACTCAACTGAGTTTGTTGGTAACAGACAAACTGCGTAGAGAACTATACGTTCTGCTCTACGAGGGCTGATGACACAGCCATAACTTGGGGTGCGACCTATCAGAAATGAACTGGTCAGCCAATATTTTTCGGCAGCCACCAAGAATCCCCTGCCTTTAGGTATGGGGAGTGTCAACGCTCATTCTTTACGGAAGTTGAAGACGGATACATTGTTAAAACTAACTGTATCCCTGGTGCTTTTAAATGTATGATGGAGAGGGCATCCCTTGATAAATATGGTTGTGAAAACCATATTGTAGCTGACAAGGTAAACAGTACTTATTTTGTTCCTTATCGTTCATATATGAACATCAAAACTGTTGATTTTTGGCAAGCAATGGAAGAAGGAAGAATTTAATTCTTCCTTCTTTTTCTTTTATATAATGTCATTTTGTTATTATAAATACTTTATAATACGAGGTGATTTTTATAATGATAACAAGAAATGATATTATTAAAGCAGCTAAAGAACAATGTTCAGATATCGAACAGTTTAAAAGCGCACAAACAGATATAATAGGAAGAAATAGAGGATACGAACATATAGTAAATAGACATGTTTCTAATTCACCTAGCACATGCATAAAAAGATTATTGCAAACCATGAGAAATGGTTCTGATCAAGTTATTGGTTTTCCAAGAAGTGCAATTATAAATGGTGAAATAGACATCCCAATGTTTAGTAAATTTAATACTGGAAATCCTGAAAAAATATTACCATTAATAAGAGATTCAATTATTGAATATGCTGATTCTGTAGAAAAAGATTTAAATAAAAATGATATTAGTGACATAAATGTTGAATTTAACAAACCCATAGGTTCAGCATTTGTTAGAATATCTGAAAATAAAATAAAGGAGTTTAGTTGTAGCGCCTTATATATCAAATTAGCACCACCGACTCATTCTGTAATTTCACCATATGACATTATCACAGCGTATCCTATTTTAAGTTATGATGAAATAGATGATGTAACTCTTGCTATTGAAGAAGAACCCATTTCTAAAAATTTAGACAATAAATTCGATATATCATATTTAAGAAACAAGAATGAAATTCCTGATATAGCAACAGACACAAAACTTATAAACATGACTTCTCCTGAATTAAAGGAATTATATGCTCCAGCATTAGAATCATTTATATTAGATTGTAACGAATTTTTAACTGATGAAAAGATAAATGAATTTGATGATAAAAATGTTGATGATGATTTGGAATTATAATTATGTACCAAAATACTATTGCAAATAAAAATATGATACAATAATTGTATAAAAAATAGGAGGTATTATACCATGGAATACAAAGATCCAGAGATTGAAAGATTTGAATTTGAGGCTCTTACAGACTTCAACAAAGAAGATGTAAAGATGTATGAGTATAAGATTCCAAAGGATAAGAAATTTAAAGTATGTTTACGCTTTGTATTAAGGCAAGGTTTTTACCAAATGTTGCCGTAAAGCCCCTTGTTTTAACTATGGGGATATAAGGCAACTTTATTAATTTTCTCAAAGTTATCTAATTTTATGTTGCTAATCAAACAGTACATCGAGAATCAGAAAAACATTTAGGTGGTGATACAATCCAGCTTTCGGAAACAGTGAAAGTATATCCAACTGAATATCAGAAATCCTTAATCGTTCAGACCATGAAAGAATACATAGATACTGTTAACGGTCTTGTTTCTGATGCAATGAGAGGTCATTCCATTGCAAAGATTACTACTGCCGATGTAAGTGCGAGCCTGCCAAGTGCGTTACTTAATCAGTGTATTCGCGACGCAAAATCCATTGTGGGGAAACACTACAAGTACTGTCATAAGGCTGTTCTTAAAAACAGAAGTCTCGCAAAGCGTGGCTCTGTTGTCAGAACCAAAGCACCTAATCTTCCGATACTGAAAAAGACCTGTTGTTATGTCAACAACCAAAACTATAAGATTAAAGATGACTGTATCGACTTTCCCGTAATGATTAATGGCAAATCAAAGCGTATTTCCGTATCGGTTAAACTCACGGACCGTCAGAAAGCATTATTTGCTGATGCAAAGTTTGGAACCATGCGTATCGTGACTAAGAGCCATGCTCTTGTTGCTCAAATCGTATACGATGTTACGGAGCCTAAACTTAAATCGGATGGCAATGTCATGGGTATAGATTTAGGTATCAAGTGTCCTGCAGTCAGCTATTGTTCTGACGGTTCCGTTAAGTTTTATGGTAATGGTCGTAAAAACAAGTACATGCGCAGGCATTATGCTTATCTTCGCAAGAAACTACAGACTTCTAAAAAGATAAAGGCCGTTAAGCGTATTAATGATAAAGAGCAACGTATAATGCGTGACATCGACCATAAGTTAAGTCACGACATTGTAGAAACGGCAGTAGCTCATAATGTTAAAGTGATTAAGTTGGAGCAACTACAAAACATTCGCTCCACGACAAGAACAAGTCGTAAAAACAATCATAGTCTGCATACCTGGTCATTCTATAGACTTGCTCAGTTTATAGAGTATAAGGCAAGATTAGCAGGCATATCCGTTGAGTATGTAAATCCGGCATACACAAGTCAAAGATGTCCCATCTGCGGAAGTGTTCACCATGCAGATGATAGAAACTATGCTTGTGACTGTGGATTCCATATCCACAGAGACCTTTTGGGTGCTATGAATATTTGCAACTCAACTGAGTTTGTTGGTAACAGACAAACTGCGTAGAGAACTATACGTTCTGCTCTACGAGGGCTGATGACACAGCCATAACTTGGGGTGCGACCTATCAGAAATGAACTGGTCAGCCAATATTTTTCGGCAGCCACCAAGAATCCCCTGCCTTTAGGTATGGGGAGTGTCAACGCTCATTCTTTACGGAAGTTGAAGACGGATACATTGTTAAAACTAACTGTATCCCTGGTGCTTTTAAATGTATGATGGAGAGGGCATCCCTTGATAAATATGGTTGTGAAAACCATATTGTAGCTGACAAGGTAAACAGTACTTATTTTGTTCCTTATCGTTCATATATGAACATCAAAACTGTTGATTTTTGGCAAGCAATGGAAGAAGGAAGAATTTAATTCTTCCTTCTTTTTCTTTTATCTTTAAAAAAAATTAAACTAAAATTTCTACATATTATCATTGCATTAATTTAATCAAAGGAGGAAATATATTTATGAAGAGAAAAAAAATTATTGCAATGTTTATGTTTTTAGTAGTTGTTATGTACAGTTTAAGCGGTTGTGCCTTAGTCGATAGCGAAGTTAACGAATTAAAAGGCTCAATTACAGGTAATACATATACTGCATCTTTTTATTCCAATACCGGTGATAAGTTCATGACAATGAATGGTCAGAAAATCGATATGGATTCTAATGTCGTAAAGGAAGCTTCCTATAGTTCAGATGGTGGTTGGGGATATACAAAAACGCTATCCAGTGTAATGACCATTACAATCGATGGAAAAGAAGTAGAAAGCTGCGGAAGTACAATTGTATTTGCTGAAGATGGATTAAAGGAAGATATTAATTTTACAAGTCCTGAAGTAATAAATAGTACAACTGACGGAAGTTTAAAAGATAATACAATGATCGCCGGAGTAGTAAATAAGTACAAAAATTGTTTTGGTAAATCAAGAGTTGTTGTAATTCAGTCTCAGTTAGGAGATCCAATCTGTGCATATTCAGGAGACAAAGTATATTGGAAAGTATGTAAGGATTTGCCTAAGACAACCAAATTAATGGTAGATGGAAAAGCACTTTATATTCATCGTGCCAACTTTCAGATAATCGATAAGAAATTACTAAATACAGTTAAATAATTTACTAAAGAGCTACATCTGTGGCTCTTTTTTTTATTTATCTTCGTTAATTTCATCATATTAATAATAGATAAGTGAAAAAAATAGAAAGAGGGGTATTATCGTGAAAATAAAAAGAATAATAGCTTTAATCTTATCTTTAACATTAATAATTACAATGTTTGGTTCCGTAGTCATGACAAGAGCTGATGAAGTAACAACTATATTTCCTGAAAAAGTAACCGATATTTCATCATTTACAACAGGAAGTGATACAACAGTGACATTTAATAAAGGAGATTTAATAAAAACTTATGAATTTACCTTAACAAAGACAGCATATGTAAAAGTAAACATTGCTTGTAATGTAGGTGGTGCCACATATTATAACAGGGGTTCTATTTCTAAATCCGGTATATACAATAAATCAGGAGTTTTAATAGATCAGGACGCAAAAGGCGAAACTGAAATATATGACACACAATCAGTCGCAAGGTGTGCATTGCTTTCACCCGGAACATATGCTGTAAAATTAATAAGAGACAATAACAAATATGCTAATGAATTTGAAGGTACCGCTAGCATTAATATAATAACTGAAGAATTAACACAAAGTTCAATTTCTAATGATAAAACAACAGCCACAAAATTAAATAATAATAGTAGCAATACATTTTACTTAACTAATACTGTTAGAGAAAACTGGTATAGATTAGATATGCCAGCGCAAGGTGAAATAACTTTAACTTACATTTGTACCAATAAATTAGGCGATTCAATTAAAAGAAGAAAACATTCAATTATAGTGACTGATACAGATGGAGAAACTATTCTTTATAGTGCAAATCCTTACACATATAATACAGCTAATACAATTACCATACAGGCATCAACAAAGAAAACTTATTATATATGTATTAATGGCGATTATTATATATCAAGCAGAAACTTAAAACAAGGAGCAAGAGCTTATGAAAAAGGAACTTTCTCAGCTAAATGGATAATTACAGATGACATTGCGCCAACTAAACCAAAATTAACAAAGTGTTCAGCTGGATCTAATATTGTAAAAGGTAAGGCTGAAAGCTATAGCACTGTTTATTTAAAATATAAAGGAAAAACATATAAACAGCAGGCATCTGCTAAAGGAAAATATAAATTCACATTAAAAAATAAAATCAAAGTAAATGATTATATAAAAGTATATTGTGTAGATTATGCCGGTAATTATTCAAAAACAAAAAGTTATGTTGTTCCTTCACATTTATTAAGCGTACCTAAACAGATAAAACATAAAGATGGTTCGAAAATAGTAAATGGTTATACAGGACGTTCTAATTATACAGTCATATTAAAAATAGGTAAAAAAACATATAAAACAAAATCTAATAATGATTGTTATTATAAATTTAAATTAAAGAAAAAAATATATAAATCATATAATGCAAAATTAAAAATAAAAGATGATTATGGAAACTCAAGTAAAACAAAAAAAGTAAAATTTAAATAAGAAAAAGAAAGGAAAAAGAAAAAGTGAAAAAGGAAAAATTAATAACAGTAGCAATAGTCTCATCAGCAATAGGCGCTGTCGTAGGAATTTTAGTTCATAAAAACAAAAAACATTATATTAATCCGTATGAAAAATATGACCACGATGATTATGAAGATGATGTTTTTTATGATTAAAAAATAAATCTAAACCCCTCGAAATCGAGGGGTTTAGAATGCGTTTTTAAACCAGCACTTAGAAAACGTATCCTAAAAATCGGAACTTAGTTCCGATTTTCTAAGAACCGCTTTACAACACTAGCTTCATTAAAAAGGAGAATTTATGCAAGAAATAATAAGTGAATATGGAACTGCAATATTAGCTATTATATTTGCATTATTAGGATTATCATTATTATTCGTAGGCACAGGAATGATTAATAATATTGAAATGGGGGCATTAGTAAATTCAATTGGTCTTGAAATTTAAAGCCTAAATATATATTGTAGTTTAAGCAATTAAAAATATCTTTAAAAAAGGGTTCTAACGAACTCTTTTTTTTTATTCATTTTTATCATATTTAACTTGAAATAATTATTTAAATATGGAGGTATTAATTTATGGGACAGAGATTAGTAGTTACTGTTAAGAGAGATGATGAGGATATTTGTAAAATTTATTATCATTGGTCAGCTTACACAACAAGTGCTTTGCTAGAAACAAAGAAAATATTGGATTTCTTAAATGAACATCGATATGCACCTAAAAAGGAATTACAGTTACAATTAATTAGATTTTGTGAGAAAAATGGTGGTGGAATAGATGGCTCTGATAGAGAAAATATTCAAAAACTATTTCCAAAAGAAAAATTTAAAGCAGATGGATATAGTAGAAGCGAAGGGCTTATCGCATTAAGTGAAGATGGCATGGATGATATGCAGAAGTGGAGTGAAGGTGACGTAGAAATTAATCTCGATAATGACACTGTTTACTTCGATGTTCTGTGGGTTTGTAATGATTTTAAAGAATATAAAAAAGAGCGATGTGAATGGGATGATGATTTTAAGGACATAACAATTAATGATATTCCTGAAATTAATTTTGAGCTTACACAATTTTCAATTTATGACATCGATAAAGTCTTTAAAGAGATTGAATCACTAAATAATAACTTTTATGCTGCAAGGTATAAAGACATAATATATGATTTTGTTGCATAAATAATATTAAAAAGAAGTCTTAATGCAGGGCTTCTTTTTTAATGCAAATTTAACATATTATTATTGTATTAATTTAAATATAAAAGGATATATTTATGTATCAGTTTGCGATGAAATTCTCAATCAAACAGAACAGATTATCTAACCGATTATTAAAAAATACTCTCTACATTAGTAGAGAGTATTTTTTATTTTAAAATTCAATGAACTCAATTTCTTCGGATAAAAGATTATGATTTAACTTAACTTCAACTAAATCATCCTGCATTACAATAGACGTTACTTTAATTGTTGGACTTCCATCATAATTAGCCTCCATATTAGTTAATTTTAAATTATCTTTTCTTAATAATTTTATAAATTCATCAATATGTGAGATGCCTTCTGGTAAATCAACACCTTTCCATCTACAGAAAAACTTAGTATCTTCTACACAAGATTCGCAAAGATGACCCTCTATTTCTAACTGACTATTTTCTTCCTCATTTTCAAAAAGCAATGATGTCGGTAAGAAAGTTTCTCCATCTTTTAATCCATTTTTAATAAATTCGCCATTAATATAAATTCTCATTTTAAATTCCTCCTTGTATTTATTTTTATAATTTTAATATGTTGATTTTCCCCATATTTTATATGAATAAAAAAAATAGGAGGAAAATTAAATGTATAAAATTTTAAAGGAATACAGACCAAGAGTTAACAAAAATAATTATTTTATTAAAAACAAACTTATCATGACTGGAATACGCGGTTTTTATTGCCCTAACTGTTTAAAAAAAATACCTAATGCTGATCATAAAAACTATTGGTATGGAGATGATATCGATAAAACAATTAAGTGTGAAAACTGTAACAAAGATTATAAGGGTTGGAAAGTAACTTCAAGTTGCTACAATTTTATAAATTATAGTTGTGTTAAATATGACGAAGAAAAAGGACTTCTCGCTATATGCTTTTCAAAAAGCAAATCAGTAGGTGCATCTAATTTTATTTTGTGGGAAAATTATTTAATTAAATGTGTAATGAATTTAAAAACACATAATTCATATCTTGTAAAATCTACAAGAAAAAATGGTAAAGAAGTTTCAATAATAAAAAACATTAATAATTCAGATTTCAATTATCGTTTAATGGAAGAGTATACGTTTTCAGATTGTATAAATTCAAAACATTTAAAACAAATGTTTAATTTCTTTTTTCAAATATATAAAAATTTAACTGATAGTAAACTAGAATTAAAAAAATACACAATTTTTAATTTGAAGCAAATTGTTTTGGATAACAGATATGGATTTTTAATCAATGCAGATGATAAAAGAGGTAAAAATGAGCTCATAGATAAAATTGGATTATATCCTTCAAACATTAGAAAATACATACCAAGGGATAAAAAAACAGGTACTTTATTATGGATCAATGATATGGTAAGTAAAAATAATCTTCCGAGCACAAAAGCCTTTAGAAAACTATATTTTTCAGATATTCAAAATGTACTTTTTACAATATATTTTAAAGAAATGGGCTTTAATAATCCTGATATTATTTTATCATTATTGAAGGAATGTAATAAACGTAGTCGTATATACAATGAATACAGTAATAAATTTAGTTATATGTATAACATTCGTCTTTTCAAAAAAATGATAAAGAGAAGGGGCGAATCTGTTATGGCTAAAGAACTTATTGCTCTGAATGGTAATATATTGTACGACACAATAATGATGTTTGAAAATATGTGGAAAACAAATAAAGGACTATTAGACAAATCATTTTATTCCTTATCCATTAAAAAATTTCATGATAAATTATCTGAGTTACAAACACAACTTAGATACGAAAATAAGGAAATAAAGTATTCTAAAAAAGAAAAAGCATTAAATGAAGACTATAATGATATTCATTTTGAGATTGCAAAAGATACAAATACTTTAATCTTGGTTAGTCAGGAAATGGGAATATGTGTAGGAGGCTACAGAAATAAAGCTTTATCTAAAGGGTGTACAATCGTAACAATGAAAGACAATGATAAATATGTTGGCTGTATTGAGTTAAACAAGTCTTTTAACTTAATACAAGTTAAAGCTAAGTTCAATAATCCATTGGATATAAAATATAAAGATATTTTTGAAAAATGGACTAATAAGCACGATATAGATTACAAAAATTGCTATGATTATGAATCAATTGGCCATCGTGATAATGAATCAACGTGGGATTATCATGAACTGGAAATACACGATGGACAAATTAATGTTAGATATGCTTAAATTTAAAAAAAGTCATCTTTAGATGGCTTTTTTATTTTTTAATAAATCCAAAAATTTTTTAAATCCTTATCTCTTCATATTATAATTGTAAGTTTTAAATTTTAATTTTAAGGAGGAACGTAAATATGAAGAAAACGTGTGATTTTAACGACATTAAAAACATTATTGGAGCTATAAAACAAACTGAACATTCTTGGAGAATTAATACACCATCAAGGTTAAAAGCTCTTGTTGATGTAAATGATTACAGTGAATATGGTTTACAGTCTGCCGGAACAAGACTTAATTTTCCTGCAAAATGGATTAGCGAGGCATTATATCCAACAGAGCCTAAACTTACTGAAAGAGTTCTTCGTGCAAGATATAAAGCTTATCTCGAAAAGGAAAATAATGGATTATTAATCAGAGATTTTAATGGTAAACATTATGGTGTATTAACAAATAAATATTCTATTTTCGATGATGATGAAATTGTAGACATTATCAAGGATAATGATTATTTAATGAATGCTGAAGAATTTTGGTATGACATTACGCCGGAGCGTTGTCATATGCGTTTTATCTCAGGTAATAAGCTTACAATCCCTGGAGAAGATTCACCTTTATCAATGTGTGTTTTTATTGATAATTCAATGGTTGGTAAGTCTGCATTTAAAATTCGTTTTGGAATTTACAGATGGGCCTGCACCAATGGAATGATTGCTGATTTAAAAGAATTTACCATTGTTAAGGAAAAACATATGGGTAAAAAAGATTATTCTCAGATTGTAGCAGAGGCATTGGAAGATATTCCAAAATATGAAATTATGCTTATGGATATGGTTAAAAACGCCATGACTACAAAATCAAGCATTTATAGCCTTAGCGATGAAGATGCAATTGCTAAAATTAAGGATAAACTTAATGTTGGTAGAAAAGAATCTGCTAAAATTATCGATTTTTATAAAGCTTACGGCGGTGAGTCAAAATGGGATTTAATTAATGCCATTACCGATTATGCACATAAGTTTAATGTTGATAAGCGAGTAGAATTAGAATCAAAAGCATTAAAAGTTGCTTAGTAATAAGAGCCGTAGTTTCTTACGGCTTTTATTTTTTTTACATAATATAATATGTTATCCTACGGTATGTTGCAATTCTTTTTTGTATTTCTAAAAAGTCATATTAATAAGGAAAGAACATTTAGAAAGAAGGATTTTTATGACAGAAAAACAAATAGAAAAATATATGAATGGAACAAGAAATATTTTTCTTACCGGGCCTGCCGGTGTAGGGAAAAGTTATTTAATAAATCAATACATTGAAACACATAATAACGTATTGGTGTGTGCTCCAACGGGAATAGCTGCATTAAATGTAGGCGGGGAAACAATACATAAGCTATTTCACGTTCCCATTCCAGCATTTGGTTCGCCTTCATTTGCTAAAGGTAAAAAAGGTGTGATAACCGATGCCATGCTAAAACCATTAATTCAAGCCGATACAGTAATAGTTGATGAAATAAGTATGTGTAGAAATGATGTATTCTCATATATGATAAAAGTATTAAGAAAAGCAGAACGCAAAAAAGGCTCCAAAATAAAATTAATTGTAGCTGGTGATTTTAGTCAGTTGCCTCCAATTATAAGAAAAAATGAACTTCCTTTGATGAAAAAGTTTGATTTAGATACCAGTGGTTATGCCTTTACTACTTCAGAATGGAAATCTTGTAATTTCAAGGTTATTGAATTAACAGAAATAAAAAGACAATCAAATAAAGAATTTATAAAAGTATTAAATAACATAAGAATAGGAAAAAATGAATTAAATTATTTAAATCAATTTGTAAATGAAAATCCTAATTATGATGATGCTATTTGTATATGTGGAACTAATGCTGAGGCAAATAGAATAAATCAAGCATATTTAGATAATATACCAGGCAACACAACTGCTTTACAAAGTCAAAAAGAAGGACGTACATCTTCCGGCTTAATAGATGATGTTATTTTAATAAAAGAGGGTTGCCGTATTATGTTTACAGCAAATGATGTAATTCATAATAAATATGCTAATGGTACATTTGGCATTGTAAAAACAATTACACCTGACTATGTAATTGTAGAAGTAAATGGTGAAGATATATTTGTAAATAGAAAAGATAACATAATTTATTCATATAGTGTGAAAAATGATGTATTATCTAAAAAACAGATAGGTACAATAAAACAATATCCATTTAAATTAGGTAAGGCTATTACAATACATAAGAGTCAGGGACAAACATTTGATAAGGTAATCATCAGTCCAGACATATTTGCTGCGGGACAATTATATGTAGCATTAAGTAGAGTAAGAGCACCAGAAGGACTTACATTAACAGAAGAAATAACTCCTGATAAATTAATTATAGATCCTATTGTACAAGCTTTTTATAATAATAATTATACATTTGAAATAAAAAAGAAAAAGAAAACTACTAAAACAACAACTAAAAAGAGTACAAAAAGTAAATCCACCGAAAAGGTGACGGTTAAAGACTCTTCGAAGAAAGCCAAAACGACTGCCAAAAAGACAACACCGAAAAAGAAAAGATTCACTACAAAATCAACCAGAAAAACAACTAGTGCAAAGAAGAAAACAACACAAAAGAAAAAGTAAACATCAACTATTTGTTAAAAATAGCATAGCTCTAGCTAAAATCGGAACTCGGTTCCGATTTTTCATTTAGTACTACTTTATTAAAAAAATTATATTTTCAAGATACATATTAATAATGGTATAATTATATATAAGGAGGAATTATTAATGACTAAAGAAATAAATTTTTCAGATGCATTAATATTTGCAACAAAAAAGCATAAAAATCAGATTAGAAAAGATGGTACACCATATATTCTTCATCCAATAAGGGTAGCTATGGACTTAAAAGATTATGGACTAGAATATCAGATAACAGCTTTATTCCATGATTTATTGGAAGATACAGATGCCACTGAAGAAGATATATTAAAATATTCAAATAATAATGTATTAGAGGCTGTTAAGTTAGTAACAAAACCTAATGGAAAATATAATAGCAAAAAATATATTGAAAATATTTTAAAAAATCCTATTTCAAAAGCAGTGAAAATGGCTGACCGAATAGATAATTTAAGAGATTCTTGTTTTGCAAATATAGATTTTCAAGGAAGATACATTCTTAATACTAAAACTTATTATAAAGGAAAATTTGGTCCTTTATTAGATGAAGAGTTAGAAAGAGTAATGGAATTTTATAATAAAAGGATATCAAGTGTTGAGCCTAAAATTGAAAAAGATTCAATTACAGATGACTTTATCTATTACGAACTAGATAGCAGACCGTGTTTTTTCAAACAGAATACAAGAACAAATGCCTATTATAAATTTAATTTTAATGGTTGGAAAGAAATTTCAAAAGAAGAATTTCATAACTATGAGGACATGACAATATCAAAAAAAGAATACCTAATCGATCATATTAATGCATTAGCTTTAACAAGCGAAAAAACTGAAGAAAGCAAAGATTATTTTGAAAAATTAATTAAAACATTATAATCATATTTTTTTAAAGAGCAGTTTATCTGTTCTTTTTTTATGTCCAAAAAAAAGAAAGGAATACTGAATTATGATAGTTTCTGGAAATAAATCTTTGGTTGATTCAAAGTTTAAAAATCAAAAAGATATACAAAATATTTATGATAAAACAAGACTAGCCGAACCATTAATAACTTCTGATCTTGTTTCATTAGGAGATAAAATCAATGCTGATTTTGCAGGTCTCAAATACTCCGTAAAGACAGCATCAAGTATTGAAGATAAAATAGAGCGAACAAGAGCTGATTATAAAGAGGCTCCTGATTTTTTAGTTCCATCTGATGAAAAAATGTTTTCTAATTTTACAGATGTAATCAGATATACAGAAATCGTTCAACATGATGACATAATTAATAAAACAAAAGATACAATTAACGAATTAGAAAATAAGGGATATACATTAGAAAAAATTAAAAATTATTATATGAATCCATTTCCCTCAACCGGATATAAGGGCATACATTTAAATTTCATATCGCCTTATGGACAAACATTCGAATTACAGGTTCATTCTAATGAATCGTTTGCGGCAAAACAGGAAGGGCACGAATTATATGAAAAAATAAGAAGTGTATCTACTAATGTAGAAAATAAGGAACAATTAAGAAAGGAAATAAAGCAAATACATAGTTCCATACCAAATCCTCCGGAATACAGGACACTAAAGAATTTTAGATTATCATCTGAGCAGATAATGGAATGCAAAAATAATTGTAAAAAATTAAATGTGCGATTTCAATCAAAAGAAGCCAATGGTATTAATTGTTTATCATATCAAATTCTAAATGAAGATAAATTATTATACTCAGGCATAGAAAATCATCATAGTGATGGAAGTGTTTATTTATTAAAATCAAATCATTTAACAAATGAAGCCTCTTATGCATCGTTAACATCAACAGGTAATTTGGCTGCACAAGAAAAAATAAATCTATTTAAGGATATTAATATAAATGAAGCATATAATATTGCAATGAATATAGAAAAACAATCAAATGAATGGATGAAAAATTTTCAATCCAAAGAAAATGAAATTGTAAAGGATAATGATACCCCATTATCTGATTTTATTAAATCAGTGGACCTCGCTTCAAAGGAAAAAGAAATATCAATATCTATAAATGATGAAATGGATAGATAAAGTTCGTACAGTAAAAAAGCCACCATTTTTTTGGTGACTTTTTTAATTATTCAGATAAAACTTTATAAAGTTCTTTTAATAAACCTGGAATGACTTCTTTGTTTATTCTTTCATATTCCTTTTCATTTTTAATTATATCATTGCAAGGATTAGATGTAATATGTGCTCCTCCACAATGGATAAAATCGCTATACTTTCTTGCAGTATACAATGAACACATAAATTCATAAATGAGATATAATTCATCTTCTGAAAAAGGTGTTTCTTCAAAGAAATTTGCAAAATCATCAAAAGTTTTAAATAAAGAATCAAAATGAGTATGCATACTAATATCTTTTGATTTCCAAGGATATTCATTATTAGTATAAGTTTCTACATATCCAATGCCCCAATACCAATCACAATCCCAACTTCCTTCTTCCAGCCAATAATAAGTACCTTCCTTATCTTTTCCTAAAAGAAATATTTTCTTTCCAAAAGCTTTTCCTGTTTTCTTGTTCATTATAAATTTCCTCCTTAAATATAAATTCATATTAAATATGACTTAGAAGAAAATAAAAGTTTGCGCCAAAATAAGTTGTAAAAAATTCATATGTTAAAATTATTATATGAAAAAAAATAAGGGGGAAAATTATATGGAATATGTCAGCAAAGGTAATTTATTAAAATTTTTCAAAGCATTATCTGATGCCGGTGCAGAATCTTTTTCATTAGAAGATTTAAAAAGATTCGTTAGTCAGGAAGAAATATATGACACAGATTTAATTGTAAAAAAAATGAAAGATGCTGCATACGAAGAGACAATAGACGATATGGATCCTTATTATATGGACCCAGCTATGGTTATAAGGCTTGATAGCGCTATCAAAATAGTGAAAAACGAATAGGAGCAGAATATGAACATACTTATAGCAATTTCTGTAATTTTTATAATGCCATCTATTTTGGTTGATTTAATTATGAGTAGAGTTAAAAACGAACCATATTTGGTAACATTATTATGGTTAAGGCCTAAAATTAAAAATCAGCAATTAAATGCAAAACAAGCATATAAATACGATTACTTATTTTTTAATCATTTCGATTCAGGAGATATGATTGATGAATATTTTATAAGAAGTGATGCAGATTTAGATTATGTTTTACATATGTATTCATTGTATTTTGTATTAGATGATGAAACGGTAATAGATGATTATAATGATTTAATTGATAAATTAATAAAATATTTAGAAGCATGTTGTGACTCATTCTTGTGTGATGAATATGTTTTTGATTGTCAAAAGTGTTTGGAAGTCGCAAAGAAATACAAAGGACTTTTTAATAAAGGAGGAAAGTAAAAATGAATGATATCATAATAAATTTTGTTCTTTTAATTGGTGGTATTGCATTTGTTATTTTGTTTACTATCTCAGTTATGGATGAAGATTCTCTAGAATCATTAAAAGAGCATATAGTAAGGTATAAGGTTAAAAACCGAACACTAAAACCTGAACAAGCAAAAAAGTATTTAGATTATTTATTTGAAATATCTTGTGCCAGCGTATATCCAAATAAAAATATTATTAAAAATGCTGAAGATTTAGATTATGTTTTAAATACATATTTGCTATCGTTTAAGATTAATGATTTACCTCCAACAGTTATTTGCATAAATCTTATGGATGGTTTAGTTAAAAACTTTGAAGATAATCTATGTTGTACCGGATATTCATATACTTCAGGATATAGATATTCTAAAACAGATTTGGAAATTGTAAAAAAATATAAAGAGTTAGCAAAGGAGAATTAATATGTTTAGTAAGTATGCAGAGTTGGTAAAAAATATTTTTGAGGGGATTTCAAAAGGTAAATCCTCAGCAACATTTTGGGATTATATAAGTGTATTAGGTTACACATTAGGTATTATGGGAACAATACTTATTGCTGTATTGTTAGTATATGCTTTTGTAAAAGGACCAAAGCTTATTTATACAAAGCAGATGGATAAATATAAAAAGATACAAAAAGAAATTAGTGACAGTTTATTAAAAGACAGAACAGAAGCAGAAGTTGAAAGATACAATAATTGTGAAAAGAAAATGTCAAACTTTAAGAAATTGTTCTGGGCAGGCATCGTATTTTTCTATGTTCCACTATTAATTCCTACAGTATTAATATTAGTCGATTTATTTATTAAAATTATTGGGTAAAGGAAGGGAAAAATATGAAGTACATTTGTGATTTAATAAATAATAATGAACTAAAAAAGAAAAATGATATAAATGTCAGTAAACTAGAAATTAATATCGCTGATGACATTAACACAGAAGTTGGACCAGAACCTGTATTTAAATATGAAATAATTAGTAGTATTTTAAATATATTTTCTTTAATACTTGAGGGTTTGTCTATTTTTGTACTTATTATCAGTGCTTCTGCTATGTTGCTTGATTTAAAAAATAAATCATTAACAATATTGTCAAAAGCAATTGTTGTTTCGCTTATTCTGCTTCTCATAAATGTTGTAATTAAACACATAACAAGTAAAAAACTAACTACAATAGATATTCAAAAAAATAATTATAATGCTAATAAACGTAGAGTACTTCCAATAAATAAATTACTTGAATTTTTATCAAATAAAGATAACTATTCAAATATAAGCTATGATCCAAAAACAAGAATCATTACATATTTTAACGAAGATGGATTATTAAGAGATTTTAATGCAATTGATGAAATTAATGAGAATAGCAATGCTTACACAGAATATTGGATGAACAATTATATAAAAATAGACATCGACAATGATAAAATAACAAAATACTACCCAGTAAAATATAAAAAAGTTCAATAAAAACAGAATTGTCAGATAGGAGAACATTATGAAGAATTCAAAAAAAATTTATAAAAAAATAAATACTGTATTAGAAAAGATAATATTGTGTGCATTCATTATTAGTATTGTTAGTTTTGTAGGCTTTTTTGTAAGCACTATTGGTTTTGTACTTTTTGGCCAGTACTATTTATTGGCAAAATCAACAATAGTATTTGAAATTATTATTTTGGCTATGCTTCTCTTAATATATGTTTGCAATCTATTTATTGATATTATTGAATATTCAAATTAATGTGTGAATAAGGCTGTAAAACTAATGGGTATAAATGAACAGAAAAATCTGAAAATATAAAAATAGAAGTGTAAAGGAGATTTATGAATAAATATACAAAGCCATATCCAACTATTGGAGCTTTAATCAAAGATAAAAATTATGATTATGTAGATTATCGTATTATATATCCTGATTGTGATGATGACATGGGAGAATTTGCTGGATGTTTCAAGGCTGAAGACGGAAAAATAATATCATTAGATGGAGATGTATATGGTGAATATGAAGAAGTCATAGCGTCCAAAGAATGGACATCTGAGGAAGATGGTCAAAAAATAAATGGATTAACCATCGTTGTAGAAGCTACACTAATATAGTATTATTCTAAAAAATCGGAACTAAGTTCCGATTTTTTTATCTTTTCATACATATTTTATTTATAAAAAAAATGTAGGAGGTAATTTAAATATGGGAGTGACAATTCAGACAAAACACGCACCATCAATAGACTTAGGCTATATTGGATTTCGTGCTTTAAGAACACGAATTGCTTATTTAGTTAATGAAGAATTAGGTAAACTATATGAAGATATACCGATGTATGGAACAAAAGAAGACTTTGAAAAATATAATAAAAGAATACAGGATTTATCCGTTAAATTAGGTGATGAATATGATTGTATCTTTGAGTTCCTTTATGCATCTGATTGTAATGGAAAGATTTCATACAAAACATCTAAAGAAATTTGGAAATACATAAAAGACTACGATGATAATGTTCGCTATGGATATTCCGGCAGACCAGATTGTGCTATGTTTAAGGATTTTAAAGAAATTATAAAATCGAGTATGGAAAAAAGATGTATTGTAGAATGGTGGTAATTTCTAAAGAATTGTTAAGTTAAAACATTTAAAAAGGCTCTTTTTAGAGTCTTTTTTTAATTTACGCCAAAATAAATCAGCAAATTTTCTTATGATAAAATTAATATATGAAAAATAGGAGGTTTTGGATAACAAATTCGGGTTACTTAATAACGATAAGAAAGTTTAATTAATACTTGTATTTTAATATTAAGAAAGGAAAATATTTATGAAAAAAAATAATGAAAAAAGAATTCCAGATTTATTTAACTTTTGGAACGATTTATCAGATACATTCAAATATCTTTTCATCAGTGAAATGGCAATAATCTTTTTAATTATTTTTGCAATGCTTCATTAAAAGTAACAGCAGTATTAAATAAGAAATGAGCAAAGGAGAATTTAAAATGAGAGTAATGTTTCACAATTCATTTGGTAATTTAGAAATAGATGAAATTAAATCCATTTGGTTTAGTAAAGAAGAGAGTTCACTGCGTATTATGACAACACACAAAGCGATATACACTTGTGAATTATCTTATAACGATAGAATAGGTATTGATGATATACTATTAAGAATTTTAGAAAATGGATTTTTAGATTTAACAAGATATGGAACATTTTCCATATATAGAGGATTCAAAGGCAATTAATATTTATGGATTTTGATGTAAATAAAAATAGGAGTGTTTTAGATGGATAGATCTATAGTAATTTAAAGGAGATACACAAATGTATGGTTTAAAGAACTTCATGAATGAATATGGTTGGCGGACACTAATAGGAGCTGCATTAATAATAATTGTTTCATTAATACTTGGATAAATCAAAGAAAGGAAAAATGATTATGAATCAAAATAATTCAATAAAAACAGAAAATAAATGCATATGGAAATTTGAGAAAAAATTGGGCGAACCGCTTTTCATTTGTAGCTGTAATAATAGTGGTTGGTGCGATTTGCATGAATTCATATATTGTCCATATTGTGGAAAGAAGATAGAAATTAAGAAGTAAAAGTGGAGGGAAATATGCTTAAAAAGAAATTATATATATTACTTATAACAACAATTTTATTTTGTGTTGTATTTTATGGGTACATTAAAAATTATATATATAAAAATTGTTTTGATGGTAGGTTGGCATATAAAACAGAAGCATATGATGAAAGAGGAAGCATAAAACTTGAAAAAGTGATAAAGGAAGCAGGAAAAAAACCTACTTATGAAATTCATATAGAGGGTGATGGACAAGGGTTTTATTTTGAAACAAATAAAGAGATTTATGAAAAGTATGTAAAAAATTATAATACCATCACATTCAAGGTTTCAAAATTATGGATATACATAGCTAAATCAAAAAATAATTTTTCTAAAGGTGATGAAAGAAAAGTTGAACGGTACTCATTTCCTTGGGAAAAGAAACAGGTAAAAGAGTTTTCAGATAATGAAATAAAGGAAGTAATCAATGCTGTGAAAAAAGTGAAGTTAGATAGAAAGAAGTGGTGTCATTATAAATTCTCTTTTACACCAGAACATATACCTACAGTATATTCAGATGGGTATGAAGCTTCATGTCAGGACATGCTTTTTGATATAAACTTTTATAGTTATGGCTATATGTATCGTGAAAATCCTTTAGAAGAAGGTGCCATAAAATGCAACTAGAGGTGGAATATGAAAAGAGAAAAATATTATGATTTGTGCAAAAAATATGAAAAATTAACACAATATTTGGATTATTCTTATCGACCTGAATATCATAAAATTAGAAAAACTTTATGGCACGAGTTGCGTAGAATGATATGTTATGAGAACGACAGATTCCTTGTTGCTATAAAAAAAGGAAAATATATACAACAAGAGGATATAAGAAGAGAAACAGAGAAAGTGCATAAATTGTTTAAAATAATATCAAACAATGATCCTATAACAGTGGAAGACTATACTGATACTTGGATACCATGTAGTTTCTTCGATTTAATTAATTTTAATTTTTTTAAAAATAAATCTAATTCTTATTGGTAATAGAGAAAGGAGAAATAAGATGAAAAATTTCATGGAAGAACATTTATTAAGCATTATAGTATTTTCTTTTTTAGCTGTAATTATTATTTTAGGTGTATTAAAATTTGTCGATAACGAAAACATAACATCAAAGGAGAACATCATTGACACAGTTCAAGTTGTAGACTCTTATGAAAAATCAAGTGGAGGAGTAATGACACTTGTTGGAAAGACACCAATGTATACTCCTCGTACTACACATTATATTACAGTTGTTGAATATAAGGGTAAGGAATACGAAATTGATGATAATGATACATATAAACAATTTAAAGATAAAAAAGGACAAGATGTAAAAGCAACGATTAGAAAAATAACATATAAAGATAAAAAGATTAAATATGAGGTCAATGAGTTATATGAAGAGTAAAAAGGAAAGTTTTCTTAAAAATAAAGTATAATTGCAAAAAAAGAATGAGATAAAATTTTGTTAAAATATAAGAAAAAAAAGAAAGGTATCAAAATATTATGGAACTTAAAATTGGAAGAAAAATTTTTAATATCGATGATAAGGATTTAATTTTGGACAATGGAAGCTGTTACCAATTAATAACAAAAGAAATTAAAAAAGGGTTTGATTCATACTCTCCAATAATTAGTAAAAAATTATTTAACAACCTAAAAAAATGTGGTTTAGTTTTTACAAATGAAAATCTAAAAAAAACTGCAATGGAAAACTATAAATATGCAGATGTAACTTATTGGAAATTTAATGTTGAACAAATGGAGCGTTTGGGATATTAGTATTTGCTTATGGAGGTAACATATGACGAATAAACAATTAGAAAAACTAAAAGAATACATCAATGAATCAAGAAATATTGTATTTTTTGGTGGTGCAGGAGTATCGACAGAGAGTGGTATTCCTGATTTTCGAAGTAAAGATGGATTATATAATCAACACGATGTTCAATTTGAAAAATACGAACCGGAATACTTATTAAGTAGAGATTGCTTATATAATAATCCAAAAATTCTTTATGAATTTTACAGACAGAAAATGGATACAAGAAATGTTGGGCCTAACATTACACACAAGGTTCTTGCAAAAATGGAAGAAATGGGTAAACTAAAGGCTGTTGTTACACAAAACATTGATGGCTTACATCAGAAAGCCGGTAGTAAAAATGTATTTGAAATACATGGAACAACTCAGAGAAATTATTGTAGCAAATGTAAGATGGAATATCATTCTGATTTTATCTTTAATACAAAAGAAGCCATTCCTAAATGTGAGTGCAGGGGATTAATCAGACCTGATGTTACTTTATATGGAGAAAATCTTCCGAAAGATGCTGTTAATAATGCAATTAAAGCCATTTGTGATGCTGATTGTCTAATCATTGGTGGGACTTCATTAAAAGTATATCCAGCTGCTAGTTTTATTTCATATTTTAGTGGCAAGCATTTAATTGTAATCAACAAAGAAAAACTTGATGTATCATTAAATGAAGACACTGATTTAATGATTCAGGATTCTCTTGGAAATGTATTTTCTAAAATTGAAAAAATATTATAAAAAAAGAAAAAGGGCTTTAAAGCTCTTTTTTTATATCTTTTTTTAACAAAATCATACATATTTCTTTTGTATTTATAAATTTATTAAAGGAGGATATAAAATGAGTCATTTTTTAACACTTGTATTTCATGAAGAAAATCAAAGCATCGAGGATATGTTAGCTCCATATGATGAACAGCTGCCTTGCGCTCCATTCATAAAATACACAAGAAAACAGGCAATTGAGTATCAACGACAGAACTTTTTGGATTATAAGAACGGATTATATGCACAATATATTGCAGATCCTGAAGGATATGCAAAAAATTGTTCAAACGAAGGTCATCTTCATTATTTGAAAACGTTTCCAGAAAAGTTAAGGTATACTGATGAACAATTATTGAAAGAGTTTGCTAAACATTGGGATGAAGATATGATAGATGAAAATTATAACTTTTGGTCCACTTATAGTCCAAATGCTAAATGGGATTGGTATGAAGAAGGCGGACGATGGAACCACTTTTTAGAATCAAAAAGTAACAGCAAAGACATAAATACCTTAAGAATAAGTGATGTAATATGGGATTTTAATAACCCACCATTTGCTTATTTGCAACCAAACGATATTTGGCGTGAACACGGTGAAATGTTTTATTTTGGTATAAGCAAACCTAAGATATCTGATGAAGATTGGAAAAAACAGTTTAAAAAATATGTTGAGTCTTTAAATGATGATATATATGTAACTGTAGTAGATTGCCATATTTAAATTTAGAAAAAAGAAGAGAGAAAAAGACTCTCTTTTTTCTATTTTTATCCATATTTTTCTCTCATATTAATTATAAAAAAATAAAAGAAACAACCGGAATATATAATGGGAATAAGTTTCATTGTTATTTATATAGATTAAAAGATTAACTAAGAAATCGGAACTGAGTTCCGATTTTTTATTATTAGATGGTTCGTACAAGTTTTCTTGGAAGTATTTCGTTTTCCTTAATCTCTGATTTATCTACATCAGAAATATCATACTTAAATTTGTATTCTAATCCACTATTATACATTTCTTTTAATATATCTTCTATTCTTCTAGTTAGATCTAATTCATTTTCTTCTTTATCATATATGTGTAGTGTTAAATTAAATCTCCTACAATACTTTGGAAAATTAATATAAAATGGTATTGATCTTTTCCAATTGCCATTATCTCTATCTGGATATGCTAATTTTCCTATTATTTGTTTAACGTCGTATTCTTGTCTACATACTGTATCTATTAATACGTCTGATAGAAGTTCTGTTGCGATATATTTATATTTGCTAATATGTACATTATTACTTTTTTGAATGTTAAAAATCTTCATAGCATTTGTAGATTTTGTAAATCCAAAACTAACTGATGCCAATTCATCTGAATCATTATAATAAGAAGCCCCATAATTATATTGCATATCTCCAGTACTCGGATATATTGATATTTTTATATATGCTTTTTCATCATTAGTCATCTTTTTGTCCTCCTAAAACTTTATATTACCTCTACGTACTACTTTAGATAATAATTCAGAAATCCTATTATGTAAATCTCTATATCTAAGAATATTATCCCCCAATGGTTTTAAAGTAGTAGTATCATCGGATAATACAGAACTTACTGATAATACATAAAAATTAGTTACCTCAACATTGGTCAATAAATTATACATATTGCGATAAACCTTTTTTCTAACATCTTTTTCATCCTGTTTTAAAATTTTATCACATTCATTGCAAATTTTTTCGGCATATTCAAAAAAAGCATTACCCACATTACCGATATAATCAACTTCGTTTTCTAAAAATTTTTCCATTTTCTATACCTTTCTTATGTTTTATTTCTATTTTTAATATGAGATTTTTAAAGTTACGCCAAAATGTAAAGCCAAAATTTGGTCATGTTAAAATATATATAGGAAAAAGAAAGGATTGTTAATTTATGGCTATATTATGCCCGATAACAAATGAAGAAGTATTATATCTAGATTGCCTAGAATGTGATGAAAAAATATGTAAAAAAGATTATGTGAAAGAAAACAAGGAAAGAGAGGAGAAAGAAAATGAAGCTTAAAAGATTTATATTACTAGTTGCAACTATATTATGTCTTATAGGAGGAACAATGCCAGTATTTGCTGATGAAACAACTACTCAAGTTAAAGAAGAGCTTCCTTCTGAAACAATTATTGTGAATAACGATACATATATTTTAGATGAAAAAATCAATAACAAAAACATAGATGAGAAAGCAAAACTTTCCATTGGAAACCATACATATTACAAACTTAGTACTACACAAGAAAATAGTAACTCCGTAGATGTTGGTATGCTCGTTTTTCTCTCAATAGCTACTATTCTTTTATACGTATTCTTATTAGGTAGGTTGGCCACAAAAACGATAGTCGTTTAAAATCCTTAGTGAATGACAAAACTTTTTTGGCAGTTTACTTTCAAATGAGTCCACACGTACTATAAACTTAAAGCTACACAAAATGAAAATTATGAATTAGACACTTTTCTTTGGGGATTTGCTATATGTTTTTTAATTATGTCTATAATTATATTTTGTATTGTAATTGTTGTTGATGTAATAAATTCAAGAAAGAAAATAAAAATGTACAAAGAAAAAATGGTCAAACACGAAAAGAACATGAAAGTCGGATGAAAAATGTTAAGAAGTGAGAGAAATGTTAAATGTAGAGAAATATTATGATGAATTGATTGAGAAAGGGGCTATGTACCATGTCAGAAATACAAATATTAAGTTTAGGCGATAAACTCAAGCCATGCCCATTCTGTGGACGTAAAATGGTATTTTACAGACATACTTACATAAATAAACACAATCACAAAATTACAGAACAATATTATATGCATCAAGACTATAACATTCACCATGAAAAATCCTGTATTTTAGACGACATCAATCAGCCATTTGTAATCGGAGCAGGTGATGCAGATGAAACAACAGGTTATATTGGGGAATATGCCCAGAAATGGAATGAACGAATTAACGAACTGTCATGAAATACATAACATACTATAAACTTAAAGCCACGCGAAATGAAAATTGTGAATTTGAAAAATCAATTAATATTAAAATTACTAAATAAGGAGGTTATATTATGCTAGGAGATATTGTTCTTGGAATTTTAATGTGTTGGATGATGTATTGTTATGTCTGTCTTTTGGATAATGAAAATCACTTAAAAATAAAAATGTGCATACTAGTAATTATTTTCATACTTCTCGGTGGAGCATTTTACTTAAATGCTAATACAACCATCGAAGAATTAACAGTGTACCAGAATGGAAATATTGAAGTAATAGGAAAAAATGGTTTTGGTGACGTTAAAACTAGAAAATGTTCATTTTCTGAATATAAGGTAAAGAAAAGTAATAAAAATTCATGTTTTATGTATGATGGAGCCGAAGTGAAACTTACACCAAAGTATTATGAACAATATAAGAACATAATAAAAACAGAAAAATCTATAAATATAAAAATTAATGAATAAAGAATTATCTTTATTCGACAACTTCTGCAGAAGAAATGGTTAGGAAAAGAAACGAACATTTAAGTAAAAGAGATTAGAAAGAAAGAAAAAATTGAGAAAAATTATAAAGAAAATCAAAATTAAAAAAGAAAATATAATGGTTATACTTTCAGGTGCAGTATTTATGACTGTAATGAATGTAAACAATGTACTTGCTGCAGGAGATGCAAGTTCAGTTACAAAACCACTTGATAACTTAAAAACACTTGTGCTTGTAATCATTGGGGCAATCGGCGTAATAGATTTTGCACAGACATATCATGCACAGTATTCATCAACAATGAACTCGGCACTTAAGGGAATTTTTGCAGGAGTAATGATATTATGCATTTTATCAATACTTAGAATTTTAGGATTTTAAAAGGAAGTACATATACAGACAAAGTTATGAGTGAAAATTACAATTAAATAACGAGTTGCACCGGATCCGATCGTAACCATTTCGGTGAAACCACCGAGATGGTCAGAAACTTCATTAGAAGATTTTAGAAATCATCAGTGGAAAGGAACAATTAAATGAAAACAATAACAGCAAAGGAAATTAAAATCCTAATTGAGCAAAAATTAAATACTGTAAAATCGTATTATACAAGTTTAAAACGTGAGTATAATTTTTCAGATAATGGTAATTTAACTGATAGACATAAACGTATTCTTAATCTTGCAAAAGAAGATTGTAAACATTGGGAAGAAGTATTAGAAGAATTTAACAATATTGCAAATACAAAATAATTGGAGGATAGCTTATGGTTAATATAATAAGTGGTTGCGTGTTTGGAATTTTTATTATTTCATATTTCGCATATGTAATTACAGAAAACAAAATTGCTAAAATTATATTTAATTTTGTTGTATCTCCTGCATTCGTTCTAACATTTGCAATATTTATACAGTATTGTTTTAACTTACCAATACATTTAATTAAAAATCCTATTTATAAATTTATATTATTTTCATTAAGACCATTACTTGCTATTGCTACAATTCTCGTTGGAACTGATTTTATAGAATATGTTAATTCAAAAGCAAACACTTTACACATAATCATTAATGAAAATAAAAAAACAAATCAGGAGGTAATACAAATGAAGTCAAACAAAGATGCTAAATTAAATGAAGAAACAAATAGAAGATTAAAAATAATTGAAAAAGAATCAGAAAAAATCAAAGATAAAGAACAAAAGAGAATTAATAAGGAGAATGAATTAAAAGAAAAAATATATACACTGGAACCAAGAATTGCAAATATTTTATTACTTGCTAATAAATGTATTGAAGGAAAAATTCCATTTCCAGATAAAAATGAATTAAAAGAATTAGGGTGTGATTATACTAGTTTTTTCATGAGATATAATAAAGTTGGCTTTATGTTTCCATTTAATAACGATAATAAAATAGAATACTTGTGTATAATTTTAAAACCACAAAAGGGATTTTGGTCCGAAAGCTTTTATACTGATGGAAAGGAATTACACGAAGCTCTCTTAATGGAAAACCTTAATGAAAATGAATTATCAAAATTTTATCTTGTTGAAGAATTCATTGATGGATTTGAAGAATTCGAAGATGCGTTTTACAAGTGGATAGATTCATTGGACGATGCTTTTTAAGAAGAATTATGAAAACAAAAATATTAATGCATAAAGATGTAGAAACTGCAATAGTTCTACAAAGCGAAAATAATATAAAAATTAAAGAAATTGTTAATAAAGAACATTTGCCTGTTGGTGTCTATAATGACAATCAAATGTTAATGGATAAATTAGCTGCAATTTGGTCAAATGACAGGATAATTCCTAATGATATAATATACATACAGGAAAATCCATTTCCGAGTCTATAGAAAGGAGAAACCGACATGTATCTTACTGTAAAACAGCAAGTTAAACATTTGTCTAAAGAAGAATATCTTACTATCAGAACACTCTGTCATGTGGCAAAAAATCTGACAAACGAAGCAATCTATAATGTGCGTCAGTACTACTTCACTGAAGGAAAATTCTTAAAATATGAAAAGAACTATACGCTATTAAAGAATAGCTCAAATTATAAAGCATTAAATTCTAATATGGCACAGCAGATTCTTAAAGAGATTGAAGGCTCCTTTAAATCATTCTTTGGACTTATGAAACTTGCGAAACAGGGTAAATATGCTTTTAAGGACTGCAGACTTCCACGCTATCTTCCAAAGGATGGATATACTACACTTGTCATTGGATTTGTAAGACTTAAAGGAAATAAGCTCATACTTCCATATTCAAACAGTTTTAAAAAGACACATAAGCCTGTTGAAATAACGATACCACCCGTGCTGCTTGATAAAAAAGTTAAGGAAATCCGTATCATACCTAAAGCTGACGCAAGGTTCTTTGAAATTCAGTACATATATGAAGCAGAATGTGTTCAAAGAAATCTTAATAAAAATAACGCACTTGCTTTAGATTTAGGAATCAACAATCTTGTAACTGCAGTGTCAAGTAATGGCAAATCGTTCATCGTTGATGGAAAAAGGCTAAAATCCATTAATCAGTGGTTTAATAAAGAAAATGCTCGTTTACAGTCTATAAAAGACAAACAGCACCTTGGTAAGAAAACCACGAACAGACAAAAAACGATTGTTCGTAACCGTAACAATAAGGTAAACGATTATCTGAATAAGGCAGCTCGCAAGGTAGTAGATTATTGTATTGCAAATGACATCGGTACGCTTGTTGTTGGCTACAATGAAACATTCCAGCGTGGCAGCAATATAGGTAAGCAGAATAATCAGAACTTTGTAAACATTCCTTATGGTTTGTTACGCAACAAACTTGAATATCTTTGTGAGCTGAATAACATAGTCTTTGTAAAGCAAGAAGAAGCCTATACATCAAAAGCATCATTTTGGGACAAGGATGAAATGCCAGTTTACAATGCTGATAACCCAACCGAATACCAGTTTAGCGGTACGAGGGTACATCGTGGGCTGTATAAAACAGCAAATGGTAAAACATTCAATGCTGATATAAACGGTGCATTAAATATCATGCGTAAAAGTAGCGTTGTGGATATGAATATCTTATACGGTAGAGGCGAAGTGGACACGCCTGTAAGAATAAGGATTGCCTGAATTATCAGGTGGAAACTTAAATATCAAACTTCTTAAATAGGAGCACAGTCCCTTAGAAGCCCATTATCTTTAGGTGGTGGGTAGTTCACTAAAGAAAGAAAAAAGAAACATATTAACGGTTAATGAAGCTGTTGTAAGTGATATTGCAGGGTATGTTGGCATATCTTGTACTCCCTATAAAATCTGTAATGTAAATAATGAATTATGGAGTATATGTCCAAGCATAATAACTGATAATTCAACGGAAATGGTATCTATGCTACAGATACGCCATGAAAATATGAGTAATACAATGTATGGATTAAAATTCTTAAATGATAATTTCAAAAAAGAATTTAAAGATATGCTTTTACTGCATACTCTAACTCATAATACTGATGGTCATGAAAGAAATATAGCAGTAATCAAAAATGCAGACACTTTGGAATATAATGGTTTTGCTCCGGCATTCGATAATGGAACCTGTCTTGGGGCTTATAGAATTGATGAAGATGGAAGTGTATCTTCCATCATACATAAAACCAATGAAATGAAAGATATGTTTTCTAATAGAGATGAAATACTTGATTATATTGGGAATGATATTGTTAATTATAATCTTCCTTCTTTTACAGAATTAAACATAATATTAAAGAAATATTATGAGAACTATAACATTCCTGAAGATATATATCATATTGCAGAAGAAGAATTAAAAGATGGATATAATGCTATTGTTCAAAGACAATTAGAAGTGAAAAGAAAGGAACAAGAGTGGGAAAGATAAAAGATACAAGTACCTGGATTCTTAAAGAAAAAGGAGATGATAACACAATAGCTACATTAGAATTGTTTATTTATCCTTATGGAGCTATCGTGAAATCAGTTGTGATAAATGATGAAGATAAATTACCAAAAAGGATAAAGGATGCTCTAAAAAATGCAACAGGTAATATTACTACTGAAGATATACTTCAAGCTTTTTTAGATGAAAGAAAACCGGCTAAAAAAGAATGTGAAAAAACGGATTTATGGATAATGAAACAATTAGAATTAACAAAAGAAGCCCTACAAAGAGGACGTTTGACTAATTTTTGTGGATTCATAAGCGTGATTAACTATTTCAGATCCAATAAAGACAATTTTTATCTCTGTCCTACAAAGCAATTATTATTTTATTGGGGGTTTATCGAAAAAGGATTTATAAAATTATATGAAATAAATCCTGAACCGATCTTCCCAAAAGAACTTCCTTATTAGAACTTTACGTCAAAATATGATGCTGAAAAATTAGATGATATAATCGAGTTATAAAAAAGAAAAGAAAGGAAATAAAAATATGAATACTTTGCAAATCATTATGATAATTATTTTAATCGTAGGCCTTTTAATCTCAATCTTTGGAATTGGCAAATGCTATAAAGGGTTTAAAAAAGAAGATCTAGATGCTGTCTCTAAAAGTAAGCCTATAATTACAATTGGTGGCTTAATTTTTGTAGCAGCTCTAATTTTAAATATTATTATTTTGTTAATTAGAACTTTATAAGCAAGTACGCCTTGTCAGTTCGTTAAATTAAAATTTTTAACGAACTGGAATTTTTTCAACAAAAAGGAGTAAAATATGGAAAAGAATTTTACAATAAAACCAAGCAATAACCCTATAGAAGTAAGGGTAGAAACAAATAATATGGTGCCTGAATTAACTAAAAGTTCAAATGTATATTCAAAGGTAGCTATGTATTGGGCAATAGCCTCACTTATCATTGTGCCTATAATAAATATTCTGTCAGGATTTATTAAGCCATTAAGTGCAATATCCAATAAAATATTTTTAGGAACAATAATTTATGCAATTTTATCCTTCATTATTATAATGAAATTAGGACATAAGATGGCACCTTTAGGAATAGATCCAATAAATAGAATTAACAAATTACAAAAAGAACTAGAAAACAGTGAACAGTTCCCAACAAATATTTTTAAAAAGTTTGATGCAAATGAATTTAAAAATTGGGATAAAGACTATATTCTTATAAAAACAGAAATAGATGATAAAAAGAAAACCGTAAACATGAATGTATATGTCCCATATAATTCATTGGTATTATTGCCTTAAATATAAAATAAAAAACAGGAGGTTTATAAAAGTCAACAACCCATCACTAAAGTAGTGTACTTGCAATAGCAAGTGGTTGATTAGCCTAAATACTTTGAGTACTACGTTACCATAGAATACATAGTCACCAGTGGATACTTCTCACGTCCACTGCTCTGAGAAGCCGAGTAAACATCTCTGAAGGGTAAGGAGAAGTCGGAGCCGTTAAAACCCATGGATAACATTGGCGATGAGAACCTACCACATTCATTTACTCATATATCTGGATGTGAGAGTGACATGGAGTGGATTTCCACTTCGATTGTCACATTTTAGTAACCGGAAGAAAGGAGAATTTTTGGATGAATACTGAAGATATAGTAATTATAGTGTTTGTATCGTTATGGATTATAGGGCTGATAACTGGGTACTTTTTATACATAAAGAAAGAAACTGGTTCTTTCCGCATTAATAAGATAACATATGTTCTACCTAACCTTACATTTGCAATTATTTGCTAAATATTATAGAGATTTGTGGGATTAATGAAGTAAATTATATAAAGGTAACGATGCTTTAAATGCGGCTATAGATGGGCTGACAATGTTCTAATATTTAATCGATTTAAATACGGCTAATAATTAAAAATATATTTCATAAAATTAAGTTCTTAATTCATTGAAAGATAATGTTTAAAAAGAGTTGCGAAACACAGCTCTTTTTTATTGTCTCTCTTTCCATATTAATCATGAATAAAAATATATGGAAGGAGAAATACAAATATGGCAGGATATAAAGGATTTTCAATGAGCAATAATGCCGTTGCAGCTTATGAAAGCGGAGAAAAACCAATTAGTAAATGGACTAAACGGGAAATATTATCAATGATTAAATCTCTAATGAATGAAAATGAATGCAATTTTTTATATGATGAAATTAAAAAGATGCCACTAAACTTAATGAAAAAAGAATTGTTAATTCGTACATCATGGCATCATACATCTAATCATTATAATGAAACAGACTTTTATTCTTTAGATGAAGACTACATTCTTGAGCTAACAGATGAAGATATAAAAAATAAAATCAAAGATAATAAAGAATTTAATAAAATAGTAAAAGAAAAAAATGAAAAAGAAGAACAATGGAAATGCACATTTCTTGAGTGGTCCGGAACTAGACGACATCCAAAAGCAACTGAAATTACTGAAATTGGTGTTGTAAAAGGAATATGGTTTCACCGTAAAAATGGTAGCAAAAAGAAAACAACAGCTAATGGATTTAAGTTTATTGAAAAATTATAAAAAGAATCATTCATTTGGCTCTTTTCATTAAGGAAAAAATAGTCATATTATAAATAGTACAGTCTACGATTCGGCTTCGTTTGGCTAAGTGGGATGAGCAGATACATACCTAACTGTACCTTAAAAAATCGGAACTCAGTTCCGATTTTTTTCTTTATATATAAATTACGCCAAAATAAATTTATAAAAATAGTGTTGATATAATAATAGTAAAGAAAAAAAATAATGGAGGCTCTTATATGGATAATGATAAAAAACAAATATTAATAGTGGTAGATATGCAAAATGATTTTACATCGGGCGTACTTGGAAATCCAGAATGTGAATCTACTGTAAAAGAAGTTGTAAATGTAATTAGGTCAAATGATTGGGATAAAATATATCTAACAAAGGATACCCATCAGAAAAATTATTTAAAAACACAGGAAGGTAGAAATTTGCCGATCGAACATTGTATTGAATTTACTGAAGGATGGGAAATTCGTGAAGAAATTTTAAATATAGTAAATAACAAAGATGCTACAACTGTTATAAAACCAACATTTGGGTCTTTATTTTTAGGAAATGTGCTTAGAAAAGAATACTTCCGTGAACAGGAAAAAATAGAAATAACAATTGTAGGGGTATGTACAGGTATTTGTGTTATTAGTAATGCAATGTTAATCAAAGCTGCTCTTCCTGAAGCAAAAATAAATATTATTGAAAAAGCCTGTGCCTGTGTAACTCCTGAATCACATAAAAATGCTATTGAAGCAATGAAAATGTGCCAAATTAATATTATTTAGGAAAGAAAAATATGAAACCAAAAATTAGAATCAAAAATATTTTTAAACATTTTAAAAAGATATGTACACATAAGTATTGGGTATTTCATTATTGTAAAAAAGCAGGTATTCCCATTCAGGGAGTTTTACATGATTTGTCTAAATTTTCTCCGACAGAATTTTGGGAAAGTACAAGGTACTATCAGGGAACATCAAGTCCCATCGATGCCTGTAAAAAAGAAAATGGTTGGTCTGAGGCATGGATGCACCATAAAGGGAGAAACAAACACCATTACGAATTTTGGCTCGATAATTTCGATTATGGTGGAACACCTATAGAAATGCCAATGAAATATAAAAAAGAAATGCTTTGTGATTATTTAGGTGCAGGAAATGCTTATTATGGTAAAGATTTTTCCTATCAAAAAGAATTGGATTGGTGGAAAAATAAGGAAAGCAAACCCTTAGCGATGCACCCAAATGATAAGGCATTCATAGATAAATACATTAATTTATTATGCACAAATAAAGAAGACGATGTATTCAATCTGATCAGAAAGGAAAGGTAGAAAAATATGAAACAGATTATTAATAGTTTATTGGAAAATGATTTATATAAATTTAGTATGGGACAGGTAATTTATCATCAGTTCAGTGATTACAAGACAACTTGGACATTTAAATGTAGAAACAAGGATGTTCATTTCACACCTGAAATGGTAGAAGAAATTAAAAGCCAGATTAAAAGGTACTGTAACCTTAAATTTTCTGAAGATGAATTAGCATATCTTCATAGCATTAAATGGTTAAAGGGTTCATATGTTGACTTTCTTAGATTATGGCAACCACGATATGAAGATTTTAAAATTACAACTGATGCAGAATGTGGTCTCTCTATCGAAACATTTGGCACATGGCTTAACACATCAATGTACGAAATTCCTACACTTGCCATTGTAAATGAAGTGTATTTTAGAATGGCTTATAACTATAATAAATTGCTTGAAAATTTCAAGGAAAGATTAGATTCAAAGTATGAAAATCTTAAAAGTGGACATTGGTACGCAGGAACATTTTCTGAGTTTGGTCTTAGAAGAAGATTGTCTGGTGAAGCACAGGAAATAGCTGTTGAAAAGTTTGCTCACTTAAATGATACAATGCATAGTCCAACTAATTTTATTGGAACAAGTAATGTATATCTTGCAAAGAAATACAATCTTACACCGGTTGGAACTATGGCTCATGAATGGATAATGTGTGTAGGACAGGGGAACCATAAGCATAATCCGGCATATAGTAATTGGTATGCATTAGATGCATGGATTAAAGAATATGGTGTGCTAAATGGTATTGCCTTAACTGACACTATTACAACTGATTGTTTCTTAAAAGATTTTCAGTTAACTTATGCAACTTTATTCTCAGGTGTACGTCATGATAGTGGTGATCCATATGAATGGGGCGAAAAGATGATTAAACATTATGAATCATTAGGTATTGATCCTAAAACAAAAACTCTGTTATTTAGTGATTCTCTTAATTTTGAAAGAGCTGATAAGTTATATAGACATTTCTATAAGAAAATCAATGTGGCTTTTGGTATTGGTACTTACATCAGCAATGATACTGATGTTCCGGCCCTTAATATTGTTATGAAGACCACTAAATGCAATGGTATGGATGTTGCTAAAGTTAGTGATACACCTGGAAAGGGAATGTGTAAAAATCCTGAATATGTTGATTATCTCAACAGATGTATCGATTGGAGAATGATAAATGAGTAAGATAGTGATTATTCCAGGTAGTTTTAATCCTGTAACGAATGCTCATATAGAAATGGCACTGATTGCTAAAAAAGCAGTTGGTGCCAATAAAGTAATTTTCATTCCGGCTCACGACACATATGTTGCAAAAAAGAAAACATTAATACCCGGAAGTTACAGAGTTTCATTAATAAATTCAATACCAATTTGTGAACAGAATAATGTTTGTGCATCTAACATTGAAATTATCAGCCCATTTCCACCTAAAACATATAACACTCTCACACAATTAGAATACATTGATAAGGAAAAGGGTATTCAAAATGAATATTACATATGTCTAGGTATGGATAACATCATAGATCTACCTAATTGGTATAACTGGGAAAACTTAATAAAAGAACATAAATTTATTGCCTGTACAAGAAATGGACAAGGATTAGATGATGCATTAGCAAAAGCTGGATTAACTAAATACAAAAATCATTTTATGGAAATTAAAATACCGGAGAGCAACATTTCATCAACATTGGCAAGAAACTTGTGTGAAAAAGGTGAATATAAAAAAGTAAAAGAATTAGTTCCACAAAACGTATATGAATATTTAGTTCAATTTTACAATAAAATGAAAAAAGGAGATTAAATATGTATAAATTCGATGCAAAAAAGACAAAAAATGAAATAGTTAAATGGATAAGAGAATGGTTTGATGAAAACGGAAAAGATTGCAATGCAGTTATTGGTATTTCTGGTGGTAAGGATTCAAGCATTGTTGCTGCACTTTGCACTGAAGCTCTTGGGAAGGACAGAGTGATTGGTGTATTGATGCCAAATCATAGTCAGGACGACATTGAATATTCTCATCTATTATGTAAGGTTTTGGGAATTAAAAATTATACGGTAGATGTTGGTGTTGCCATAGATGATATATTAAAAAATATTCATTATAGTGCTTTAAATATTAAAATTTCAGAACAGACAAAAACAAACCTTCCTGCACGTATTAGAATGGCAACATTATATGCTGTATCACAGTCAGTAAATGGTCGTGTTGCTAATACATGTAATTTATCAGAAACATTGCTTTCATGGGAAACACGGTGGGGAGATGCAGTTGGTGATTTTGCTCCATTAGCTAATTTAACAGTAGAAGAGGTAAAATCAATTGGTTACGAATTGGGTATTCCTAGTGGCTTAATTGAAAAGGTTCCGTCAGATGGCTTATGTGGAACAACAGATGAAAAAGCTATGGGTATTTCATATGCCGTAATGGATAAATATATTAGAACCGGTGAAATTGATGATGAGGTTATGAAGAAGAAAATTGATGAAAGAGTAGAAAAATATAGATTTAAAAGAGAACCAATTCCTTGCTTTGAAACGGAATTAAGTCAATACGTAAATTAATATTCTCCCAACATTCTCATATTAAATAAGAATTAAAGTAAAAGGAGGACTAAAATACAATGATAGAATTAAGAGGTAAATATAATAATGCGAAAGTTTTTACAGACACTTTTGATTCCGAAACAGGCTCCCAATTAATTAATTTATTAAGTCAGGAGTTTGTTAAAGGCTCTCAAATCCGTATCATGCCAGATACACATGCCGGAGCTGGTTGCGTAATTGGAACAACAATGACCATTAAAGATAAGGTTTGCCCTAATTTAGTTGGTGGCGATATTGGTTGTTCAGTATCAGCCTATCGATTAAAGGAAAAAGATATCGATTTAGAAAAATTAGATAACGTAATCAGAACTTACGTGCCATCCGGCTTTAATATTCATGAGCGTGCTATCGCAAAATCAAATGCAGATAAAATATTAGCACCTGTAGATGTGGATAAAGCGTTTAAATCATTAGGAACGTTAGGCAGCGGAAATCATTTTCTTGAAGTGGACCGCGATAAAAATGGCTACTTATGGTTAGTAGTTCATACAGGTTCTCGACATCTAGGCTTAGAGGTTGCTAATTATTATCAAAATTTAGCTTATAAAAAATTGCAAAATGATAATGTAAAAGATGAGATCAAACAACTTGTGGCTAAATATAAATCGGAAGGTAGAACTAGAGAAATAGAATCTGCTATTAAGGATTTATATAAAAATAAACCTAAAATTATTAAAGATTTGGCTTATGTTGAGGGAAATGATTTCAATAACTATATCCACGATATGAAATTAACACAGGAACACGCAAGGATTAATCATAAAGTTATTGCTGAAACGATTGTTAATAATATGGATTTTCATATAAAAGAAGCTATTCATACAACACACAATTATATTGACACTGATAATATGATTCTTCGGAAAGGCGCTGTTGCAGCTAATTTTCTCGAACCATTAATTATCCCAATGAATATGCGTGATGGTTCATTAATTTGCGTTGGTAAAAGTAATCCTGATTGGAATTATTCAGCGCCTCATGGTGCCGGAAGAATAATGTCCCGTGGACAAGCTAAGGAAAATGTTAAAATGGAAGATTTTAAAGAATCAATGGAAGGCATTTTCTCAACTTGTGTAAAGGAATCTACATTGGATGAATCTCCAATGGCTTACAAACCAATGGATGAAATCATTAGAAACATTAAAGATACTGTAGAAATCGTAGATGTTATTAAGCCTATTTATAATTTTAAAGCAAATTAAAGGAAAAATCGGAACTGAGTTCCGATTTTTTTATGTCATTTTTTCTTTTCTCTTTCTTAAAATTCATACATATTATCATTAGAAAACAAAAATAAAACAAAGGAAAGGATTTTAAAATATATGATGAAAGAAATAAAACCAAGTAAAGATGCTTTTAAAAGATTTTTAAAATTGCAGGAAGAAAGCGATTTAACAATGATGGAAATTGCAATTCCTGAAATGCTAAATATTAGTTTAGAGGAACATATGTATATATTAAGAAATTATAATGAGTTAAAATCTGAATATTCCGAATAATATCTCATATTGGTTACATATATTCTCTTATTGTATATAAATTCGTTAAAGTTGTCTTTTGCGAATAGTTAAAATCATATACATAATAAGCATAAGTAAAAAAATTTAAAAAAGAAATAAAGTCATTACACTATTTTTGTATGATGCTTTATTTCTTTTATTTTTTATCTCATATAATCATCTAAATTTATTTCATTGTCATTCATCTTATCAGATGCACTAGTCCCCATTCCTGGCCAATTTTTCTTAATACACGCAATTAACCAACGTCCCATATGCTCAATTTTTGTATTACTTTGTTTTGCCAATGCATAAGCTCTATCAATTATAGATATGTCATAACCTGCATATTCGGCTATTAATCTAGCCTCCGAGATTCGTAAACGTTCCTCTCTAACAGTATCCATAATGTATTCTAAAATAGCATCTTCTCGTTCCAATGCCGTTGGATTTGCTTTTAAAGCACTTTCTAATCTTTCTTTATTAATTGAAATCATTTCCTCAGTAGGTAAATTCTTATATGCTTTAAATTTTATTGCAATAGGCTTTCTAGAACGTCTAATTATTTCATAATCAAATCTCATATCTGAAAATTTTTCCAATTCTTCTTGAGATTTATCTAATACTTTTGCCTTAAAATTACTAAATTTTTGATATGGTAATTCTCCTTTTATAGCAGCTGCTATTTTGTCGTAGTCCTCTTCTCCTTCTTCCATCATTCTTTTAGCTTTAGCCGCATCAGACGTATTCATATCATATACACCTAATAATATCTTTAACTGATTAATATTGTATGTTAATTCAACATATGGATTATCTTTATTTATTTTAAAAGCATGAGCTTTAAATAATTCATAAAATCTAATTGAATAGCTTGATTTCATCCCCACTATATTTGCTATCGCATATGTAGTGAATCCTCTTTCATTTTTCTGAATTTCAAATAAAACGGGTGTTGCTGCTTTACCAAAATTTATTACCAGTCCTTCTCCTTCTTTATACACACACGAATCTACCAGAACGGCAAAACCTGTTATACCACTCTTTGAATCATTAAAGTAAAAAGTGTTTTTATCACCTATCTTTTTACTTATTTCATCCATTTGTGAATATATTGTATTACTTTTTATACCTAATACTTTTTTTATATCACTTACAGTTAAATATGCTGTTGCTCCTGTTGGTGGAACAGGTTCAAATGGATTTAACTTTGCTATTGCAGCTGTCAATATCTTTTGACATCGTGCTGGCATTGAAAACGCCGACGTTATTAAATCCTGCGTTTTATTAACCTTCATATCCATGATTTCATATGTTTCCGGTATGTTCATAAATTTCCTCCTGCTACCATTTGAAACATATACTTGTTTTATGTGGTAGCTCTCATGTGTAAAATATATACCGCCCTATGGACGGTCATCTTGTTTTATTTTTTTTGTTATTATTTGTCCAATCTTTGTTAATCTTTGATTATAATAACATATATTGTCTATAAAAGCAACTACTAAAAACATAAATTTGTTTCGTGTGGTAGCACTTATAAAAAAATAATTACCTCTTCCAGTTATCTTTTGCATTATTGTTTTTACTATAAAATTAACAAACAAAATTTCATAGAATAATCTTCATTTTGCAAAATTATTCATGTTAATACATTATTCTATTTTTTTTATAGATTATTTCAAAGCTACCTTTTAAAACATAATTTGCTATCTCTCTTTTCAGATCTATTAAAAAACCATAATTTCTTTTAAACTTAGCTTTATATTCCCAGATTCCTAAATATTCTAATGTATTAATGTACATAATATTCTTTAAATATCATAAATTGCTACTACAAAGAACATATAAATGTTTTTATAAGTAGCCTTTTTTGTTTTATTAAGAATCTCAAATTTCTTTTTTATGTAGCTCTAAAGTTTTAATATGTAGCCGAAGTTACTCTATTTAGTAGCTTTAAAACATCACAAAGCCCCTATTTATCGGGTATTTTCGACATCTAACAGTAACTATATTAATAATAATATATAATATGTTTTATTCATTAGGGGAAAGTAGAAATAATTGTATACTACTACTATATTATATAATTTAAACATGTTGAAAGACATTTCTGTAACCTTTTAATTATATTCATAAGAGCTACCGCTAAGAACATTGAGCTTCCAATTAAAACGTTATGTACATAATTTTATATAAATGCTACTAGTTGGAACAATTTTTCGTTTTTTTTGTTCTAATTGGTATCTCTTTTGTTCAAAAAGCTACTAGTTAAAACACTTTTTTGTTTCTTGTTGTAGCTTAAAACCTTTTATATATCGGCTTTTTGTACCAACTTGTATCAATATGTTTCTAGTGGTAGCTCTTAAATAATTGTTTTAATAGATTTTAAGAATTTTTGTGCTACTCTTTGGTTAACTTATCGTACTTTTTACCCGTTAAAGCTACCATTTAGAACATACTTTTTGTTCTTTTTTGTATTATTTTGTATTTCTTTTATGCTTATGCTACCACTCGAAACAGTATTTAAACATCTTATGTTTTAACTGGTAGCTTTATGTTCTTTTTAGTAGCACATAAAAAAAGGAGCTTTCCGCTCCCTTTTTACATTATTCCTTTTAATTGTAAAAACTGAATTACTTTATTTTTAACATCTTCATCAGATAATGTTTTTTCCATATACTCACGCAGGCTGTTTCTTATTATTCCTGACGCTCCCTCAGATGAAATTCCAAGAACTATAGCTGTAGCCATAAGTATTTCATGTTGCATTGGAGAAATGTTAACACTTGTTCTATGTGTATTTCCAATATCGGCATTTTTTCTAAAATATTCAATTAAATCAGTTTTTACAACTTCATTATCCTTATCTTTTGCTTCATTTTTCTTGATTTCTTTTTTTTCTTTTACTTCGTTTTTAGGTTCATTTTCTATTGTATTTTCATTACTGTCTTTTTTTGATGAATTAAATGAGCTTATATCAAAAAAATTATCTATTTCCATATTATTTTTTTTTGCCATTTGTGTTAAAACCTCCTTTATTATAGTCTTTCTATTAACTCTTTAGCAAACGCTAAATAATCTTTTGCTGCATTACATTTAGGACTATAACTTATAACGCTTGTATGTTGTCCCTTCGCTTCTCTTAAAGTTACACAATGACGTATTTGTGACTTAAATACAGGACATTCAATTTCTTCTGAAATTTTATTTAGTGCTTGATTTGCTATCTTATGAAAATTCCAAGACTTAAAACCAATTTTTAAAATTCCTATGATTTTTATACTTGGAAACATCCTTCTTATTTTATTTACAAAGTCATAAACATTAATACTTCCCTGTATTGTTGTAACGTCTGGTTCTGTTGGAATTAATAATCCTCCACCATCGGCTGTAGCTATAACTCCTAAATATGCACAAACACCTAAATGAGCCGGTTCATCAATTAAACAAAAGTCATATTGATCAGAAACAGAATCTAGTGCATCTTTTAAGTTTAACATGTCATCAGCATCTGGAAGCATTTTATCTAATACCCTTGTTCTATTATCACCTTTTAATAAATCAAAGTGATCAGTTTCTATTATTGCATCCTTTATTTTGCATCTTCTTGTTACAACATCTGTAACTGAATTCTCATTTAATTCATCTAATTGAGCTTTTGTCATTGTCTGCATTGATATGGAACTTTGCTCATCTAAATCAACACATAAAACTTTATAGCCCATCATTTTTAATGCAGATGCTGTTTCAAAAACTGTGGCTGATTTCCCAACGCCTCCTTTGTTATTTAAAACACATATTGTTTTCATTTTAGCTCTCCTTTCGTTTTATATATAAGTATGTTTGTATGATAAAATATCGTATGTTATCATATTATGTTACTGTATTTTTATATGACACAATAATAACATATAGTATGTCTATATGTCAAACTATCGTATTTAAACATATCGTATGATTATGTAAATAAAATATTATATGATAACATACGATATGTTTGCTAAATAATTTTTTCACAATACAGTATGGTTTCATATAATATTATGAAATACTGTATGTTGTACTTCAATAAATATTAAAATATGGCAACTCGCCATATGATAAGATACTGTACGACACAATACTATATGATTTCATATCGTGTGATTTTTATACATTATTCGAAAAAACTGTATGATGAAATATTATACGTTTTCATATTGTATGTTTTAATATTAATCTTTTATAAAACAGGAGTTCTTTTATAAAAGATTAATCGTAATCTTATGATATGAAAACATATCATAAGATATACTACGTTTTTGTAAATGCTCTGAATCCTAGTACTCTTTATAACCAATTAAGCTTCTGCAAATTTGGAAGTATTAATACATAATGGATACTTATGTTAAACCCAGTTCTGTAATATATGCCAGGCTCATAGCTAATTATTACATACCGTATGTTTAAACATTGTAATACTGTATGCTAAAATACTGAAATATTGTACGTTAACATATAGTATGATTCACACAATCATATTTTATAAAAGTTGTTATTTCTTTATGAAATACAATATAACATCATATGGTATTACAGCATACGGTATTATAAGCGTACTGCATAATGTATGTTAACATACATTATGTTCTTATCTGTATTATAATGGTTTGTTGAAAAAAAACATATAATATGAAATCATACAGTCACGTAACATACGGTATGCAAAAAACAATTTAAAATTATTCTAAAACAGTGATCGGTAATATATAAAAACACTCTCCATACCGTATGTTGTCATATAATTTGATAGGTGAATAACATATTAGTAAATATTTTAATAAATAATACACACAGTACGATTCTACAAATAAGTCAGTATAGTTTATGTTATAATAACATACCGCATGGATGTATCTCGTCATACGATAGTATAACATATTTGCATTATGTAAAACTAACTATACTTTTTATAGGTACATTCTCTAACCGTATTATAAAGATAATAAAAAAATACTGTACGTAAACATACAATATGACAATTTATCATATGTTTTCATATTGTATGTTTTAAATTGAGAAATAACAAACATATTAAATAAAATATTATATGATTTAATACCATAAGATAACATACAGTATGTTTATTGAAAGATTATGTTTAATATAGTAAAATTCATTTAGGAGGTTTTTAAAATGAATTTTAATAAGCATAATCCCTGCCCAATATGTGGTAAACCTGATTATTGCGGATGGGTAAAATCTCAAAACGGTATACTTATTGGTTGTCATCGTGATCAAAATATAAAAATTAATGAAAAAATCAATGGATGTGATGGAAATACTTATATTTTAGTTAGAATAAAGAACGGCGTTTACGTATACGAGGAAGAAAACCAGCTTAAAAACGCAAGATTAGAGTATTCCTTAAGAGTTAATGAAATAAAAAATAAAAAGCCAAATCTGGAGCATTTTGAAAAAAAGGAAAATATCATAAAAAAAGAAAATATTTATGATGTTGCAGATATAAAAAGACTTAATGATGTATATACAGAATTTTTAAAATTTAATCCATTAAAAGATAAACATAAAAACAAATTAAAAGACGAAGGCTGGACTGAAAAGATGATTGAAAATTGTGGATTTTATTCATCTGAAGACCATAAAAAAGAAAGAGAAAAAATTGTTAAACATTTAGCAGCTAATTTTAAATTAAATAATGTACCAGGATTTTATATTGAGAACGGAAAATGGACTTACAAATTACAACCAGGAATGTTAATTCCCGTAAGAGATATAAATAAAAATATCATAAGAATAATGATACGACCTGATTGGAATTATTATCAACTTAAAAAAATTAAAGAAGAAGGTAAAAAAGTTAATAAATATCTTAGTTTTTCTTCCTTTGAAGATACCAAGGAAAATCCCATGGTTAATACTAAGCTTGAAGGAGCTAAGGCTACTTCACAAGTCGGAGTATATTATGAGGATGATGATAAATGGGATAATATAATAATAACGGAAGGTTACAAAAAAGCAAAAGCAATTAACTCTTTAATTAAAATGCCCGTGCTTGCACTTCCAGGGGTTAGTAGTTATTCAAAAATTTTTGAAGATGATGATAAAAATTTATGTGAAATACTGAAGGAAAAAGGAACTAAAACTGTATTAATTGCATATGATGCGGATATAATGACAAATAGATACGTAAAAAAAGCATTTGATAAACTGGTAGAAAAGTGTAAAGAAAACGGATTTTCGACAAAATGTTTCATGTGGAACATTTTAGACGGCAAAGGTTTAGATGATTTATTATTAAATGGGAAAAAACCTAAAATAGTACCCTTATAAACATACATATTATAAAAAGAATACTTAAAAATAGCTAAATTATTGTATGATAACATACGATATGTTGCGCCAAAAACGTTTTATATTAAAATATGGCGTATAATTATATATAAGTATTCATATAATATATATAAGGAAGGTATAAAATATGCAAAAAATAGCAAAGTTTAGTAAGGTTTCATTTGAACAGTTTAAAAAAGATTGGAGAAAATCAGAAATTAATCATCGTTTTAACGAAGAAAAAGGAATTATAGAAGAAACTCCGGACGAAAAACTAAGAGAAATTTATGATTCTATTGAATTACCAACAAGAGCAACGTCTGGCTCTGCAGGATATGATTTTCATATTCCGGATGATTTAATTATGCACAATGGTTATATTGTTACAATACCAACAGGTGTTAGATGCGAAATTGAAGAAGGTTGGGTATTGAATGTCTATCCACGCAGCGGACATGGTTTTAAATTTGGATTGCATTTAGCTAATACAGTAGGAATAATTGATCAGGATTATTTTTATGCTGAAAATGAAGGACATATCCAGGTTAAAATCGTAATGGATGGAATTATGGGAGAACAAACCGAAAATGCCAATAAATGTTTATCACTTAAACGAGGTGATGCTTTTTGCCAGGGTGTATTTCTTCCATATGGGATAACCAAAGATGATGAAGCAGATGGCATCAGAACTGGCGGAATGGGCAGCACCGATAAAAAATAATGAACAGTTAATTATAAATAAGGGCTCTTGTTATAAAAAAGCAAGGCTCTTATTTTTTTATTGAAAAAAATAAAAAACTCATATTAAAGTTAAATAATAAAAAGTGAGGTTTTTAAAAATACAAATGGAAAATATAGAAAAAAGCTTATGGAAAGATAAAAAAAGAAGTACATTATTTGGATTAGCATTATCATTTACACACTATGAGCTAAAAGAATCAAGATTATTCATTACAAAAGGCTTATTTTCTACAAAATATGATGAAGTAAGGCTATATCGTATCACTGATGTTTCGCTAACAAGAAATTTAATTCAGAAAATATTTGGATTAGGAACGATACATTGTACATCGTCTGATAAAACATTAGGTAATTTCGAGTTAAAAAATATAAAAGATTCGGAAAAAGTAAAAGAAATGTTATCCGAACAAGTAGAAAAAGAAAGAGTATCCCATCGTGTATATGCAAGAGAAAATATGTTAGATATGGATGATGAGTTAATAAATAATTAATGTGCTTAAAAATCGGAACTCAGTTCCGATTTTATTGAGCTTCTTCTTATTAATATATAAAAGCTACAATCTACATATTAGTAATGAAAAAAAATATAATTGAGGAGGAACTTAAATATGGTATTAAGAGAACAGGAACATAATATTAAACCATTTAGAAAAGTTAAAATAGGAGATCCATTTTATTTCGAGGCTATTGAGGCCGGTGCAGATGAAGGTTGTGAAAAAGAACTTGTATGCGATTTAGCTAAAATTCCATTCAGTAATAGAGAAGCAAAAGTGGTACTTAGAGAAAATGAAGATGAGTATGAAGGTTTTAAATATAAGACCTTAGAAATTCTTTTTGCTACCTATAAAAAAACTGAACTGGCCAAGAAAATATTTGAGGCTCATAAATATAAACAGTGGTATCCTGATTTATGCAAAGAAAATAAGCATTTAGGTTGCGATACAGCTCAATTTGAGATTACAATTGATGATAATTATGATGTAATTAATACTGGAGCTGATGGATACTACGGCGAGTTTCACCATTATAAAAATAATGATGCATATATTTTTAGCTTTTCATTAGATGAAGATTTATTTTCTTGGGAAGATGTAGAAGAAAAGATTAAATATCTTTTTAATATTAAATAAGAGAACAAACGAAAATCTTTTAGATTTTCAGCAGAAGCGGGACCTGTCTCAATTCTGTACTTTTCATATAATAAGGAGTTGCATTGCAGCTCCTTATATTTTTTTTGCGCCAAAATTTAATAAGTAAAAATCATATGGTATAATAAATATAAAAGATATGAAATATATAGGAGGTGCTAATTATGGCAAAGTTCATTGAAACAATCAACGAAGAAGATAACGGAGTAATGTGGATGTTCCAGAATCAGGAAAACATCGCAAAGGACATTGAAAATTTCATTTCAAAAAATGCAAAAGATGCAAAAAGAATTTCATTCTTAAATTTAAGTGATAACACTTCAATTGATTATGAAAATTCATTAGAAAAGGAAGATGTAACTTCAATCTTAAATAAAAATGAAGTAGTAAAAGTTGCAAAAATCGCTTTTGTTACTACAGGCGTTGAAGAAGAAGAAATTCTTATAGGAATCGAGGCATAAAAAAAAGGAGAGGAAAACCTCTCTTTTTTCTTAACCATTCGCAACAGTATTTAATGCTTCGATAAAATCAATCGCCTCAAATGGTTTCTTGTTAACTGCTAGAAATTTAATTGCTTTTTTCTTATTTTCCATTGATACCTTTTCGCCATTAACTATTACATCCATCTGTAATAATTTAGATTTCTTCTGGGCTTCTGTTAAAATGTTAATTTCAACAGTTCTGTTAGATTCTTTTTCAGGTAATCCAAGTCCCATAGTCTCCATCTTGCGACGATAATAAATACCTTTTCTGTATTTTGCTACTTTTCGGTATTCTTTATAAAGCTTTTCATCGGCTTCCTTAACTGCCTGAATTATTTTTTCAAAAGAACTCAATTTAATTCCATATGTATTACATAATTCAGCTCTAGTAGGATGCATTCCTGTTGGGTATTCAATGTACTCCATAATCATCTGTTTAGCAATTATTGTTCCTGTTTTCTTTTTCTCCATAGTTACTTCCTCCATAAAAAATATTTATACATATTAAAAATGTGGAAAACAAAGAAAAATATTTCAAAAAACATAAGTTAAAAATCGACATCGTAAAAATCGGAACTCGGTTCCGATTTTTATAGCATCAATTTTGCCGTTAAACATTATTGCGCATTTTCTAATTAATCCATTTTGTCATAAATTAAGAACTTTACGCCAAAATGTGATGAAAAGAAAGTAGATGGTATAATTTAAACATAGATATGAATGAGATAAACGATAAGGTAAAGTTTATATCATATTATAAGTAGTAGAGATATTTATTTGTTAAAAATATCTCATAATAATATAAAGCTCCACGCGAGCAGGTAAAAAGATATATGACGGTATACTACGGATATCGTTAATTATTAAAAATCCAAAATCAGGACAAAAACAGGAACAAAACCTGTGAGGTCAGATGAGTTGTCCTGTACTCGTATGTATGGATTGTTAGCTCATATGTGGCAGAGCAACCGGTTGAAGCCCGGCGCGGCTAGGTTCGATACCTGGACAATCCACTATAGCTTTAGTAAAGTTATTTAAAAAAATCTCATATTTCCTTATGAAACATAAGGAATCTTTCCGGAATCATGGCGTAATGGTATCGCAGAAGATTGCTAATCTTTCCACCTAGTACATAGGTGTACAGGTTCGAATCCTGTTGGTTCCGCTAAAACAGAACTTAACACGCCTCTTAACAATGCGGACCACGTTAAGTCATTGTAAGGCCCTAAAAAAAATAAAGGGCCTTATGTAAAAAATCTACTAGCCTTCGGCTAAACAAGAATTTAAGCAGTCACAACTGTTTAAATTCTACTGCTAAACGCAAACAAGATTTTTACGATTCATAAATCGTAAAAATCTACATATTAAATATAGAAAGAAAAAAAACAAAAAGAAAGGACGCAAGGATTATGAAAACAGTTAATGTAAAAAGAAATTATAATAATTGTACAGAAGCCCCTGAATGCTGGACAGGGCTTGAATCAGTGCGCCCTTATGATAAAACTGATAAATATAGGCGATTGCGTAGACCATAATTAGGTTCTATACCTGTTATGTTTTATATATCAATCGTCTAGGCTAAACCCTAGGCGATTTTTTTATTAATAATATATGCTTCGGTTGCCCAATTGGTAGGGCTACTGCCTTGTAAGCAGTGGGTTGTGGGTTCGAATCCCACTCGGAGCTTCTCATTCTCATGTAGTTCAGTGGTAGAACACCTGACTGTTAATCAGGATGTCGCAGGTTCAATCCCTGCCATGAGAGTTTTGGAGAGTTACCCTAATTGGTAAGAGGCTGGTCTTGAAAACCAGTGATAAAAGAAATTCTACTTAGGGTTCAAGTCCTTAACTCTCCGTTTAATATGCTCGGTTAGTCAAAAGGTAAGACAATAGGTTTTCATCCTATGAGTGTCGGTTCGAGTCCGTCACCGAGTATTAAACTTAGTCCGTGTAGTATATCGGCTAGTACATCTGCCTTCCAAGCAGAGGGGATGGGTTCGATTCCCATTACGGGCTTAAAAATGTTTTATTCAATTTTAAAGTAGATAAACATTTTGCGTCAAAATTAAGACTTAATTTTGCTTATGATATAATTAATACATAGGTTAAATACGCATATGTACCCAAGAGGCTTAAGGGCGCGGTCTGCAAAACCGTAATTCGACAGTTCGAATCTGTCCATATGCTTAAAACAGAGTGTAGCTTAGTTTGGTAAAGCGCCCGGCCTGGGACCGGGAGACCGAAGGTTCGAATCCTTCTACTCTGATCATGGTTCCATAGTATAAGGGTTATTATATCCGGCTGTCTCCCGGAAGATTGGGGTTCAATTCCCCATGGAATCGCTAAAAAATAAGAAAAGGAGTAAAAATAATGAAACGAAAACCAAAGAAATATCGAAAACAAAGCAAATTATTAATATCTGCGTCTGTCGCCTAATGGTATGGCACTCGACTTTTAATCGAGCGCTGGAAACAGCATGTGGGTTCGACTCCCATCAGACGCATTTACCCCTTCATAGACCATTATGGATATGGGGCAGACTGTAAATCTGTCGCTCTTTGAGCCAGCTAAGTTCGATTCTTAGTGGGGGGATTTAACAAAATATACCGGATTAGCTCAACTGGTAGAGTGCCATTCTTACAAATTGGAAGTTGCAGGTTCGAGTCTTGCATCCGGTATTTATATCTGGGGTTTGGGACTGCAAGGAGTGGTCGCCTGTCCTGCACACAGGCAAACAGCTGGGCTCGATTCCCAGAAGCTCCATTTATTCTATCATACGATATGATAACATACCATAGTATAGGCAAAAAATAGAAAATATAATAATTTATATGATTTAAAATTAAACCTATGCTTTCTTCTGAATTAAAAAATCTTGGCTGATGAAGCTTGTGTGAGTGATACCAAATGCAAGCGGATGTCTTCGCGTTGGTTTGTAGGTTGAGCCAACAGTATTAACTTTATAAAAAACATACCGTAATCCTGTGCGTTAATAAGGAACGATATAGAACAAAAATCATTATAGATTTTTGGTTGAGGTGGTGCTTGCACCAAATCTTCATTTTTGAGTGGCTGGTGTCCGGCCTGGCAGCTTGGAATAGACAAGCATAATTGAAAACCAAATAATCATCGGGCTCCAAAGTCAAACACAAACCAAGAGGTTAAAATGCAGTCTTTGGTTTTGAGGTGATTTTAAATCTCAGTAAAGATAATTGGAAATCGCTCGGTCTCCAAAACCGTAGTACTTTGGTTCGATTCCAAACTGGGGTGCTAATAAATTCCCGTAGCCCAATGGAATAAGGCAATGGACTTCTAATCCATAGATTGCAGGTTCGAGTCCTGCCGGGAATATTAAATTCATGCCTCTTTGGCTTAATGGAAAAAGCACAGCACTACGGATGCTGCCATGGGGGTTCGACTCCCTCAAGAGGTATTAAAAAATAAACAATAGTACATAAAATCGGAACCCAGTTCCGATTTTTTCATATCCACTCTTTTAAAAATTAACCATATTATATATAGAAAAAAATAAAATGGAAAGGATTATCTTTATGTATAATACAATAAAAATATTTACAGCTAATGTGGCTAAAATATTAATGGAACAAATATATAACTTAACAGGTAAAAATAATATAATTCTTACCCTTATTATAATTGCTTTGTTGGTTCAATTATTTAATTGTTTAATTACAAACATAAGAAAAGTTATATCTTATAAGTTGACAACAGATAGTAAATCAAAAATATTTAAATGTGTAAATTCAGGATTAGGCGTATTTGAATTTATATTATCATTAGCTGTTTTTGCAGGTGTTTATTTCGTGGTTGCAAATGTAGGTAATTATTTAAAATTATCACCAACTGATACAAAATTACTATCTTCAACTGTTGCAGCTAAAGGCGCTTATATCTATACAATATTAGTAGTTGCATCACAAGGATTATCTACGGTTATTGATTCGATTGAAGCTAAAAAAAATGGTGGCAAAGTAAGCAAGGTAAATTATGGTCTAACAGTATATATAATGATTGTTTTGGGCTGTGCAAGTTATAATTTACCAATTGGTATGAGTATTTATTGGATTGCTAAAACAATAGCTTCTATTTTAATAACAAAACCTATTAATACAATAATAAGTAAAAAAATAAATAAATCATTAAAAGATAAAATTTCTAACAATCCTGAAAAATATAGTGAATTTTTATCAAAACAAAAAGAAAGTAGTTATTATAATAAAGTTAATAGGTTTACAACAGCACAAAATAATAGATACTTACCAATGTTAAATAATTTGCAAAAGGGAATAAAAGTAGAAGACGAATTATATTATGTATTTCCAATATCAAAAGAATTAGAGTCTGATGAATTAAAATCATATGGTATGGAAAATATATACGAAGCAAGAGCATATTTAAAAAACATAGTCTTGGGTAAAAGAATAAAAGATTCTACAAATGAGATATTAAAATATAATAATATAGAAGATATTTTAAGTGAAAACAACATAGAAAGGTTTAAATCTTCCATAACATTATTTGAATATGCAGCAACAAAAAATAAAGATAAAGAATTATTTAAAAAAGCTTTAGACAAATTCTTTAATGGTGAGAGATGCGAAAAAACATTAGAATCATTAAAAAATCAAAAAGAAAAGAAAAATACTGAAAACAAAGATATAGTAAAAAATATAGTAACTGAAGGATAGGCTATTAACTCCGTTTATAAAAACAAAATTGTAAACGGAGTATTTTTTAATTATAAATACATATTTTCATAAGAAATAAAAAAAAGGAGAACAAATAATATATGGCCTATATAAAAGAATATTGGAAAGAAAAAGAAATAAAAGCAAAAATCGCAAAAGAGCATACTGAAGATATGAATGCAGAATATGCTGATGAAATTCAAAAGAGTATTAATAATACAAAAATCTATGATGAAAAATGGATGTTAGAAAAATCCACTAAAAATACCCAAAATGATATGCAAGGTATTCTTTCTACTTTAGATAGTGTTTCAGCTGTACTTGAATTTGCAGATGGTAAAACGGCGTTACTTAATTTTGCAAGCTATAAACATCCGGGAGGATGTTTTATGGATGGAAGTGTCGCTCAGGAAGAATGTTTATGTCATTCATCGTTTTTATATAATGTATTAAAGGAATTTTCTGATTATTATAAGTACAACAATCAAAATCTAAATAAATCATTATATAAAAACAGAGCATTATATTCATCAGACATAATTTTTAAACAGAACGGACAATTAAAATATTGCGATGTAATCACATGTGCGGCACCTAACAAATCGGCAGCTCAAAAATATTGTAAGGTACCTGATGAAATAAATAAAGAAGTATTAGAAAGTAGAATTAAATTTGTATTAGATATAGCAGAAGATAATAATGTGGAAACATTAATTTTGGGTGCATATGGCGCCGGAGTGTTTGGTCAAGACGCTACGGAAGTTGCTACAATTTTCAAAGATACACTAAAACAATATAACTATCATTTTAAAAAGATTATATTTGCGATACCGGAAGGTAAAAATAATAATTATAAGAAGTTCAAAAATGTTCTTTTATAAGAGACTACGCAAATAGTATTTCTTTCTGAAATTATTTTTAAATTTAATACATGTTAAAAATGAAAGAGAGATATAGGAGGAATTAATCATGAAAGATATTAAAGAATTTAAAAATAGCAACAATTGTGAGTACTCATATGAATTTAAGCTAAATGTTGTATGTATGATGTCATATGCTCCAGAGTATTTAATGGAAAAATGTCATTCTTTAACTTCTGAAAAGAAGATTCTTTTAATTGAAAAAGCAAAAGAAAAATTAAAAGAATTCAAAGAAAATGAAATACCACAAATAAATGATTTAAAATTAAATTTGGGTATCTTTTTGGTTTTCGACCAAGAAGGGTATTGGGATGATAGAGAGTGGTATATGTGAACTAAAAAAGAGGGTTGGTAAGACTCTCTTTTTTTTATTTGAAAAAATATAAAAACAAATCTATCTTAGGCGAAATAATAGATTAGTTAATTTTCGACTAATTCATACATATTAATATTAAATAAAATTATAGGAGGAAAAATAAATGATAAAAATTAGCGAGATCAGTTTAGAAGATTGTATTAGATTACATAAGGAAATGTGGATATATATAGCAGAGCATTTAGATGAAGAATTGGATAATGATTCTTATGAATCACAAATAGATACAAGAGCTAGGCTTAAAGAAAGATACTGTGAAAGACTAATTGAAAATAAAATAATAGATGATTATCCACTACACTTTTGTTTTCTTTGCCAATATGCGAATAATCATGATGAGTGGTACCCATGTGAACAGTGCCCCGCTATATGGGGAACAGAAAACATAATAACAATTGATGATGTTTATTGTGAGTACGAAGTAGATAATCAGCCAGAAAATGTTTTAAATTGGGCTCTTAGTAATCCAAAGGATATTGCAAATATTGAAATTAAACTTCTAAAATAATTAAATTAAAAAGAGTTACATATGTAGCTCTTTTTTTTATTATTTAGGATTTCCGCTTAAAATCCTAAAAAATAAGCATCAAAAAAACATCATATTTGTTTTATAAAAACAAAGGGGTATGTTAAATGTTAAAAACAAACGAAATATATAATGATGATTGTTTAGAAATTATGAAAAAAATAGATGATAAATCCATAGATTTAATTGTTACAGATTTGCCATATGGACAAACAGCAAGAAATAAGTGGGATACAGTAATTCCATTCGATAAATTATGGGAACAATATAAAAGAATCATAAAAGATAATGGAGCTATAGTTTTATTTGGAAATGGTATGTTTACGGCTGATTTAATGAAAAGCAATCCTGATATGTGGAAGTATAATTTAATTTGGCAGAAAACACAACCAACCGGAGCATTAAATGCTAATAGAATGCCATTGCGCTCTCATGAAGACATATGTGTATTTTATAAAAAATTGCCTACATATAATCCACAAAAAACAACAGGTCATAAAAGAAAAGTTTCTAAAGCTGAACATAAGAAAAATTCTAAAAAATCATTAGACTACGGAGACTATAACTTCATATCATACGATAGTACAGAACGCTATCCAACATCTGTATGGAAATTTGCAAAAGATACACAAAAGTCAGCCATTCATCCAACACAAAAACCAGTTGCCTTAATAGAAGAAATTGTAAAAACATATAGTAATCCAGGAGACATAGTTCTCGATTCATGTGCAGGAAGTATGACAACCGCTATAGCCTGCGTTAATACAAACAGGCAATATGTATGTATTGAAAAAGATAAAGATATATTCCTACAAGGAAAAGAAAGATTAAAAAATTATATAAGCGAAAATTAAAAAAAAAGCCATCAATGATGACTTTTTTATTATTAATCTCCGTCCATTTTATCACATCCTTTTCTGATAAAATAATTAGACTATTTGCTTAATTATATCGCAAATCATTGCAGTTCCACTATCCATTGAAACATTCGCTATTTTCTTATGACCATTAGCAAAAGTAGCGATAACCTTTTCAGCATCATTTTTTCTTTCATATTTTAATGCAATTAAATCTGAAAGATTATCTGTTTTTCTTAATAATAAAAGTAAATCTGAAACTATTTGCTCTTTATTTTCAGGTATATATCTTTGCTCAAAACTAACATTACCAAATGAATCTGGTTTTGCAAAACACACAAAATCCTCTCTTTCATCATCAAAAACATAATGTTTACAATTTGTGCAAATACCCTCGCCATTACAAAAACGTGTCATATCTTTTCCTCCTTTTATTTTTACTTTCATCTTTAATATGCATAAAAATAATCGATTTTTTTAACAAAAACAGTTAGCTTCATTCATATTATTAATATAAAAATAAAAAAAGAAAGGAAAATATATGAAATTAAAGAAAATAATAGCAATAGGATTAGTTGGAGCCACAGTATTAAGCCTTAGTGCATGTGGTAAAACAGAAATTAAAAAGGATGCAAAATCTGTTGTAAAAGAATATCAAAATGAAATAAAAAATGTAGATAATATGAATATTAAAGGCAATGTAAATCTTGGTATAAGTCTTAAAGGAGATGGAATGCAGTTAGATATGCCTATGGATTTAAGTTTAGATATTACTACAAATTGTAAAGATAAGGCAAAAGCAAATGTTAAAGCAAAAGTGGAAATGTTTGGCGAAAAACAAACGACAACAACAGACATTTATGCAGAATACTTAAATAATAATTTAATAACATATACAAAGGATGATGCATCATCTAAATGGGACAAAGATACAACAAAAATAGATAAAAGTAATTTAACAGGTGATTATTCCAATTTATTTAACAATGCCAAATTCGAAAAAACAAAAGATGGATATGTAATTACACAAAATTTAGAATCATTCGCAAAATCAGATACTGTAAAAAAATATTTAAAAAAGGAACAGGGATTAGATGACAAAAATATTAATGAAGTAACCAAGCAGTTAAAAGATGTAAATATAATAAGTACGTTTAATAAAGATTGTAAATTAACATCTGTAAAAATAGATAATACAAAGATAACTACAAAAGATATTGAAATACTAGAGCAAAAAATGGATATGACATTAACAGTAAAGGCTGATTTAAAAATGACATATAATGAAGCTGATGAATCTGATTATACTGTACCAGAAAGTGTTAAAAAAGAAACTAAATAAGATTAAATTAATGAGAAAAATCGGAACCCAGTTCCGATTTTTTTATGCTTAAAATATAACGTTTTTTATAAAAAATTAGCATATTAATTATGAGCAAAAAATACAGGAGGTACAAAAAATGAATATTATTATTAAAAGAAACGGTGAAGAAGTCAATTTCGACAAAGAAAAAATCTATAATGCAATATCAAAAGCTAATAAAGAAGTTGATTTAATGCACCAATTAAACAAAGCTCAAATTAAATCTATAACTAATGATGTTTCTGAAAAAATACTACAAAAAGACTACACAGTTTCTGTAGAAGAAATTCAGGATATGGTTGAAATAGCCATTATGAAAACAGGTGGTTATGAAGTAGCTCAGAAATATGTTAGATATAGATACAAAAAAGAACTGTTGCGCAAAGCAAATACAACAGATGCATCAATTTTATCTTTAATTGATATGACAAATGAAGTAATCAAACAGGAGAATGCTAATAAAAATCCTATTATTGTGTCAACACAAAGAGATTATATGGCTGGTGAAGTAAGCAAAGATATTACTAATCGAATGTTACTACCAGAAGATATACTCAAAGCTCATAATGAGGGAATTATTCATTTTCACGATGCTGATTACTTTGCTCAAAAAGAGCATAATTGTGACTTAATTAATCTTGAAGATATGCTTCAAAACGGAACTTGTATTTCCGGAACTAAGATTGAAAAACCTCATAGTTTTTATACAGCTTGTAATGTTACAACACAGATAGTCGCTCAAGTAGCCAGTTCACAGTACGGTCCAAGAATCCGCCGTATATAAACAGTATTAACTATAAAATATATAGGGTGTCGGTATTAAAAATACATAATCGATGCTAACGAGGAAGGATGGAAAAGCTGATCTCGTGATTATTTAATTAAGCTTGTCAAAAAAAACTCATTTTATTTATGAATAAAAATTATTTATAAATAAAGGAGATATGTAATGACAAATAGTGAAAAAGCGGAATTGCTTAAGGATACAATATATCAATTATATTCAAAAGAAGGAAGATCTAAATCTTATATTTCTAGATTATTAGAAATAGACAGAAAAATATTAATAAATAAGATAAAGGATTGGAACTTACCAGAACCAGAACCTAAAAGATACTTAAAACCATCAAATCAGAAATTTCTTAATAAAAATAGAAATAAAATAAAATCTATGTTAGACAAAGATATTTCTATAACTCAAATAGCTAAAGATTTAGGAGTTACAAGGGATTATATCCAAAAAACGATAATTCCCAATGATGATATTTTAAATAAAGCAAGAAATGATTATATGAACAGAGTTCATAAATCATCAAACGAAAAAAAAGAGGAGTTGAAAAATAAATCATCAAGAAATTATATATCATCATTGGATGGAGAAATATGGAAGCCCATCCTCGGCTTTGAAAATTATGAAGTATCAAATTTAGGAAGAGTAAGAAAATACATAAAGACATATGATTCTTATCATGAAATAAAAGCGTGTCCTAACAAAAATAGTGGAAGATTATATGTTTCTCTAGAAGTAAAAGGGAAAAGAAAAAATCTAAATTTAGCAAGAATTGTATGTCATGCCTTTAATTCAGGATATTCAGATGTTTGTAATACCGTAAATCATAAAGATGGTGATATTCAAAATAACGAGGCTGAAAACCTGGAGTGGGTTAGTCAGGGGGATAATAATAAACATTCATATGACGAATTAAATAGATCAAAAAAACATAATAAGAAATATAAGTTTAAATATATTTTATATAAAGATAAATACCAATTCAAAACTATAGCCGCCTTTGCAAGATTCTTAAATAAATCCGAAACTCAAACAAGAAGATATTTAGATAATCCTGAAAAATATAATATAAAATTAATTAAATAATTGTAACGACTAGTTTTTAAACGTAGGATGTTGATACATTCGAAACATACTGATTAATGAACAAAATACATTAATAAGAAATAGTCTAAGCTATATTTAGAATAACAACTTTTATAGCATTGGGTCAATCATTCTCATTAGCACATCTTGCTCCTTTTGTTGAAATAAGTAGACAAAAGATAAAGAAAGAAATGATTGAGGTATTTAATTCTACAGGAATTAAATATAGTGAACAGCAATTACAAGAAATAGTTGAAAGCAAATTACAAGATGAAATAAAAAGAGGCATTCAAACTATACAATACCAATTAATAACACTTATGACAACTAACGGCCAAGCTCCTTTTGTCACAATGTTTATGTATCTCGATGAGGTACCTGAAGGACAAACAAGAGATGATTTGGCATCATTAATTAAAGAAGTATTAAATCAACGTATTCAAGGTGTAAAAAATGAAAAGGGAGTATGGATAACACCGGCATTTCCTAAAATTATTTATGTCTTGGATGAAGATAATGTGACACCAGATTCTAAATATTGGGATTTAACAGTTTTAGCAGCTAAATGCACTGCTAAAAGAATGGTTCCTGATTACATATCTGCAAAAATCATGAGAGAAATCAAAAATGGAGATGTATATCCATGCATGGGCTGCAGGTCTTTCCTTACAGTGGAAGATAGTCAGAGGAATCCGGATGGTAGTCACAAATTCTACGGTCGCTTAACTATGGTATGTTGGGGCGACATAAAACAATGTGAACACAAGAAAAAGTGGTGTGCATAATTAACATTAATTATGCGCTAACGGTATCAGCAAAATAAGACTGCTTGTTGAGAGTAAACCAATAACAAGCCTTAGACCAAAGACGAATAAGCTGACTAAGAAAACCTAAACCTGAAATAAGGTGAGATAAAGGTAATACCGTGCCAAGCCTAAAAATCATCATATTTATTATATGAAAGAATTGTATGTGAATATAGATAATATAATTTTAAAAAGATATGATGATTACTATTACGTGAGTAAAAACGGGGATGTTTATTCATTATATAGTAAAAAATTCATTAAACATTACATTGATGCAGATGGTTATCACCGAGTTGATATTCACAGAAAACATAAAAAAGTTCATAGATTAGTTTATGAAGTATGGAAATCGCAAAGCATAGAAAATGTGCAAATTAATCACAAAGATGATAACAAAGACAATAATAATATTGAAAATTTATATGCCGGAACACAAAGAGAAAATATTGCTGATTGTATAAAAAACAAACATAGAAAAGGACATATAATTCCAATAATAATTTATGACAAACTTATATGTAGAACAATACAATTTAATAGTTGTAAAGATTTTATTAAATATAGCGGTCATTCACAAAAGAATGGGTCATTGTCAAGATGTATGAAAACAAAATGGTTTAATGAACGTTTTATTTATTTAGGAAGGTGTAACGACTAATTCGAAAACTATTTGTAGTAAGTAGGAAAGAACTGATTTTATCACAGTTTGTAGCGCATTGCATTTTATATAAATGAAGATATAGTCTGCAAAAATAAGAAATTATTAAAAAAAATAACGTCAATCAGGGCGTAGTTACCATTAATTTAGTAGATGTAGCTTGTTCATCTAATGGAGATATGGATTTATTCTGGAAAATATTAGATGAAAGATTAGAGTTATGTCATAAAGCATTAAGATTAAGACACGAAAGACTTTTAGGCACACCATCAGATGTGGCGCCAATTCTTTGGCAGAATGGTGCATTAGCACGTCTGAAAAAAGGTGAAACTATTGATAAACTATTATACGATGGCTATTCAACAATATCACTTGGATATGCAGGACTTTATGAAATGTGTGTTAGAATGACGGGAAAATCTCATACCGATCCAGAAGCTAAACCATTTGCATTAAAAGTAATGCAAAGGCTAAATGATAAATGTAATGAATGGAAAGCAGCTGAAAATATTAGTTATTCCGTATATGGAACTCCAATGGAGTCCACAACATATAAATTTGCTAAATGTCTTCAAAAAAGATTTGGCATTATTAAAGGTGTAACTGATAGAAATTACATTACAAATAGTTATCATGTACACGTTTCTGAAAAAATTGATGCTTTTAGCAAATTGAAATTTGAATCAGAATTTCAAAGATTATCTCCAGGCGGAGCAATAAGTTATGTAGAGGTTCCAAATTTACAAGATAATATTGAAGCTGTAATATCAGTAATGCAATACATTTATAATAATATTATGTATGCAGAATTAAACACAAAATCTGATTATTGTCAGGTTTGTGGATATGAAGGTGAAATAAGTATTGTAAAAGATAAAAATGGAAAACTTATTTGGGAATGTCCTAATTGCGGAAATCATGATCATAACAAGATGAATACAGCTCGTAGAACTTGTGGATATATAGGTGTGAATGATTTCAATCAGGGTAGATTAGGCGACATCGTTGATAGGGTACTACACTTGTAATACAATATATTTTTTTGATAACCGGAAAAATTTTTGATAACCGGAAAAATTTTTTGGAAAATTTTTCCGAAAAAAAATGAACTTTATTCCAATGTATAGAATTACGTTTTAGGATTTTAAACGGGAAACATTGGCCATTCAATGACCGAGTAGTTCACTCTGCAATAAAATATAAAGCAATATTAAATCATAAGAAG
>ERZ773243.356-NODE-356-length-68309-cov-6.826809_pt1 | contig 68309 bp, 98 predicted proteins | sample MGYA00580520_ERZ773243 | MGnify/ENA primary metagenome ERZ773243 (study PRJEB29015, sample SAMEA2737747) | human gut metagenome | biome: human gut; feature: human-associated habitat; material: faeces | place: China | collected 2012 ... | reverse complement strand
TAACGCTACATTGTTGCGTTACATGGCTCAGGGTGCTGTAGAATATGCAAAAGAACTCGGCTGCAAAAATCCTGAAATCGTTTTGCACCTCGACCACGGAGATACTTTCGAAACTTGCAAAAGCTGTATCGACTCAGGCTTCTCTTCTGTAATGATCGACGGTTCTCACCTTCCTTACGACGAAAACGTTGCTCTGACTAAGAAAGTTGTTGAATACGCTCACCAGTTCGATGTAACTGTAGAAGGTGAACTTGGCGTATTGGCAGGTGTAGAAGACGAAGTTTCTTCTGACCACCACACATATACTGAACCGGACGAAGTAGTTGATTTCGTTACCAAGACAGGTTGCGATTCATTGGCTATCTCTATCGGTACTTCTCACGGTGCTTACAAATTTACTCCGGAACAGTGCCACATCGATCCGAAGACAGGCCGTATGGTTCCTCCTCCGTTGGCATTTGACGTATTGGACGGTGTAATGAAAGAACTTCCGGGATTCCCTATCGTTCTTCACGGATCATCTTCAGTTCCTGAAGAAGAGGTTGCAACTATCAACCAGTTTGGTGGTGCACTGAAAGCTGCTATCGGTATTCCTGAAGAGGAACTGCGTAAAGCCGCTAAGTCTGCTGTTTGCAAAATCAACATCGACTCAGACTCTCGTCTGGCTATGACTGCTGCTATCCGTAAGGTATTCGCAGAAAAACCGGCTGAGTTCGATCCGCGTAAATATCTGGGACCGGCTCGCGACAATATGGAAAAACTCTACAAGCACAAAATTATCAACGTGCTGGGTTCTGACAACAAGTTAGCTGAATAAATTCCAAATCTAGTATTTAAAAGTTTTACTTGATTTAATTTATATTTTAAGAAGCCACTCAAGCAATTGGGTGGCTTTTTTGTATCCCTTCTCATTATACCATATCGTCACCCGTCTTCACTACAGCCACCTTCAGCGTTTTATGGAAAGGAATGAACGCTGCGATGACAGCAATCACCAGTGCCAGTATCAGTACATAGCCGATCAGGGTTTTCAGGGCAAGCAGCAGGGATTGCTGCTGCAAAGTGGAGTACAGGCTGTTGGCTGCCAATTGTCCGGCCTCGCCGAATTCGTGCCCTTGCGCCAGGGCATTGCTCAATGCCTGATTGTATTTTTGTTCGGCCAGCGGATTGGTCAGCGTCATGTTTTCCGAAAGAATGTTCATCCCCTTTGCCTGCAGATAGTAAAGCATGTTGTTAAAGAACGAAGCGGACAGGACCGGAGCTAATACTGAGCGGAATGAAATCAGGAAGAAGGCATTGGACAACGTCAGGCGCGGGTCTAAATCTTCGACAACAAACACACCGAACGCAATGAATATGACCATCATCCCCACTCCCCGGAACAGGATGGGGAGGTAGAGCATTTCATAAGTTCCATAAGGGGTGATACCAAAGTAGAGGATAGCCAGATAGATGACGTAGCAGAACATACCTCCTGAAATGAGGAAGCGAAACCTCCATCGTTGCCATCGGAACCACCAGAAGCAAATGACGGCTCCTACCACATATCCGGGCAATAGCCACAGGCTCAGCGAATTGGCGTGTATGCTGTCTACCCGGATGATGCTGTTCATATAGTTGGTTACCAGTGAACTGGTGGCTGTCAGGAACATGGCGAGTACCATGAAGCCATATCCGATGATGGATTTATGCAGAAAGAGTGGTTTCAGGCTGACAAAGGGTTTGCCTTGTGTACGCTGCCGATGGATGAAGAGAGCTATCAGGAGCGGGATGACGAATACATATACTCTGATCTTCGGGGATGCGAACCAATCGAGTGTTTTCCCGTAGGTAAATGTATAGAGCGTTAGCAGGAAAGCGGTGGCGATGATGAACATGCTTCTTCCGTCCATCTCTTTGAACGGAATGTGCATGGGACGCCTTGCATAGCGGAAGAAACAGATGACGAACAGAATGGCGATCAGCAAGAGGATGGTGACAAAATAGTACATGTGCTGCCATTGGTAGTGATAGGCCAGTTGAGCGGTGATAGCCATCGATAGCTGACCTCCGGAGAAAACGATGGGGTAGAAGTAGGCATAGAATTCACTTCGTACGTTTTTCGGACTGAAGAGCGGGCGGATCAGGATGATGAACTCCAACATGACGAAGGCTTTGAGAAATCCCATACAGAAACTGCATACCATGATGACATCCATACTACCGGTTTTGGCGCATACCAGGCTGAAGAATATCTGTAGCAGCAGGTCGGTAAGCAGTAAGGTTTTCGGAGTGGCTATGGTGCGTATTTTCGGTACGATGGGATAGGCAACAGCCATCCCTACCGAAGCTGAATAGTAAGCCATGGTAATATCTTCGCTCAATACTCCCAGCGTGTTCGATACTTCGACCATACTCCCTGTGTAGGCACCGTTGAGCAGGGTGATGGGAAAGATGACAATAAACATGGTCACGATGCCCAACCATTGAGGCACCCAGGGACGGGTAGGCAGATTGAGCTTCACCATAAGCCTAAGGGCGGACCGCTTCCGTTTCTACCATCATCCCTGCACGGAGACATTCCATCTCTTCGGGTGAGGCGTCATTGAGATCGATGCGGACCGGAATGCGTTGCTGCACTTTGACGAAGTTCCCTGCCGAATTGTCGGTCGGTACCAGGGAGTATTTCGATCCGGTGGCTTCGGAAATGGCGGTTACGGTCCCGTGAAAAGTGCGTCCGCTGAAAGCATCTACTTTGATGCGGACTTTTTGCCCGATATAGATATGGGCTATTTGTGTCTCTTTATAATTGGCTGTCACCCACTTGTCATTGCCCCGTACCAGGTAGGAAAGAGTTTGTCCGCCTTGTACGAACTGTCCCGGTTCAAGTGTACGTCGTCCCGTGTATCCGTCATAGGGTGCGGTGACAACGGTATACGACAGGTTTAGTCGGGCCATCTCCAGGTCGGCCTCCTTCCGGAGGATATTGGCTTCGGCGCCTGTACTGCGTTTGCTGGTTTCGGAATACTGCGATTGGGCCGCTTCTTTTTGTCGCAACAGGGCGTTGTATCTTGCCCGGGTCGCTTCGAAGTTCGCTTTGGCCAGTTCATAATCCTGTTGGCTGACGGCCTGCTTTTTCAGGAGCCGGGTATATCGGTTCAGTTCCGCTTCTTGCTGTGAAAGGCGTGCCAGTGTTTCGGCTATGTTGGCTTCTTGTACGGCTACATTTACTCCTGAAGTCCGGATGCCGGAGTTTAACACTTCCTTTGATCCCAAGGCATCCATCAAGGCCGCTTCCGCGTCTTTCAGCCGGATCCGGTATTCCCGGTCGTCCAGTATCAGTAACGTGTCGCCGGCATGAACATACTGGTGTTCGGTAAAACGTACTTCTTTGATATAGCCCGGTATCCGGATGTTTAGCGGAGCGATGTATTGATCCACTACGGCATCATTGGTTATCTCGTAGCGGGCGTATTTCCAGAAGTAGTTTACTGTCCATGAAATACCTGCCAATGCCAGCAGGATGCATACTGTGTTGAGAAAGATGTTCCTGAACTTCAGTCTTCTCAATTGTTTTAGCTTTATCTGATGGGTGGACATGGCGGATTTCTTTTAGATCTCATTGAGCACTTCATGCAGTCTCTTCAGGTCTTCGATGCATTCCGTTATCCGGCTTGCCTCCATCTCTGTTCCGGTTTGGGCATAGATATCGTTGATCAGGGGTTTCACGGTGAGGGCAAGTTCTTCGCCTTGGGGCGTCAGGAAAATCAGGCGGTTTCGGCGGTCGGAGGGGCCTTCTTTCCTTATCACCCAGTTTTTCTTTTCCAGATTATTAATCAGATTGGTCAGGCAAGCCTTGTCCTTTGCTGTTTTCTCAGCCAGGGATTGCTGGCTGATGCCTTGTTTGTTCCACAGGCAGTTCATTACTTGCAGCATCTCGAAGGTCATATCCACGTTGTGACGTTTGAGTACCCGCTGAACGGCTTGGCGGAATGCCATCCAGGTTCGTAAGGTTTGTAGGACGAGCTCGCGCTCCGATTCGTTGTTTGTCATCGTCGTATTCTTTTAGTCGTTGCAAAGGTAGGAATATTCTCCGATAATAGTCAAACGTTTGACTATTATTATTCGCATTAGGCTACACAAAGGGCACAGAGGATGTCGGGTGAAATCCTTTGTGCCCTTTGCTTATGCGGTTATAACCGGTGTGAGATTAAAGCTCTATAACCATCGATTGGCGGGGTGCCATTGTCAGTTCTTCATTGAGTGCCGTTACTTTTCCGCTAATGACGTCTTTTCCTTGAGTCTTGTCTTTCAGCACTTCGGCATAGTATTTCAGGGGAAGTTTCACCTCTTTATCCGTACCGTTCAACAGGACGAATACCGTTTTCCCTTTATATTGGCGTGCATAAGCATATACGCCGTGCTGCACCATGAACTGTTTCATGCTGCCTTTGGCGATCACATCGTTGCCCTTACGCCAGTTCAGCAGGTTGCGGTAGAAGTTATAGCTTTCATTCTGCAATCGGGTACGTCCCTCGGGAGTCAGGGCATTCTCTTTATCGTCCGCCCATCCGCCCGGGAAGTCCTTTCGTACATAGCCGTCGCTTTTACTCTTTACTCCGTTCATCATCACCTCCGTTCCATAATAGAGTTGCGGGATGCGTCGGGTGGTCAATAAAAGGGTGGAGGCCTGTTTCAGCATATCGAGGTTTTCGCCTTCACCTAGGAAACGGTCGGTGTCATGATTCTCGATGAAAGCCAGTACGGAAGCCGGATTGGGATACAGATAATCGTATACAAAATTGTTGTAGACACGGTCCAATCCTTTGAACCAAGTGTCCGTTTGTTCATTCTTGGCCGTGTTGACTTTGTCGAAGAAGCTGAAATCCATGACTGTTTTCAAGTGACTGTTGCGCGGGGCGGAGAGTTTGGAGTCTTTCTGCCACCAGGCTGTATAGGCCGGTTCGGTAACCCAGGTTTCGCCCACCGTGTTGTAGTTGGGGTATTCTTCGTTCAGTTCTTTCATCCAGTTGCTCATGGCATCGTAATCGGCATACGGGTAGGTGTCCATCCGGATGCCGTCGATATCGGCGTACTCAATCCACCACAGGCTGTTCTGCAAGAGGTATTTGTATACGTGAGGGTTCTTTTGGTTGAGGTCAGGCATGGCTTCCACGAACCAGCCGTTGTTCATCTGGTCGAAATCGTACTCCGAGGCATACGGATCTACATGTGGAGTCAGCTTGTAGGAAGTTTGCACAAAGTTGTTCTTGAAGTCCGCATGGTTGAACCAGTCCTTTGAAGGCATGTCCTTGATCCAGGGATGTTCTACTCCGCAATGATTGAAGATCATGTCCATCACGACCTTAATGCCCCGGTTGTGGGCTTTCGCTATCAGTGAGCGATATTCCTCGTTAGTGCCGAAACGTGGGTCTACCTTGTAATAATCGGTTGTTGCATATCCGTGATATGAGCCGCCTTTCATATTATTTTCGAGTACCGGGGTGAACCAGAGTGCGGTCACTCCCAAGTCGGTAAAATAGTCCAGATTTTGTTCGATACCGGCCAGGTCGCCTCCGTGACGTGCGTTCGGGTCGTTGCGGTCCACTTTATATTCGGCCATGCCTTCTATCCGGTCGTTATCCGGATTGCCATTGGCAAAACGGTCCGGCATCAGCAGGTATAATGCATCCGATGCGTCAAAACCTTTGTGATCGACTCCGGCTTTGCTGCGTGCTTTCAATTCGTACTCTTTCACCAATTTCTTCTTTCCGACCGTAAATGTGATGGGCATCTTGCCCGGCTTTACTTCTTTATCGAGATGTAGGTAGACAAGCAGGTAATTGTTGCTTTCCAGTTTCACGACGCTGCTGAGCGATACACCGGGATAATTTACTGATACGGATGCCTGGCCGATGCCTTCACCGTATACCATTAACTGGAGTTCCGGATTGTTCATACCGGTGAACCAGAAGGGCGGATCGATTTTGGATATGTTCATGGCTGCATAAGTGGTTAATGACAGTAGGAATGAACCTAAGAGTAACAATAATTTTTTCATGATATTAGCTCGTTATTATTTAATGTTGCTAATATAGGGTAAATCATCGGATTGTTTTCCGTTTTCTTTCTTACTGTGTGCCATCTATTTATGCAAACGTTTTCATTGGAGAATTCTCCGGGATGGAGCTCAACCGATAAGGAGCACTTTTCGATGCAATCAGGTGAACGTGACGTCCGGAAAAGGAGATGCCGTCATAGCTTCGGCTACGCAGCACCGTAACTTCGGCTACGCAGCACCGTAACTTTATCTACGCAGCACCGTAACTTTGGTTACGCAGCACCGTAACTTTGATTACGCAGCACCGTAACTTCGGCTACGCAGCACCGTAACTTTAGCTACACAGCACCGTAATTTCGGCTGCGTGCCGATGTGACTTCGGTTACGTGCTACTGTGCCTTCTACCGCACATCTTCAAATTTATTTTCCATTATTCTCCCTCTGTGAAACTCTGTCTGCACTCAGTGGTGAATTGTCCGAAACGATGCATCTATCCGATCAATTCACTTTTCTCCCTTTAAGAATTTCTCTTTTCGGATGCTTTCCAATTTATTGGTGGCACTTTTGTAGTAATCTATGTAGGGTGCGGGTTCTTCTTCGTCATCATCCGGCTGCTGTAGTACTGCATTTTGTTTGGATTTTGTTCGCAGAAAAGCCTGCAAGTAATGCTCTGTGGCTTTAGTATCTCCTATTTTGTCCGATAAGAACGCCAAGTTATAAAGTAAAATATGCTTGTCAGGGGCATATTTGTATTGTTCTTTGGTAGCCTTGATTTGGTCCCGGGTTTGCTTGGTTTGCCTGTAGCAGTCTGCCAAGCCTGAGTATAAGCGCTCCATGATACTGTCGGCGGGGATAGTCAGGGCGATAGCCTGGTTCAGATATCCTATTCCCTCTTGTTTCCATAATGTCTTGGAGCACGAACGTCCCAAATAGTAGAGTAGGTTGGCGCCGGGTGACTGGCATGATTTTGCTTTGAGCAGCCAATCGCGTGCTTTATAGTATTCTTTCGTAGCGTAGTAGCTGACTCCCAGGTAATAACATGTCAGCAGTGTGCTGTCTCCCCGGGCGGTCAGATCCTGATAACGTTTGATGGCGGTGGGATATTCTTTGCGCAGACAATACGCCAGTGCGTTTTGACGGTTCACTTCTACATTGGTGCTGTCCGTCCGGCGGTATGCCTCTGTCAGGGTAATTGCCCCTTCGTAATCTTTCATTGTATTGAAGATACTGCCCAGCTTAGCTACCGAGAGATAGTCGGAGGGATATTTCCTGATGATGGAAAGATAGCAAAACATACTTTCTGCCGGCATGCCGGCTCCTTCCATGCTTTCCGCCATCAGTCGCAATACGGTGGCGGAACTGTCTTTCCTGGCCAATGCGATACTCTCACGCAATGCATCGCCGTATCGCTGATAGTTGTATAACAAGCGGGTGTATTGCAAGTGTGCGTAAATATGTTCGGGATTGAGTTCCATCACCTTCCGATAATACCCCAAGGCCTCGTTAAATTTGCTCAATTGCCTGCAACATTCTGCTGCCTCTACCAATGCCTGCTGATTTTCGGGCAGCTCGATAATGATATGTTGCAAAGTGGACAGGGCTTCGGCGGTACGCCCTAAACCTTTTAAAGCTTTGGCTTTCTGTATGAGTAACTGTGGTGATGCACTTTCTTCATCAATCAGTCTGATCACCGTTTTATAGTCATAGTTTGCCATTGCTTCTTGAACGGAGGCGGTGTTCTGGGCTCGCAGCATTACGCTGAAGCCCAGATAGAGGAGGAGTATCCAATGTTTCATGGGGGATAGATTCTATTGTTTCTGACTTTCTAACGGTATTCCTTCTTTGAAGAACTTTTCTTTCTGTGAGTCTTTCAGCCAATTTTCGGCAGCGTTGTAATAATTTTCAAGTCCGAGTACAAGTTCCCCTTTCTCACTCACCGGTTCTTCTTTCCTGGCATTCGCCTTTCGGGTTTTTAAGAAAGCCTGCAGATAACGTTCGGCCGATTTGTTGTCTTTGAGTTGATATGAATAGTTCCAGGCGATGTCATAAAGAAGTTTATGGTTCGTCTTGTCATATTTGTACAGTTCTTTGAGAGCCTGGATTTGCTTTGGAGTATCCTGAGCCAGTTTACAACAATCTACCAAGCCTTTGTAAAGTCGGATCATAGTGCTGTCTTTGGGAATGGTTAGTTCGATAGCTTTCTCCAGGTGTTCGATGCCTTCTTTTTTCCAGGAAGTCTTGGCGCAGCAACGTCCCAGATAATAGAGCAGATTGGGATTTTCTTCCATCTCTTTTTGCAGTTTGCTGAAACACGCGTGCGCTTCGTAATAATATTCATCCGCGTAATAGCTGACTCCCAGGTAGTATAAGGTCTGTGTACTGCTGTCCCCCTGTTGGCACAGCTTTTCATAGCGCTTGATGGCTGTCGGATATTGTTCGGCGTGGCAGTAGGCGAGAGCGTTTTGCTGGTTGACAATCAGGTTGGTGGAGTCCCGTTCCCTATAGCGTTCGGTAGCTTGGATGGCATATTCGGGATATCCAGCCACAATGTTCAGGTTTCCGAGTTTGGCCGCAGCCAGATAATCGTCCGGATATTTATCCTGAATGACTTCATAGCAACCGATAGCCGGTAGTATCTGTTGCATCCCTTCAAGGCTTTGAGCCTGTAGGTGGAGCACTACGGCCGAACTGTCCGTTTCGGACATCATTGAACTTTCTCCAAAAGCTTCAGCATAGTTTTTGGTGTTGCAAAGTAGGTTGATGAATTGCAAACGGGCATACTTGTTTTTGGGATTCAGGCTGATGGCTTTCCGGTAGTAGTCCAGCGCATCGTTGTACTTGGCCATTGCTTTACAGCATTCCGCTGCTTCGATGTGTGCCTGTTGGTTGGTGGAGTCTTCCGCTATCACTTGGCGGATGGAGCGTAGAGCTTCCGCATTGCTGCCGATTCCTTTCAGGGCTTTTGCTTTCTGCATTAACAGTGGGATGGTGGGAGGTTCCTTGTTTATCAGTTCAACGGCAGTCTCGTAGTCATAGTTTGCCATTGCTTCCTGAATTTTGTTTTGATTCTGGCCCATCAGTAGGGGACTGAGGCAAAGACAGAAAATAAGGAAGAGTGGTTTCATTGTTCTTGTTCTCATAGGACGTATTGTTTTATTGTCCGCAAGTTAGTAAAAATATCCATTCTACGAAAGATTCGTAATATCTTTTAGATAGATTAACGCAAAAAAAAGACGCCCTTCTTTGCGAAAAGAAGGACGTCTACCTTACTAATGAAAAAATATCGTTTACATGAGGAATCCGAGCAGGATACCGGCAGCTACAGCCGAACCGATAACCCCCGCTACGTTAGGACCCATGGCGTGCATCAGCAGATAGTTGGTCGGATCATATTCCAAACCGATTACCTGTGAAATACGTGCCGAGTCGGGTACGGCGGATACACCTGCATTACCAATCAGCGGATTGATCTTATTGCCTTTCTTCAAGAATAGATTGAAGAATTTGACAAACATGACACCTGACGCTGTTGCGATGATGAAAGAGAATGCACCGAGGATAAAGATCAAGATAGAATCCCAGGTGAGGAATTGTGAAGCTTGGGTAGAAGCTCCCACAGTCAGTCCCAACAGGATAGTGATCACATCGATCAACGGACCACTGGCCGTATTTGCCAAACGACGGGTTACTCCACTTTCTTTCAGAAGATTACCGAAGAACAGCATACCCAGCAAAGGCAGACCCGAAGGAACCAGGAAGCATGTAAGCAACAGACCCACGATGGGGAAGATTACTTTTTCCGTATGCGATACTATTCTCGGTGGTTTCATGCGGATCAGACGCTCGTGTTTGGTGGTTAGCGCACGCATGATAGGTGGCTGTATCACCGGCACCAGCGCCATGTAAGAATAGGCTGACACAGCGATGGCACCCATCAGGTTGGGAGCCAGTTTGGACGAAAGGAAGATGGCCGTCGGTCCGTCGGCACCGCCAATGATACCGATAGCACCCGCCTGGTTGGGTTCGAACCCAATGAGCAGGGCAATGATATACGCGCCGAAGATACCGAATTGCGCGGCAGCTCCGATCAGCATCAATTTGGGGTTGGAGATCAGCGCCGAGAAGTCCGTCATGGCTCCGATACCCAGGAAAATGAGCGGCGGATACCAGCCGGAGGTTACTCCTTGATAAAGGATGTTCAGTACCGAACCTTCTTCGTAAATACCCACTTTTAATCCGGCTTCCATATTGAATGGAATATTACCGATCAGAATACCGAAGCCAATGGGGATCAGCAGCATCGGTTCAAATTCTTTGGCTACGGCAAGGTAGATAAAGAAGAGACCGATTAGCAACATGAAAAGATGTCCGGGTGTCGCGTTCGCAAAACCGGTGTATCCCCAGAAGTCAACAAGGTTATTCCCTAAGAATGATACGAAATCTCCCATAATTATTCAATGATTACGAGGTCTGTACCTTCAAGTACAGAATCTCCTTTATTAACTTTAATTTCTGCTACTTTTCCGTCTTTATTGGCATTGATGTTGTTTTCCATCTTCATAGCCTCAAGGATGATGATCGTCTGGCCTCTCTTCACGGTATCCCCTTCTTTCACTTTTATGTCGAGGATAACGCCCGGAAGCGGAGATTTCACACCGTCTTTTTTGGAAGCTGTCGGTTGTTTGGTTACTACCGGAGCACCTGTTTCCGTTTTCGGAGCGGCTGCCGGACGGGTCACCGGTTTCGGAGCGGCTTTGACGGGCTTGTCCAACTCTACTTTATAAGAGGTTCCGTTCACTTCAACGTTGGCTATGTTATCTTCTACATCGTTCACTGTAACGTTGTAAAGGTTGCCGTTGATTTTATATTTATATTGTTTCATTGCTTCATTTTATTAGGGTTAGTAATTATCTTTTCGGAGTCTGACGCAGTGTGTAGATCTTCGAACTCCAGGGTGAGTAGGTGCGTTTCACTTTGTTGATGGTCAAAATCATGTCTTCAACGTCGTGAGCGTCATTCAGGTATTCATGCAAAGCCATGGCGATTGCGGCGGTTTCTTCACCTGTGTGGCTACCCAGGTTCTTTTCCTTCGCTTCCGTCTTGTCGGTGATACCGGTGGCTTTCATCGCGTTTTTCTTACCCAATCTGACAGCTACGTTACCTACCGCCTTGAATGAAAGATACAAGAGTACCAAACCTATGAATACGACCGACATGGCGATGATGGCCATACCGATACCGATAGAGTCGTGTTTCTTGAAGTTCTCGATCTTCGGGTTTTTGTCGATAGTCATATTGTTGGTGCTCGGAGTGACATAGCTGTGTTCTCCTTCACCTTTTACTACCCAGTTGGCACTTCCGTCTTTTTCGCGAGCGTATGAACGGTCGGCAAGCTGACCGGCGGGTATGGTTACTTCGTCAATCAGAGTTTTACCGTTAGAGTCATACAAAGCAATGTAATTCTCTTTGTTCGGGTCGAGCGTAAAGTTCACGTGGAACGTACCCCGGTTAGGCATTCCGTCTGCCCAGAACAAAGCATGTTGGCGCGGCTTGATCAGAGTCAGCACGTCGCCTTTGGGAATAGGATATTTGGTCGGATTGTTTTTATCGTTCGTCAGAAAGCAACCTTCCAGATTTACAGAAGCGAAAGAGGTGTTGAATATCTCTATCCACGCATTGTGCAGTCCGTAGTCATCCTGATAGTTCTGGTCGTTGACGACCAAAACCTCATTGATTCTCAGACTGGTGGCACTTTGCGCCCTGAGCCCCATGCAAACCATTGCCAGCAGAGCGATAAATATCCCGATTCTTTTCTTATTCATAACAATCGATGTTTAATTTGTTACAATGGAATATTACCGTGCTTTTTAGCAGGGTTGGTTAATTTTTTGGTCTGCAGCTGTTGCAGGGCGCGGATCACGCGGAAACGAGTGTTTCTCGGTTCGATAACATCGTCGATGTAACCGTATTTGGCTGCATTGTACGGGTTGGCGAACAGTTTAGTGTACTCGGCTTCCTTGTCTGCCAGGAATTGAGCAGGGTTTTCCTGATCTTTGGCTTCTTTGGCATACAATACCGCTACTGCACCGGCACCGCCCATTACGGCGATTTCGGCTGTCGGCCATGCATAGTTCATGTCGCCGCGGAGTTGCTTGCAACTCATTACGATGTGCGAACCACCGTAAGATTTACGCAGGGTAACAGTTACCTTGGGCACAGTGGCTTCACCATAAGCGTACAGCAACTTGGCTCCGTGCAGGATTACACCATTATATTCCTGACCCGTACCCGGAAGGAATCCCGGAACGTCTACCAATGTCACCAGCGGAATGTTGAATGCGTCGCAGAAGCGAACGAAGCGTGCACCTTTGCGTGAAGCATTGCTGTCGAGTACTCCGGCGAGGTATTTAGGCTGATTGGCAACCACACCTACCGATTGTCCGTTCATACGGGCAAAACCGATAATAAGATTTTTCGCATAGTCTTTCTGTACTTCCAGGAATTCTCCGTTATCGATGATGGCGCCGATCACTTCGTACATATCGTACGGTTTGTTCGGGCTGTCGGGGATGATCTCGTTCAGCAGGTCGTCCATACGGTCGATGGGGTCGGTACAGTTCACCAATGGAGCTTCTTCCAGGTTGTTTTGCGGAATAAAGCTGAGAAGCTTGCGAATAATCGCCAGACCTTCTTCACCGGTTTCGGCAGTGAAGTGAGTTACACCGGACTTGCTGGCATGTACGCTTGCACCACCCAGATCTTCCTGAGACACGTCTTCACCCGTTACTGTTTTCACAACAGCCGGTCCGGTGAGGAACATGTAAGATGTACCTTCCGTCATCAGCGTGAAGTCCGTCAGGGCGGGAGAGTAAACCGCACCGCCGGCACACGGACCGAAAATACCTGAAATCTGTGGGATGACACCCGAAGCCATGATGTTGCGCTGGAAGATTTCAGCATAACCGGACAGGGCGTTGATGCCTTCCTGAATACGTGCGCCACCCGAGTCGTTGATACCGATAACAGGGGCACCCATCTTCATGGCCATATCCATTACTTTACAGATCTTTTGTGCCATGGTTTCCGACAGTGAACCACCGAATACTGTGAAATCTTGTGCGAAAACATATACTAATCTACCTTCTATCGTTCCATAACCGGTTACCACACCGTCGCCGAGGAAATGTTTTTTCTCTTGTCCGAAATTGGTACATCTGTGTTGAACAAACATATCCAGTTCTTCGAAACTACCTTCGTCAAGCAACTGTGCAATACGCTCGCGGGCTGTATATTTGCCTTTGGCGTGTTGTTTTTCAATAGCCTTTTCGCCGCCACCTAAACGAGCCTGAGCACGAAGTTCAATAAGCTCTTTTACTTTTTCAAGCTGGTTACTCATGAGTTTTTCTTAATTTAAAGGGTTATAATATTTACAACAGGACGATTGACAACCCGGATGGGGAATTTAATGCAAAGAAAAATTCCGTTTGTCCGTGGCGCGGATCGTCCGAATCGTACATCTTTTTAGTGTTCGCAGAGTTCTGTCAGTACGCCCAGAGTTGATTTCGGGTGAAGGAAAGCAATGTTCAGGCCTTCGGCACCTTTGCGCGGAGCTTTGTCGATCAGGCGGATCTCTTTGCTTTCGGCTTCGGCCAGGGCATTGGCTACGCCGTCTTCAATGGCGAATGCTACGTGATGAACACCTGCACCTTTGTTTTCAATGAATTTCGCGATGGTACTTTCCGGACATGTGGGTTCCAGTAATTCGATTTTGGTATCACCTACTTTCAGGAAGGCTGTTCTTACTTTTTGATCTTCTACAGTTTCGATGTTGTAGCATTTCAAACCTAAAACGTTTTCATAATACGGAAGGGCTTCTTCGATACTTTTTACGGCAATGCCCAAATGTTCAATGTGTGAAATCTTCATAACTATATTTTTAAATTTTGGTATTAATCGTCTTTTCGGAATGGTATAAAACAGCACAAAGAAAATCAATTCTTGTTTAATAAAGAAATTTTTCTGCAATTAATTATGGTGAAAATAGGTTTAAAACCTAAGGTGCATGGGTTTAAAAGGCAGGTATCGTTGGTTTAAAACCTAAGGGAGGTGGTTTAAAAGGCGGAGAGGGTTGGCGCTGATCCCTGAGACAGGCGGATGTTCAGACGTATATTTTGATCAGCAGGTCGTTCAGCCATTGCCAGCGGAAACGGAACCATCGCCGGGTGCTGCTTTGCTTGCCACCGAAGCGGAGCACGAAGTCACGATAGCCGTGCTTCTTAAATGGGAGTCCGGCGTCCATGAACTCCATGTGGCGGAATCCGTTTTGATGGGCATCCTGGAGGGCTTTCCATACAGCCAGTATACCCGGGTATTGCAAGGCATAGGTCTTTCGCATACCTCCCGAAAACCAGAGATAGGCATCGTTTCCCGAATAGATACAGGCAGAGCCTCCGATAATTTTGTCTTTGTAGCGGACGATGAAAATCTTTGCCTGCCGGCTGTGAATCAGCCGGGTGTCCATGTGTTGGAAAAAGATGATGTTGGGAAAATGTTTACGGATGCGGGACGAATAGAGATGCCTCAGCATATTCGAAAATTCGCGTATCTCTTCTACCGTACGTGCCTCGTCTACTTTTGCTCCGTTTTTCAGGCCTTTTTTGATCTGGCGGATACGGGAGGGGCTGAAACGCTGTTCGGCGTTTTCGATGCCGTGAAGCGAGTTTCGTACCCGCAGCCAGTTGACAGGGAAGTATCTGTTGGACCGGAAATATTTGTAGCCGAACATGGCGTTCTCCAGATTGCGGAATTCTATCAGAAACGAGTTCCGCAAAGCCTCCGTGGTGAGGTGCTCCAGCATTTCGCCGAATATCCTTTCCTTGTCGGCTTCCGCTATCAGATATTCGCCCGTGCCATAGATTTCGCAGCGTTTGATGAAAGCGGGAGGAAACATGCGGATGCTTTTGCGGATGGCAGCAAGCAGTCGCGCAACAGGTTTTCCGTCTTCCGAAGCCATAATCAGAAGCGGGGTGTAGCCCGGAGTTTCTTCGTAGATCTGAAATAGCTCTTTCGAATGAAACGTATTGGTTCCGGGAAAATCCGGAATCTCACTTCCTTGGTAATATGTAGTCAGTTTTAATGGCATATCGGGACAAATTTACATTTTTTATTTCTCTTTACAACATTTGCAGGGCTTATTTTGTTGAGCTGTCGTTTTGTGACTATCTTTGTGGAGATACTACAATAAAATCCGTTTTTGATTATGTTAGAAGAAATTCTTGAATTCAACAAAAAGTTCGTTGAGAACAGGGGATACGAAAAGTATATCACTAACAAGTATCCTGATAAGAAAATCGCCATCCTTTCCTGTATGGATACCCGCCTGACAGAACTGTTGCCCGCCGCTTTAGGAATTCACAACGGAGACGTAAAGATTATAAAGAATGCCGGTGCCGTCATTTCCCATCCTTTCGGCAGTGTCATCCGTAGTCTGCTGGTGGCTATCATCGAGTTGGGAGTAGAAGAAGTGATGGTCATTGCCCATTCTGATTGCGGTGCTTGCCACATGAACAGCGACGAAATGATAGCTCACATGAAAAAGCGGGGAATCAAGTCCGAAACAATCGACATGATACGCTACTGCGGGGTCGATTTTAATTCGTGGCTGGGCGGATTCGACGATCCGGTGAAGTCCGTCAGGGGCACGGTTCGTTCCATAGAGAACCATCCGCTTATTCCGAAAGATGTCCGGGTGCATGGTTTTATCATCGATTCACTGACCGGCGAGTTGACGAGAGTGGAATAAATTGCCTATCTTTGCGCTCGAATCGCCACGGAGCGCGCCGATTCATGCAAAGTCCTGCAGGGCATACCTTATATAGACGGGCATGCCGGGCGGTACCTCGGTTCGCGTGTGTTTGTGCATTCTATGGTGACTGGCGGTATATTCAAATAATGCAAAGTATAGATACATGGAAAATTTCAGTGAACTAATAAAAAATCGCCGCAGCATGCGGAAATTTACCGGAGAAGAACTTTCTCAGGAAGATGTAGTCGCTTTGCTGAAAGCGGCCCTGATGGCTCCTACTTCAAAGCGCAGTAACAGTTGGCAGTTTATTGCAGTCGATGATAAAAAGTTGCTCAGTGAACTTTCACATTGCAAAGAGCAGGCTTCGGCCTTTATTGCCGACGCGGCATTGGCCATTGTCGTTACTGCCGATCCCTTGGCGAGCGATGTATGGATTGAGGACGCTTCCATTGCCTCTATTATGATTCAGCTTCAGGCCGAAGACTTGGGATTGGGAAGTTGCTGGGTGCAGGTGCGTGAGCGGTATACTGCCACCGGGATGCCTTCCGATGAATTTGTGCGCGGTGTGCTCGACATTCCTTTGCAGTTGCAGGTGTTGTCCGTCATAGCGATCGGGCATAAAGGGATGGAACGTAAACCCTTTAATGAAGACCATTTGCAATGGGAAAAAATCCATATTAATAAGTTCGGAGGTAAGTAACGGTGAGTGCGGTAAAAGCAAACAATAAAGATACCTACAAAGCCACGGCAGTCACCCTTATTGTGATGGGGGTGCTCTATCTGATCGACAAACTGATACACTTTTCCACTTTGGGGATACCCTGGGTGATGAATAAGGATAATCTTTTGCTTTACACTGCGGTGATTTTCCTCTTTATTAAGCGGGATAAATCCGTCGGCTTGGTATTGCTCGGATTGTGGTTGGTGCTGAACATCGGCCTGATTGTTTCGTTGCTTGGTTCGATGTCCGGTTATCTGCTGCCTTTGGCTTTATTGATAATCGGAGGTATATTGTATTTGATTTCAACACGATGAAAAGAAGTATAGAAGATACGCCGATCGTATTTATCGGTGCCGGAAATCTTGCCACTAATCTGGCAAAAGCCTTATATCGGAAAGGTTTTCGTATCGTACAGGTGTATAGCCGTACGGAAGAGTCGGCCCGCGAGCTGGCACAGAAAGTGGAAGCCGAATATACGACAGACCTCGCAGAGGTGAACCCGTATGCGAAGCTGTATATTGTTTCACTGAAAGATTCCGCCTTTGCCGAACTTCTTCAGGGCATTGTCGAAGGTAAGCGGGAAGAGGCATTGATGGTGCATACGGCAGGTAGCATCCCGATGAATGTCTGGGAAGGACATGTCTCGCATTACGGTGTGTTCTATCCCATGCAGACTTTCAGCAAGCAGCGGGAGGTAGATTTTAAGGAGATTCCTTTCTTCATAGAGGCTTCTTCGGCAGAAGATGCCGCGTTTCTGAAAGCCATTGCCTCTACACTGTCCAACCGTGTGTACGATGCCGACTCGGAGCAGCGTAAAAGTCTCCACCTGGCTGCCGTGTTTACATGTAACTTTACCAATCACATGTATGCCCTTGCTGCCGAGTTGCTTAAGAAATACAATCTGCCGTTTGACGTGATGTTGCCGTTGATTGATGAAACCGCCCGTAAGGTGCACGAACTGGAACCTAAGACGGCCCAGACCGGGCCGGCCATCCGTTATGACGAGAATGTGATCGGCAATCACTTGCGGATGCTTGCCGATGATCCTGCCATGCAGCGGTTATACGAGTTGCTTAGCCGAAGCATTCACGAAAGACAATAATCCCGAAACATTAAATAAAAATGAGCACAATCAATTACGACCTTACCCGGATAAAGGCACTTGCTTTCGATGTAGACGGAGTGCTGAGCGCCAATGTCATCCCTTTGCATCCGTCGGGTGAACCGATGCGTACGGTAAATGTAAAAGACGGTTATGCCATCCAATTGGCCGTAAAAAAAGGGCTTCGTATCGCTATTATTACAGGTGGGCGGAGCGATGTCGTGCGGAAACGTTTTATAGGGTTGGGGGTATCCGATCTGTACTTCGGCTCTGCGGTGAAGATACACGATTATCGTGGTTTCCGTGACAAACACGGACTTACGGACGAGGAGATACTCTACATGGGCGATGACGTTCCCGATATGGAAGTGATGCGTGAGTGCGGATTGCCCTGCTGTCCCAAAGATGCGGTTCCCGAGGTGAAAGCGATTGCCCGTTACATTTCGTATGCCGATGGAGGATACGGCTGTGGACGCGATGTGGTGGAGCAGGTGCTTAAAGCACAAGGCCAATGGTTGTCCGATGATGCTTTCGGATGGTGATTTCCAGTATATACCTTATTTATTTATCAGTATGTTTGCTAACTTAGATCGTTATAAAATCGTATTGGCCTCTAATTCTCCGCGTCGGAAAGAACTAATGACGGGCTTGGGTGTCGATTATGTAGTAAAAACTTTGCCGGATGTGGACGAATCTTATCCCGATACGTTGCAAGGTGAAGAGATTCCTCTTTTCATAGCCCGTGAGAAGGCAGCCGCCTATCAGTCGATGATCGGACCGGAAGAGCTTTTGATCACAGCCGATACCATTGTCTGGCATGAAGGCAAAGCGCTCGGCAAACCTGTCGGAAGGCAGGATGCCATAGAGATGTTGCGGAGCCTCTCCGGTAAATCGCACCAAGTGATTACCGGTGTGTGTCTCACTACCCGAGAATGGCAAAAATGTTTCGCTGCCGTGACGGATGTCCGTTTTGCGATTCTTGATGAAGATGAAATCGCTTATTATGTCGATCACTATCAGCCCATGGACAAAGCCGGTTCGTATGGTGTGCAGGAGTGGATCGGTTTTGTCGGAGTAGAATCCATATCCGGCAGCTACTTCAATGTAATGGGACTCCCGGTGCAAAAACTGTATAGAGAACTACTTAAGCTATAGTTTTTTAGCTGTAATTAACTGTTCCTCTTTGTATTGCGCAAAGATAGCATATCTAAATTAATTTGCTATCTTTGCGCAATTGTTTTACGAACGTTTTACGAAAAACAGGAATGCACGATTAAATGTTTTACAACGATGGCTACAGTTAAAATAATCATCCTCAAGCATCAAAGGCGAGAAGATAATACCTGGAATGTGAAGATACGGATTACGCACGAACGTCAATCTTCATATATTGCGACCACTCACTATGTGGGAAGTGAGTTGATAAACAAGAAGACTTTTGAGCTAAAAGAAAGGAATAATCCGATTTATGACCAAGTAATGCTCGATGTTCTTAAAATTAGAGCCGAACTTTCAAAATTGGGTCACTCTATTGATTTGTATTCTGCTAAAGGATTATGTGAACTGATGAAAGATAAACTTTCTAATAAGCCTGAAGGAATTAACTTCTTCGACTTTGGTTATGCTTATGCGGATAAGGTTTTGAAAGAAGGTAGGCGGATAGGGGAAAATTATCGAATTGCTATTAGCAAGTTTGAGGTATTCGTGGGAAATCGTAATTTATGTTTCTCGGATATCACATCTTCTCTCTTAATTAAATTTGAAGAAGATTTAAAGAGTCAACGGTCAAAATGTGGTATTGGAAATATTTCTGATTCCGGGGTTCGGCTTTATATGTCGAAGATACAAGCGTTATTTAATCGGGCAAAGCTTGAATATAACGATGAAGATGCCGGAATAATCCGCATTTCCAATAATCCCTTTGCTAAATACAAAATTCCAAAGCAACCGATTACAAGAAAGCGTTCTTTAACGGATGAACAGATAAGAGCTATAAAAGAGTATCGAATACCGGAAAATATGTTGGGTGTCATTATTGCCAGAGATGTGTTTCTGATGTCGTTCTTTATGGTTGGAATGAATACTGTTGATATGTTTTATTTGAATCCCCCTGTTGATAATAGATTTGAGTACGAGCGGAGGAAGACAAGAACCAGGCGGGATGATAGGGCTTTTATTTCCATTAAAGTAGAACCGGAGCTTGAGCCTTATTTGGAAAGATATAAGGATTCAGTAGGGGATAGAGCGTTTAATTTCTTTATAAGATATGCGAGCCATAAGCAATTTGTGCATAAGGTGAATCTTAATCTGAAAAAGATCGGGAATGCTTTAGGTATTCCCGATCTAACTCTTTACGCTGCGCGCCACTCTTGGGCTACAATAGCAAGGAATGACTGCGGTATTTCGATGGACGATGTAGCAACGTCATTGAATCATAAGTCTGGGTATAATGTCACAGACACTTATGTTAAAAAGGACTGGAGCAGGATTGATAAGGCAAATCGGAAGGTAATTGATTTTGTGTTCCATCCAAAAAAGAAGGACGAAGAAAAAGCCGGGGAGTGATCCCCGGCTGGCTTTACTTTCTGGTATATATCACATCTCCTAAATAGAGGCGGTTTCCTTCTATTCTATACTGTTTTGTTTCAGAATTGCCGTTTTCATATTTGACATGGTAAGTGGTTTCGGTTGCACTCCAAGTGAGCCTTAGTACATTTTCCACTTCTCCGGCGTAGGTTCCGGTCCATTTCCCTGTCCCGTCTTTTTTGAGGTCAAGATAGAAAATCTCGACATCATCATCTATGGATATCCAAGATCCGATTAACGGAGAGTTGTTGTCATCTGATTGATCGTCACTGGAACACCCGCCAAGGAGGAGGGGCAGTAATAATGTTAATGCAAATAAATACTTTTTCATTGTATATTAAAAGTTTAGATTATTTTTTATCGGTTGAATATAATAGGACTTTCAAATAAAGTTTTAACTATACTTACTTATAATTTTTTATAGTGAGGGCGAAGTGTTAATATTATGATTTACATATAATAGAATATACCTTATCGTATGAATCTAATTTCTCAGAATGTAATTCCATGTCTAATTTTTTTGTCCTTTTTGAAAAGTATTTAACTACTTTATTGTACTCTGAGCGGTAATATTCATTTCTTTCTTTATAATCTAAATTATCTTCGTCCCCATATTCTTTGATAGTCTTATTGAAGAGTTCTATCACACTTTTGTAGAACGCCTTTTGATATAACTCAAAAGCTTCCATTTTATTTCCGTTCAGGGCTTTTGTTTGAGCTTCGGTAATTAGCAAATCTTCCGGCTTGGTTTCCAGCTTTTGCTTAATGTTGTTTACGTCATTCGTCATTCCCCACACTTTAAAAAAGAGGATAATTTGTAGTACTCCGAATATAAGAAGTACGATAGTTAAAAAGTCAATCATAATTTTAGTTATTTAATTTGTTATTTTAGCCATTTTGCAACTCCACCATGATGTGAGCATGTGCCCCTACGGCTTTTGCTAAAGCTATATGTTCCGTCTCTACATAAGGCCGTTGCCCCTGGAGGTGCAGAATTATAATAGGTCGGGGATTGCACTCTTTCTCCATTTGAATTTGTATAATATTTAATGGAGCTATTACGTATAGGAGTATGGTCAATTTTATTCTTTGAAAGGTATTTTGTAGAAACATATCCTATATGGCCATTATAATTTACTGGAATCCATTTGCATTCACAATCTTCATCTACGGTAACTCGGGTGCCTTTAGGTATTTGAGTGATGATAGCGGAGGTCGTATTGGGGGCCTCTCTTAAATTTAGATTTGCCATAACATATCTTATGGTATCTTGCTGAATGGAAAGTTGGGCATTTAACAGGCAAGAAAATAAGAAAGAAAAAAATAGTATTATTCCTCTTTTCATAATCTTAGGTGTTTAGTTTGTTCTTTAATTCGTTGAATAAATCAGGATTATCTAAATCCAGGTGCATTGATTGAATTTCATAAGCTATTTTGCAGATAGACACATTAATACCCTATACATTACGAAGTCCCGTGTAGCGGATAAAGTATTGCGTTGACTATCAGTTTGATATGTTCGTTTTCTGAATTTCTTAAAACACAATCTACTATACAAATGCTGTTTTTAAGGTAGAATTGAAATGTTAATAATAAACTCTATAAATCTTTTGATTGATACGCAATCGCTATCGAGTCATGAAGATGTCTCGTGATTGTATCTTCTATTACTACATCTACGAAAAACATATCATTAGAACTTTTCTCTATGGTTCCCTTGATTCTTTTATGTTTTATATTCCATAAATACAGAACCTCGCTAACATCCACTTTTAAACTATCCTCACTTACTGTATTTTCAAACTCAGGGCTACCATATTGAGCATTAAACAAGTTCTTAACTTCATACAATTTACGTACTGAACTACTATACCCCTCCACATATTCATGAAAGACTACAGCAAAAAGCCTGTTATCATGTGTCATAATTGACACATCGTCAAATTCCACGTTTCCTATTTGCTTGTATTTTAATGGAATAACCCATTTAGAAGTGTCTTCCACGGAGATATACCCCAAATTAATCATCTCATCAAGATTCATCCCCCATTTCAAGTCTTTAAATGCTTTTATAGCTTGCTCATCAGTGTATTTATCCACTATGGAATTAATGGGAATATCCACACTCTTTTTGTTGCTATTACATCCAACTATTGCCAGTGCAGCCACCATTAAAAATAAAATCTTTTTCATTGTGCTTTAATATTTAGTTTGTTCTTTAATTTGCATTTATGCTTTCCAATATTTTTATAGATTCTCTGTATTGGTCTGCTTGTGGAATTCTTTCAAATTCCACAGTCTTATCGTAATTCTTTTTAACAACTTCTTCGATTTCATTCAGCGTAACTTTAAAAAACTCTCTTCTACTATTAATCATATTGACTTTTTTATTTTCAAAAGCTCGATGTAAGGCAGCTTCCAATTTAGGAGCGTCGTCAGAGAAAATCATAGCATGAACATCGAATTTGAAAGGTACAGAAGCATCACCTAATTCATCCACTCTTTCCATAGGGTCAAGCCTTCGAGTCATGCCTATTTTATACACATTCTCACCAAATGAGCCAATGTTAGATATAATATACACATATCCGGCTTTCTTGTTAGCCTCTCGGTAATCAATATCCTTAATTGCAACGTCAAGTTCTGTAAGGTGAGATTCTATTTCTTGTCTCTTCTCTAAAAGCACTTCTTTTTCAATCTCATCACAAGATTCAAGTTGCTTATCTAATTTCAAAAGAGCATTAGTATAGTGTCTCTGTTCTTTTTCAATATCTTTTCTTGCTTCTTCTATTTCTTTTTGAAGTTTAGCCTCTTCACGCATTTGTTCTCGGATTCGCTTTTGCTCTTCTTTTTCTTCTTGCTTCTTTTGTGCATATTCATAAGCTAATTGTAACTCATCTATTTTTAAAGACAAATATTCGTATGAAATAGAAACAGCATTCTTTGAATTCATTTTATTTAATGCCTCATAGGATTTTCGCATCTTTTCAATGAATGCTGCAATATTATTGAATTTGACTTTGCTTATTAGCATATCACATTCATCATTAAAACATCTAAGTATTTGCTTTATATTTTGATTTGTCATAACTCTGCCTTGAGCTTCGCTTCCGTTTACAGTCCAGGTCTCTGAACATGTTGCTGCTGTTTTATACAAAATCATATTCTTTTGTTCCGTCCTAACAGCGTCTAACCTGTCTTTGTACATTTCAGAGTTGGCGAAATCGTAAATCGGAGAATACATACCAAATTCTTGGAGAAGTATTGTTTCGTCAAGTTCTACAATTTCTCCTTTTTTACTTTGTATTTCTTCGGACAGCTTATCAATTTCTGATTTTAGTTGAGCTATTTCTGATTGATGGTTCTCTCTTGCTTTTTCAGCATGTTCTTCTTCAAGTCTGATTTTAGATAATATTTCATCTTTCTTGTTATCTAAATTTGCTATCTCTTTGAATTTGGAAAGAGATTCACACTCTTTTTTAAGCTCCTCAATCTTTTGATTGAGTTCTTGCTCTTTATTTACCGAGATTTCCAAATCTTTTTTCAAGCAGGTTATTTCTGCAAATTCTTTCTGTTTTAGAAAATCAAAAAATGCCATAATATTAGATAGATTTAGAATTATATTTGTGTTCTTTCTAACCTTCCTACAACTTTATACAAAAATTTAATTTGCTCCCCTTCTATCAGCATATCAGGATACTTTCTTCTGCCATCAGGGTTGATGGCATTGTTATATGAAACCAACTTCAATTTTCCATCTTCAATATAGATCATTTTTAAATACCGATCTTCATTTGTAATTACTACATAAGACTGCCCCCCTTCAATTTCTCGCTTATCTTTTATCTCTCTAACAAATACAATATCCCCAGAACTGTATTTGTCATACATAGAATCTCCATACACAGTCACTCCATAGCATCCAGAGAAATTTGGTATATTAACGTAGCCTAATATTTTATTTTCGTCTCCATCAAAACCAATTCCATGACCAGCAGATACGCGTATATCGAGTATTTTAATATCTTTTTCAGTTATCGGAACATTAGTAATGGGTACACTCTCGTTCGTCATGGTCCCATCTCCATTTATGATCCATTTTTCATTAAAGATACCTTTAAAGGCATTGCTGAATCTATTCACAAACCCCTCGGTAAGGAATCGTTCACTACCTTTCAATGCAGCAGACACATTAGAAGTTGTTGTTCCCATTCTTTCAGCTATATCTTTTTGAGTAGCTTGTATTGAAACATACCCTTTCCACACGAGATACCTAACAGCCTGATTCAATCTCTCCGATAATTCTTCCATAAAAGAGCACTGTTTTACTAATATAATTAGTATATTTGCATCGAAATCAAGTTGCGGATGATTTCGACTAAATTGTTTAACTGTTCCCGTAAGGGATTATATAGGCGACTAAACTTCAAACCGCAACTTTGGAGTTGGTCGCTTTACTTTATTACTATGGTACCTCTCTCTGAACGAACTGCAGATGAATATGCAGATGCTTATTTTAAGGCTATTTATTGTCACTATTGTCACGTGGCTTAGTACCCAGTCTTGCAATAACTGACATTAATTCATTGTACTTTATTATTTTCTCTTTTTCATTAACCATTGACAATAATCCTATAAGTTTATCCTTGCAGCTTTGCAGGATATGTATATCTTCGGGCGATTTAATTATTTCCAATAAAACCTTAACTATTACATTACAAGTTTCTGTGTCTCCTATATTTGACACATGAAATAATTCACTTATTCTGTAATAAAGAAATTGATACTCAATACCTAAAGGGTCTGATTTTAATAGCACATGATAATAATAATCAGATACAGCATGACATGTTATTGCATTATTCTTTTCGGCATTGAATACAGAGCTAACCTTTGTAGTCAATAATTCATCTCTTATTTTTCTTATATCAATAATAGAGAAGATATTCCAACCAATTAGCATAGTTACTAATAGTGCTAATATACCCACTATTACTCCTTGATAATCAAAGCCTAATTCTGGAACATGAGGGCACGCAATGCAGATTGCAATGATGCTTACTATTATTGCAATGGCACTCAATCCAAGCGCTATCCACACTATCCTATTTTCATGTTTGTTTTCTTTCTTCTTCATATAATAAGGTATAAACTACTCTAATAGTTAAATAATGTTTTTGTACTAACATTTTTAGTTCAAAGAAGATTTGGTACTAAAAATATTAGTATATTTGCATCATCAAACAGTGATAACCTAATCACTTTTGCAAAGAAACGAATTTTGCTTCTTATAAGCAATAGTATAAACATATTAAAAACGCACGATTATGAAAACAAGAGAATTTTTACACGAAGTAATGTCATTGGCTTGGCAGTTCGTAAGAAAGAATGGCTTTTCAATGTCTGAAGCTCTAAGGTCTGCTTGGGTAAACATGAAATTGAAAGCTGAGATGAAAAAGAAGATCGTCAAGTTTTATTTCAAAAAAGTAGACGGTTCTGTAAGAGAGGCGTATGGTACACTCAATGAAAAGTTGATGCCCGCCATAACAGGCAATGACAAGAGAGCGAAGAATGATACCGTCCAGACTTATTATGATACAGAGCGTGGCGAGTTCAGGTGCTATAAAAAAGCTAATTTATTATCAATTGCTTAATACTTACGATTATGACTACTTATGAATTAGAACAAGGTTTAAATGCTCTTCGCAGGGACTTGGTAGCAGTTGAGGGCATGGACGAAGAAACTGCTTGTAGAGTTTACAACGTAGATTGTAAGGCTGATATTATTGAGGTGATAAAAGAAGAGATTGAGACTTATGAAACTATTCTTTTAGGTTCTGACTCAGGCGAAGATAGCGGTATGGATTACGATGCTCTTTGTGAGGTTCAAGCTTTGAGCCGATACGCATAATACACGGTTATGCAACGCACGACAGCCCTACTGACGGATTGAACGGCAACCGATAGCGAGAATCGGGTAGGGCGCTATTGATTAAGCTCTTTGACAAGATTGTGAAAACCTTTACGGTGTAATACTATAAGCTGTACAAGGTTGACTAAAGATAACGAACGTACATAAGCAAGTTGGAGCTTGCGAGCTGTACAATGTATAACAATTAATAGAAAACACCGCAAAGAATCGTCCCAGAGCAGTAAGAAAACGGGTTGGGCGTCCGTACTGTTTTCGACCATATAGCCTGTACTGAACTTGAAATATGAGTTCTACCAAGCATAACAGCTTTTCTTCAATGGGGGTACAGGCACTAACTAATACACATAATTATGAAACTAATTCAATTTATCTTAGCTATACTGGTGACAATATGTGCTATCGGTATGCTATATGGGGCTATTACTGCTTACAGTCCTATGAAAACATTCTCTATTACAATAATGAGTATCATTTTTATTGGATGCGTTTCGTTTGTGATACTTGCATTCAGGGAATTAAGAACAAATTAAACGTCTGAGGGATGGTAGTCTTTGAGCTTGAACTCTGTATGCTTAGCGACCTACTATCCGGCCGATAGCAAGGAAATACCGTACAGGCAGACGTTTAGATGTTTTGTTTGTCGTGTTTTATTTTGTGTTTGTACTGGGTGTGCCGTTCGTGAGAATAGTACACCTTTCTTATCCCGGATGGTTAGCTTATCGGTTAGAGCTTCGTGTTGCGCAACCAATTGTTACGATTGAGAGAGGTTCGACTCCTCTACCATCCACAAATCATTAATTAAACAATAAGTTTTATGGCAACAATCAGAGAAACGATTTTAAAAGTAAAGCCGGGAAAACAGAAGATTATCCCGCTATCAGAAGTTGAGGTAACTGGCTACAGGCAAGAGGCCCATGAGATAAACAAGGAATTGAGAGAAAAAGGTGTTGTAGCTCCGGGTGGTAAGAATGTATATACCATTTCGAAGAATAAGTACACCAATTCTATGTATATCGTCAATAACATGACTAAGTAGTGGTCTAATTTACACGATTATGGAAAGAGTATTAACTGAACTAACACCCGAATGCGAGATTACAGCACGGATGTACGCACAAGGGTATGAAAAGAAAGAAATTGCTGATCTCAAATGCCGGGCGGTTAGCACGATAAACAACCAACTACAAAAAGCATTTGAGGTTCTTCAATTAAGGAACGGGAGAGAACTTGCAACGCTTGTGTTTGAGAGAATATCGGGTATAAGTTTAACGATGAACTTTTCCCCCATTGGCCGTACGGTGGTTGCCTGCTGTCTATTATGTGTGTTTTCTTTTTCGCTTTATCACGAACAAGGCGATATGAGAAAAGGAAGAAGAACGAGAGTGGAACGAACAGAAAGAATAAGGAGGTCTTATGATAATACAGATGCCGGAGGAAGTTTTATTTAAACTGGTGGACTACGCTAAGGGATTAGGTAGAAAGGAAGAACGCATTGATTCGTTCAAAGAGCCCAAATTTATAACCCAAAATCAAGCTCACATTTCTTATGGAAAGGGGAATGTTGCAAAATGGGTCAAAGAAGGCATTGTAAAGAGGTACAAGGATGCCGATGGAAAGGTTCGCTCAGGTGTTCGATACAATGTAGTTGAACTGGATGCGGCAGCTTTCAAGTGTAATTATATGAAAACGTTGTCTCCACTGGCGAAAGCTGAAATGAAAGAAATTAGTAAATAACCCTTTAAATTTTATGATTATGTCCTTAATTAAGAAATCGAATGAATTAGTAATCCCCACCACCGTAAAGATGATGATTTACGGTCAAGCAGGTATGGGAAAGAGTACAGTAGCATTGAGTGCTCCGAAGCCTTTGTTATTAGACTTTGATAATGGTGTTAAACGCATGAATATGGCGCATCTGGAAAACATAGATACCGTACAGGTCACTTCATGGAATGATGTTCAACAGGTTTTGCAAGAAGATTTATCGGATTATCAGACAATGGTAGTAGATACCATTGGGAAGATGATGGATTTCATTATTACTTATAAATGTGGTAGCCGGCAACCGTCTATCAGGGATTGGAGTGGTATTAATGCTGAGTTTTCATGGATGGCAAGAACACTCTCAAGTCTGAATAAGCATATTATTTTTGTCGCTCACCGTGATACGAGAAAAGAGGGTGACGATACAGTATTTATTCCTGCTTTGCGTGAGAAGTCCTACAACTCCATCGTTACTGAACTGGATTTGCTCGGTTATCTCGAAATGAAGAGCGAGAGAGGCATACAGAGACGCACTATAACTTTTGATCCTACTTCAAGAAATGACGGTAAGAACACTTGCAATCTTCCTTCAGTGATGGAGGTTCCTACCATCCTTGACAAGAATGGCAATCCGACTGCCAAAAACGACTTTATCACTACCAGAATAATCAATTCGTATTTGGGTATGCTTGCCGCCAAGAAAGAAGCACAAGAGAAATACGATAAGGTGATAGAAGAAATCAAAGAGAGTATTGAATTTATCACCGATGCCAATTCTGCTAATGAATTTGCTTCTCACATCAATGAATTTGAACACGTTGGTAGTTCTTTAATGATGGCGAGAAGCTTGTTTGCTTCAAAGGTGAAGGCTTTGGGGCTGGTCTTTGATAAAGAAACTAAAACTTATTCAGATGCAGCAGCCTAATTACCGCATATATGCAACACTTTTAGACGCCTTTTGGGGGTATCTGAATAGTGATGTGATTTGGGATAAGTATTGGGGATGGAGTGAAAATCCTCCCCATACCCCCGAAGAGTTTCACGAGCAACTGTTTCAAGAACTGATAAACTGTATCAATCGTAAACCTTTCGACAGTGAAGCGGCCGACAAGGGCACAGCCTTTAATGAGTTGGTGGACGCTCTTATAGAAAATCGCAAGCCGAACGGTATGGATGTAGAGCGAAACAAGGATAATACTTGCTATACGGTTGTTTACAATGACCGCACATTTGTTTTTCCCATTTCTCTTTGCCGAGAATTTGCTGATTATTTCAAAGGCGCATTAACCCAGCAGAGGGTGGAAGCGATTTTACCAACAGTCTATGGTAATGTTTTGGTTTACGGTCTGATTGATGAATTGATGCCTACGAGCGTTCATGACATCAAATCTACCGGTAGCTACACCGTAGGAAAGTTCAAAGACCACCACCAACACCTGTATATCCTTACGCACTTATGCAGAACGGATCGGATGTACGGACTTTTGAGTATAACATCGTAGAGTTTAACAAAGGCGGTTATGTGGTAGATACCTATACAGAGACGTACGTTTTCAACCCAGAGCGTGACATACCAATCCTCACTAACCATTGTGAAGAGTTTATCCGGTTCTTGAAAGAAAACAGAGAACTTATAACCGATAAAAAGATTTTTGGAAATGAATGATGGAGTTTATGTTGATGAAAAGGGTAGTGAGGTAATTGTAATCAATGGATTTGAATATTCACGAGAAGAGTTTAATACCATTGCTGATATATGTGGAGATTGTAATATATGATCTATGACCTCAAAAATGAATATCAAATACCCCAATTTAAAGAGTATGTAAACAAGTTGTTTAAAGAGCGTGCGGTAGTTGAAGTGAAAAAGAAACTCCCTAACCGCACGCTTGCCCAAAACAGCTATTTGCATCTTCTTTTAGGGTATTTCGGTAGTGAGTACGGTTGCAGTCTTGACGAAGCCAAGATTGACTTCTATAAGAGGACTTGTAACCGTGATTTGTTTGAGAGAAAAACGGTCAACAAGAAAGGTAATGAAGTAACCTATTTGCGCAGTTCTACCGAACTGACAACAGGTGAAATGACCCTGAGTATTGACCGTTTCCGTAATTGGAGCGCGTCGGTGGCAGGTATCTATCTGCCGGCTGCAAATGAACATCAAATGCTGATATACGCCCAGCAAGAAATTGAACGTAACAAAGAGTTTATTTAGCTATGGAAGATTTATTCGGAAATGAGATAAAGCCAATCAAGATATACAACCGTGATAGTGCCGGTAGATTTTCTGATGAAAAGACAGCGAAGTATGAGCGTGCTTTGAAGGATGCTGGCAAATACAAACAGATGTATCTTGCTGCTCAATCCCGAATGAAAGGAATGGCTAATATGCTGAGGATGAAAGAAGAACTAATTTCTAAAATGAAAAATAATGGATAAATTTTTAGGTCAAGAAATCCCCGAAAAGGAAAGATGGCAGTTCCTACAGGACAATGCCGATGCAGTGGAAGAGATTGGCTATACACATCGGTTTACACCGGATGAATTAGCACAAAAGAAAGAATCTCTTGCTGAAACCTCAATCAAAATCAATGATATTGAGATAGAGAAAAAAGAAGCTATGGAAGCATTTAAGGCTGAATTAAAGCCTTTAAATGAAAAAAAACAGGAACTTCTTGAAAACATAAAGAAAGGCTCTGAATATGTTGAAAATGAAGAGTGTGTGAAGATTCTCTATCATGAAGAAAAAATGGCCGGGTATTACAACAAACTTGGTGAGCTGGTTTATTCCCGTCCTATCATGCCGCAGGAAATGCAAAGAACTATTTTTAATATTAATCGTAAAACAGGAACAGAATCATGAGCGAAAACAAAATCAACTTGGTTGTGCCGAAAGATTATAACGGCAAACCTATCGAAGTAGTGTTAAGAGAAGGTGAAGCACCCGTAGCACTTGACCCGAAAGAACCGGAAAGAGTGGTTATCAATGGAACAATAGACGCACCTTTCAGATGGTTAGAGAAACGTGTCGAACTTATTAATCAGAAAGAGACGAACATTATCGTAAACCGTGATAAGATGGGGCTGGCTCTGACGATTGATGAAACCAGCTACTATCAGACAGAAATCAACGGCATTTTGCAGCCTTCAAAAGAAATGCTGGAGTTCGGCATCAATACAGATAAGAATTGGGAACCTATCAAATTGTCACAGTTTTTGAAGATGCACCGAGCTTTCTTTACTGACAAGTCGCAGAACATGATGCTTGTTTCTACTTTGAAGAGCTTCAAAGCAAAGGTAAACCAAGACATTGAGCGTAGTAAAGAAGAAAACGGAAGCAAAGTGGATAATTACTCACAGGTGGTTGATTCCAACCTTCCAAAATCTTTCAAACTAAACATTCCTCTTTTCAAAGGTTTTGCCAACGAAGAGATAGAAGTTGAGATTTACGCTGATGTGGACGGTCGTGATGTATCTCTTTCTCTTGTGTCCGCTGGTGCAAATGAAGCCATTGAAGAATACAAGAATAAGGTGATTGACGAACAACTGGATGCTATCAGACAGATTGCACCAGGCATTGTAATCGTTGAGGTGTAACAATGAGAAAGCACATTTATTTAATTCTGTTTCTGGTAGTCGGAATATCTATCGGAAACAGAATATTCAATCACCTCAACGCTTGGCTGGGCGTGGTAATAATATCAGCCACAGTGATTTATTTCGTTTATAAACTAATTAAAAATTTGAAGAATGAAAAGATTGATTAATCTAATGCTGGTCTGTATGACCTTAGTGGTATTTGCTTCATGCGAAAGAGTAGCCCCTAATTATGCCGGTGTTCTAATGGAGAACTATGGGAAGCAAGGAAAAGAGGATTTTAAGGTAGTGTCCGGTAAAGTTTCCACTTGGGAATGGGGCACTGAATTGTTTCAAGTTCCATTGTTTGACCAAAGAGGGGAATTTGCTGAACCTGTCACATTGAAGGCTGCTGATAACACTGAATTTAACGCACGTCCTACTTATTCTTATAAAGTTATCAAGAATAGAGCTATAGATGTTGTATTCGATAACAAACATATAGATAAAGCTGATACAGAATCAGGAAAAGACGGGTTTATGCAAAGCCTTGAAGATAATATACTTGAACCTCGTATTTATGATTTAATCAAAGAAGAAAGCCGTAAGCACAAGACAGACAGTTTAATGGCTGACGGTGGTTCTCTTCTTTTTGAAAAGCGGTTGGAGCAGATTGTGGATAAAGAATTTGAGAAAAGAGGGCTTCAATTGCTGACTTTTTCTGCACAGCTTGAATTTTCAAAGGCTGTGCGTGAGAAGATTGATAGTCGTAATGAGGTGAATACCAATATATCTGTATTAGACCAGCAGATTGCAGAGCAGAAGAAACGCAACGAATTGGAGCAATTAAAAACAGAACAGGCTTTAATTACTTCAAGGGGTTTGACTAAAGAAATCCTATATAAACAGTTTATCGACAAATGGGATGGGAAAACGCCAATTTACGGAGCTATTCCCGATTTGATTAAGTTACAGAAATAACTTTGTTAACCTGCCTGCTAGGTCTGTGAAGATATGGTAGGCAAACATGGAGAAGTGGCGGAATCAGTAGACGCACCACTCGATAATAGGAATGCCAACTTTAGATGTGGCGAGCTTGGCAACTCGTCCCAGTGCAAATCTGGGCTTCTCCACAAACTTGGGTTGGAAAGGGAACATGAAAGTATTCAGTTGCAAATGGATATTTCTGTAATGCGCATACAGATAGTGTTCCCGATGGAATAATGTGAGCCACACATAAATGGCATGGGTTAGTAAATAATGGTTGTGCCCCGGAGAATACGCTTCGGGGCTTTTAATTTGGTAAATCAGAAAGTATGTACTACATAAAAAGAACTAAGTCCAAGAAGAAAGACAAGCCTTTGCCTCTGTTTGATAAAGCAAGGATAACAGTAAAGAAGAAGCCGGATTTGAAAGCTAAACTCGATAAGGTTTTCAGCTTATATATCCGTCTAAGAGATAGCAAACCTTTTAATTACAGATTCTTTAAGTGCATAAGTTGTGGTGAAATAAAGCCTTTCGAGCAGGCAGACTGCGGTCATTTTCATTCACGCCGCCACCTCTCTACAAGGTTTGACGAAGATAACGCTCATGCCGAATGCCGAGCGTGCAATCGGTTTAGCGCAGACCATTTGATTAATTACGAAAAGAATTTGATAGCTAAAATCGGACAACAGAAATTTGATTTACTAAAAGTGAAAGCTGCAGGTACTTCTAAAATGTCTGATTTTGAGTATGAACAGCTAATCAAGTATTACAAGGCACTGAATAAGAAACTTAGGAAGGAGAAAGGATTATGAAGAAAGAAATTGACGCATGGGTATGGAATCCAGCAGATGCGCTATTCAAGCAAAAGAAATCAGAAAAAGCAATCGGTCATATTATCTATTGCGAATGTCCCGAAAAATGCGAGTTGTACGCAAAAGGTAATTGTGTCGCTTTTGATAATTATTGCCCTCATGGAAGCAGAGATCGAGTTATCGGGTATTCAAGAATGGCAAGTAAATTTCACTCATGGATAAACGAATTTAAAGAGAAACATAAAGATGTATATAAGTCAAAATTGACACAGCCCAAAAAGTTGGAATACTTTATGGATTTAGTCTATATCCCAATTTCATACTTAGGGCTAAATGAAAATATAGAGTTCGTATCTGGAGGTGGTTATTTTGCAAAAGGAAGGCCGATTATTAAACGAGAGCATTTCAATGCAGAGTTTATATCCAAGAAAATAATCAATTTTACTCCCTATGCTTTGTTGGGAGGAAGAATAAAAGATTACCAAGACAAGGAAGTGCCGAAATTCCTTTTATGGCTAAAGCAACTTGACAACGCTCTATATGAGGAAGTAAAAGAAATGAATCCAACCCATAGCGGATTTGTTGCCATGACCAATGTAGGTCGCAAAGCGATACTGCAAACATTGAATCCCAATATAGGTACATTCAAGGACATACACGGTGGAATATGGGTTTGGGATGGTGAGTACCTGCACTCTAACAATACACACGCTTCTTTCACACTTATTGAAACAAGGGAAATTCAAGAATGTAGGCTAAAGCCCAATGGAAATGTTGCGGTTAAGGTGTGTGATGACGCACAGGTAAATGATAATACAGAGTTTATAGATTGATATGTACCAACTGCGTGATTACCAACAGAAAGCCTCTAATGCAGCCGTTTCTTTCTTCAACAACAAAGCCAAGAAAACGAATGCTATCATGGTGTTACCTACGGGTTCGGGAAAATCGCTAATCTTTGTTATTATCGTTGGTGTTTTGATTATATAAATCTAATAGTATTCTTTTTATCTCTCTTGATGATTTGATACTTTGATAGATTTGATAGAATGAGAAGATTAATGTTAGAGCTAATGCGAATATAGATATGTAAAAACTTATATCTGACTTATTTAAGTATGTATTTACTAACTGATTCTTATTAGATAATTCATCTACTATTTTATTTATATCAGGCTGTATTGTAACATAATTAGAATCGAGTTTTGCTTTTATATTATTGAAACTATAAATTTGAGTGTTTTCTAATTTGTCAAATGGATTGATTATTTCATACTCGGAAAGTATCTTGTTTAATTTTGATATATATACGGAGTCAGTAGGGGTAGCTTTATATGAGTCTACAAGTATATCATTTAGAATAAAGGATAGGCTTGTTTCATTGCTGTAAAAATCTTTTGGTGATTCATTGGAAAATAGAGATTTCTTTTTAAAAGTTCTTGAATTGTAGATATGTTTTATGTTGTTTATATTTCCATTATTACGAATTACGTTAGTTATTGATTTGGTAATTTCATTTTTATCAACAAGTTTGTTTTCATTTATACTTGATAGTAGAATAACAAGACTACATAAAGATACTATAAGTGTGGTAATGAATGTAATCCAAGTTGTAATATCCCGTTTGGGTGAACTTATTTTATTAATTAAATACTCTCTTGCTTCAATACTATTAGTGAATACCTTTCTTTCTTTTTCGGAAATTCTAACAATATATTCTTTTTCACCTTTTTCATTTATACGTTCTTTTATTTTGGGGCTATACATAAACATAGTAATAGATTTTAATGATATATTTTATGTGTTTTGGATTGGGGGCGTTGTGAAACGCTCTCTTTCTTTTATTCTTTGATTTTGAGTTCAAGCGGTGTACCACACTTAGGGCATACAATAGCGGCATTGTCTTCTCTCTTTTCTTCATCTAATAAGTCAGATACAAACACATTCAATGCCTTTGCTATTTTTTCAAGGGTTTCAATGGTTGGATTGCCTTTAGATAACGTGTTTGCCAATGTAGAACGAGCTATACCAATTCTATCGGCTAAATCCTGCAAGGTTATACCTTGCGACTTGCAATGTTCTGTTATTCTTAAGTTCATAATTATGCTTTTATAAATACAAAGATATGCTTTTGTAATAATGTGTACTATTATGATAGTATTAATTCATGTTAATATACTATGTGAATAGTTCTTTTTGTTTTGAATTGTACTACTTAAATAGTATGTTTGCATTGTCAAAGTACAACAAAGTAGTATAAACACATAAAATATAAGTAGTATGAGCACAACATTTAGAAGTCAGATGAAAGAGGTTATGCAAATGGCATGGTCTTTTGTTCGCAAGAACGGTTATTCAATGAGTGAAGCGTTGAAATGCGCATGGGCTAATTTAAAACTGAAAGCGGCTTTGAAAGTGAAGATAGTAGAGTTTTACTTCAAAAAGACAGACGGTACGCTACGTCAAGCCTTTGGCACTTTAATGAGTGACAGAGTACCCGAAACAAAAGGTACAAAGAAAACGGCTGATAATTGCCAGGTGTATTTCGATTGCGAAAAAGAAGAATGGCGTTGCTTCAAAAAGTGTAACCTAATTAAAATCGCATAATAACAGTGGTAAACGAAATTAAGTATAAACACATAAATATAACGAATATGAAAACAGAAGAATTAGTAATTGACATGAATAACCTTTATGTACAGGGATTAATAAAAGTGATTAACGACTTCATGCTTGAAGAGGCAAGCGGTTGTATTTTTACAGAAGACCGTTTGAAAAGCAATATTGAGAAGCTGAAAGACGTATTTCCAGAAGAACGCAAACGGATGGTAATAGCCGGACGTGCACCAATGTTCTCGTCACCGACTTCGGGCTTGTATAAGCTGATATTTAAAAGCGAACCATACACGATTACTCAAAAGGCAACCTTAGCACGACTTTAAAGGCTGCCTCTATTACTCACTTTTAAAATGAAATAATCATGGACGAAATTTGGAAAGACATTGAAGGGTACGAAGGTTTGTACCAAGTGTCAAATTTAGGTGGGATTAGGTCTTTGCCAAGAATTAACCGATGCGTTGATAAGACATACATCAGAAAAGGAAAAATGCTAAAAGGCTCACCTGACAAGGATGGCTATTTATGTGTGCATCTCAGTAAAGGTGGCTTTCAACACAAATTTCTAATACATAGACTTGTTGCAAAGCATTTTATCAGTAATCCACAAAAATACCGACAAGTAAATCATAAAAACGAAATTGTTGATGATAACAGGTTGGAAAATCTTGAATGGTGTGATTGTGCATATAATATTCGGTATGGTACTGGTATTAAACGAAGGGCAAAATTGCAAACAAATCGACATGGAGCTAAAAAGGTTCTGCAATTTACGATGAACGGTGAGTTTATTAGAGAATTTCCATCTACAATGGAAATAGTAAGAGTCTATGGATTTAGGCAATCTCACATCAACGAATGTTGTCTTGGTAAAGCAAAGTCATCTTATGGATATATTTGGAAATATGCAGAATAGTAACATAAAATGCTTTGATTATCCCGAGCTTGATACGGTTGTTATGGCCCGTCCTACGATGTCACTTGCTATGTGGTATCAGATAGTTGGTCGGGCTATTCGTCCACATCCCCAGAAAGAGGTTGGATGGATTGTAGATTTATGTGGAAACATCAAACGCTTCGGTGAAGTATCTGATTTAAGGCTTGTTGATGGAAGCAATGGCAAATGGGCCGTTTACTCCAAAGGTAGACAACTAACTAATGTGAGATTCTAATATGAAAAGTATAAAAGAAGTAATTAAGGACATTGAGCATATTCCAAAGTGTCCCCAAAGTGGAGAATATAATCTGTATTACCTAATAAAATGTTTGTATGGCACGAATAAGAACAATCAAACCTGAATTTTGGGAAGATGAAAAGATAGGTAAACTACCAATTCCATGCCGTCTTTTCTTTATTGGTTGTTGGAATTTTGCTGATGATTTCGGAGTTATCAAAGGTAATGCTGCATTACTCAAGTCTCAAATATTCCCTTACGATGAAAATTTACGAGTATCTGAAATAAAAAAGTGGATAGATGCCTTAGTGGATGCCCGGATGTTAGTACCTATTATTCACGCAGAAGAAAGCTACTACTTTATCCGCACATTCCGTAGTCATCAAGTCCTTGATAAGAGATACGATAAGTCTTATATCGGTAAGGGTATAGTAAAAGAATTGATTAGTAAGGCTTTAAATGATAACGATGTGAACACTACGTCAACACTACGTGATAACGACGTGAACACTACGGAGGAAAAGGAAGAGGAAAAGGAAGATAAGAAAGAATCTCCTAACGGAGATAAGAAAGAAGCCAAAGCTTCTTCATCCGCTTCTTCAAATCCTGATTTTCTAAAATTCAATGACTGGCTAAAACGGAACGCTCCTTATTGCAGCAATGCTAAAAACTTCTCTTCCCAAATCACGGAAGCGGAGTTTCTAAAACTCAAAGAGAAATATACGGGTAAACAGATTGCTGACATCATCGAGCAGATAGAGAATCGAAAGGATCTACGTAAACGATATACTAACCTTTACAGGACTGTATTAAACTGGGCAAAAAAAGAATATGGAAATTAATGTGCAACTACGAGATGAAGATTCTGAGAAGATTGTCTTAGGTACTATTATCACTGAACGCAATGCGCTTGAAGAAGTGAGGGAGTTATTATCCAAGGATTCTTTCTATAATCCATTCCATCTTCAGATATACGAAGCTATCCTTCAAGTGGCATCGTCTGGCAGTCGGCCTGATGTGGTAGCGGTCAAGAATAAACTTATTGCTAATGGGGTGAAGTTTGACCTTATGGAGTATATGCGAATTGCTTCTAACTGTACTTTTGATTTATACCAGTATGCAGCACGGCTGCACGATCTGGCGATAAGACGTAAATTTTGGGATATAGGACAGTATCTTGTATCAAACTCTTATTCAGAAGCAGAGGATATTCTCGATGTCTCTAATTCGGTGAGTAATGAACTTGCATCGCTTTTCAAATCAAGTAGCACTACTATTTCAACCATTAACGATGGACTTGAAAGTGTATATGGCATGATAAATGATAATCTTTTAGGGAATAGACAATTAACGGGTATTCCTACTGGATTTGAAAAAATTGATTCAAAGTCAGGCGGATTGCAAAAATCAGACTTGATAATTATTGCAGGGGAGACAAGCCAAGGTAAAACATCTTTTGCGGTGTCTATTATGCGAAATGCAGCGTCTTTGGGCGCTAAGATAGCCATGTATTCAATGGAGATGAAAAAGGAGCAAATAACGGCTCGTATTCTCTCTATGGAAAGTGGGGTTCCGGCTAATCAAATCATGTATTCACGTTTGACTGATTCACAGATACAAGCGATAGATGTTGGAGTAGGTAAAATGTCGGGAAAGGGAATATACTTTGATGATAGAAGCACTTCTAATATTGATACTATCATTTCATCTATCCGATATATGAAATTGAAGTTTGGAATAGACGGTGCTATTATCGATTATCTTCAGATCTTGAATGTGAATATGAAGGGAGCTAATAAAGAACAACAGATGGGGGATGTGGCTAGGCGATTAAAGAACTTAGCTAAAGAACTTGACATTTGGATTATAGCCCTTTCTCAGTTGAATAGGGATACAATGAATCCGGTTCCTACATTGGGGCGACTTCGTGACAGCGGACAAATAGCGGAAGCTGCCGATGTTGTCATTTTGATCTATCGGCCTGAGGTTAACAATAAATCCTATCCGAACGATTTTTCTAATGTAGATACCAAAGGGACGGCTATGATAGATATTGCTAAAGGACGAAATATTGGACTTCTACGGTTCATATGTGGGTTCAATGCCGCTACGACTTGCTTTTATAATCTTGATTATGTCCCATTATTAGGAGGCAAACAATCTGGTGTAGAGGATGATAATCCATTTTAGATATGGTAGTTACAATTTACTGGGAGAACAAGTCTACTCCTGTTATCCGTAAGAGAATCTGTGATCGATTTGGCATTCCTCACTATATATCTGTAAATGGTGAGACTCAGGCAGAAATAAGTGAAGAAAATATGTCGGATCTGATAGAGTTGGTTAAACGAGGCTTTATAAGCTTAAGAAATAAATCATGTTAGTAGGAACAACAAATCTTAATACGACGCTCAATATGGCATACGTCCTGACTGACGTCGTGGAAACTCTTCTCTATGATTTGAGAAGTGAAATGGGAAAACAAGGCTATGAATTGCGTCATGATGCAAAACGCAACTTCAACACTGCGATTTCCTCCATCCGTAAATTGAAACTTGATGTTGACAAAACGCAATTATCCACACAGGAAAACTTCGGAAATGACTCTGATTGTCTTCTTGCCTTCATTAAGTTGTTAATAGATCGCTGCGGTGATGATGACAAGAAAATGTTTGAGTTTTATAATTATATCAAACGGTTCCCGTCGCAACTCGGCTTGGAACTGTCTGATGAAAAGTGTGTATTTGCGCATATTTTCGAGAATAAATAACCATCAAAACTAAGTAAATAGGAACATTATGGATGATAGATTATATCCGGTCTGTGAACTAACAGCCGAGCAAAAAAAGGCTTTTAACAAGCTAAAGAAAGCATATAAGGGGTGTGAAGAGGCAGGTATTTACTTTGCCAATAACTATGGTAATCTGATGGCTTTTGATAGCAAGTTGGTTGCTGGATATGGAGATGATAGCATTTCTCCAGGTGGTGAATATGAAGTAAGGCTTACCTATGGTTGCCCTGCGGATTCTATAAAAGTGGCTAATGAATGGGCTGATGATACCCATGTGCTGGGACTAACAAAAAAGGGTATGAAACTATATCTACAGGAGGAGGAAGAATGAGACTAATTACAAAACAAGCTGCCAAACTGAAAGAGCTTGAAACCAGACGGGAAAGGCTCGTTAATCGTGTTGCTAAACTTGATCTGAAAATCGAAGAGCAAAAAGAGAAGATTTCCCAGTACTATAAGAAGCAAGGTATTAACGTATAACTGAATAAGAAATGAATAAAATCGAAAGAGCTGCAAAGTATTACGTACAGCAAGAAGTTAAAGGAATGATAGATCATGATATTGATACTGGTGATATGAAACGTGCCTTCATTGCTGGTGTAGAATGGGCGGAAAAGAATAAGGTAAAGTCTAAACCCATGTGCCTTAAAGATAAGACAAAGGCATGTGATTTATGCCATGAATGTGATGTTAATGTGCTGAATCCGAATTATTAACGTAATACAGTTCAGAAAGGAATCAAATTATGGAAAAGATGTATGTTGTAAGAAAGAGGAATGGAATACTTAATCTGTTCATCGGTGGCCATGCAATAAAATTACCTAATACATGGGGATTCACTGACGGTGCAATTGTTGTTCGTTTGGATAAAGAAGATTTTCCCAATGTGAAATGGGAAGATGATGAACCGACGGAAGTTTTACTTGTCCAAAAGAAAAATAAATTCAAAGAATAATCCTCAAATCAAAGAAGATATGAAAGAATCACATACAGGCATTGGGATATGCCATTGTTACCAATGTCGAATGGATAAGAAGCATTGCAGTTCTAAAAAAAGAAAGTTTGAGAAACGGGCTATAAATAAGTTCCGTCGGAAACAATTGAAATTAGATGAAATAATAAAATGCAATCGTTTCGGAAAATATTGGGCTTGATTTCAATAAAAAATAGCCCGATAAAGAATTAAATAGTTAATAACCTTTTAAATGATACGATCAAAGCATTACAATTATCACAACCGGTCCAGTCCCGCCAAGCGAGAAAGGACTATATAAATCACTTCTGGCAGGAGATCGGCCGCCACGAATATGTATCTGACCGGCCGCATGAAAACATTGGAGATCATGAAACTCACCGGACATCGGTCAGAGCAAAACTTTTTCCGGTACATCCGTTTTACAGGAGATGATGCCGCACGAGCGATCAGTGGAGATATGTTTTTCAGAAAATAAAAATTAACTCAATAATTATGATAGACAATGATTTATTGACAGACTCAATAAAGTCTGCTTTGAAAGTTGAGTTCCTTTCGTCAAGTAAGGAACTTTTTTTGTATTCTAGAGCACTTTACTCGGCTGCAATCTGGGGGAGGAATATTGATGAAAGAAACAGGATTATTCAGGAAAGAGATAAGTCTTTAAAATAGAAGAGGAAGAACCAGACCGCACGACCAATCAAGATTCTTCCTCTCTTACACGATTATGATGCAAATATACTATTTACTTTTAAAATAATCGTGTTATGGTGAGAGAATTTTCAGCAATATCGGAGCTTAAATCTATCAGAGAGCAGAAATTAAGACTCTCGGAGAGAGAGCAAGAACTGATCAAACCTATTTTATCGGATCTTAATATTATTCCTGTAATATACAAATGGTACTGTGAGGTTGTGGGGAATTGCGGATTACCCGAAAGAAGGGCCGGTGCCAGCTTCCGCCAGAAATTCATTTTCATTATTCTGTTTCTTTATTCCCCCAGTACATTGGCTGGTGGTAAGATTGCAAAGGGGATTCGTGATATGCTTGCCGGTATATTGGGCTTTAAAGCTCCGACAGGAATTTCTAACCTTTGCGTTGATGTCATGTTTTACTATAACAATTATAAGGATTATCGTGCAGATATAGACTATCTTTATACCGAGATTATTAATCGGTTAAGATTCAAAGGGCTAATCAATCAGCAAGCCGGAGTTTAATGCTCCGGCTTGCTGATTAAAGATGCAAAATTGGGATATTTTTTTCTTGTATCGTTAATAATTTGAGCTTCTACAGAGGAAGGGGATGTTTGTAATACCTTCCATGGTATGCTAATTCCGCAATTACCACATTTATAATCACTGTAAATGATGTTTAAGATACCATGTCCGCAATTGGGGCATATTATGGAAAGGTCTTTTATATGATATTTTTTCTTTTTTTTGTCATAATCCCATATCCATGTCCATTTTTGGTTTTGATATATCCCTTGTGTAAAATCAATAAAAGGAACTTTGGGATGATATTTGTTTTTATAGACCGCATAACAAAAAATACAAGCTATTATTCCAATTAATATTAACCAAATTGGAATTTGAAATAATAGTATTTTATTGATGATACTTATTGTTGCAAAATCCTTTAACCACCAAATAAAGGATGCTATTAATGAGCAAGATATACCTTGAAACCAAATATTATTTATAATATTCCTCCAACTCATATTCCACATTTCTTAATTTCATAAGAATATACATAAGCGTTTTTTGTTTCATACCGCCCATCATCCTTCATTTGGTTGTAAATAGATTTGATACATGATTCATATTGCTCTTGATGTGCGTTTGAATTATATGGAGCAGATTCCGATTGATATACTACTTCTCCAAACTTTGCAGTTACAATTAATTTTTCTTTCATGTTATATCTCCTTTCTTATTTTAGTTTTTCTTTCCAATTCTCCTTTTCTGATGATGCAAATAGCATTTTTATAAGGTTCTTCTGTTTTTTGCCAGTAGTTTAGAAGTGACTGCCGGGCAATTCCGAGTTCTTGGCTTGTATAGTTATCATACATAGCCGATGGCGAACCGAAGTATCTGTGTAGTCCAGTTGCCTTTATTTCCAAATGTATTACTCCTTTTGCTTCCATGATGCAAAAGTACTTATTTATTATTATGTATTATAAATAATACTATATTTTATAATTTATTAACGTATAAATAGTATTATGTATTATAAATGATACTACTTTTGCATCATCAGAAACGAAGTAATAACAATTAAATAATAGAAGATATGAATATCATTAGTTATAAAAAAGGTGAGAATGAAGGTGCATTGTTCATTCATGACGAAAAAAATTATTCAGCCTGTACGGCAGTAGAAAGTAGCAAAAGATTCAAAACTCTCAAAGGTGCAATAGCTTGGTTGAATGCAAGGGGGTATAGAGAAGCATAAGTTTGAATAACAATTAAAAAATATACGATTATGGCAGCATCAGTGATTAAGCAAAGAACAATAGAAAAGTTCATCATGTCAGAGTTTGTACAAGGTAACTTAGATACAGAAGAACAAGTAAGCTGTATGCTTATCCTGATTCAAAAGAAGCTGAATATGTCAGTAGAGCAAGCAAGTGACTTTATGAGAAAAGCAATTGGTATTAACGCTTAAATACACACTATTATGAAAGCAACAAGTTACATGAAGCAGCATAAAGCTAATGAGTTTTACGTAAAGAAGTCAAGAGGTTATTATATGGTAATAGATGGTTATGATAAGAGCATGGCATCTTTAGAAGTGACAGAAGAAGCAGCAAATAAGATGGCAGCAGAACTGAATGCAATGAGAGGCAAGAGATTAAATATAGCATAAGTTTAATCAGCAGGGCGAAAGCCCTGCGCAATATAGAAGATTATGAACGTAAATGAAGTTACAGTAGGTTTGAGATATAGAGTATCAGGTGATTTGTCTAATGGTTGTCATGCAGACGGTACGCCACGCATATCGCACGATGATGTAGTAAGAGTAATCAAGCGAATTACAGATACACACGTGATTTTAGAGTGTGGACGTATGTTCATCATTAATGACAATCTCAAAATAGAGAAGTTCTAAGTTTAATCCGGTAGCCTTCGGGCTACCACAATACACACGATTATGAAAGCGGATTTAGTTTTAGTTATCAGCCCTGAAGCCCCATTGATGAAGCAATTGGGCAAAGTATTGGGTAAGATGGTAACCCCTTATGACTTCTCTACTATAGAGAGGGGTGAAAAGTACATCATCATACAGCACGATGAAACTGGGCTTGTAGTGGCTTATACGAGTGAAGAGAGATTGAATGTGAAACATTAAATATAGATTGATTATGAACTCAATAAACAAAAACGGTTGCAGCGTATGCCAGTCCGGTAAAGAGAACTACACTACTTACAACACTAAGTTGAGAGGTAAGAGAGTTAAAATGTATCAGTATGACTACCGTGCTGAAAGTGGTGAATTGTTTTCTTGTTGTGCATCAACTTTAAGAGGTGTGCAGAGAGAAAAGAGATATCTGGTTGAAAAAGATTCTGTGACTTAAAACCGATTGTCACAGATAGAATTTGAAGATATTTCGTTATCTTTGGTTGTGGTAGTATCTTTGAGGTACTATCTTTTATAGTATAAATTTTATAACGATATAGTGATATGAAGATTAATTATAATGGTCAAGAGATAGAAGCGTATTCGCTCATAATGACAAAAGAAAACGCTTTAGATATTTTAAATGGCAAAAAGAGCATAGAAACACGTATGCTTAGTGCCAAATATGAGAAGATGTTCACGGACTTTGCGCAAGTTGACGAAAATGAGGAATTGAGAAAAGCTGGACGCGAGCAAGAATGTCAACCTATTTTGAGGACTGATATAGAAGCTATTCATTTTTATAGTACTGGTGCACCATGGATACTTGATGTCGCCATTGATGAAATTGGTATAGGCGAAATAACAGAAGAAGGCATAAAATTCATGCACGACGAATTTGATTTTCACGATTTCGACAAACAATTAGAAGCGTTTAAAAAGAACCCGCCTAAAGAGTTGCCATTATTCTATTATTTGCATATTTGTGAAATTATCAGCCATTCGGGATTGAAATAATAGGAGCCGCTTAGGTGGCTCCATTTGTAGGTAAAAAGATTGTTTAACTAAAAAAAGGGATTATGCCAGAAGTTTATGCTACTGATGCGAGTGGTAGAAAATACCGAAGTCGAAAAGATTATGAAGCAGGTCGTTTTCAATCTACCGGTAGAAATGCCGCTCAAAGAGCGAGAATTAACCGCCGTATAGGAGGTAGAGTTGTCTAATGAAGAAAGCGATAGATATAATTAAAGCTGTCGCAAAAAAGACTGACAGGGTTATATTGTTTCACTCGGCATCGGGTAAGGACAGTATAGCCCTTTTAGACCTTATATCACCCTATTTCAAAGAAATTGTATGTGTTTATATGTATGTTGTCAAAGACTTATCTCACATTAATCGATATATCAACTATACCTGCAACAAATACCTGAATGTGAAATACATTCAGATACCACATTTTTCTGTTTATTCATTTAGGCGTATTGGTTACTTAGGCTGTGTTAAGAACGAGAAGCAGAAACTGTACAATATGGCTCAACTTACCGATATAGTACGGGAGAAATATAATATTGAATGGGCTTTCTTCGGGTTCAAGCAGTCTGATTCAATGAATAGGCGTTTGATGCTACGTACATACGACATGAATGGAATTAATGAGGAGCAAAAGAAGTGTTATCCATTATCCGAATACAAGAATAAGGATGTATTAGAATATATCAGCCGGAAAAATTTAATAAAGCCGGAGTCGTACGATTTAAAACATCAATCATCCGGAACAGATATTACCGATATTAATTACTTGTTATTCCTTCGTAACAATTTCCCAAAAGATTTAGGAAGAGTTATAAACGAATATCCGTTGGTAGAACGAAAACTATTTGAATACGATTATGAAAGAGCTAAAGCAAAGTGAGACAAGGGTCATAAGACGCTCCCAAATAAACCTTAATCCGATTAATCCTAAAAGACATTCGGATGAAAAGGTGAAGCTGCAAAAGAAAAATTTGCAGAAAATTGGTTTTCTCGGTGGTATTGTATGGAATGAAAAATCAGGAAATCTAATAGACGGTCATCGTAGAATAAAGGCAATGGATTTGCATTACAAGTATAATGGTACTCCAGGCACTGATTATGACGTAAAGGTTGAAGTCGTGAATTTAGACGATAAAGCAGAAAAGGAACAGCTTACATACATGGCGGTAGGAAACACGAAGCCGGATATAGACCTTATAGCTGGCTATATCTCTGATATAGATTATACGGATGTTGGATTGGATATTGGGGAGCTCAACGATATCCTTTCTATAAATACAGCTATTCCTTCTTTCTCAGATTCTTTGGATGATTTATTATCTCCTGTATCATCGTTCGATGAAATAGAAACTCCTGTAATGGATGAAAAGACATACGAAGCTAAAAAAGAACACATGAAATTCATCAAACAGCAGGTAAAAGAATCCGCAATAGAAAGGCAACAGAACGAAGAAGCCTTTATAACATTATCTTTTTCTTCCTATGAAGCTAAAGATGACTTTTGCGACTTACTTGGCATTAGTACAGATGATAAGTTTGTCAAAGGAGAAGATGTTTTGAGATTGATTAAGTAACGAAAGTAACAAGTACACGCGCACGCGCCCGTGCGCAAGGATATGGCAAAGAAACCCGATATAGAAGAGTTTAGGAAGATAGTTCGTAAATCTGGAGGAAATCTGACTAAAGTAGCCGCTACATTTAAGGTGGCTCGGAAAACCATATACCAGTGGGCAAAGGAAGATACAGGGTTTAAAGATGCAATATCTGATGAACGTGGTTCTTTGGTTGATGAATGTTTAGTTTCCGCTCGTATACTTGCTTTAGGTATTCCTGAAAAAGATGAAAATGGGAATTTCGTAGGTTGGCGTGAACGTCCAGACGGGAATATGATTCGTTATATCCTTTCTACATTAGGAAGAAACGAAGGCTTTGGAGAAGAATCTGAAGATGCCGACATTCCAACCGACATAGACCACGGTATCAGTATTGATTCATGGATTAAAGACAAGTTGAAATGATAGTACCCCAAGAAATATATCATCCGTTATACACAGATACGGAGAAATTCATCATCCTTATCACCGGTGGACGTGGTAGCGGAAAATCTTTCAATGCTTCCACCTTCATAGAACGGCTGACCTTTGAAATGACCCCGGTAGAGAAGATTGTACATCAGATTCTCTACACCCGCTACACGATGGTTTCTGCCGGCATGTCTATCATTCCGGAAATGATGGAAAAGATAGACCTTGACGGAACAACGAAGTATTTCAAGACCACCAAGACAGATATAGTCAACAAAATGACTAAAAGCCGTATCATGTTCCGAGGTATCAAGACCTCTTCCGGGAACCAAACGGCAAAATTGAAATCCATCCAAGGTATTACTACTTTTGTTTGTGATGAAGCGGAGGAATGGACGAATGAAGAAGAGTTCGACAAGATAATGCTCTCCATCCGTAAGAAAGGGATTCAGAACCGGATAATCATCATAATGAATCCTTGTGATTCCAATCACTTTATCTACAAAAAATACATCGAAAATACCCATAAACTCGTAGAGATTGATGGGGTGCAAGTCCAAATCTCCACGCACCCGAATGTACTTCATATCCATACTACCTATCTTGATAACTTGGAGAATCTTTCTCCAGAGTTTCTGAAGGAGGTTGAGGATATGAAGGTGAGCAATCCCGAAAAGTATGCTCATGTGGTTATCGGTCGCTGGGCTGACGTTGCGGAAGGTGCTGTATTCAAGAAGTGGGGAATTGTTGATGAATTCCCGGCTTGGGCTAAGAAGGTGGCTATCGGGCAAGATTTTGGCTACACACACGACCCGTCCGCTTCTATTCGGTGCGGTATTGTAGGTAACGCTCTGTATTTGGACGAAGTAGATTACCGGACCGGACTTCTTTCTTCTGACATTATCAAAACGCTTCGACCGTGGGGATTGAAGGTTATTGCCGATAGCGCAGACCCTCGTTTGATTCAAGAAATACATAACGGAGGTATTAAGATATATGCGGTGGAAAAAGGAGCAGGCTCTATCAATGCCGGCATCGATAAGATGCAGGACATGGAGATATACATAACCAAGCATTCGTATAACTTGCAAAGCGAGTTCCGAAAGTATGTGTGGGCGAAGGACAAGGATGGAAAGTATATCAATGAACCCGAAGACCATGATAACCACGGGATAGATGCTGCCCGTTATTATGTTTTGGGTGAGCTTCTGGGAAAGATTCAGAAGCCGAAAGATTTAACTGGAATATTCACACACTAAAAATATAAGCTATGCCATTGAGTTTAGAAGAAATATTAGTATTGCCCGATATTGGGCAGAAGATAAGCTACCTGAAGAAAGGTAGGAAAACTGAGCTTCCCGACCACTGCAAGTTGTGGGATGATTGGAATCCGGAACGCCATGAAATCATGGTGGATAAAGAGAAGTACCCGGACAGGAAGGTTCTTGAAAAGGAAGCGGAGAAAGTTTTCGATGAGAAGACAGGTAATGCCTATGAAACCGAAGCACAGTACAGAACCGAACCGGTAAACCGTATCTCTATTCCCTTGGAGCAGGACATCGTAAACATTCAAACGGCTTTTACAGTAGGCACTGAGCCGTCTATAGACTGTACTCCTACGGATGATGACGAAAAGAGACTCTTGGATGCTGTCAAGGCTGTATTCAAATCCAATAAAATCAAGTATCAGAACAAAAAGATTGTTCGTTCCTGGTTATCCGAACAGGAAGTTGCCGAGTATTGGTATGCGACCGATGATGATTCGTTCTGGGCTAAGTTCTGGAAGAAAGTAAAGACTACTTTCGGGGGCAAGGTTAAGCCTACCAAGAAACTGAAAAGTGTGTTGTGGTCACCATTCAGAGGTGATAAGCTCTTTCCGTTCTTCAACGATGAAGGTAAGATGATTGCTTTCTCCCGTGAGTATAAGAAAAAACTCATGGACGATTCGGAAATTACCTGCTTTATGACTATTACAGACAAGATGGTTTATCAGTGGGATTTATCTAAAGGGTACGAGGAAAGGACCGTTTTCGCTCATGGATTCCCAAAGCTTCCTGTAGATTACGCTTACCGCCCTGAAGCATATTGCAAGAAGATTAAGACTTTTCGTGTACGGTTAGAGAAGCTTCTTTCCAACTATGCCGATTGTATTGATTACCATTTCTTCCCTTTATTGAAACTTATCGGTGACGTGGAGGGTTTCATGGGTAAGACTAAGGACAGGATGGTTAAACTTACGGGGGAAGGTGCAGACGCTCAATATCTAACGTGGTCGCAAGTTCCAGATACGATAAAATTTGAAGCTGAAACTCTTACCAATATGGCTTATGATATGTCCAATACTCCACGTATCTCTTTTGAGACATTGAAAGGCGTTGGCAAGGCTTCCGGTACTGCTTTCCGCTTTATGTTTATGGGCGCACATATGGCAGTCGAGAATCATGCTGAGGTAATAGGCGAGTTTATGCAAAGGCGTGTGAATTTCATTGTTTCCGCTTTAGGGGCAATCAATCCATCGGAATTCAGCAGGGCTTCCAAGACGATTGATATAGAAACAGACCTTGTACCATATATGATTGATTCGGTAGACGATAAGGTTTCTACTGCCGTCTCCGCAGTCAGAGGTGGTATCTGGTCAACTCGCGAGGGTATTATGTTTGCCGGGAACGCGGACCGCATCGAAAGCGAATTGAAAGAAATTGAAGAGGAGAGAAAGATGAAAGAATCTGAAAAGACAAAGGGGGCTGATTAGTCCCCTTCTTTAAACTTCCAGATATATCCGTAGGCTTGGCGGTAAATACCTCTACAACATTTAAGGATAAAGCTATTGCACCCATTAAAAGCTCTTGCAATTTCTTTTGAACCATGCCATTCTTTAATAAATTTGCCATCAAGGGTATATTGTAATATTGTTCTTGACCGTTTATTATCTATACCTTTGGGCTGTGGCGTACCTTTTTTACTTTCACTAATTTTCTTTCGTGTTAAAGGATTATTCATATTGCCTGTTTTGGTAACCCAATGCAAATTTACAGCTCTATTATCGTTTTTAATAGCGTTTATGTGGTCAATGTCTGGCTTATTACTTGGGTTGGGAATAAAAGCTAATGCTACTAATCGATGAATGGCTTTTCGCTTATATTTTTTGTTCTTGTATAAACAAACGTATGTATAACTATGTATTTTTAATGGTTTTAAGATATGTTCTTTCATCAACCAATCTACCGAACCGTTAAAGCAATATTTAGGTAATGCCTTTACTCTACCTAAATTTGATACTTGGTATAATCCTTCATACCCTTCAATGTCTTTCCAAATTTCGTCCATGATTATTTCATTTTAAAAGTGAGTAATAGAGGCAGCCTTTAAAGTCGTGCGAGCCGCCTTTTGATAATCGTGTTAAGAATTATACTGCAAGCATATCAATACATGCAGCATGATGATTCACGCCCTTATAATGCTGAGAGAACTCTCTAAATTGATCTAACAGCCCCATCTGTATGATAAAAGAATATAATTCATTCTTAGCTTCTTTCTCAATATCAAACCGCTTTTGTACTTCACTTAAAAAGTCGCTGAATACTGGTGTTGAATGTGTATTTGAACATTCAATCTCAACTGTTACCATACTTTTCTTTTTCATAGTCATGCAATTTTAATAAGGTTACACTTCTTGAAACATCTGTATTCTTCTTTTTCTGTGTCCCAGTACACTTGCAGATTATCATTCGGCTTTCTGCCTGTGCCTTTCACTTCACCGATAAAGTTTTCTTTGAGAGTGCCAAAAGCTTGACGTAGCGTGCCATCTGTCTTTTTAAAGAAGAACTCTACTATCTTTACTTTCAAAGCCGCTTTCAGTTTCAAATTAGCCCATGCGCATTTCAATGCTTCACTCATTGAATAACCGTTCTTGCGAACAAAAGACCATGCCATTTGCATTACCTCTTTCAACTGACTTCTAAATTTTGTGCTCATACTACTTATATTTTATGTGTTATATAATATATTCTATTTTTATATATGCAAATATAGACTATATTATATAATTTGCAATAATATCACTGTTAATAAAATATAATATGATATATTTTTGTAGATTGAATTTAGATTATAATATATAATGTGTATATTTGTGTCTGAAATCAAACTTATAATATATTATATATGGATTTACGAGTGAAGGAAGTATGCAAAGAGAAAGGAGTAACTCTTGCAGAGGTAGCATCTAAAATAGGTGTGGCTCAAGCAAGCCTTTCTAAAATGTTGGGAGGTAACCCTACTATTGGTACATTGGAAAAGATTGCCGATGCTTTGGGTGTTCCAGTAACTGAACTATTCGAAAAGTCAAACACTGGAGATATAGTAGGCTTCGTAAAAGTAGGCAATACCGTGCATGAAGTAAAGTCTGCGGAAGATGTAAAGGATTTAGCTGAAAGGTTATGATTATGGAGACAACTACAAAATACGACACTATTATCAATTTCTTTTTAGATAATTGGATTATAGCTACCATTGTTGTAGCAGCTGTAGTAATAGGGTTTATTCCTTCATTAAGAGAGGGAGTTCTGATTTTATTTGGAAAAAATCGAAGAAAGAATAAGGATATTGGCGATAAAATAGACACTCAATTGCTTCGATTGCTTATAAAAGCAGATGAAGCAATAAGGAAAGAGCACCAAGATTATTATTTGCATGGTTGTGGCTCTGCATTTGATGATGTGTATGCTTTATCTGATTATTTGGTTAGATTTAAAGTTAGGTACCAGAAGGATGAAGATGCCAAAATTATTATAGATGGCAATGATGACCTTTATAACTTGGATAAAGCAAGTGAATGTTATAATGGGTTTGAGGAGCCACGTTATTATGAGGTTATAGGGAAAATACACAAAAGCATTCAGCGTCTTTTAGAAAAACGATTGCCTAAATAAGCAGAATCGAGGAAGAGCTTGCAGAAATCAAAGAAGAACAAGAAGCTAAGAATAAGCAAATCGGAAATAAAGAACAGAAAAACGCTTCTTAGTCAGAAAAAATATGGGGCTTATAATTCGGGTACATGAAAAATAGGACCTTTGGCGGTGATTCTTCAGAGTTGCCGCTATTTTTTATTCATAGTAAAATAATGAATAAATTATTTGTTAGTATTCATATTATTACTATATTTGCATAGTAATTAAGTCCAAAGCGTTATGAGTTACAAATCAGTGAAAGACGTTGTAACTATGTTGCAAGAAAACGGTTTTGTTCTAAAGAGTCAGAGAGGTAGCCACATGAAGTTTGAAAAAGACGGTAAAGTAGTTATCGTACCGAATCATAACAGCAAAGGCGTTGAGAAAGGCACTTATTACAGCATTTTGAGGCAAGCGGGGCTAAAGTAGCCCCCTTGTTCTCTTAATTTAAAAGGAGGTAATATGAAAACAGTAGAAGTTATCGTTGAACACGCAGGAAAGAACCTGAGTGCTTATATTGAAGGTGCTCCCGTCATTACAGTTGGTAATGATATGAAAGAGTTAGAAGATAATATGAAGGAAGCAATCGAGTTGTATCTGGAAGATAATACTAATCCTTGCGAGGTGTTGTCTGGGGAATTTGAATTAAAGTTCAAAATTGATGCTGCTACTTTTATCAACTACTACAGCAACATTTTTACTAAAGCTGCTCTGAGTCGGATTACAGGAATCAATGAGCGTCAGTTATGGCATTATGCTGCCGGAGTACATAAACCGCGCAAACAGCAGTTGGAGAAGATTCAGAAAGGTATTCAGTCTTTGACTAAAGAGTTGGCTGCTATTAATCTCTTGTAGTTTGGCAAAGATAGAGAATGAGATAGAACATGGTGTAATTTGCCTAAGTGTAGAAGACTTCTTCCTATGACAGATGATAATATCCCACCGACTGATCCAAGGCTGATTGAACTAAGGGTTTCATCAGAATTAGTTATTGAGTACGAAGAAGAATATTATCCGATAAAATACTAGTTGATATAAAGGAATAAATATTTTTGGGGGGTAATAAATTTTAGGCTTGCAGTTATTCTGTGAGCCTTTTTTCTGCCATTATCAAACCTTCTCTTTATTGTTCGTTATCACCTATTTAATTATTTCCCTTCCACCTACTTACTCACTACTTTTATACCGCATTTGTGACATCAAAGCGAAGGTCACGAATCAGAAGTTCAAATATTTATTAATCATCTGTATTGGTGGTATTTTTACTTCCGCAAATTGAATTTCAAATTTAATAATTCATACGGTATGAAAGGAAAAATCTTAGTAGCACTAAAAACGAAGTATAAAACCTTTGGGTTTGGTGATAAAGCATTTGACGGGGTGGCTGACTACTTATCTAAAACCGTTACTGAAGAAAGTCAAATAGAAACTGCTATTAGTGGGGTCGAAGGACTTTTAAAAGCTTTTCAAGGAGACATTGATACTGTTAGAAACGAAAAATCGGGTCTGCAAAAACAATTGGACGAATTGAAAAATAAAATCGAGAATCCTAATCCCAATCCTAACTCAAATCCAAAGCCGGAAGATAAGAAAGATGACATGGCGACCATCATTGCAAATGCGGTGAGTGCTGCTGTTAAGCCTCTTTCCGATGAACTCGCTCAGTTTAAGGCTGAGAAGTCACAGGCTACCCGGCAGGAGCAGATTATGGCAAAGGCAAAGGAGTATGGTATTCCCGAAACATTCGCAAAGCGTTATGCGATTCCTGATGATGCAGACTTAGACATTTATTTCAAGGACGCTAAACAGGAACTTGCCAATATCGGCTTTAGTGGTGTGACTCCTCCTGAATCAGCGGAAACAAAGATGGAGAAGGAAGCTGAATCTATTGCGAATATGATTTCGGAAGGAACAAAAACTATTGTTGAATCTAAAAAGTAAAATTTATGGCAGCAGGTACTAAGTATAACTTGACCCCGGAATACAAACCGGAAGAGTTCTACCGTGTTGAGACGGGTGTCAGAAAGAGCGGACCGTGGAAGTTGGATATTACCAACCTTGTAGTAGGCTCTGTTCTTCCTGTATTCACACCTGTACAAGCGGACTTGAAGAAACGGACACTCGTTCCCGTCCGCAATGTGAAAGTGGTTGAAGCTTATACCACAGGAGACTCTAATCTCACCATCAAGGTGGCAAAAGATTCTTTGGCTTATCGGGGTATGTTCATCGGAAGCGGAAAGAAAGGCGCAGAGGTAGCATCTATCGACAAGTCAATCAAGGATTATGATGTATTAACCATCAAAGCGGCTTTCGGAGAAAATATCGCTAAGGATACGGTTCTTTTCGAAGCTACCGCAGTGGGTGGAACAGTGAAGAAGAACACTGCAAACTTCGTTCTTTATGATGCGAAGAAAGTTGAGAGCGATGGAGCGGTTCTCTGCACTCTCTTGATGCAAGCCTATGAGGTAAAGGAAAGCAAGTTGGTTCTTCCGATCCATGAGCTGGATAAGGTGGGATTGACAAGCCGTTTCCAGTTTGAGTATTAATCATTAAAAGTTTAGATATGAATTTGACCATACAAACTTTATTTACAGATCCCAATATCGTTCAGGCGATTATTGACCGTGTCCTCCAGTTGAGACTGGACACAATCTACTGGAAGCAATACGGAGATTTCTTGGAAACTAAAACCCGTGTTTTCAAGACTTATCTTGGGACAGTAACGGGTGTTGTTGCCGGTTCCATTCTGGGTAAGAATGATCAGAAGCCTATTCGTGAAAGACGTAGCCTTGGAAGTGGTTATACTGAAATCGCCTATTTGGGCGACCGTTATCAGATGGATATTGAACGTCTGTCGCAATTGCAAGACATCATTGATAAATTCAATGCTGCCAATACCGCTGACCAGCGTACAATCTTACAGGAAATCATTGATTTTATTGTTGATGATTACCGTCAGATTTTGCTTGCTCCACACAAGCGTATGGATATTATCGTTCCTGAATTGTTGATGACTGGTAAGGCGCAGGTTCATTTGGCCGATAATAAGGAAAACATCGAATTGTTGGACATCGAGCTACCGTTCCACTTCCTTACTCCTGACGCTTCAGCAAAGAATGTATTTATCTCTTACTTGCAGCAGGAGATTCAGAAATTGAAAGCCAAATACGGTGTATTCTCCAAAATGATTATGTCTCGTGGTACGTTTATGAAGAACATTGTAGGGGCTTCTGAGTTCGGTGATAAATTCAAGATGATTCTTGGTGAGCGTGAGTTCATGGTTAATGCAGGGTTGGTGACTGACCAGATGGCATCCAGCGTATTTACTGGAATCGGGCTTCCTGCAATTGAGATCAAAGAGGACTACGTAGAGAATCAGGCGGGCGAGAACGTGCAGATTTACGCCGACAACCGTATTACCCTGTTGCAGACGGACAAGGTGATGAAGATGCGTCACCATAAGCCGTATGTAATGACGGACCCTGTTCCGGGACGTTCTTACAATACTGCTGAAGGTCAGATGTCGGTTTGCAACTATCGTGACGAAGAAGGTCGATACATGGAATACACCGCTGAGTGGATTCCTGAATTTATCTCTCCGAATAAGATTGTGAACTTTGATCTTTCAACGATGAACGCATGACGGTAAACGACTACATACAGCAAAAGTTTCAGACTTTCGGCATCCAGTTGTCGGAGGCCGACCTTTTGGATATGTGTCTGAATGCGAAGGTTAGCAGAGGGGATGAAATGAACGAGGGTTACTACAGTCGTGTTTCTGTGGCAATTGCGAAGTTCATCCCCTCTCTATTGCTTCGTGCCACTTCAATCAGTGAAAGCGGTTTCTCTATGTCTTGGAACATTCAAGGTATTAAGGACTACTATTCACTTCTGTGTAAACAGTACGGATTGAAAGACGAACTGAGTAACAAACCTAAAGTGACATTCTTATGATATTCGCTCCACACATGTTGCAGGTAAAGGTTATCACCCCGATGGAAAAGGATGAGTTCGGCCGGCCTATTTCCGGAACAGGTGGTGAAAGCTGGCAAGATGTATGCAAGTGCCGATGTGATGATAACACTACGAAAGAGTTTTCTTCTGACAATGGCTCTGTATATCGTCCTAATTTCCATGTAGTGTGTGAGAAAAGAATAACTATCAAAGTAGGGCAGGAGGTTCGTTGCATGGATGGCGACAACGTGAGAGGGCAAGGTGAGGTTTACACGGTGAAGAGTACCAACTACTTCAACTATTCGGAGCTATGGATGTAGATTTCGATTTCTCCGATGTCGATTCCTTTTTCGATGAAGGAGAATGGGAAGTCGAGAAGAAAATGATAGATGTCGGTGATGAAGCCGTGAAGTACGCGGAGGAACATGGCGATTATCAAGATCATACACTTACTTTGAGAACGTCCAATGATTACGATGTCGATAAAAACGGTTTGACGCTAAAAAATGAAGTTGAATACGCTTCATTCGTGGAATCTAAAGGGTTTGATGTTTTGAGTGGTGCCGCTCTATATGCGGAGAAACGATTAAAAGAAGAATTTGAATGATAGTAACTACCGACATAGGAAACATCCTCTACCGGGACTGCAAGGCTTTCGGAATAGACATAGTACCCAACGGGGAAACTCTGACGGGTGAATTGAAGTCCGAAAGAATCGTTATCCATGCAAAGAAGCAACAGCCGGGCACTCATTGGAGAAAGTCTTTTGCGGAAGTGAATCTTTGTGTTCCTGATTTAAGCGAAAATGAAGCGAACACCATCCGTTTGAATGAACTCGAAAGACAAGCCATGAAACGGTTTGATGATGTAGTAAGCACCTATGACGGCACAACCTATCGATATTCTATCGAATCAATCGGTACAGAAGCGGACACAGCTTTGAAGTGTCATTATGTAAATGTGAGAATTTTGTTTAACGTGTTAAATGTGAAATAATATGATAACAGCAGTAGAAATAGACGAACTGTATTATGCAGACCCTATTAAAACGGTTACAACTCCTGCTACCGGATTGTCGGGTGCGGAGGTTGCCGCAATCTTGAAAAATGCAGCAACGAAAAAGGTCCAAAATGTACATGGTGATACATTCCAGTACGAGGAAGCGGAAGCAAGTGTCACTCGTTACAAAAATGCTTTAACTGGCGAATATTACCGTGAAACATCCGAACCGGGTGAAGTGAAAATCAACTTTACTATTGGTGAGTATGACTACAAGACTAAAGAAGATTTGCAAGGTGGTAAAGCCACAGAAAAGAATTGGGAAAGAGGAAAGCATAAGACTATCCATAAGTGCGTCATTGGTAAAACGAAAGATGGTGTCTATGTGGTGTTCCCGAAAGCGGCTATCAATGCTCGTGGTTCTAATACCGACAAGGCTATCGGATTGGCTGTTTCAGCCGTTCCCCTTTCCACCGGTGTGGATGGTTTGGCTTCTGAGAAATGGTTCGATGAATCTGAGGTAGTTCCATCTGCATAAGAGAGATTTTGGTAATAGATTGTTTTCGGATGGCGGTGGGTGGTTGCTCGCCGCCTTTTTAATTTAAAGGTATGAATCAAGCAGCTAAAATAGTATCCGATGCCCTGTTGGGGATGGACTTCAAGAATGTAGAGATAGGTGGTAAGATTTATACCATCAAACCGCCTACAATCAAGGTTATCTGCCGGGCGATAAGCCATTTCTCAAAGATAGGCATGGATGGTAATAATATCATGGAAGCTATCAAGGAACTGCCGGAAGCTACCGGAGATATGCTGAAAGGTATTTCTTGTTTCATCTGTGGTAATGAGGATTTGGTAAAGGCTTTAGAGAACGGGACTTTTGAAGAAGTTAAAGACGCTTTGGAGGTGTGCTTCTCCATGATGGATATATCGGCTTTTCAGTGTGTCAGCTCGATGAAGAACGTGTCGATGCTGGCAGCAAGACCGAAACAGTAGGAAACACAACGTTCTTCGGGCAGATAGCCCATTTGATTGACACGCTTCATCTGAGTTATACAGAAGTGTTTGAGGTTATCCCTTATAGAAACTTGCTAATGATGCAGAGGGACAAACTTCATACCGTCAGTGGTCAAAAGGTGAATAGAATCAGTGGTAAGGAATTGGCAAATCGTAGAAAAAAGAGATAGTATGGCGAAATTAGATTATTTAACTTTTAAAATTTTAAGTTGGAGCCAAAAGAAGAAAAACTAAATCAGGTTGGGAAATAGCCCGGCAAGCGAATAGAATTGTAGAAAGACGTAACGGGAGCGATGCAAGCAATCCTAATAATCTTGTAAATCGTATTCAAGGTCGGTACTTGGGAAACTTCAACAGAATAGGTATGAGTTGGAATAAGCAAGTTTCTCGTAGGACTTATATGGGAAATGCTAATGGGGAAAGTTAAAGCCGGATTTCTCTCCGGCTTTTATTATGTTAGCTTTAGTAATTGTAGTACAAAAACAAATGTGACTATCAATGTCGAAATAATGGTAAACAAAGATCGCAATGTCGTTTTACTAATCCTTTTTCCGTACTTTTGTATCTCTTCCAATGGTTTACTCATGATAGCACTTTCAAAACGGCTTTTCTCCATCATTTCGTAATCAACAAAGACCAAATTTAGCATATTAAAAATGGGTAGTAAAATCCACCATGGACTTGTCGGGGAATTTGGCAAGGCTATTATCACGAAATATCCAGCAATTAGCATATTGTTGAAGGAGAAAAGTTTATCATGTATTCTATCATAATATCGAAGGATATCACGTAATCCTTGCTTTTCTTGTTCTTTGAAGTTTTGAATTACTTCATCAGCTTCTTTTTGGGTTTGCTCTATTTCTTCATCTGTCATAGTATCTGTCATTATTGATGTCTGTATCATTGGTCGGCAAACTGGGTGCGGGCGTTTGGCAGGTTTATCTAGTTATTTTTGAATAATCTTCTATTTTTACATCAAAAGATTTGAGCTTATTAATGATATAGCTTTCCAATTCAAAAGAACAACAATGACATTTGACTTTATAAACATAGTCTTCACAATTTATGATAGCTCCTTCATTATTAAATTCTTCATAAGAATCAAATTCAGGAACAAGTGCTTCTATACCACAAACTGGACATATATGTTTACTATAATACCATTCTTTTTGGGCACACTGCTCAGCAATTAATTGAGCATGCTGGATTTTATCTTTATTGATAAAGTTGAACATATTACTACGTCTTGAATATATTGGGTTACTGTAAGTCGAATTAGCTAATAATTTTAAAAACTGTATTTTAAATGGGTCTATATTCTTTTTTTTGTACTCATTGATAATATCTTCAATGGGATGAATATCCTCATTACACATATTTAATTCACACATTATGATATCATTGTATTGTGGTAATGATATAGTCTTTACTATAAATGGTAAAATATACTTTCCAAAAAGTTCATCAAGAGCATTGTATCTTAAGATAAATGCACCTCTGTGTGAGATGCGATTACGTAGTGAATTAATTTTCTCAAGCCATCGTTGGCTTTCTTTTATAAATTCATAAGAATTATCAAGTTTTTTGTTAGCCACTAATGCTACAACTCTGTCTAACGCCATTTTGAACTCAATTTGTTTTAATGAATCTATTTCGGAATCTGATATGTTTTCTTTATTTGCCAATTTATATAATAGCATAGGCTTATCTGATGCATCAACTGCTAATAACGTATTTTCACTCCGCAAAATATCTTTTAAAATGAGTTCAGTGAAATGATGAAAATGTGAAATAGCATTACAGGAATTTCCTGCATAATCAATGCCATGCTTCTCGTCTTTTTCTGACTGTTTCATATTGTTTAATTCTGAATTAGATAACAGCCAATTTAGATTTGTGGAAGTTTGAAAATATGACATGAGTGAACTCCGAAGAGATAAAAAGGCGATATTAGAGTATACGGTACTTGTCTCATTCAAAAAAAAGCCATCTTTAGACAATGTTTCAATATCCATATTCTTATTTCTCCATCTTAAATTTAGTACTTTAATTAATTAACTCAACTTCTAATAGATAGCTATCAGGCTTTAGTTTTATTTGATAATATTTTATACTTCTACCTTTCAAAGAATTTTTTATCAGTTCTTTGTCTGATTCTGGCATTCGAAGACCAAAATATATTCCAGTAATAGCTTCAGTAGGAATTGTTTTTAATCCTTGTCCTTCTACAATTAATCGCATTTCTTGTTCATGTATCCAAAATGTTGATTTTACACCTAAGGATGATTTAATTGTATTATGGCGATTGAATGCACATTTGCGGAAATTATATGTTGGCAGGCTGGGTTGGTATTTGATTTCTAACAAGTAACATGGGAACATTTCTTTTTGCAAAATGTCAATATCATATTCAATACAGAATCCTTTGTGATCATTTCCATAATATGCCCACATCAATTCATTTTTTTCAGACTTACAAAAAGAAATAATTCCATAATTACTTTTTATTTTATCCGTCTCCTTTCTTATTTGAATTTTGCTAACTTCTTAATATCCTCCTTACTTATTCTGTATCAATTGGGACTTATCTCATTTCTACTGTAATATTTATATCCTTCCATTGTAGAACCTTTACAGAAATATTTCCCATTTTCAATAGAGTCAACTACCATTTTTCTACCATCCGACTGACGAATAACAACACTCCCCACAGCAATGTCACTATATGTATCGCTGAGAATATCATCCGTTTTATTTTCTGCATTATTTAAGGTGTTATTTGGCAATTCCTTAGACTCAAGTAGCCTTGTTATTCTTGATACATTGTTTGTCATTCCCCACATCTTAAAAAATAGAATAATTTGAAGAATACCGAATACAATAAAAATGATTGAGATAAAAGTTAGAATGCTTTCCATAATCGCATTTTTTAGTTAAACATTTTACAAAACTATCTCAAAAATCTCACTGTTCCAAATTATTTCCTAACAATTCCTCCAATGTCGTACTTTTGTAATCTCTGAAATGGTAAATAGGCTATCTATCTTTACCTTCACAATTATTTTCCAACAATAGGCTGATTGTGTTTTTGTTGATGAAAAAGATCTATAAAACCTTGTATATATAGTAAATTCATCAATTAGAACAGGAAATATCAAACCTTTCGTCTGTTGTCACGAATTTGATGAAAGAAAATTCTAATAAGGTTTGGATATGCCGTAATTTTGAGTGGTAAATAATTAAAATTCAGAATAAAATGGCTAAGCTTTACTTTCGTATTGGTGCAGATTTTGATAAAGTTATCAAACTCCGTGAGGAAATTGCAAAACTAAAGAACGAGTTGAAAACTATGGATTCAACTCAATCCCCTGCTGCTTTCAAGGCTCTCAATACTCAACTGTCTACCTCCACGCAAAAAATGAATGAATTAGTGGCGAACGCCGCTAAAGCCGGTGCCGAGATGGAAATGGGATTTAAGAAAAAGATATTTGATGCCTCACAATCTGTAAACGGATTTATGGAGAAGATTATAGCCCAGAAGAATGCGGTTGGTTCTCTTCAATCGACTATCCGTAAAAATAAAGAATTATATAAAACGATCGTATCAAGAGGAAGTGAAGACAAAGAATTACTTAATCATATTAGAGAGCAAGAAAGGACGCTTGGCAAAGAGCGGGATTCTTTATTTAGGCTGACCCAACAACAAGCAGAAGCACGCCTTTCCGTAAAGAAGCTACGCGATGAATATGCCTTATATAAAGATGATGCTAAGGATGTTGCTGAAACAAATAAAGGTATTGCTATTTCATGGAAGAAAGCGTTAGCCATTATCGGTGGAGCAGGTGTGCTAAAGGCATTAGGTTCTGAAATTATTCGGGTGCGTGGGGAATTTCAGGCAGCTGATACTGCTATTCAGACTCTATTGGGTAGTAAGGAGAAAGCAGATGTTTTAATGAAGCAGGTACGTGAGTACGCTAAAATCTCTCCATTAGAGTTTTCTGATGTAACGAAAGCTACACAAATGATGCTTGGTTTTAATATTGAGGCAGAGAAAGTACCACGTTATTTGCAGGCTATTGGCGATGTTTCTATGGGAGATACCCAAAGGTTCAGTTCTCTAACATTAGCTTTTTCCCAAATGTCCGCTGCCGGTAAATTGATGGGGCAAGACCTCAATCAGATGATTAATGCAGGGTTCAACCCTCTCCAGCAAATTTCCGAAAAGACAGGTAAGTCTATCGCCACTCTGAAAGAAGAAATGTCTAAAGGCGCTATCTCCGCAGAAATGGTTCAACAAGCGTTTATAGACGCTACTTCCGCAGGTGGAAAGTTCTATAATATGTCTGAGAACGCTTCAAAAACAATCAATGGGCAGTTATCCATGATGCAGGATGCGATGGATGCAGCCTTTAACGAGCTGGGGCAGAAGTCGGAAGGTGTCATAATGAAGGGGATTCAGATGACCACTTCACTGATTGAAAACTATGAAACGGTGGGGAAGGTATTGGTTGGGTTAGTTACTACTTATGGAGCGTACAGAACTGCTGTGATGCTTGTTACTGTTGCTGAAAATGGATACTCTGCTGCCACAATGATTATGCGTGGGAGAATATTACTGGCACAGAAGGCACAGGCGTTGTTGAATACTACTATGTTGAAGAATCCTTATGTGTTATTAGCTACGGTAGCGATTGGTGCTGCATCTGCAGTATGGGCGTTTAGTAAGAGGACAACCGAAGCACAGGAAGCACAAGAAAGATATAACGCTTCCAAAGAAGATGCCATACGAAAAGAAGAAGCTCACAGGCAAGAAATCCAACGTCTTATTTCTGTCGCAAGCGATGAAGCGCAAGCTACCGCAAACCGAAATGCTGCAATAGAATCACTAAAAAAAGCATATCCGGGAATCATTGAAAAATATATTGATGAGGAAGGACATTTGACAAATCTGATCCAGTTGCAGAAAGACCTTAACGAGGAACAATCTAAACGGAAAATAGAGAGCAATCAGGAAAAACTTGTTTCCATAAATGCCAAAGTTAGGAATCAGGAAGAATATGTGTCAAGGATGTCGGGTAGTGAGGAAGCAATAAAAGAGGCTAACGATGTGCTGATAGAACTACAAAGGCAACAAAAAGAAGCTCAATCGGCAGTTAATTCTGATTATATAAATGCTCGTATAGAAGAAGCTAAGAAGCTTTCTGATAGCGAACTGAAAAAGTCAATATCTCAATGGAAATCCTCTCTTTCTAAAGTTACGGGAGATATGATTGGAGATTTTTCACGTGATGAAGTTTCTTCATTTGTAAAATCTCTTGAAACATTACAGTCTGCAAGAGAAAAGCAGGCTAAAAACAAAAAATATTGGGAAATAAGGAAAAAAGAAGCCGAATCAGCTCGTGATGCTTTGGATGTATCTAAGAAAAACTCGGAAGAATGGAATAAGTATACCAAGCAGATACAGGAGGCACAAAAACAGATAGATAAATATTCGTCTCCTGCCAAGCAAGAATCTGCTGCTGAAAAACTTCGCAAACAGCAAGAAGGTATTCGTTCCCAGAATGATAAGATCTCTGAAATAGAACGCAAACAGGCAATCCAGCGTAAAAGGCGGGCTGAAGATATGGAAATGGAAATTTCACAGTCTGAGATCGATGCCATGACTGAAGGAGCTGAGAAGAAGCGTATGCAGAGGGAATTGGATAACCGGAAAGAGATCCAATCACTGGAAAGACAAAAAGAAGATATGATCCAGGCTGTAATTCAAGCTGAGAAAGAGATTTTTGATGCTCAGGAAGAGTTGAAGGCCAAAGAGAATAACAAATATCAGAAAAAGACTTTTGATTCTTCTAAGGTGGATACAGGAAAGATTAGCTCTATCTGGGATACCATTATAGAAAATACGTCCAAAAAGCAACTTGATGATAAGATACGCGATCAAGAGGCGTCTTGGAACGAATATCTTATCAAGTTTGGCAACTATCAACAGAAAAGGCTGGCCATTATTGAGAAATATGATAAGGCCATAAAGGAGGCCGAAACGGCGGGTGATGCAGCTATCTTGATGAAAGAGAAAGCTAATGCGCTTGATGATTTTGACAACTCCGTGAAGAATAGTACGACTTTAATGGGACAGCTTTTTGTTGATGCTTCCCAAAAGAGTGTGAACGAGATTCAGGGCATCATTGAAAAAGCCGAATTATTGATGCAATACCTCGCTGCCATTAAGGATGAACAGGGAAATGCTCAAATCGGTGGAAAGACAGTTTCAAAGAAGGATATTTTAGGTCTTGGGATAAGTGACAATACCCTTCAAAATTTAGAACTTTCAACTGAGCAAGTTGAGGCACTTAGGAATGCTATTGATCGTTTAAAAGGGGAATTGGGAGGGAAAAGCCCTTTTAAACTTTTCAAAACGCAAGTAAAGCAAGCGACTGATAAGATAGCACAAGGGGGTAAAAAGAATATTGTTCAGGGTATTTCAGAAATCGGGAGTGCTGTGACTCAATTTACTCCTGCTATATCTCAGTTTGGTCAGGATCTTGGTGCAATATTTGGCAACGACGATCTTGGTAATAAAATAGCCGGTATTTCTGATGCCTTAGGTGGAGTTGGTCAAACAGCCATGGGAGTTGGTCAGATAATGTCCGGTGATATTGTAGGTGGTGCCATGAGCGCAGTTTCCGGTATTTCATCTGTTGTAAAGGCTTTAGATGGTTTATTTGGTGCTGATTATTCCCGATACAATGAAATGAAGTCCCAATATGAAGCACTCGATTCCGTGTGGGACACTTTAATAGACAAGAAGAAAGAGTATATTAAAATGTCCTATGGGGATGAAGCCTATAAAGTAGGGAAAGAAGCAGAAACCCTGATCAAGCAGCAGACCCAGAGATATTATGAACTTCTGAATGAATTAAGGCAAAGCGGCTCAAGTATTGGATCAAGTTCTTTAGGCAAACGAATAGAAAAAAGACTTAGTAAAAAGGATTGGGATAGGATATCCGGTGCTGTCGGTGAATCTGTCACGAATGCAGAGTCATTGCTTAATCTTTCTGCAGAACAACTAAAAGAAGTGCTTGCCGATCCTAAACTGGTATCTGTCCTTAATACTGTAAACGGTGACTTTGTAAAATACATACAGGATATTGTCAATGGCTCTGAGAAATTAGAGGATATACAGAACCAAGTAAAAGAACAGCTTACCCAAGTTTCATTTGATAGCGTATTTGATAACTTTGTCGATACCTTGATGGATATGGATAGTTCGGCAAAAGACTTTGCTAATAATTTTGAGAGGTATATGCAGAAGGCTATGCTTACCACTATGCTTGGTAATAAGTATAAAGCCGAACTACAAAAATGGTATGATGCTTTTGCTGCTGCTAACGATAATAAAACAGGTATTTCTGAGGAAGATTATAAAAAGTTGCAGGAGCAATGGAACGACATTGTTACCGACGCGGTTAAAGAGCGGGATAAATTGAAAGAGTTGCTTGGCTGGACATCCGAATCTTCCTCTCAGGATTCTACAAAAAGAGGATTTGAGGCCATGTCTCAAGATACTGGAGAAGAACTAAACGGACGTTTTACTGCTTTACAGATAACTGGGGAAGAGATCAAGAATCAAGCAATAGAGCAAACGGGTTTGCTTTCATCGATCAACGAAAAGATGTCATTGCTTGACTTGACAAATGAAGATATTCCAAGATTAATGGCTAATGTACCTGATATTGCAGGACAAACGAGAGAAAGTATCGCAAGTGGCTATCAGTCGCAGATAACGATTAATTTTCCAACTGACAAGATAGAGTCTTTGGCTTCTGATGTATCAAGTCTGAAAGGGATAGTTGATGAACTACGTACAAATCAGATTGAAAAATTTAATGATGTTGTAGAAGGTGTATCTAAAATGGCTAAAAATACCCCTGTAATGAATAAAAAAATAGACAGTATAAATGATAACATTAAAAAAGCATTATAACTATGAGTGGAGAATTATTAATAAATGGAAAAGATGCCTTTGATATCTGGGGGGTGAACATGGGAGATAACTTTTTAAATGTACTTTTAATGCCACCGCCGGTAAAGGATTATATTGAGAATAAAAGTCGTCTGGAAAATGGTAAAAACATCAATTTAAGTAATAAAAAAGCAGATGAAAGGGATATGACCCTTACATTTACGATTCAAGGGTATACGCAAAGTGATTATATAGCTAATTACAAGGAGTTTATGGGAGAAATGTCTTCAGGCTTGGTTAGTATCCAAGTACCGATACTCGGCAGCGATATTTATCATGTGTATTACAAAAATGCAGTATCATACGCTATGAGTTTAGATCGGACTTTCTCAAAAATTGCAATGAAAGTATGCGAGCCTAATCCAGCAAATAGAACCTAATTTGTGACCTTATTTCTGATGTCACAACAGGAGGCCCGAATTTTTAGGGCTTCTTTTTTTTATCTCCGACCTTTGATGTGTTATGGAAAGAGTAGACATCAAAGACATATCTGGCAGTATTCGCTTTTCTACTATTGTAAATGAAGGCTCGAAACGAAAATTCCTTTTAATGAAGGAAGACTATGTTACTGTGAAGTTCAATTTGGATGAACCGATTTTTTTCAAGCTTGGTGATTACATAGATGATGGATATTTGGGAGTGTTCGAGATATGTGACATACAGAAACCCGCTTACAATGCAATAACGGCAAGTTATGATTACGAACTTCGTTTGGACGCTTATTACTGGAAATGGAAAAATAAAATTTTCAAATACACCCCAGAGACAGCCGGACAGGAAGCGTCCTGGAACCTGACCGCTCCACTGGATGTTCAAGTTGGTATAGTCCTGAGAAATTTAAAAGCTCTTGGTTACACATACAAAGGACAGGATTTTGTTTTTTCCATTGACAGCACAGTTGAAAATAAAGCTCAGTTGATGTCTTACGACAACATCAACATTCTTGACGCTTGCTTTGAAATGGCAAAAAAATGGGATTGTGAGTGTTGGGTAACAGAGAATATCATTCACTTCGGGCGTTGTGAGTTCGGTGATCCTGTTAATTGGGAGATCGGTGTAAATGTAGAGGAAATGACACGCACCGACTCGCAATCCGCTTATGCAACCCGTATCTATGCTTTTGGCTCTACAAGGAACATACCTTCCAATTATCGTCCGGTGGATGAATCAGTAGTTGTGAATGGTGTCGTTCAAAGACGATTGATGCTGCCTGCTGGAACTCCTTATATTGATGCCTATCCTAATATGGTTACAGAGGAAGCCATTGAGCAGGTTATTGTTTTTGATGATATCTATCCACGACGTACCGGTACAATGTCGGATATTGCCATTCATAAGTATACTGACAAGATAGAAAATGCAGATGGGACAATAACTGAGGAGAAATGGGATGCTTACCGCTTTAAAGATACTGGCATTACATTCTCCAAAGCCTATGTGCTTGCTGGCGAGGAATTAAAGATAACCTTCCACTCTGGGAAGCTTAATGGTATGATGTTCGGGGTTATATTTAATCCTGATGGAGAACCTGAGAAGTTATCAGATGGTAGTTGGAATCCGGCTGCACAAGTTTGGGAGATAGTACGTAACGAGGATTATGGGCGTAAACTACCTGGTGATGTACTTATCCCCGCAAACGGGGATACTTATGTCTTGACTGGCTGGGACTCAACAAAGATAACACAACTTGGACTCGTATCTGCTGCCGAAGTCGAACTGAAAACCGAAACGGAAAAGTACGTTGCCAAATCAAAGATGGACCCTTCCACCTATAACTGCAAAATGATGTCTGGTGACGCATACGGCGAAGACGGTGTTCATAATCTTTATAGTGCCGGTCAGAAGGTCAAGCTTATTAACAAGGCCTATTTCGAAGATGGCCGGCAATCGCGTGTCATAGGATTTGAACATAATCTTGACTATCCGTTTGATTCGCCTATATTTACGGTGGGGGAAACGACGGCTTATTCACGTATCGGAGAATTGGAAGAAAAGTTGGATAGTCTTACATTGAAAGGGCAGACTTACAATGGTGGTGGAAGTGGGGTATATATCATTGGGACTAATGATAGTACACCCCCGTCAAATAGAAATGTCTTTTCGGCTTCAAAGTCACTTGCTACCCATTTACGTAAGGATATGCCCGATACTGCTAAAGAAACTGTAACTTTCTCAAAAGGCTTGATAGTGGGTGATACTGCTGCATCTATTGACGAAAATGGTAATGTGGAAGTGGGAAGTGTCACAGCACGCACTAAAGTTAAAGCCGCTACATTGGAAGTAACCGGTTCGGCCAATGTTGGCACACTCC
>ERZ773243.348-NODE-348-length-69720-cov-8.495198_pt1 | contig 69720 bp, 67 predicted proteins | sample MGYA00580520_ERZ773243 | MGnify/ENA primary metagenome ERZ773243 (study PRJEB29015, sample SAMEA2737747) | human gut metagenome | biome: human gut; feature: human-associated habitat; material: faeces | place: China | collected 2012 ... | reverse complement strand
ACCCGTACTTATCATTTCCAACGATATAGGCAACAAGCATAGCCCTACGGTCATTATCGCCCCTATCACAAGTCGGGTACACACAAAAGCAAAATTACCTACGCACACCTTAATTAAAGACTTCGACGGTCTGGATAAGAACTCAATTATATTGTTTGAACAAATCCGCACCATAGACAAGCAACGCCTGCGAGAGTACTTAGGAACTCTTGACAGGCGTTTTATTCATTGCGCAGACAAAGCTCTCGCTATCAGCATCGGGCTTGCAAAAAAGGATTAGCTCTCTCGTTATACGGTACAAGCGGTAGCTCATATATTTTAGAAACGAGGGAGGTGTTGCGGCTGTTGCATAGAGAATTTGTTTATGTTGGCGACCCTGTTCCAGAATTAAACGAGCAGGAACACGCTGCGTTCCTTATGAATATCCAAAAGTCGATACTCCTTTCTTTGGAGAAAAGAAAGCTGCTGACACATTCTCAGCGGGAACGCTGTTTGGTCGAGCTTGAAAAGCAATATAGCAGGGAGCCAAAAAGCAGACGCCGAGCATAACGCTTGGCGTTTTTACATAGCCGAGTGAAAAAACAAATTTGCACATTCGACACCGCACTCTCTTTTTTCTATAATTAAATACAGTAACAAAGTTTACTGAGAAAGGAGCTTCGCTATGATAAATAGATATGAACGCCTAAACCAAGAGCTGAAGATGGTTGAAACGAAAAGAAAGGTAGCTGCCTACTGCCGTGTTTCAACGGACAATGAAGACCAAGCCAATTCGTTTGAAAGCCAGCAGCGGTATTTCAGACAGTATATTGAGCGCAATCCCGATTGGGAGCTTTATGAGATTTTTGCCGATGAGGGCATTTCTGGCACGAATACAAAGAAGCGTAAAGAGTTTAACCGTATGATAGCGTGCGCAAAGAACGGCGACTTTGATTTGATTATCACCAAGGAGATTTCCCGTTTTGCGAGAAACACCCTTGATAGTATATATTACACCCGTGAATTGAAAAAGCACGGCGTCGGTGTTATATTTATGAATGACAATATCAACACCTTAGACGGCGATGCAGAGCTTCGTCTGGCAATTATGTCCTCTATTGCACAGGAAGAAAGCCGCAAGACTTCCGAGCGTGTAAAGTGGGGACAAAAACGCCAGATGGAACAGGGCGTTGTGTTCGGCAGAAGTATGTTGGGCTACGATGTCGAGGGCGGCAAAATGACTATCAACGAGGAAGGCGCAAAGGTTGTACGCCTTATCTTCCATAAGTTTGTCAATGAGGGCAAAGGAACGCACGTCATCGCCCGTGAGCTTCGTGAGGAGGGTATTAGCCCTATGCGGGTCAAGGAATGGAGCAACACGGTCATTCTGCGAGTGATACGCAACGAGAAATACTGCGGAGATTTGGTGCAGAAAAAGACCTATACGCCCGACTTCCTATCCCACGAAAAGAAGTACAACCGTGGGCAAGAGGAATTTGTTATCATCAAAGACCATCACGAGCCGATAATCTCTCGTGAACTGTTCGATGAAGCAAACCGCATTTTAGATGCAAAGTCGCTTTCGCAGGAGGGCAAGGCGAAGCACTCTAACCGCTATCCGTTCTCTGGCAAAATCAAATGCGGCTGCTGCGGCTCAAGCTATGTGGCAAGGTATAAAACCAGAAAAGACGGCAGCCGATATAAGGCGTGGCGCTGCAACGAAGCCGCAAAGCACGGAAGCCCCCATATCGACAAGGCAGGAAATCAAGTCGGCTGTACGGGCTTGTCTATCCGCAATGAGGATGCGACCCACATTATGTATCTCGTAACCAGGAGCCTTAAATACAACAGAAACAAAATCATAAATAACCTAACTGCCGTTATTCAATCTATCATTGCTATGGATACGACGGGTACGGATGTCCTAAAGCTGCAAGAGCAGATTAAGAAGATTGAGGGCAAACGGGCTAATCTGATTGACCTGTATATGTCCAATCTAATCAACAAGGATGAATTTACCGCCACCCGTGCAAGCTGCGATGCGGAAATCGAGGAGCTTCAATCTATCATTGAAAGCGTGGATAAACAACGGGAAATGATAGAGCAGCAACAGCAACTCCTAAAGGAGATTGAGGACGCAATCAAAGAGATTGTCAGCGGCGTGGAGTACGAAGATGAGTTCTATAAGCACATTTTAGACAAGATGGTAGTTCAAGATAAGGACAACATAGATGTATATCTGAATTTGCTTCCTATGAAGTGGAGCTATACGGTTGCAAAAGCATCAAAAAAAGCCGTAGCCTCTGAATGGAACATTTCAGAGGCTTCTCTACCGATGTCCGTCAGCAGGGCCTTCAGTTCCGGATAGGGCATGGAGTACCGCTGGCTCAGATAGCGCAGAGACGCTCCCAGCTCGCCGTCCGGACCACCGTACTGGCTGATGATAAACGCCGCCAGCTTGGGGTTGGGATTGGCGATGCGCACGGGGTACTGCAGCTTCTTTTCATATACAAACATCAGTCCGAACCTCCTTCATCCCAGGGCCACGGATCGTTGAGCCACCGATAGCCGCCCTCCGTGACGGTGGTCTGGGTCAGGGGGCCGTACTGCTCCTGATACCGGGCGCGGCCCTCCCTGGCCAGGGCGATATACTTCCAGTACAGGTTCAGGACCTCCTGGTCGTCGGCGTGGGTCACCAGATACAGCCCCAGCTCGTCAATGGCAAAATCCAGGGCCATCAGCTCCGACAGGGCGTTGTTGGCCGCCGGGAACCGGCTGCGCAGCTCCTTATGAAACGGCAGGTCCAGCCCTGGAAACAACGTTCCCTGCTGCAGGGCCTCCCGCTGGTCATACCGGGGCGGGTCCTGCTGCTGCATGGCCACAAAGGGAAAGGCCAGCGCCCCGCAGCCGCCGGGGAGACTGCCCTGGTTCTGCGGACACCCATTGGCAGGGGTGCAGCTGCTTGTTTCTGTGTACAAGGGGATTCCTCCTTCACAAATCGTGGGTATGGCCCCCGCGCGGGGGCTCACTCCAGTATATGTGCCCCTCCCCCGGCGGGAAACGGGGGATTCCCTTTTATCGGAAAATGTGGTATGGTATAGAAAACGCATCCCCTGCATACGGTGAGCCGAAGGGGGTGCGGAGATGATCGTTATACTTCGCCGCCGGTATCTTGCGGCGGCTGCGGCGGTGCTGCTGCTGGCGGGAGCCGCCGCCGTCCTGCGGCCGGGACGGCCTGCCGCTGTAAACGCTGCCGGAGCGGGCTGCCGGACCATCGTTCTGGACGCTGGACATGGCGGCGAGGACGGCGGCGCGGTGTCCCCGGACGGGGTGGTGGAAAGCGACCTGAACCTGGCCATCACCCGGCGGCTGCGGGATGTGCTGCTGTTTCTGGGCCGGGATACCGTGCTGACCCGGACGGGGGGGGACGCGATTTATTCGCCGGAGGCCGTCACCCTGCGGGAGAAGAAGGTGTCGGACCTGAAAAACCGGGTGGACCTGATCAACAGCCAGCCGGAGGCGGTGCTCATCAGCATCCACCAGAACAGTATGCCCGACCACCCGTCGGTCCATGGGGCTCAGGTGTTTTATAACGGCGCGGCCTCCGGCCCACGGCTGGGCGAGACGGTCCAGGCGGCCCTGAACGGCGCCGTCAACGCCGGAAACGGGAAAAACGCCAAGGCCATCGACAGCACCATCTATCTGATGAAAAATGTACAATGTCCCGCCATTTTAGTGGAGTGTGGCTTTCTGTCCAACCGGACGGAAACCGGGCAGCTACTGACCGGCGGGTATCAGCTGAAGCTGGCGGTGTGCATCGCCGCCGGATTTCTCCAGCACGACACGGAGGGAGCAAGCGCATGAAAACCAAAACCATATTTTACTGCACCGAGTGCGGCAACGAGACCCCCAAGTGGGCGGGACGCTGCCCGGCCTGCGGCGCATGGAACAGCATCGTGGAGCAGGCGGATAAGCCGGTGAAATCCGGCAGAAAGCCAGCGTCGGCGAGGGCTGTAAAGCCTGTTCCCATTACAGAGATCGGCACGGCGGACGAGATCCGCTTTTCCACCGGTATGGGGGAGCTGGACCGGGTTTTGGGCGGCGGCGCGGTGAAAGGATCCCTGGTGCTGGTGGGCGGCGCGCCGGGTATCGGCAAATCCACCCTGATGCTCCAGATCTGCAAGAAGCTGGGGGAGTTCGCCCGGGTGCTGTATGTGTCCGGCGAGGAGTCGGCCCACCAGCTGAAGCTGCGGGCCCAGCGCCTGGACGCGGAGAGCGATAATCTGTACGTTCTGTCGGAGACCTGCCTGGGGAATATCTTAGAGTGCGTCCGCAGCGAGCAGCCGGACGTGCTGATCGTGGACTCCATCCAGACCCTGTATAACGAGGACCTGGATTCCCCCGCCGGAGGGGTGGGACAGGTGAAGGACTGCACCATGGCCCTGATGCAGCTGGCCAAGGGCCAGGGGGTTACCGTGTTTGTCATCGGCCATGTGAACAAGGAGGGCTCCATCGCCGGGCCCAAGGTCCTGGAGCACATGGTGGACTGCGTGCTGTATTTCGAGGGGGACCAGCACATGACCTATCGGATCCTCCGGGCGGCAAAAAACCGCTTCGGCGCCACCAACGAGATCGGCGTGTTCGAGATGATGGACCGGGGCCTGCGGGAGGTGGAGAACCCCTCGGAGATGCTGCTGTCCGGGCGTCCTAAGGACGCCCCCGGCACCTGCGTCACCTGCGCCATGGAGGGGGCCAGGCCCGTTCTGGCGGAGGTGCAGGCCCTGATCGCCCCGGCCAGCGCCTCCAACCCCCGGCGCATGAGCAACGGCTTCGACTATAACCGGGCGGCCATGCTGCTGGCGGTGCTGGAGAAGCGGGGCGGGCTGAAGGTGTCCCAGTGCGACGCCTATCTGAACATCATCGGCGGGCTGACCCTGGAGGAACCGGCGGCGGACCTGGCGGCGGTGGTGGCCATCGCCTCCAGCTATCTGGACAAGCCCGTGCCGGACCATATGGCGGCCATCGGCGAGGTGGGCCTCTCCGGGGAAATCCGTTCCATCAGCCACCTGGAGCAGCGGCTGACCGAGGTGCACCGCCTGGGCTTTACCCAGTGCATGATCCCGGCCCGCCGGGCCCGGGAGCTCAAGCCCCTGCCGGGGCTGGAGCTGCTGCCGGTGCAGAACATCGCCCAGGCCCTGCGCCTGCTGGTCCGGGAGAAATAATCCGGGCAGGGGAGGCACTCTTTGGCACATAAAGGGCACTTTTTGGGAGAAAATGGAATAATTATCTTGACAGTGGGGCTGTAAGGGTTTATCCTGTTACCGTGAGAAACGCCCGGCGGACTGGGCCGGGTATGCGGAAAGGAGCATCCCCGTCGTGATTGAGTTGACGGATCTGCCGGATGGCGCACTGGAAGACATGAAACGTTATGTGTCCTATGCCTGGCCGCCGGGGCGCATCGCCCAGCTGCTGAACCGCGCGTATGATCTGAACCTGACTCGCGAGACCGTCATCGGCATGCTCCGCCGGTTGAAGCACGAATGTGAATAAAAATTTGAGCATCCCCTCCGGGCGCGGAAGGGATGCTCTGTTTTTGATTTTTGAGGAATCAGGCGTTGTTCTTTTCCTGCTCCCTGCGGCCCTGCTCCTCCAGCTGGCGCTTGGTGCGGCGCAGGTCCACGATCATCAGAACCGCCGACAGCACGCAGGCCACGAACAGGATATAATACACCGCCTGGCCCAGGTAGATCCCGGCCAGCAGGAACAGCACAGCCAGAGCCGCCAGAATAAAGGTGATGTCCACCTGCTTGCGGCGCTTTTTCGTGCGGCGGAGAATTTCCAGTCTCTTTTCGTTGTCGTCCATGTTGCGTCTCCCTTTCTGTAATCTATCAGATGTCCTTCCGGGGACCCGGGCGCAGCTCCGTTCCGGACAGTTCCAGCCGCAGCCGTCCGGCGGACAGCTCCGTCAGCCGGTCCTGCAGCCGCCGGGGGGTGTCCTCCGGCAGGGACAGGGTCAAAGCCACCTCCGCCCCGTAGTCCACGGCGTCCACGGTGCCGCCGACGGCCTGCACCTCCAGCTTCACCCGCTCCAGCAGGGGATAGGGACAGGTGCAGAGGGCCGCGGTCCACAGGCCCATGGCCGCCACGCCCGCGGCGGCCAGCGCGTCCCGGGCGCTTTTGCTGTAGGCCCGGGTGAGGCCCCCGGCCCCCAGCAGGATGCCGCCGAAATACCGGGTCACCACGCACAGAACGTTGGTGACGTGCTCCCGCTGGAACACCGCCAGCATAGGCTGACCGGCGGTGCCCTGAGGCTCGCCGTCGTCGCTGTAGCGGACCACACTGCCGCCCAGCAGATAGCACCAGCAGTTGTGCCGGGCGTCGTAGTGCTGTTTTTTCACCCGGCGCAGCAGCTCCTGGGCCTGGTCCTCGCTGTCCACCGGCCAGATGTGGCCAATGAAGCGGGAGCGCTTTTCCACAAATTCGCTTTCGGCCTCCTGATAGGGGACATAGATTTTATCCCCCATGGCGGACCTCCCACTCCTGTCTTGTGATGGCCTGGCACACGCCGGGGCGCTCCGTTCCGTCGGGCCACGGCGACGGCGGCGTATCGCAGACATGGCGGAAGCCGCACTTCTCCTGCACCCGCCGGGACTTCTCATTTTCCGGGGAATGGGCGCACCATACGCGCTGGACTCCCATCTCCTGAAACTGCCAGCGCAGCAGCTCCTCCACAGCCTCGGGAACAAGCCCCTGCCCCCAATAGGGGTGGGCAATCCAGTAGCCGATCTCCGGCTCTCCCTTCCCCACCGGTATCGCCGTGGGAAACACACCCACGGAGCCGATGGGACCGCCGTCGCCGCCCTTGAGCAGCACCGCAAAGGTGCCCTCCTCGGACAGCACGGTGCGGATGATCTCCCGGCTGTTTTCCACGGAGGTGTGAGGCGCCCAACCGGCGGAGGGGCCCACCTCCGGGTCCCTGGCCCAGCGGTACAGGGCCTGGGCGTCGCTGTCGCACCACGGGCGCAGGATCAGCCGCGAGGTTTCCAGCTGCGTCATAGCTCCCAGTCCTCCTTCGGCTCCTGCCAGTTTTCGATATAGTCCTTCACCTGGCCCAGCACCTTAGGCGGGCACACGGCCGCCACGTCGATGGTGGCGGCGTACTCCACAGACTCCACCTTAGCCTCCCGGTACAGGCCGTCCAGAAGTCCGGCCTTGTCATAGGGCAGGTGAATGGTCACCCGGCGGGTACCCTTGTCCAGCTTTTTGTCGATGCACGCCAGCAGCTCCGGCACCCCCTCGCCGGTCTTGGCGGAGATGGACACGGTGTCCTCCCCGGCGGAACGCTGACCGGAAAAGGCCAGGTCACACTTGTTGTATACCCGCAGGCAGGGGATCTGATCCGCCTTCAGCTCATGGATCAGGCGGTCCACAATGTCGGCCTGCTGCTGCCACTGGGGGTTGGACACGTCGATGACGTGGAGCAGCAGGTCTGCGTACTCCAGCTCCTCCAGGGTGGCCTTGAAGGCCTCCACCAGCTGATGGGGCAGCTTGCGGATAAAGCCCACGGTGTCGGAGATCACTACGTCCAGGGTGTCGCTGACGGTCAGGAGGCGGGTAGTGGTGTCCAGGGTATCAAACAGGCGGTTGTTGGCAGGGATCCCGGCCCCGGTGATGGCATTGAGCAGCGTGGACTTGCCGGCGTTGGTGTAGCCCACGATGGCCACCACGGGGATCTCGTTTTTCATGCGGCGCTGGCGCTGGGTGCCCCGGACCCGGCGCACCTCCTCCAGCTCCGCCTTCAGCTTGTCGATTTTTCGGTGGATGTGGCGGCGGTCGGTTTCCAGCTGGGTCTCGCCGGGGCCCTTGGAGCCGATGGGGCCCTTGCCGCTGGTGCCGCCCTGGCGCTCCAGATGGGTCCACATGCCGATGAGCCGGGGCAGCAGATACTGATACTGGGCCAGCTCCACCTGCAGGCGGCCCTCACGGGTGCGGGCCCGCTGGGCGAAAATGTCCAGGATCAGGCCGCTGCGGTCCAGCACCTGGACCCCGGTCATCTCTGTCAGCACCCGCAGCTGGGAGGGGGACAGGTCGTTGTCGAAGATGACCATGGTGGCTTTCTCCTCCTGCACCATGCGGCGGACCTCCTCCACCTTGCCCTCGCCGATGAAGCTGTGGGGGTCCGGCTTGTCCCGGCTCTGCAGGATCATGCCCACGGCCTGGCCTCCGGCGGTGTCCACCAGGGCGGACAGCTCCGCCAGGCTCTTCTCGTCAGCGCTGTCGTCTCCCAGCACCGGGGACCGCAGGCCCACCAGCACCGCATAGTCGCGCTTTTCTTCCTGTAAGGTCGTTTGTTCCATATTTGCCCTCGTTTCCGGTGTTTTTACCAAAGATTTTCGCATACCCGGCGGCAAATGCAAACAGGACCCGCAGCCAAAACGGGTGCGGGTCCTGTAAAAGTGTCTTTACTTGTCCAGACCGAAACGCTTGTTGAACTTGGCCACGCGTCCGCCGGTATCCACCAGCTTCTGCTTGCCGGTGAAGAAGGGGTGACACTTAGAGCAGACTTCTACGCGAATATCCTTCTTCGTAGAACCTGTCTCAATTACATTACCGCAGGCGCATTTAATAGTAGTCTGCTGATAATTGGGATGGATTCCTTCCTTCATTGCTCTGGTTCACCTCTTTCTGGTACAAAAGTCCTTTTCACAAAGGCAACTGCAATTTTACCACTTTTCCCGGACAATTGCAAGCATTTTTTGAAGAAAATTCCGAAACCGGGATTTTTGGCGTCTGACAGGCAAAAAGTCAAGGATTGGGCCGTATTTCCCCTGCGATTTGTGAGAAAATGCAGGAATTTATGATTGACATTTTCCCGGAACAAAATATAATAAATGAGTGTATTTTGGATTTAACCGTTTAGTTATCTAAATTTGGGAGGAAGAAAGCATGTCGTTGGATAAGACCTATTTCGAGCAGATGGAGGCCAAAATCCCCCACGGGCGGGTCCGGACCCGGTTTGCCCCGTCCCCCACGGGCTATATGCACGTGGGTAACCTGCGGACGGCGCTGTATACCTGGCTGATCGCCCGGTCCCATGGCGGGGATTTCATCCTGCGCATTGAGGACACGGACCAGGGCCGGTATGTGGACGGCGCGGTGGACGTGATCTACCGCACCATGGCCGAGTGCGGCCTGACCCATGACGAGGGCCCCGACGTGGGCGGCCCCGTGGCCCCGTATATCCAGTCCCAGCGGCGGGACACCTATGGAAAGTATGCCCGTCTGCTGGTGGAAAAGGGCGGCGCGTACTACTGCTTCTGCGAAAAGACCGAGTCCGAGGAGGACTCCGGCGACTTTGACCGGGCGGCGGACCCCTGCCGGGACCTGCCCCTGGAGGAGGCGGAGCGCCGGGTAGCCGCCGGGGAGCCCTATGTCATCCGTCAGCGCATTCCGGCGGAGGGCGTCACCACCTTCCACGATGTCATTTTCGGCGACATCACCGTGGAAAACAGCACCCTGGACGACCAGGTGCTGATGAAGCGGGACGGCCTGCCCACCTATAACTTCGCCAACGTCATCGACGACCATCTCATGGGCATCACCCATGTGGTCCGGGGCAGTGAGTACCTGTCCTCGGCCCCCAAGTATGACCTGCTGTATCACGCCTTCGGCTGGGAGGTGCCCACCTATGTGCACTGCTCCCCGGTGATGCGGGACGCCCAGAACAAGATGTCCAAGCGCCATGGGGACCCCTCCTATGAGGACCTGAAGGCCCAGGGCTATCTGACGGAGGCCATCCTCAATTATGTAGCCCTGCTGGGCTGGAGCCCCAAGGGCGACCTGGCGGAGCAGGAGATTTTCGACCTGGAGGGCCTGACCCGGGCCTTCGACATCACCGGTATCTCCAAGTCTCCGGCTATTTTCGACCGGGCCAAGCTGGACCACTTCAATGCCGTGTATCTGCGGAGCATGGAGCCTGCGGCCTTCGCCAGGGCGGCGGAACCCTACATCCGCCAGAGCGTCCAGAATCCTGCCTATGACCCGGCGGCCATCGCCGCCCTGCTGCAGGCCCGGTGCGAGCGGCTGACGGAGATTCCCGAGAAGGTGGACTTCTTCGACGCCCTGCCGGAGTACCCGGTGGATTTCTATACCAACAAAAAGTCCAAGACCAACCCCGAGGTGTGCGCACGGATGCTGGAGGCCGCCATTCCCATGCTGGAGGCCCTGCCGGACTGGACCGACGAGAGCATCCATGACGGCCTGGTGAACCTGGCCGCGTCCCTGGAGGTGAAGAACGCCACCCTCATGTGGCCCGTGCGCATTGCGGCGGCGGGCAAGCTGGTGACCCCCGGCGGCGCGGTGGAGATCTGCCGCATTCTGGGCCGGGAGGAGACCCTGCGCAGGCTTCGCCAGGGGCTCTCCATGCTGACGGCATGCTGAAATGGCTGGCGCGGCAGCGGCAGCAGCTGCACGGGTTTTACCGGGACGGCTTCGGCCGTGCCTTCGGCATGACGGCCCTGGCCTTTGCCGTGGTCATGGTGGTCAGCTATCTGGTGACCCTGCGCTATCCCGCCCCCATTGAGCGGCTGATTGAGCTGTTCCGGGAGCAGATCGCGGACCGGGGCATCGTGGACGCGGAGGGGAATTTCAGCGCACCGGCCCTGTTTCTCAACAATCTCCAGGCCTGCGCCCTGGCCATGGGCTATGGATTCATCCCGTTTCTGTATCTGCCTGCGGTGTCCCTGGGCATCAACGCCATGATGTTCGGCGGCTTTGCCTCGTACTATGTGCAGTTGGGCCTGCCTCTATGGTATTACGGCGCGGGGACGCTGCCCCACGGGATTTTCGAGCTGCCGGCCCTGTTTCTGGCCATGGCCGGTGGCCTGTACCTGTGCCGGACCCTGGTGCGCTATGTGCGGCGCAACGAGAAGGGCCTGGTGGGGCCGGTGGTGCTGAACCTGCTGCGGCTGCTGGTGATGCACATTGTCCCCCTGCTGCTGGCGGCCGCCGCTATCGAAGCGTATGTCACCCCCGTTGTTATGGAGGCGCTGGCGCGGCTGATCTGATGCTGTTCCTGCGGGCATTGCCCGCTGAAAGATAAAACTACAGACCGCAAGTGCGGCGAAAGGAGCCTTACAATGAACGAAAAAGTCACAAGTATCCCTGAACTGTTCGGAAGCATGGTGTTCACACAGGAGCAGATGCGACAGCGTCTGCCGGCCCACATCTACGATGCTTGGCAGCAGTGCCTGGTGCAGGGAACGTCATTGGACCGCTCCATCGCCGACGAGATCGCCGCCGCCATGAAGGAATGGGCCATTGAAAAGGGGGCCACCCACTATACCCACTGGTTCCAGCCCATGACCGGCTTCACCGCCGAAAAGCACGACAGCTTCATCGCCCCCCAGGGGCCCACCGGCGTGCTGATGGAGCTGTCCGGCAAGGAGCTATCCCGGGGCGAGGCGGACGCCTCCAGCTTCCCCTCCGGCGGCCTGCGGGCCACCTTCGAGGCCCGGGGCTACACCGCCTGGGACCCCACGTCCTACGCCTTTGTGAAGGATAAGACCCTGTATATCCCCACCATTTTCTGTTCCTACGGCGGCGAGACTCTGGACAAAAAGACCCCCCTGCTGCGTTCCATGAAGCTGCTGGACACCCAGAGCATCCGCATCCTGCGGCTGTTCGGCAACACCCAGGCCCAGCACGTCACCGCCCAGGTAGGCCCAGAGCAGGAGTATTTCCTCATCGACAAGGAGATGTACCGCCGCCGGGAGGACCTGGTCCTCTGCGGCCGGACCCTGTTCGGTGCCAAGCCCCCCAAGGGTCAGGAGCTGGACGACCACTATTACGGGGCCATCAAGGCCCGGGTGGCGGAATTCATGCACGAGCTGGATCAGGAGCTGTGGAAGGTGGGCGTTCCCGCCAAGACGGAGCACAACGAGGTGGCTCCCGCCCAGCACGAGGTGGCCCAGGTGTATTCCGATGCCAACAGCACCTGCGACCACAACCAGCTGACCATGGAGTTTCTGAAGAAGGTGGCCGACCGCCACGGTCTGGTGTGCCTGCTGCACGAGAAGCCCTTTGCCGGCATCAACGGCAGCGGCAAGCATGACAACTGGTCCCTGGCCACGGACACCGGCGAGAATCTGCTCAAGCCCGGCAAGACCCCCAGCCAGAACGCCCAGTTCCTGCTGTTCCTGGCGGCGTTTATCAAGGGCGTGGACGAATATCAGGATATGCTGCGCTGCTGCGTGTCCTACCCCGGCAACGACCACCGGCTGGGCGGCAACGAGGCCCCTCCGGCCATCATCTCCGTGTTCCTGGGCGATGAGCTGACGGCCATCCTGGATTCCATCATCAACGGTCAGGCCTATGTGGACAAGGCCAAGCGGAAGCTGGAGATCGGCGTGGACACCCTGCCGGAGATTCCCCAGGACACCACGGACCGCAACCGCACCTCGCCCCTGGCCTTCACCGGCAACAAGTTCGAGTTCCGTATGCTGGGCTCCTCCCAGTCCATCGCCAGCCCCAACGTGGTGCTCAACACCATCATGGCCCAGGAGCTGGAGGAGTTCGCGGACATTCTGGAGCAGTCCAACGACTTCCGGGCGGACCTGCAGAACCTGCTGCACGACACCTTCAAGGCCCACCAGCGTATCATCTTCGACGGCAACGGCTACGGCGAGGACTGGGTCCGGGAGGCCCAGCGCCGGGGCCTCAGCAACCTGCGGGACACCGTGGACTGTATGCCCGCCTATATCGACCCCAAGAACATCCGCCTGTTCTCCAGCCACAACATCCTCAGCGAGACGGAGATGCGGGCCCGGTACGAGATTCACCTGGAGAATTACTGCAAGGTCACGTCCATCGAGGCGGCTACCCTGCGGGATATGGTCATGCGGGGCATTCTCCCGGCGGTGAACCGCTACACGGCGGACCTGACCCAGGCCATCCTGCACAAGCGGGAGCTGGTGGTTCCCTGCCGGGTGGAGGAGGACCTGCTGTCCAAGCTCTCCGGCCTGACCGCCAGCCTGTACGACACCATGGCGGCCATGGAGCAGGCCATGGACCAGGCCCCCGACGCCGAGGGCGGCATCGAGGCCGCCCGGTACTACCGGGAGGAGATCGGCCGCCGCATGGAGGTGGCCCGCCAGTCCATCGACCGGCTGGAATCCCTGACCGCCGCGGAATACTGGCCCTATCCCACCTACGCCGACATCCTGTTCTCTGTGTAAAATCAATCAACCAGCCCCGGGGGCCTCCCATTCAGGAGGCCCCCGTTTTTTCTGCCCGGCAGTTTATAATTAATTTAAAAAGCATTAATGTTCCTCTAATATTTCCGCCGTAAGATAGCACCAGAACGAAGGGGAACGACACCCCGGAACACAGAATATCAAGGAGGAACAACTTATGAAAAAGACCATCCGTAATCATATCGACACCATCACCACCTGCCGCCTGGCTGAGGGCCTGATCCTGGAGCGCCGGGTCACCGAGAACGGCATCGACCTGCGGGTGATGCTCCAGCGCCCCCTGGAGGAGTATGACGGTCTGCAGACCGCCGCCGAGGCTGCCTACATCGAGCAGTACCTGGTGGAGAAGTACCGGGGCGTGGCGGATGTTGCCACCATTCTCCAGCTGGCCTCTTGAAAAACCGGCCAAAATCTGTTGCGCTGATACCGAGACCCGGCGACGCCGCCTATCCCATCCTGCGGGCGGCGCCGCCATGCTTTATAAAAGAGGAGGGATCCCCCTATGCGCCTTCTGTTTGCCGAGGATCAGCCCCAGCTGCGCCGCTCCGCCCGGGAATGCGCCCTGCTGGAGTATCTGATCCGCAACAAGGGCATCATCCTCTCCCGGGAGCAGATCGAAAACAACCTCTGGAACTATGACTACGCCGGAGGCACCACCGGGGTGGACGTATACATCAGCTATCTGCGCAAAAAGCTGGACGGCGGCCACGAGAAAAAACTGCTGCACACGGTCCGGGGCATGGGCTGGGTGCTGAAGGAGGGCGTATGAGACATATCTCCATCAAGGTCCGCATGACCATCTGGTTCACCGTGGTGATGGTGGTCATTTCCTCCCTGATGCTGGTGTTCGTGATGCTCATGAACCGCAATCAGGTCACCAAACCCCCGGCGGCCCAGGTGGTGTCCGTGGTGACCCGCAACGCCGACCGGCTGGAGCGGTCCTTCGAGGCGGAGCGTCAATTTACCTCCGACGCCTCCCACGAGCTGCGGACGCCGGTGGCGGTGATCCTGGCCGAGTGCGACAGTCTGGACCACGGCCAGCCCACGGAGGAGGACTATCGCCAGTCCGTGGACGTGATCCGCCGCCAGGGGCAGCAGATGTCCCGGCTCATCGGCCAGCTGCTGCACATCACCCGGCTGGAGCAGGGTACGCAGAAGCTCCAGCTGGAAACGGCGGACCTGAGCCAGCTGGTGGAGGTCCTCTGTGAGGAGCAAACCCATCTGGCCCCGGAGGGCACCACGCTGGCGGTGCATACCCAGCCGGACCTGCTGGTAAACGGGGACGTGACCCGGCTGTCCCGGCTGCTGACGAACCTGATCTCCAACGCCTATCGCTATGGGAAGCCCAACGGCCATGTGTGGGTGGACCTGCGCCGGGAGGGCCAATGGGCCGTGCTGTCCGTCCGGGACGACGGCAGCGGCATCGCCCCGGAGGACCGGGAGCGCATCTTCCAGCGCTTTTACCAGGTGGACGCCGCCCGGGGCAAGGACGGCAGCGGCCTGGGCCTGTTCATGGTGCAGCAGGCGGCCCGGCTCCACGGCGGCTCCGTCACCGTGGACAGCCGGATAGGGGAGGGGGGCACCTTCATCGTCCGTCTGCCGCTGGCAGAATAAAACAAAACGCCGGACCCCGATAGGGTCCGGCGTTTGTGCGTATTCAGATGCTTTCGTTTACCTTCCGGGCAAATTCCGCCGCCAAGCGGGCCTTTTCCGGGTCCATGAACACCGTGTCATAGCCCCGGTGCCGCTGGGCCAGCATACCCAGCAGCCGCAGACGGGAGTGCTTGCAGTAACGCTGCATCCCGGCCTCCCAAAGGTCCGCGCCCTTTTCCACGGGATAGCCGCAGGTGGCGATCAGGGCCACGGGCTTGCCCTCCCACAGGGACGGCCCCTTCTCCCGGCCGTAATACTTGTTCATTCCGTATACCAGCCGGTCCAGGACCGCCTTCATGGGCGGGGTGCAGTACCAGGAGTAGATGGGCGTGGCCAGCACCAACAGGTCGCAGGCCAGCACGCTGTCGAAAATCTCCTGCATGTCGTCTTCCTGGGGGCAGCCGAACACCGTCCAATCCTGCTGGCACACCCGGCAGGCCCGGCAGGGCCGGACCTCCAGGTCATATAGCCAGACCGTCCGGCAGGACCAGCCCAGCTTTTCCAGCTCCGCCGCAAAGGGCGCCGTCAGCGCGGCGGTGTTGCCCTGCTTCCGGGGACTGGCCAGCAGGATACAGGCCTTTTTCATGTTCCTTAGCCCGGAGGCCAGGTCATATCCCGGCCGGACAGCACATGGAAGTGCAGGTGATGCACACTCTGACCGGCCTGCTCACCGATGTTGGACACCACGCGGTAGCTCTCCAGCCCCTGCTCCCGGCACAGCCGGGCGATGACCTCGAAGATGTGGGCCACCACGGCGCTGTTGCCGCCGTTTACCTCCGCCACGGAGCCAATGTGATCCGTGGGGATCACCAGAAAGTGGGTGGGAGCCTGGGGGGCGATGTCGTAAAAGGCATAGCACAGCTCATCTTCATACAGCTTGTTGGAGGGGATATCCCCGCCGACAATTTTGCAGAACAGGCAGTTGTCGTCTCGCATAGTCATGCTCCTTTCGTTATTTCCGCTCTCCCGGCTTCAGGAGAGCTTTTCCGACACAAAATCGTCCACGGAAGCCAGGGCGTCGTCCACCTTCAGCAATTCGGTGCCGCCGCCCATGGCGGAATCGGGCTTGCCTCCGCCCTTGCCGCCGCACACGGCGGACACGGACCGGACCAGGTCGCCGGCCTTGATGCCCCGGGCCACAGCCTCCTTGCCGCACACGGCCAGGAAGGATACCTTTTCGCCGTTGATGCTGGCGATAACGGCCACCACGCCCGGGTCCTTATCCCGCAGGAAGTCGCCCATGGTACGCATGGCGGCCACGTCCATGCCGGTGCGGGTGGTGGTGATCACATGCAGGCCCCTCACGGTTTTGGCGGAGGCCAGGAACTGCTTGGCCTCGCCCAGGGACGCCTCGGCCTTCAGCTTATCCAGCGCTTGGCGCAGCTGCTTCATCTCGTTGGCCTGCTGCTCCATGCGCTCCAGCAGTCCGGCAGGTGCGGTTTTCAGGAACTGCGCCGCCTTGTGCAGAACGCCCTGGCTGCGCTCCATGCCCTGCAGGCTCAGCTTGCCGCAGGTGGCCTCGATCCGGCGCACGCCGGAGGCCACGCTGGTCTCGGACTTCACCCGGAAGGGACCGGCCTTGGCGGTGTTGTCCACATGGGTGCCGCCGCAGAACTCGATGGACACATCGCCCATCTCCACCACCCGGACGGTGTCGCCGTATTTTTCGCCGAACATAGCCACGGCGCCCTTTTTCTTGGCCTCCTCAATGGGCAGCACCTCCGTCACCACGGGATAGCCCTCCAGAATGGCGTCATTGACCAGCTCCTCCACCTGATGCAGCTCCTCCGGGGTGATGGCCTCGAAGTGAGTGAAGTCGAAGCGCAGACGGTCCGGCTCCACCAGGGAGCCCGCCTGGTGCACATGCTCGCCCAGCACCTTCTTCAGGGCCGCATCCAGCAGGTGGGTGGTGCTGTGGGCCCGGCGGATGGCCTTGCGGCGCTCGGTATCAATGGCGGCGTGGACGGTGTCGCCCACATGGAGGGTGCCCTCCGTCAGGCGGCCATAGTGCATGAACTTGCCGCCCTTGTTCTTCTGCACGTCGGACACGGTGAACAGAATGCCGTCTGCGCTGATGGTGCCGTGGTCGGCCGCCTGGCCGCCCATCTCCGCATAGAACGGGGACCGGTCCAGCACCACCACGGCGTCGGACCCGGCGGGGATCTCGCCCCGCAGCTCGTCGTCGGCCACCAGGGCCACCACCGTGGCGTCGAACTCGTCGTGGTCATAGCCCACAAACTCCGTGGCGGGGATGTCCTTGCCGAACTCCACACCGGCCCAGCCCAGGTCGCCCAGAGCCTTCCGGGCCTCACGGGCCCGCTGCTTCTGCTCCTGCATCAGCTGGCGGAAGCTCTCCTCGTCCACGGTCATGCCCTGCTCGGCCACCATTTCCGCCGTCAGGTCGATGGGGAAGCCGAAGGTGTCATACAGCCGGAAGGCGTCGGCGCCGGAGAAAACCTTCTCCCCCTTGGCCTGGTGCTCCGCCAGCAGGTCGGAGAAGATCTTCATGCCGCCGTCGATGGTGCGGCCGAAGTTCTCCTCCTCGGTGCGGATGACCTTGGTGATATAGGTCTGCTTTTCCCGCAGGTCGGGATACTGTCCCTGGTTTTCATGGATCACGGTATCCACCACCTGATACAGGAAGGGATCGTTGACGCCCAAGAGCTTCCCATGGCGGGCGGCCCGGCGCAGCAGACGCCGCAGCACATAGCCCCGGCCCTCGTTGGAGGGCAGGATGCCGTCGCAGATCATAAACGTGGCGGAGCGGATGTGGTCGGTGATGACCCGCAGGGACACATCCCGCTTCTCCGTCTCGCCGTAGTGGGCCCCGGTGAGCTCAGACACCTTGTGGGTGATGTTCATCACGGTGTCCACATCGAACAGGCTCTCCACATTCTGGCACACACAGGCCAGACGCTCCAGGCCCATACCGGTGTCGATGTTCTTCTGCTTCAGCTCGGTATAGTGGCCCTGGCCATCGTTGTCGAACTGGGAGAACACGTTGTTCCAGATCTCGATATACCGGTCGCAGTCGCAGCCCACGGTGCACCCGGGCTTGCCGCAGCCGTACTCGGGGCCGCGGTCATAGTAGATCTCGGAGCAGGGGCCGCAGGGACCGGAGCCGTGCTCCCAGAAGTTGTCCTCCTTGCCGAAGCGGAAAATGCGCTCCTTGGGGATGCCGATCTCCTTGTTCCAGATGTTGAAGGCCTCGTCGTCGTCCAGATAGATGGAGGGATACAGCCGGTCGGCCTCCAGACCCACCCACTGGGGGCTGGTCAGAAATTCCCAGCTCCAGGCAATGGCCTCGTGCTTGAAATAGTCGCCGAAGGAGAAGTTGCCCAGCATCTCGAAGTAGGTGCCGTGGCGGGCGGTTTTGCCCACGTTGTCGATATCGCCGGTGCGGATGCACTTCTGACAGGTGCACACCCGGTGGCAGGGGGGCTCCTCCTCGCCCTTGAACCAGGGCTTCATGGGGGTCATACCGGCGTTGATCAGCAGGATGGACTTGTCGTTCTGGGGTACCAGGGAAAAGCTGGGCAGACGCAGGTGGCCTTTGGTTTCAAAGAACTTCAGGAACATTTCCCGCAGCTCGTTCAGGCCGTGATAGGGATGGGACATGGTTCATTACTCCTTTATCTCAAATTGTTTTTACTGATTTTCTTCTGTGGGGCACAGGGCGGCGATCTCTTCCTCCAAAGCCCGGTAAAAGCGGGCAATGTGCCATCCGTCCGCCAGGGCGTGGTGGACCTGGATGGATACAGACAGCTGGGTCATGCCGCATCGCATGAACAGCTGCCCCCAGCTGACCCGGACGTTGCTGTCCGCCGGAGTGCAGGCCGGGTGGGTCAGGGACGTGTAGTTCAGCCACGGCAGGCAGGAGGCAAAGATGCTGGGGCTTTCTGCCCGGCGGTTCGTTTCGATGGTGCCGCCCTGCCGGGCCGCTGCCTGCTGCACGCATCCCATGGCGATGTAGTCCTCATAGGGCACCCGGGCCGACTCCATCCGGCAATAGGCATAGCTGCCGTCTGGCTTCATCTCGGTGAAGGATACCGGGCACTCGTCATACTCTACCACCTGGCCGTCCTCAATGCGCCGCCGCAGCTCCGGCACCCGGTTCACCGCCCGGTGAATGACATACAGCATGGTCAGGAAGATAGGCTTGTGCTCCGCCCGCAGCCGCAGCTCCAGGGCCGTCACATCCAGCTGCACCGTTACCCCGGCGTAGGGGAAAGCGTAGCCGCTGAACAGCTGAAACTGCTCCCGCCGCGGGTCCTTTTCCATATCAATTACACGCCGCTCCATAATCGCCTCCTGATAAACAAAAACGCCCCGCCCCACATAGGGGCGAAGCGATGCTTCACGGTACCACCCTAATTAACGGCCGCAGCCGTCGTCTCAGTCATCCGGTAACGGGGATGGGGCGTGCGGCTCGTCGCCGCCGGCTCGGAGACGGCCCTCTGCCCTGTGACCCGGCGGGCTCACACCCTTTCCCGCCTCGCTTGCGGCGCACTCCGCGGCAGATTCTTCTCGTCATTGCCTTTGACGTCCTGTATTTTACCACAGATCTGGCCGTTGTCAAGGGTTCCGCCCGCTTCCGGTCACAATTTTTTCACAATTTGCGCCCCAAAGCCGCACTTGACGCTGGGACGGGTCTATTGTATAATGGGTTGATTTAATGTGCGGAGGTATACCCATTATGTGGATCGCGGATGGCTGGAAGGATTATGAGCTGCTGGACTGCGGCGGCGGAGAAAAGCTGGAGCGCTGGGGCGACCAGATCCTGGTGCGGCCGGACCCCCAGGCCATCTGGGAGTCGGACCGGAAGAACCGGGGCTGGCGCACGGCCAACGCCCGCTACAGCCGCTCCAGCACCGGCGGCGGCCACTGGGACAAGAACAAGCTACCGGAGAGCTGGCCCATCGCCTATAAAAACCTCCGCTTCCAGGTGAAGCCCATGAACTTCAAGCACACCGGGCTTTTCCCGGAGCAGTCCGCCAACTGGGACTTTGCCATGGATCAGATTCGCCGGGCGGGCCGCCCCATCCGGGTGCTGAATCTGTTCGCCTATACCGGCGGGGCCACGGTGGCCTGCGCCGCCGCCGGGGCCAGCGTCTGCCATGTGGACGCCGCCAAGGGCATGGTGGCCTGGGCCAAGGAAAACGCCCGGATCTCCGGGTTGGAGGAGGCGCCTATCCGCTGGATCGTGGACGACTGCGCCAAGTTCGTGGAGCGTGAGATTCGCCGGGGCAAGACCTACGACGCCATCATCATGGACCCCCCCAGCTATGGCCGGGGACCCGGCGGCGAGGTGTGGAAGCTGGAGGAGAATCTCTATCCCTTCGTGAAGCTCTGCGCCCGGGTGCTGTCCGACAAGCCCCTGTTTGTGATCCTGAACTCCTACACCACGGGCCTGGCCCCGTCGGTGCTGGGCTACATCCTGCAGATGCTGGTGGGCCGCCGCTTCGGCGGACACGTCACCTGGGACGAGCTGGGCCTGCCGTGCACGGATTCCGGCATGGCGCTGCCCTGCGGGGCCACCGGCCGCTGGATGAGCAAATAAAATTTCGCAGAAAAGAGACAAAGCAATGCAGCCAATGATTCAGACCGACGCCCTCTCCTTCTCCTACCCGGTGGAGGAGGGCCAGCGCCGGACCACCGCCCTGGACAATGTGACCTTGTCCATCGAAAAGGGCAGCTTTGTGGTGGTGCTGGGCCACAACGGCTCCGGCAAATCCACCCTGGCCAAGCATATGAACGCCGTGCTGCTGCCCTCCGGCGGCGCGGTGTATGTGGAGGGCATGGACACGAAAAAGGAGGAGCTCCTGCTGGAGATCCGCCGCCGGGTGGGCATGGTGTTCCAGAACCCGGATAACCAGATCGTGGCCAACGTGGTGGAGGAGGATGTTGCCTTCGCCCCGGAAAACCTGGGGGTCCCCACGGCGGAGATCCGCCGCCGGGTGGACGACGCCCTGGCGGCGGTGGGCATGACGGAGTTCACCCGCCACGCCCCGCACCTGCTGTCCGGCGGACAGAAGCAGCGGGTGGCCATCGCCGGCGTCATCGCCATGGAGCCGGAGTGTATCGTCCTGGACGAGGCCACGGCCATGCTGGACCCCTCCGGCCGCCGGGAGGTGCTGGACACCGTTCACCGGCTGAACCGGGAGCGGGGCATCACCGTGGTGCACATCACCCACCATATGTCCGAGGCGGAGGACGCCGACCGGGTCATCGTCATGAACGACGGCGTGGTGGCCATGGACGGCGCGCCCCGGGAAATTTTCTCCCGGGTGGAGGAGCTGCAGGCCCTGGGCCTGGCGGCCCCGGATACGGTGGAGCTGCTGCGCCGGCTGAACCGGCACGGCATGGATCTGCCCTTGACGGCGATCACGGTTGATGAGTGTGCCCGCGCCATATTCCAGGCGCTCCATGGCGCGGAAGGGAAGTAAGCAGAGTTGGAACCGATCATTCGTATAGAACACCTGACCCACACCTACAGCGCCGGGACTCCGTTCCAGCGCAGCGCGGTGGAGGATGTCAGCCTCGATATCATGCCCGGCGAGTTCCTGGGCATCATTGGCCACACCGGCTCCGGCAAGTCCACCCTGATCCAGCACCTCAACGGACTGCTGCGCCCCACCCAGGGCCGCATCCTGCTGGACGGAAAGGACATCTGGGCCGAGCCCAAGAAAATCCGACAGGTCCGCTTCCAGGTGGGCCTGGTGTTCCAGTACCCGGAGTACCAGCTGTTTGAGGAAACGGTGTACAAGGACATTGCCTACGGCCCCGGCAACATGGGCCTGGACCGGGACGAGATCGACCGCCGGGTCCGGGAATCCGCGGCCCTGGTGGGCCTGACGGAGGACCAGCTGGAAAAGTCCCCCTTTGAGCTCTCCGGCGGACAGAAGCGCCGGGTGGCCATCGCCGGGGTCATCGCCATGGAGCCCAAGGTCCTGATCCTGGACGAGCCCACGGCGGGGCTGGACCCCCGGGGCCGGGAGGCCATTCTGGCCCAGATCCGGGCCTATCACCGCAAGCGGGGCACCACCGTTATCCTGGTGAGCCACAGCATGGAGGAGATCGCCTGCAACGTGGACCGCATCCTGGTGCTGCGGGGCAGTCATGTGTATATGGACGGCACGCCCCGCCAGGTATTCCGGCGGGCCTCCGACCTGGAGGAAGTGGGCCTGGACGTGCCCCAGGCCACCAAGATCGCCCTGACCCTGCGCCGCATGGGCCTGAACATCGACACCGCGGTCTACACCGTGGACGAGCTGGAGCAGGCCCTGCTCTCCATAAGAGGGGAGGCGGGCGTATGCTGAGAGATATCACCCTGGGCCAGTTTTTCCCGGGCAATACCTTCATCCACCGGCTGGACCCCCGCACCAAGCTCCTGGCGGTGATCCTGTACATTGTGGCCCTGTTCAACGCCCAGGGGGTGGTGACCTACGCCATCGTGACGGCGCTGCTGGCCCTGTGCATCATCGTCTCCCGGGTGCCCTTCCGGTCCCTGACCCGGGGCCTGAAGCCCATCTGGGTCATCGTGGCCTTCACGGCCATTATGAACCTGTTCTTCACCAGCGGTACCCCCCTGGGCGCCGGCTGGCTGCTGAGCCATATCTCCCAGGAGGGTCTGCGCTCCGCCATCTTCATGGTGCTGCGGATCGTGATGCTCATCATGGGCACCTTCCTGCTGACCTACACCACCAGCCCCATCTCCCTGACGGACGGACTGGAGAGCCTGCTGTCCCCTCTGAAGAAGCTGCGTCTGCCCGTCCACGAGCTGGCCATGATGATGTCCATCGCCCTGCGCTTTATCCCTACCCTCATCGAGGAGACGGACAAGATCATGTCCGCCCAGAAGGCCCGGGGCGCGGACTTTGAATCCGGCAATATCTTCCAGCGGGCCAAGGCCCTGGTGCCTATCCTGGTGCCCCTGTTCATCAGCGCCTTCCGCCGGGCCGACGAGCTGGCCACGGCCATGGAGTGCCGCTGCTACCACGGCGGCGAAGGCCGCACCGCCCTGCATGTGCTGCGCTTCCGCCCGGCGGACCTGTGGGTCCTGACGGGCTTTGCGGCCCTGACGGCGGGGGTCATCGCCCTGGGGCGGCTGGGAATCTGAAAGAGGTACGCTATGCGCAACATCGCACTGATCCTGATGTACAACGGCACCGCCTATCATGGGTGGCAGGTGCAGAAAACCGAGGTCACCGTGGCCCAGACCCTGGAGCGGGGTCTGTCCATGGTGTGCGGCGAGCCCATCAAGTGCACCGGCTGCGGCCGCACCGACGCCGGGGTCCACGCCGAGCACTATGTGGCCAATTTTCGCACCAATTCTCGTATTCCCGTGGACCGGCTGCCCTTCGCCGTCAACACCCATATTCCCGAGGACATCGTGGTGAAGGCGGCCTATGAGGTGGCGGAGGATTTCAACGCCATCGGCTCCTGCATCAAAAAGGAGTATACCTATCGCATCTACAATTCCCGGGTGAAGAACCCGTTTTATGTGAACAGGGCGTATTTTTACCCCAAGCGCCTGGACGAGGAGGTCATGGACCGGGCGGCCCGGATGTTCGAGGGGACCCACGATTTCGCCGCCGTGCGCAGCGTGGGCACCAACGTCCGCAGCACCGTCCGCACCATCCACTACTGCCGGGTCCGGCGGCAGGGGGACCTTTTGGAATTGAAGGTCTGCGCCAACGGCTTTTTGTATAATATGGTACGGGCCATCACCGGCACGGTGCTCTACGCGGCGGAGGGGAAGCTGACGACGGAGGAGATCCCTGTGATCCTGGACAGCGGCAACCGTACCCTGGCCGGGCCCACCGCCCCGCCGGGAGGTCTGTACCTGACAAGGGTGTGGTATGAAGATGAAAGACTCAATGGACCGGATGGAATTTGACCAGGGCAACCTCCAGGAGGAGGCGCCCCGCCGGGTGCAGCGCCGGAAGCGGCCGGAGCTGAAGCCCATATGGTTTGCGGCGGTGGCCGTGGTGCTGCTGGCGGTGGTGCTCATCGCCGCCCTGACGGATACCACCGCCTTCGACGGGCTGCGCCGCAGCGTGACCTATGCCCGGGCCAAAAAGGACGAGACCGGCTGCGCCCAGCTGTACCACTACGCCGCCGACCGCACCAGCTGCTTCGCGTCTCTGGACGGCAGCCTGGCCATCGTCACCAACAGCCAGCTGCTGGTGATGCAGGAGGACGGCCAGGTGGTCTGCAACGAGACTGTAAAGTGGACCTCCTGTACAGTGACCGGAACCGGCAGCCTGGCCGCCGCCTACGACATCGGCGGCAGCGACGTGTATGTCCTCAATGCCCAGGGCCTGGTCCGCAAAATCACCTGCGGCGGCGAGATTCTGTCCGTTACCCTGACCCGGGAGGGCCGCCTGGCGGTGACCCTCAACGAGCGGGGCTACAAGGCCGCCGTGGAGGTCTACAACGAGGACGGTGTAAAGGAATTTGCCTTTCATTCTGCCGACAGCTTTCTGATGACCTCCTCCGTGTCCCGGGACGGCAAGGAGATGGCTGCCGTCACCATGGGCCAGTCCCAGGGCTCCTTCACCAGCAGCATCGTCCTGTATAAGCTGGACCGGCAGGAGGCCTACGCCACCTGCGACCTGGCCGGCGTGGCGGTGTATGACCTGGGGCTGGTAGGGAAGCGCTACTGCGCCGTGGCGGAGGACAGCCTGCATTTCATCGACCAGAAGGGCCGGGCCGCCGCGTCCTACAGCTATGACGGCGGCGTTCTGCGCCGGTGCAGCCTGGGCGGCGACGGCTATGCCGCCGTGCTGCTGGGCCGTTACAAGGTGGGCAGCCAGCTGCGCCTGGTGACGGTGAACAGCGACGGCAAGGAGCTGGGGTCCCTGGACCTGGACGGCGATGTGCTGAGCATGTCCGCCTGCGGTCGGTATGTGGCGGTGCTGTTTGCCGACCGGCTGGTGATCTATAACAAAAACCTCAAGGAATACGCCACCCTGCAGGGCGTCAGCAGCGCCGGTGATGTGCTCATGCGCAGCGATGGCTCTGCGGTGCTGGCGGGCTCTGCCGCTGCCAGCGTGTTCCTGCCCTGACCCCGAAAGGAGAGTGTCCATGTCCGTATTTGCCGATATCCTGGTGCTGGCGGCCCTGATCGCCGCCGCCTGGCTGGGTGCCAGACGGGGCCTGCTGAAAAGCCTGGCGGGCCTGCTGATCGTTGTGGTGGCCCTGCTGGGGGCCTCCTGGGCCGCCGACCACCTGACGGAGCCTGTGGCCCAGTGGATCGAGCCCCGGGTGACCCAGCGGGTGGAACAGAAAATTGAGGAAAGCCACGCCGCCGACGCGGGCCAGATGCTCCAGGCTCTCAGCTTCCGGGGCGACAGCCTCCAGAAGCTGCTGGACACCGTTTCGCAGCGGGTGCAGGAAACAGGGGAGAGCCTGATCCGGGCGGTGAGCCTCAGCGTGGCCCGCTCCGTGGCCAGCACGGCGGTGTATGTGGTGTCGTTCTTGGTGCTACTGGCGCTGCTGTGGCTGCTGATGAAGCCCCTGAACGCCCTGGTCACCAGGCTGCCCCTGATCAGCACCGTCAACGGTCTGGGGGGCGCGGCTCTGGGCCTTGTGTGCGGCGGTCTTACGCTGTTTGTGGCCGTGTGGGCCATGCAGCGCTTCGGCTGGCTTCTGACCCCTGAACTGATTGACAGCACCACACTGCTGAAATTCTTTGCAACCCAGACGCCCCTGGGCCTTCTGGCGGCGCTGTGAACAATTTACCCAGATAACGGAGGGAAACCATGCAACCGACTCTTTGTTCCAAATGTAAGAAAAATGTGGCCGTGGTCTTTATTTCCCGGCAGAATGAAAAGGGCGAGATGGTCAACGAGGGCCTGTGCCTGAAATGCGCCGCCCAGCTGGGCCTGCCCCAGGTGGAGGAGATGATGAAGCGAATGGGCATCTCTCCGGAGGACCTGGAGAACATCAACAACGAGATGATGCAGGCCTTCGGCGGGGCCGAGGAGCTCAGCGACATGCCTGCCCCCCAGGATGAGGACGACGAGGACGACGGCGAAAGCGGCAAGACCGCCACCTTCCCCTTCCTGAACCGCCTGTTCGGCGGCAGCAATCCCCCGGCGGAGAAGTCCGACGCCCCCTCCGGCCGGGAGGAGGCCCCCAAGGGCCGCAAGGCCGATAAAAAGCACAAGTACCTGGACAGCTACTGCATCAACCTCAGCCAGCGGGCCCGGGACGGCAAGCTGGACGCGGTCATCGGCCGGGAGGAGGAGATCCAGCGTGTGGTGCAGATTCTGAACCGCCGCCAGAAGAACAACCCCTGCCTCATCGGCGAGCCCGGCGTGGGCAAAACCGCCATTGCCGAGGGGCTGGCCCAGCGCATCGCCGCCGGGGACGTGCCCTTCAAGCTGCGGGATAAGCAGGTATACCTGCTGGACCTGACGGCGCTGGTGGCGGGCACCCAGTTCCGGGGCCAGTTTGAAAGCCGCATGAAGGGCCTCATCGAGGAGATCCGCAAGCTGGGCAACATCATCTTGGTGATTGACGAGGTCCACAACATCGTGGGCGCCGGCGACGCCGAGGGCAGCATGAACGCCGCCAATATCCTCAAGCCCGCCCTGTCCCGGGGCGAGATTCAGGTCATCGGCGCCACCACCTTCAACGAATACCGCAAGCACATTGAAAAGGACACCGCCCTGGAGCGCCGCTTCCAGCCGGTGACCGTCAACGAGCCCAGCCTGGAGGATACCCTGAAAATTCTCCAGGGCATCGCCCATTACTATGAGAATTACCACGGCGTCTCCATCCCCCAGGGGGTGCTGCGCCAGGCGGTGGCGCTGTCCGAGCGGTACATCACCGACCGTTTCCTGCCGGACAAGGCCATCGACCTGATCGACGAGGCCTGCTCCGATATGAACCTTCACGACCCGGATATCAACCGCCGCATGGAGGTCAAGCGGGACCTGGAGAACGTCACCTTCGAGCGGGAGAACCTCATGTCCGCCCAGCCGGCGGAGGGTCAGGAGTTCACCCAGGAGGAGCTGGACGCCCGCTATGCCCGCATTGCCGAGCTCCGAAGCCAGGAGCTGCGGCTGCAGCAGGAGCTTTCCGACCTGGAGGCCAAGGGTATGCCCCAGCTGACCATGGACAACATCGCCCGGGTCATTGAGATGTGGACCAAGATCCCCGCCAGCAAGATCAAGGAAGAGGAGTTCAAGCGCCTGTCCCAGCTGGAGGACCGGCTGAAGCAGCACATTGTGGGCCAGGACGAGGCGGTTTCCGCCGTGTCCGCCGCCATCCGCCGCAGCCGCGTGGGCATTTCCCCCAAGCATAAGCCCGTCAGCTTCATTTTCGTGGGCAGCACCGGCGTTGGAAAGACGGAGCTGGTGAAGCAGCTGGCCGCCGACCTGTTCAATACTCCGGACGCCCTGATCCGCCTGGATATGTCGGAGTTTATGGAGAAGCACTCTGTTTCCCGTCTGGTGGGCTCTCCTCCGGGCTATGTGGGCTATGACGAGGCAGGCCAGCTGACGGAGAAGATCCGCCGCAAGCCCTATTCCGTCATCCTGTTTGACGAGATCGAGAAGGCCCACCCGGATGTGCTGAACATTCTGCTGCAAATTCTGGATGACGGCGAGGTCACCGACGCCCACGGCCGCAAGGTGAACTTTGAGAACACCGTCATCGTCATGACCTCCAACGCCGGGTCCGACAAGGCCGCCGGGTCCGTGGGCTTCGGCCGCAGCGCCGATGACCAGGGCCGGGAGCGCACCATGAAGGCCCTGCGGGAGTTCCTGCGCCCGGAGTTTATCAACCGGGTGGACGAGATCGTCTATTTCCACCAGCTGACGGAGGAGAACTTCGCCGCCATCGCCCGGATCATGCTGGATGAGCTGCGGGATTCCCTGAAGGAGAAGGGCTACAGCTTCAGCTATGACGACGCGCTGGTTTCCCACCTGGTGCACTCCTCCTATTCCGCCGCCTACGGGGCCAGGAATCTGCGCCGCTGCATCCAGAAGGAGCTGGAGGACCCCATGGCGGTTCAGATCATCGACAGCTTTGAGCACCCCATCACCCAGCTGCGGGCCACGGCAGAGGACGGCAAGGTGCGGCTGGATACGCTGTAAGGAGGGCGGTTTCATGCTGTTTCGCAAAGATATCGAGCCCCGCTGCGCCTACTGCGCCCAGGGGGTCCGCATCAACGAGACCCAGGTGGCCTGCGTGAAAAAGGGCATTGTGTCGGCGGAGAATCACTGCTTCCGCTTCCGGTATGACCCCCTGAAGCGGGTGCCGCCCCGTCCGGCCCAGCTGGCCACCGAAGGGCTGAAAGAGGAAGATTTCAGCCTATAAAACCCACAAAAATACACAAAAGAGGGGAAATATCATGACAACCGTTTGGGCCGTATATTTCAGCGGCACCGGAACCACGGAGCGCACGGTAACGCATATTGCCGGGGAGCTTGCCCGGCTGCTGGCGGCGCCCTGCCGCAGTCTGGACTTCACCCGGCCCCAGGTCCGGCAGCAGAAGCTGGATTTCTCCCAATCGGACCTGGTGGTGCTGGGAACGCCGGTATACGCCGGGCGGGTGCCCAATGTGCTGCTGCCGTTCCTGCGGGAAAAGATCCGGGGCGGGGGAGCGCTGGCGGTGCCGGTGGTGCTGTTCGGCAACCGGAACTATGACGACGCCCTCATAGAGCTGCGGGACATCCTCCAGCAGGACGGCTTCCGCTGCGTGGCGGCCGGAGCCTTCGTGGGGGAGCACAGCTTTTCCCGCACTTTGGGGGCGGGCCGTCCGGACGATGGGGACATGGCGGGACAAGCCGCTTTTGCCCGGGAAATCTGCGAGAAATTGGCGGGACAAGCCGGGACGGAGAATACGCCTGTTGCCGTCCGGGGGGAAACACCCATCCGCCCCTATTACACCCCCCGGGACCGCCATGGAAACCCCATCAACATCCTGAAGGTGAAGCCTAAAACGGACCCGGACAGGTGCGGCGGCTGCGGCCTGTGCGCGGAGCTGTGTCCCATGGGCTCCATCGACCCGGCGGACGTGTCCCAAGTCAGGGGCATTTGCATCAAGTGCTGCGCCTGCGTCAAAAAATGCCCCTCCGGGGCCAAGTACTTTGATGACCCGGGGTATCTGTTCCACCAGCATGAGCTGGAGGACGTCTATACCCGCCGGGCGGAAAACGAGTGGTTTGTGTAATCGAATCAGGCAGCCCCCTGCTTTCACTTTCGGGAAGCAGGGGGCTGCACATGATGTTACCCCTCTTTGGGCAATCGGACTCTTTACGTCCGGGGAAATCCATGTTACCATGGGAAAAAACGAAGGGAGGCAGTACGGATGGAGCAGCCAAGGATTTTCCGCTATGACACGGTGGACTCCACCAACACCGTGTGCAAGAGCCTGGCGGCCCAGGGCGCGCCCAGCAGCACGGCGGTGATCGCCCGGCGGCAGACGGCGGGCCGGGGCCGCATGGGCCGGAGCTTTGAATCGCCGGAGGGGCTGGGCCTGTACCTCTCGGTGCTGTGGCGGCCGGAGGGGACGCCGGAGGACCTGCTGCCCCTGACCCCCATGGCGGCGGTCTCCGCCGCCGGGGCCATCCGACGCGTCACCGGCGCACCGGTGCGGATCAAATGGCCCAACGACCTGGTGCTGGAGGGGCGGAAGCTGGCGGGCATTCTGACGGAGGCGTCGCTGTCCGGCAGGGGAGTGGACCATGTGGTCATCGGCATCGGCGTCAACCTGCGGCAGCGGCCCGATGACTTTTCGCCGGAGGTGGCCCGGATCGCCACGTCCCTGGAGGCCCAGGGCTATCCCGCGGACCGGGCCGCCCTGGAAACGGCCCTGGCAGAGGCTCTGTGCCAGGCCTTCGGACACTTGCACACCCCGGCGGTCTACGCCGCCGATTATCGCCGCCTGTGCCTGAACCTGGGGCAGACGCTGCGCATCCCGGACACCGGGGAGACGGTGACGGCCCTGGATATCGACCGGCAGTACGGCCTTGTGGTGCGCCGCCGGGACGGCACGGTGGACACGCTGCGCTGCGGTGAGGTCTCCGTGCGGGGCCTGTACGGCTATGTATAACAGATGACGGATCGGCGCATCTCCCCTGTGGGAGGTGCGCTTTTTCTGTGGTTTTGTACAAGCATCCCGTTGGGCACATTTGTCATTCTGCACAAATTGTTAAAATTGTGACGGATTACTGTTGACAGATTCGCCATCTGTGTGTATAATGGAGCAACATATCAAAGAAATTTGTCCACGTCTTGTCCGCGCAGACAGCAGACAAAGGACAAATCTTCCGGGATATGCACCGTCTGCGCAGTAAGAGTATGAGGGAGGAAGAAATGGACTATTCCAACTTATTTGTCGTGCTGATGGGCCTGGGAACGGTGTTTGCGGGACTTCTGTGCATCATTCTGCTGGTTTCGCTGATGAGCTGGGTGTGCACGCGCACTGCCGGCGCTCAGACGCCGCCCAAGGCTGCGGTTCCCGCCGCCCCGGCGGCTGCGGAGGCCGTAAGCCCCGCCATGATCGCGGCTGTGGCTGCTGCCATCGCCGAGGACCTGGGGACCGACGTCTCCGCCATCCGTATCGTATCCATGAAGAAAGTGTAAGGAGGAACGCACCATGAAAAAGTACAGAGTCAACGTCAACGGCACCGTGTTCGAGGTGGAGATCGAGGAAATGACCGGTGCGCCCGCCGCTCCTGCGGTTGCTGCGGCTGCCCCCGCTGCACCTGCCGCCCCCGCCGGAGGCGAAAAGATCACCGCCCCCATGCCCGGCACCATTCTGGCCGTCAATGTGACGAGCGGCAGCGCCGTGAAGAAGGGCGACGTGCTGATGATCCTGGAGGCCATGAAGATGGAAAACGAGATCATGGCGCCCTGCGACGGCACCGTCACCTCCGTGTCCGTCACCAAGGGGGCCGCCGTGGAGTCCGGCACCCTGCTGTGCACCATCGGTTGACCCCGGAGGGCCGCATATGGAAGCAATTGCCAATTTTCTGACCAGTACCGGCTTCTATCAGTTCTTCCAGGGGGAGAACTGGAAAAGCGCCATTATGCTGGTGATTGCCTGTGTCCTGCTGTTTCTGGGCATTGTGAAGAAGTTTGAGCCTCTGCTGCTGGTGCCCATCGCCATCGGCATGCTGGTGACCAATCTGCCCGGGGCGGGGATGTTCCACGAGATCCTCTTTGCCGGGGGCCACGTCCACTGGGAGCTGTTCGGCGGCCAGCCCATCACGGCCAGCTTTCTGTCTGAAATGCTGAACAGCGGCGTATCCGCCGATGTGCTGCAGCCTTATGTGGACTCCCTGTGGACCGCCGCCCAGAGCATGTTTGGCGCGGATGCACTGAGTCAGGTGGCCGCTCAGGTGGCCGCCGCCACCGGCGACGCTGTGAATCCCATCGCCGTACAGATCCAGACCCTGGCCAGCGCAGAGCAGTTCGCTGCCGCCAGCGGTCTGACCATGAGCAATGTCACCGTTTCCGTGGGCCTGGTGGATGTGCTGTACCTGGGCATCAAGCTGGGCATCTATCCCTGCCTGATCTTCATGGGCGTGGGCGCCATGACCGACTTCGGCCCCCTGATCGCCAACCCCAAGAGCCTGCTGCTGGGCGCTGCCGCTCAGCTGGGCATTTTCCTGACCTATCTGGGCTGCCGCCTGCTGGGCTTCACCGGCGCGGAGTCCTCCTCCGTGGGCATCATCGGCGGCGCGGACGGCCCCATGGCCATCTTCGTCACCGCCATGCTGGCCCCGGCACTGCTGGGTCCCATCGCCGTGTCGGCCTACTCCTACATGGCCCTGGTGCCCGTCATCCAGCCGCCCATCATGAAGGCCCTGACCACCGAGAAGGAGCGGCAGATCGTCATGAAGCCCCTGCGGGAGGTCAGCAAGCGGGAGAAGATCCTGTTCCCCGTTGTGGTCACGGTGTTTGTGGCCCTGCTGGTGCCCTCCGCCGCGCCGCTGATCGCCTGCCTGATGTTCGGCAACCTGGCCAAGGAGTGCGGCGTGCTGGACCGCCTCAGCAAGACCATGCAGAACGAGCTGATGAACATCGTCACCATCTTCCTGGGCATCAGCGTGGGCGCTACCGCCACCGGCACCACCTTCCTCAGCCCCAAGACCCTGGCCATTATGGGCATGGGCGTGGTGGCCTTCGGCTTCGGCACCGCAGGCGGCGTGCTGCTGGCCAAGTTCATGAACCTGTTCCTGAAGGAGAAGATCAATCCCCTCATCGGCTCCGCCGGCGTGTCCGCCGTGCCTATGGCGGCCCGGGTCAGCCAGAAGGTGGGCCAGGAGGCCAACCCCGGCAACTTCCTGCTGATGCACGCCATGGGCCCCAATGTGGCGGGCGTCATCGGCTCCGCCATCGCCGCAGGCGTGCTGATCTCCCTGTTCGGCTGATAGGAGGTAAATTATGGAATTTTTATCGAATAAGCCCCTGCTGATTACCGATACCATCCTCCGGGACGCCCACCAGTCCCAGGCGGCCACCCGCATGACCATCGAGGATATGCTGCCCGCCCTGGAAACCCTGGACTCCATCGGGTACTACTCCCTGGAGTGCTGGGGCGGCGCAACCTTTGACGCATGTATGCGCTTTCTGGGGGAGGACCCCTGGGAGCGCCTGCGCACCATCCGCAAGCACGTGAAGAACACAAAATTGCAGATGCTGTTCCGGGGCCAGAACATCCTGGGCTATAAGCATTACGCCGACGACGTGGTGGACGCCTTCTGCGGCAAGTCCATCGAAAACGGCATCGACATCATCCGCATTTTCGACGCTCTCAACGACGTCCGCAATCTGGAGCAGGCCATCAAGTCCACCAAGAAATACGGCGGACAGGTGGAGGCCACCCTCAGCTATACCATGTCCCCCATCCACAACGAGGCCTACTTCGTGAAGCTGGCCAAGGAGCTGGAGGAGATGGGCGCGGACATGATCTGCATCAAGGACATGGCCAACCTCCTGCTGCCTATGGACGCCTATTCCCTGGTGAAGGCTCTGAAGGAGACCGTCAGCGTCCCCATCCACCTGCACACCCACAACACCTCCGGCACCGGCGATATGACGCTGCTGATGGCGGCCTATGCCGGGGTGGACATCGTGGACACCGCCCTGTCGCCCATGGCCAACGGCACCAGCCAGCCCGCCACCGAGTCCCTGGTGGCCACGTTGAAGGGAACCGTCCGCGATACCGGCCTGGATCTGGGCAAGATGTCCGATGCTGCCGTCCACTTCCGCCAGGTGGCCCAGCGTCTTCAGGACGCGGGCATTCTGGACCCCAAGGTCCTGCGGGTGGACACCAACACCCTGCTGTATCAGGTCCCCGGCGGTATGCTCTCTAACCTCATTTCCCAGCTGAAGCAGGCCGGGAAGGAGGACAAATACTACGACGTGCTGGCGGAAATTCCCCGGGTCCGCAAGGACTTCGGCTATCCTCCCCTGGTGACCCCCTCCAGCCAGATCGTGGGCACCCAGGCGGTGATGAACATCATCATGGGGGAGCGGTACAAGGTATTCCCCAAGGAGTCCAAGGCCATGCTCAAGGGCGAGTACGGCCAGCTCCCCGGCCAGGTGAACCCGGAGGTACGGGCCAAGGCGGGCATCGCTCCCGAGGACGTGGTCACCTGCCGTCCCGCCGACCTGCTGGAGCCGGAGCTGGAGAAGTACCGCCAGGAGTTCCGGGGCCTTGCCAAGTCCGACGAGGATGTGCTGAGCCTGGCCCTGTTCCCCCAGGTAGCCCCCAAGTTCATCGAGAAGCGGGACCATCAGCCGGAGCCCGTCACCGCCGATGCACCGGCGGTCCGGGAGCTTTATGTGGACGCCAAGTCCATCCTGTAACAACGACATAATAAAGGGCTTCCTCCGGTCGGGTGGAAGCCCTTTATTTATCCAAAGAATTGACTCAGTTCAGACCCAGCAGCTGCATGGCCCGGCCATTCAGATAGGGCTGCATCAGACTGTAGGGAATCAGGTACGACAGCTCTCCCGTGGCATAGGGAGCAATGGTATAGGGGTTGAACACCACGGTCAGGCCATTGTCATCGAATACCAGGCACTGATCCGCCCAGTTGCCCACGGTGTCCTCATAGTCCTCGAAGAAGGCCTCGGCTCCGTATTCCGTCCAGATGTCGCTCTCTCGGATCTGGTACAGCAGATTCTCCTTGACGGCGGCCCGCAGGCCCTCGCTGTCCTCGGCCAGGTCCATGATCTTGACGGCCTCGCCGGTGTTCAAGTCGAAGCTCACCGCCACGCGCCAGGAGTTGGGGTGGGCCCCGCCGGAATAGGAGCTGTAGTGCATCTCCACGCACAGGAGCTCCGGCCCCACCCAATAGTCGGTGGTAACGGTATCGGAGTACACATACTCCGGCTGCTCCCAGCGGGAGTCCTCCCCGTTGACGCCGGCGTAAGCATCCCGGGCCAGGTTGGTCACGTCTCCCAGAAATTGCAGCTGGTCCTTGCGCCACTGCTCAAAATATGCGTTGATGCCCTCGGCGGCAGCGGCGGTGGCGGTCAGCGTGTCCCCTGAGCCCTCCTGGTTCAGCTGGAACACCTGATAGCTGCCCTTGGCCAGCAGCCGGTCGTCCTCGGCGAAGTTCTCCTTATCTACCTGCTCCAGGGTGATGTTCCAGTCCTGGCCCTCGTCCGTGACCTTCAGCGCGTCATTAGTCGGGCCGGGCAGATTGGGCGCTTCGGTGCCCCGCAGGGACACGGGCTTGGCGCTGCAGGCCGTCAGGCACGCCGCCAGCGTCAGCAGCAGGGCCGCTATCAGAATGATGTACAGTTTCTTCATAGGCATTTCCTTACATGATCCATGGGGTAGCCCGCCAGTCCGCGCCGCAGGCGCTCTGAGACAGGTCGGGATACGCCAGAGTATATAAATCGGTCCAACCGGCCTCCCGGGTGAACAGGTCCTGGGCCGTCTGCCCCAGGCGGGATACGTCGGCGGGCTTGGTCAGCACCGGCGCTCCGCGCATCCGCCGCAGCAGGGTGCAGCCCCGGGAGCTGGCGGCCAGCAGCCGCAGATAGGGGATGTGCTCCGGCTCCGGCAGCTCCAGATACGCCGCCAGCAGCATCCGCCGCAGCCGGGCCAGGGGATAGCGCCGGGTCCTGGCGGCCTCCAGCAGGCCGTCTATGTCCGCGGCCTGCCGCACCGCCCGGTAAAACCGGCGGTACAGCCCCTCGCCGCCGCCGTCATAGGGGAGAAAGTCCTCCTGGGACATGGTCCGCAGCCGGGCCAGAATGGCCCGCTGGCAGGTGTGCATATCCACCGGCCCCCGGCCTGCGGCGATTTCCCGCCGCAGCACCTCCGCCGATTCTCGGGGCAGGAAGGCCATGGCCTCCTCCGTGTGCCCCGCCCGCAGAAGCCTGCGGATGTGGGAGGCGGAGGCGATCCCATCCGCCGCGCCGCCGTCGTGGGGTCCGCCCCGGCGTGGGAACGTTATCGGTTCCATGGAAAAATCCGCCCGGCGCAGGGCCTTCAGATATTCGATGGCCAGGATGTTGTTGGGCTGGGACAGCAGCGCCGCGTCCCGGGGGTCCAGCAGCTCCTCCACCGCCGCCTGGCGGCAGCGGGCAAAGGTCTCGCCGCCCTCCAATCTTCGCCGGAGGGTCTCCTGAAAGCTCTCGCCGGAGAGGCAGGCTTCCACCCGTTGCAGGGCCTCCAGGTCGCCGCACTCGCTGCCGAAGGCCAGGTGGGTCACCAGGCCGGTTTTCCGCAGCAGCTCCACGCCGCCCCGGGCAAAGCGCTCCGCCCCGGACACCGCCCAGGGCGTGGGCAGCTCCAGTACCAGGTCCGCCCCGTTCCGGACGGCCATCTCCGCCCGGGCAAACTTGTTCACGGCAGCGAACTCCCCCCGCTGGGTGAAGCAGCCGCTCATGGCGCACACCACCGGTCCCTGCCGGTGCAGCTGCTCCAGCATCCACCGGTGCCCCAGATGGAAGGGGTCATATTCGCAGATCACGCCGAAAACGGGCATGCGATCACCCCTTCCCAGAAAATTACAAATAGTTACAAACCGGTTACAATTCTGCGACAGTCTTCCCGGCATTTTGTACAGGTTATAGGATATTAATCACCACACTGCTTAAAAATGCACTTTTGGTTCATTTCTCAGCTCATTATACCGCATTTTGGGAAATTTTGCAATCCTCTTGACAATCCACCCGGTAAATCCTTACAATATAGGGTGAAAATCGAATTTATTGGGAGGAAACCAACCATGAAAATCGGACTTGTATACGCCATGACCGGCGAGATTGAAAGCCTGCTGACCCAGGAGAATGCCCAGCCTTTGCAGACCGTGGCCGGGGTGCCGTTTTATCAGATCCGGCCGGACGTCATCGCCTGTGCCGGAGGCGTCAGCAAGGTCAACGCCGCCATGGCTACCCAGCTGCTGATCAGCCTGTATCAGCCGGACCTGGTGCTCAACGCCGGTGTGGCCGGGTGCTTTGAGGATATGCCCATTGGCTCCATCGTTCTGGCGGAGGGCTTTTTGCAGCACGATGTGGATGCCAGCGCCCTGGGCGACCCTGTGGGACTGGTGTCCACGGTGAACCGGGTGCAGTTCCCCACCAGCGATCTGGACCGGGCCAGGGCTGCCATGGACCGGGTGGGCGTCCCTTACCGCACTGGCTGGGTGGCCACCGGCGACTGGTTTGCCACCGACACCCCCCGGGCCCACTGGATCGCCGACACCTTCCACCCCCTGCTGTGCGACATGGAGGGCTGCGCCGACGCCCAGGTGTGCCTGCGCAACAACGTGCCCTTCATGTCCGTCAAGTCCGTGTCCGACTGCCTGTTTGAGCACCACGACTTCGCTTTCAATTTCCCCACGGCCATGCGGGACCTGAACCGGGTGGTCATGGCCTTTGTGGACCAGCTGGAGGCGTGACATGGAACGGATCGCCAGCTTTACGGTGAACCACGACGTGCTGGTTCCCGGCCTGTACCTGTCCCGCCGGGACGGAGACGTCACCACCTTCGACCTGCGCTTCAAAAAGCCCAACACCGGCGACCTGCTGACCAATGCCCAGATGCACTCGGTGGAGCACATTATCGCCACTTTCCTGCGCAACAGCCCGGAAAAGGACGCCGTGATCTACTTCGGCCCCATGGGCTGCCAGACGGGGTTTTACTTCCTGTTCGACAGTCGGCGCCTGACGGATGAGGCGGCCATCCGCCTGGTGCAGCGGGTGTTCGCCGCCGGGGCGGTCTATGACGGTCCCATGCCCGGCAAAAGCGCCGCAGAGTGCGGCAACTTCCGCAATCTGGACACGGCCCTGGCCCGGGACTGCTGCGCCTGGTATGCAGACCGGATCCGGGATTGGACGCCGGAAAGCCTGGTCTATCCCCAGGCGGAGGCAGAATGAAAAACGGCCCCTGGTTGTCAATTCGTTGACAACCAGGGGCTGCTATGGTATCATGGCCCCAATCTTTTCCAAATCAGGAGGGGCCATGTCCGCACGAAAGCTGGTATATACCGCGCTGCTGGCCGCATTGACGGCGGCAGGCGCGTTTATTCGTATTCCGATAGGGATCTCCGTTATCACCCTGCAGTTCCTGTTTACCGCCATGGCGGGGGTACTGCTGGGGCCGGGCGGCGGAGCCCTGAGCCAGGGGGTCTATGTGGCTCTGGGGCTTGTGGGGCTGCCGATCTTCACCGCCGGAGGCGGCTTCGGCTATGTGCTTCAGCCCTCTTTCGGGTTCCTGCTGGGACTGATCCCCACCGCCGCCGTCATCGGCGCTCTGAGCCGCCGCAGCAGCTCGCCGGTGAGACTAGCCCTGGCCTGCGGGGCGGGGCTGGCGGTTCTCTATGCCGTGGGGGTGCCCTATATGGCGCTGATCCTCAACGGCTATCTGGGCAAGGGCATCAGCGCACCGGCCCTGCTCTGGTCGGGGATGCTGATCTATCTGCCGGGGGACGCCGCGAAAATTGCCGTGACGGCCCTGCTGTGCCCGGTGCTGCGCAGGCGCGTCCCCGGGCTGCGGTAGGGGAGAGGGCGCCGGATAAGGCGGGTTCAAATCTACCATACCACGCCGGTAGGCGGATTGCAAGGAAAAGTTTCGCAAATTCCGCAATTTCGGCTGATTGTGCAGGGAAGCGCCGGAGGGGATTCTTTATTTTGATAAATATTCCGTCTTGACGGGGGAGGGCGGCGGCAGTAGAATTTGAAAGTATTTTTAATATGGTATTCTGCGGGTAAGGAGTGGTCACGATGAAGCATATTTTTGTTACCGGCGGCGTGGTGTCCGGGTTGGGAAAGGGCATCTGCGCGGCATCCCTGGGGCGGCTGCTGAAGCAGCGGGGCTTCCGGGTGAAAAATCAGAAGTTTGACCCCTATTTTAATGTGGATCCCGGCACCATGAGCCCCTTCCAGCACGGCGAGGTGTTCGTCACCGATGACGGCGCGGAGACGGACCTGGACCTGGGCCACTATGAGCGCTTCGTGGACGAATCCCTGACGGGGAACGCATCGGTGTCCTCGGGCAAGGTGTTCTGGAACGTGCTGAACCGGGAACGCCAGGGCGGCTATCTGGGCGGCACCGTCCAGATCATCCCCCACGTTACCGACGAGATCAAGCGGCGCATTTACGCCATGGACGACGGCGAAACAGACATCATCATCACCGAGGTAGGCGGCACCGTGGGCGATATTGAGAGCCAGCCCTATCTGGAGGCCATCCGCCAGGTGGCGGCAGAAAAGGGCCGGGAAAACGTGCTGTATATCCATGTGCCCCTGGTGGTGTCCATCCCCGGCACCGGTGAGCTGAAAAGCAAGCCCACCCAGCACTCCGTGAAGGAGCTGCTGTCCGTGGGCATTCAGCCGGATATTCTGGTGTGCCGGACGGACAGTCCCCTGCCGGAGGACCTGCGGCGGAAGATCGCCCTGTTCTGCAACATGGAGGAGGACTGCGTTATCCAGAATCTGACGGCCTCCACCCTGTATGAGGTGCCCCTGCTGCTGGAGCGGGAGGGCCTGTGCCGGGTGGCCTGCCGGAAGCTGGGACTGCCCCAGCGGGAGCCGGACCTGGCCGAGTGGACGGCCCTGGTGCAGCGCATCAACGGGGTGCATAAAACCGTGCAGATCGCCCTGGTGGGCAAGTATACCGGCCTGCATGATGCGTATCTCAGCGTGGCGGAGTCCCTGTTCCACGCGGGAACAGCCTGCGACGCCAGGGTGAACATCAAGTGGGTGGACTCCGAGGGCCTGACGGCGGAGAACGTGAAGCAGGTGCTGGGGGATTGCAGCGGCATTCTGGTGCCCGGCGGCTTCGGCGACCGGGGCATCGAGGGGATGGTCCTGGCGGCGCAATACGCCCGGGAGAAGGACGTGCCGTATTTCGGCATCTGCCTGGGGATGCAGATCGCCGTCATCGAATATGCCCGGCACGTGGCCGGGTGGGCCGACGCCCACAGCGCGGAGTTCTCCGGCCTGACCGCCCATCCGGTGATCGCTCTGATGCCGGATCAGGTGGGCATTACCGCCAAGGGCGGCACCATGCGGCTGGGCAAGTACCCCTGCGTGCTGGCGGAGGGTACCCTGGCCCGGGCCGCCTACGGCGCCGCCGACATCTCCGAGCGGCACCGGCACCGGTATGAGTTCAACAACCAGTTCCGACAGGAGCTGCAGGACGCCGGGCTGCGGCTGGCGGGGCTGTCCCCGGACGGGCATCTGGTGGAGATCGTGGAGGAGCCCGCCAATACCTGGTTTGTGGGGGTGCAGTTCCACCCGGAGTTCAAGAGCCGTCCCAACCGGCCCCACCCGCTGTTTGTGGGCTTTGTGCAGGCGTCTCTGGACAGGCAGGGATGACGGCGGCGGGCCATGGCGCATACACTGGAATGCGGAAACGGCTCCTGCCCCCAGGGGGCGGGAAAACCCATCCGTTTTCCGGGAGGAGTTCTATGGCTTCCTTTACCAACATGGCTACCTTGTCCTACAACGGCAGCCAGATCAATTCCAACGTGGTCACCGGCGAGCTGCAGGACGCCCTGACCATCACCAAGACGGCGGTATCCGGCGGCTACCGGCCCGGCGACACGGTGACCTATGTGGTGACCCTCAGCAATACCGGCACGGCGGCCCTGACGGGGCTGACCCTGACCGACGATCTGGGCGGCAGTACCGTGGCCGCCGGCACCGTGTATCCCCTGGCCTATGTGCCGGGCAGCGTCCTCTATTATAACGGCGGCACGGCCCAGCCCGCCCCCACGGTGACGGCGGGGCCGCCTATGACCGTCACCGGCGTTACGGTGCCCGCCGGGGGCAACGCCACCCTGGTGTATCAGGCCCGGGTCACGGAGTTTGCCGCGCCGGGGGTAGAGGGCGAGATCCGGAACACCGTCACCGCCAGCGGCGGCGGTCTGGCCACGCCGCTGACGGCCACGGCCACCACAGCGGCCCGGCTGGAGCCGGAGCTGACCATCAGCAAGGCCCTGTCTCCCGCCGTGGTCACCGGCAACGGACCCCTGACCTATACCTTTACCATCCGCAACACCGGCAACACCGCCCTGACCGGCCAGGAGGGGGCCGTGATCACCGACACCTTCGACCCCATCCTGAACATCACCGGCGTTACTTTCAACGGCACGGCCTGGACGTCGCCGGAGGACTACACCTATGACGCCGCCACCGGCGCCTTTGCCACGGTGGCCGGCAAGCTGACGGTGCCGGAGGCCGCGTTCACCCAGAACGCCGACGGCTCCTGGACCGTCACCCCGGGACAGAGCGTCCTGACGGTAACGGGCACCGTGTAACAGCCCGGGGCATAAGACGATAAGCGCCCGCCTGCCGCGAAAGCGGCAGGCGGGCAAATTTTGCTTTGGAAAACGGCGAAAAGTGATTGACAAAGGTGAATTTCTCTGTTATACTCTATAAGCCGCTTTGAATGGGTCAAAAGTTCCGGCCTTGCCGGACGCCCCCGACAGCGAGTCCGTAATAAAGGAAAGGCAGGTGCAACAAGTATGCAGGCTATTATCGTGACCGGTGGTAAGCAGTACAACGTCTCCGAGGGTGACACTCTGTTTATCGAGAAGCTGGACGTCAACGCGGGTGATTCCGTGGTGTTCGACCAGGTCCTGGCCATCGTCGACGGCGAAAACACCAAGTTCGGCACTCCCGTGGTGGAGGGCGCTAAGGTGGACGCCACCGTCGTCAAGAACGGCAAGGGCAAGAAGATCCGTATCTTCAAGTATACCCCCAAGAAGGGTTATCGCAAACGGCAGGGTCATCGTCAGCCCTACACCAAGGTGGAAATCGGCAAGATCTCCTTCTGAGTGACAGCATGACGACCGTTACATTCCTGACAGAGGAAGCCCGCATCGTCGGTTTCGATGCACAGGGACACAGCGGCTTCGCCGCAGAGGGTGAGGACATCGTCTGCGCCGCCGTTACCAGCGCCGTGCGCCTGGTAGAAGCCACCGTCAATGACGTGATGGGTCTGTGTGCCGCGGTGAAAGTCCGGGAGCAGGACGCCGCCATCTCCTTTCGTCTGCCCGGGGGCCTGGCTCCCATGGCGGAGAACACCTGCCAGAATCTTCTGACGGGGCTGATGGTGTATCTGGCCCAGCTTCACGACGAGTATCCGGAAAACATTGAAGTGATGGAGGCGTGAAACCCTCCTGTTCCCCCCGCAATCATCTCATAGAAAGGATGGTACTGCATTATGCTGAACATTGGTCTGCAGTTCTTTGCCCATAAAAAAGGTATGGGCTCCACCAAGAACGGCCGTGATTCCGAGTCTAAGCGCCTTGGCCCCAAGCGCGCTGATGGTCAGTTCGTTCTGGCCGGCAACATCCTGGTCCGCCAGCGCGGCACCCACATCCACGCCGGCACCAACGTTGGCATCGGCAGCGATGACACGCTGTTTGCCAAGGCCGACGGTGTTGTCCGCTTCGAGCGTCTGGGCAAGGATCGTAAGCAGGTTTCTGTTTACCCCGCCGAGTAAAAGAACCATATGAAAAGCACCGCCTGCGGGCGGTGCTTTTTTTTGTATCAAAATATGTGCGGCGGTCAGTCCTGCTCCTGAAATGCCCGGATATACGCCTCCAGGGCTTCGGCGGTTTTCTCCACCCCCAGGACGCTGGTGTTCACCGTCAGGTCATAGCAGGAGCTGTGGCCCCAGAACTTGCCGGTGTGGTGGTGGTAGTAGACCCGGCGGTGCCGGTCGGTTTTGGCCACCAGCAGCGCGGCCTTTTCCAGGGAGAGATTGTGCCGCTGCTGGATGCGCTTGATCCGCTGGGTCAGGTCCGCCCGGCAGAAGATCCGCAGCAGGCCCGGCCGCCCGGCCAGGGCATAGTCGGCGCAGCGGCCCACGAAGATGGCGGATTCGCCGCTGTCGGCGATCTGGCGGATCATGTCGAACTGCCGCTGGGCCACGTTGTGGGGGATGGAGTTGTCAAATTCGTTGATCTTGCGGCTGAGAATGCGGTTCACCGGCCGCTCGTCGTACTCCTGGGCCAGCCGCTGCATTTCCGGGTCATTTTTCCAGAGCTCGTCAATAAGCTCCCGGTCCAGCATCCGGATGCCCAGCCGCTGGCTCAGCAGGACCGCCAGGTCATGCCCGCCGCTGCCGTATTCGCGGCCAATGGTGATAAGAATCTGCTTTTTCATGCGAAAACATCCTTTCTGCACCCCGTCAATGGTGATGATTTGTCTATATTATACTGCCTTTGTCCGGATTTGTCACCTGATTTTTACGGATTCTGTACAGGAAAATGAAAATGTATAGATGAGGCCTCCGGACGGGGCGGAAAACTTTTTCATGGACAAAAGGGCCGGGCCGTGGTAGAATAACCTGAATGCATATGTCGAGCCGGGGGAGGAAACATAGGATGAGCGGAAAACTGATCGTATTCGAGGGCACCGACGGCTCCGGAAAGGCCACCCAGACGGCGCTTCTGTGCCGGGAGCTGGAGAGCCGGGGCGTGCCCTTCCGCAAGCTGGAATTTCCCCGGTACAAGGAGGAGTCCTCGGCGCTGCTGCGGCTATATCTCAGCGGGGCCTTCGGCACTGACCCGGCGGACGTCAATGCCTATGCCGCCGCCACGTTCTTCTCCGTGGACCGCTATGCCTCCTTCAAGCAGGACTGGGGCGGCTGGTACCGGCAGGGGGGACTGGTCATCGCCGACCGGTACACCACCAGCAACGCCGTGCACCAGACCTCCAAGCTGCCGCCTCAGGAGCGGCAGGCGTTTCTGGATTGGCTGTTTGACTTTGAATACCGGAAGCTGGGGCTGCCGGAGCCGGACCGGGTGCTGTATCTGGACGTGCCCACGGAGCTGTCGGAGCAGATGATGCGCCGCCGGGAGCAGCTGACCCACACCACCGCCGACATCCACGAGCGGGACGAGGCATACCTGCGGTCCTGCCGGGAGAGCGCCGCCATGGTGGTGGACTACGGCGGGTGGACCCGCATTGACTGCGCCCGGGACGGACAGGTCCGCTCCGTGGACGACATCCACCGGGAGGTCATGGAGCGGCTCCGGGACCTGCTGGAGGGCATAAAATAGGGAGGGAACGCCTGCGCGTCCCCTCCGGGCGAAGGTATGTACGGCCCTCAGCAGGAGCAGCAGCCGTCGCCTCCGTTGCCGCAGCCGCAGCGGGATCCGGTTCCGCTGCCGCAGCAGCAGAACACCAGCAGTAAGATCACGATCAGCCAGATGCAGGAGCAATTGTTGTTGTCAAAGCACATGCGATTCACCTCACTTGTTTCCTGTATGGGCTATTCTATGCCGGAGATGGCTCCGGCGTATCTTGTCCGGGTGTGCCCGGCGGAAAAAATAGAGAAAGGAACCGATCATATGTCCGATTATCAGAACTCCGATACGGCCAAATGGGATGCCCAGGAGGTCCGTAAGCAGGCTTCCGGCCAGGGGCCGAAGCCCAAGAAAAAGCGCCGCCTGGGGTGGCTGGGCTATCTGGCGGGGGTCATCGTGGCCTCGTTCCTGCTGGCCGGTATCGGCTGGCTGGCTGTCAACGATGTGTGCGCCCTGAATAAGGCTCCTCTGACCGCCACCATCGAGGTGGAAAGCGGCGACTCCGTGGGGACGGTGGCCACCAAGCTGAAGAAGGCGGGGCTCATCAACTCCAAGCTGCTGTTCATGATCACCAGCCCCGTGTTCCACGCCAGCCGCTATATTCAGCCCGGCGTGTATGAGCTGAACACCGACATGGACTTCAACTGTCTCATCAAGTCCATGCAGCCCACCGGCGGCGTGGCGGCCACCGTTACCGTCACCATCCCCGAGGGCTACACCGTGGAGCAGATCATCCAGCTGCTGGCGGAGAACGATGTGTCCGACGCCGCCGCCCTGGAGGAGTCCGCCAAGAACCATGTGTTCGACAAGTTCGACTTCGTGGACAACGAGAATCTGGGCAGCATCAGCCGCCTGGAGGGCTATCTGTTCCCGGATACCTACGAATTTTATGTGAAGGAAAACGCCGACTCGGCCCTGAGCCGCCTGCTGGCCAACTTCCAGGACCGTATTGTGGACGATCCGGACCTGGCGCCGCTGATCGCCAACTCCTCCTACAGCCTGAAGGAGATCGTCATCATGGCATCCCTGATTGAGAAGGAGACCGACGGCACCGACCGCACGCTGATCTCCTCCGTGATCCACAACCGCCTGGAGAACGTGGGCGAGACGGCCCACCTGCTGCAGATCGACGCCTCTCTGGTGTATGCCGCCGGGCGGGAGATCACCGAGGACGACTATCAGACCCTGGACAGCCCCTATAACCTGTATACCCACCAGGGACTGCCGCCCACGGCCATCGCCAACGCCGGTAAGGCCTCCATCCAGGCCGCCCTGCAGCCGGACAAGACCAACTACTACTTCTATGTGCTCAATCCCGATACCCAGCGGCATGTGTTTAGCCGCACCCTGTCCGAGCACAACGCCAATCTGCGGAAGTTCGGATGACGGCGGAGCGAAAAAAACCGGAGCTGCTGGCTCCGGCAGGGGACTGGGAAAAGCTGCAGATGGCCGTGCTGTACGGGGCGGACGCTGTGTACCTGGCGGGGATGTCCTTCGGCATGCGGTCCTTTGCGGGGAATTTCAGCGATGAGGAGCTGCCCCGGGCGGTGGACTTTGCCCACCGGCACGGGGTGAAGGTCCACGCCACCGTGAACACCATGCCCCGCAGCGGCGAGGTGGACCGACTGCCGGAGCACCTGGAAAAGCTCAACGACGCTGGGGTGGACGCCCTGATTCTGGCGGACCTGGGGGCCTTTACCCTGGCCGGGAAATATGCCCCCCGGTGCCAGCGGCACATCAGCACCCAGCAGTCCATTGCCAACTACGCCTGCGCCCAGGCGTGGTTTGACCTGGGGGCCCAGCGAGTGGTGCTGGCCCGGGAGCTGGGGATGGACGAGATACGGGAGATCCGCCGCCGGGTGGACCCGGCCCTGGAGCTGGAGACCTTCTGCCACGGGGCCATGTGCGTGTCCTATTCCGGGCGGTGCTTGCTGTCCAACTATATGACCGGGCGGGACTCCAACCGGGGCGCCTGCGCCCAGCCCTGCCGCTATCAGTACGCACTGATGGAGGAGAAACGGCCCGGGGAGTATTTCCCGGTGTTCGAGGACGAGAAGGGCACCTACATCATGAACTCCCGGGATATGTGCATGATCGACCACCTGGACGACCTGATGGACGCCGGGGTGGACTGCCTGAAGATCGAGGGGCGGGCCAAGTCCGCCTATTACGCCGCCATTGTCACCGGGGCCTATCGCCATGTGCTGGACGACGTGGCCGCCGGGCGGCCGGTGGACCCGGTGTGGCGGGACGAGGTGGAGCATGTCAGCCACCGGCACTATTCCACGGGCTTTTTCTACGGCCAGCCGGGGCAGTTCTATGAGGACGCTCGGTACATCCGGGACTGGCAGATCTGCGCCGTGGTGATGGGCTGCACGCCGGAGGGCCTGGCCACCCTGAGCCTGCGCAACAAGTTTGCTGCCGGAGACGCCGTGGAGGTGGTGGGGCCGGACACCAAGCCCTTTACCATGACAGCTCCGATGATGACCGACAGCCAGGGGCTGCCGCTGACGGAGCCGAAAACGCCGCAGATGGTGTTTACCATGCAGCTGCCCCATCCGGTGCCGCCTATGAGCTTTGTCCGCCACGCGGTGGACCTGGGCGGAAGATAAATGTGTTGAAGCGGGAATCCGACTTGCCGGATTCCCGCTTTTGATATAAATTCCAGAGCCTGGATTGCCGTGATGGTTCGGCCATAGCCCGATCACGCAAAAAGGATGGCCATCAAAGCTCGGAATGGAAACCTGGCCGACTTTTTCCCTTCTTGGTTCAGTTTATCACAACAGCATCCTGGTTGATATACACGGTGTAACCTTCAGAGAATTCGGGAATGTAGGCAAAAAAGCAATACATTCGAGCCACCCCATTTTCAATTTCGTAGGAGTAAAATGTAGAAAATGCGGAGTCTGACACGGATGGGAGCGGATCCTGATCTGTCGACATGTAAGTAAGGTGAATATAGTGGTCTCCATAGTCCGGGACGAAGCACTCTGTTATGTGGCACAAGTTGTCCTCTATTTGTGCCACTTTATCGGTGTAACGCAAAGAAATAGGGGCGACCTGTCCATTGTCGAGGATCTGAAAAACATTCCATTCGTAGTCGCCGTTTGATGCATCGTACCAATACAGTAGGGCAGTTTCCGTTCCATCTACCCGCAGGATGACATCCTTTTTTGATAAATCAACGAATGAAGGCCAAACGGTAACTGAAGACATGCAGGCCGTCAGCATACAAAGCAAGGAACACACGCAGAACGCGATGGCGAAGTGTCGGAACGGTTTCATATGTTTTCTCTCTTTCCTCTTATATGGCGGTGTCGAAGCTCTCACCCCTACTATATACAACACCGTTGCAGCCGTTTTGCAACGGACTTTTTGTATTTTTGGAAAGATTGTGGTATATGCCAAAAAGCACACGTGTTTTTTGGCCGTTATGCCCGGGGAACGGAGCCTCTGTCGGGATAAATGCCGCAAAAGAGAACGGCGCGACCGAAGCCGTGCCGCTCTCTGAAAACGAAGGGTTCTTATCGCTTTTTAATTATCCGGCGTTGTGATTATCTGGCTGCATTGTGCCCGGCCTTATTGATCCTCGGCCCGGCGCTTATAGGACTCGTATTTGGCCTTGGCGGCGTCCTCCGCCTCGGCGAACAGGACCTTGGCGTTCTCCGGGAAGCTCAGCTCCAGGGAGGAGTAGCGCACCTCGCCCTTCATGAAGTCGTACAGGGCCATGCTGGGCTCCTTGCTGTCCAGGGTGAACTTGTGGGTCTCGGGGCTGTAGCGGTACAGGTTCCAGTAGCCGGAGGCCACGGCGTCCTTCATCTCCTGCTGGACGCAGCCCATGCCCTTCTTGATACCGTGGTTGATGCAGGGCGCGTAGCAGATGACGATGGAGGGACCCTTGTGGGCCTCGGCCTCCCGGATGGCCTTGATGAGCTGGGCCGGGTCCGCGCCCATGGAGCACTGGGCCACATAGACGTTGTCGTAGGTCATCATCAGCATGCCCAGGTCCTTCTTCTTGGTCTTCTTGCCGCTGGCCTGGAACTGGGCCACGGCGCCCACGGGAGTGGCCTTGGAGGACTGTCCGCCGGTGTTGGAATACACCTCGGTGTCCACCAGCAGGACGTTGACGTCCTCGCCCATGGCGAACACATGGTCCAATCCGCCGTAGCCGATGTCGTAGGCCCAGCCGTCGCCGCCGTACATCCACATGGTCTTCTTGGACATATCCTTGCGGCGCTTGAGGATCTCGTCCACCACGGCCTGCTCCTGAGCGGAGAAGCTCTGGCTCTCCAGCAGGTGCAGCAGCTCCTGGGTGGCGGGGGTGGAGGCATCCAGATCGTCATAGGTCTCCAGCCACTTGGCGATGGCGGCCTTGACGGCGGCGTTTTCGGTCATGTCGTCCAGCTGATGGACGTAGTCCGTGACGGCGGCGCGCAGCTGCTTCACCGCCAGGCACATACCATAGGAGAACTCGGCGTTGTTTTCAAACAGGGAGTTGGACCAGGCGGGACCCTTGCCCTCCTTATTCTTGCAGTAGGGCACGCAGGGCATGGCCGCGCCCCAGGCCTGGGTGCAGCCGGTGGCGTTGGCCAGGAACATCTTGTCGCCGAACAGCTGGGTCAGCAGCTTCACATACGGGGTCTCGCCGCAGCCGGCGCAGGCGCCGTTGAACTCCACCAGGGGCTGGCGGAACTGGCTGCCCTTCAGGGTGAACTTGTCGAAGCGGTCGTTCTTCTCGGGGATGGTTTGCAGGTAGTTCCAGTTGGTCTGGTCCAGGGATACCTCGTGGGCCGGGACCATGCGCAGGGCCTTGCCGCTCTTGGGGCAGGAGGCCACGCAGCTGCCGCAGCTGGTGCAGTCCAGGGTGGACACGCCCATGGTGTACCGCAGGCCGGCCAGTTGGGGACCCTTGGCGTCGGTGAGCTCCAGACCGGCGGGGGCGTTCTTCACCTCGTCCTCGTTCAGCAGATACGGACGGATCACCGCGTGGGGACACACGAAGGAGCAGCGGTTGCACTGGATGCACTCGTCCTTGTCCCACACCGGCAGATGGGTGGCGATGCCGCGCTTTTCATACTGGGAGGTGCCCAGAGGCATGGTGCCGTCCTCCATGCCCCGGAAGGCGGAAACCGGCAGATCGTCGCCCTTCTGGGCGTTGATGGGCACCAGGATGTTCTTGATGACGTCGGGCACATCGGCGCGGGGCGGCTGGATGGCGGCACCGGACAGGTTCTTCCACTCGGGCTTCACCTGCACCTGCACCAGGGCGTTGATGCCGGCGTCCACGGCGGCGATGTTCATGTTGACCACCTTTTCACCCTTGAGGCCGTAGGTCTTTTTCACGGCGGCCTTCATGTGCTCCACGGCGTCCTCCACGGGGATGACATTAGCCAGCTTGAAGAACGCCGCCTGCAGCACCATGTTGGACCGGTTGCCCAGACCCAGGGCCTGGGATTCCTTATTGGCGTCGATGATGTAGAAATGAATGTCGTTTTCCGCGATATAGCGCAGGATGTCGCCGGGGATGTGCTGCTCCAGCTGGTCCTCGGTCCACTCGCAGTTCAGCAGGAAGCTGCCGTGGGGCTTCAGCTCGGAGATGATGTCGTACTTGGTCAGATAGGTCTGGTTGTGGCAGGCCACAAAGTCGGCACGGCTGACATAGTAGGTGGAGCTGATGGGGTGCTTGCCGAAGCGCAGATGGCTCTTGGTGATGCCGAAGGACTTCTTGGTGTCGTACTCAAAGTACGCCTGACAGTACATATCCGTGGTTTCGCCGATGATCTTGATGGAGTTCTTGTTGGCACCCACGGTGCCGTCGGAGCCCAGGCCCCAGAACTTGCAGCTGATGGTGCCCTCGGGCTCGGTGAGCAGGGGAGCGCCCACGGGCAGGGACAGGTGGGTCACGTCATCCTCGATGCCGATGGTGAAGTGGTTCTTGGGCTCCTCCAGCAGCAGATTGTCGAACACGGCCTTCAGCTGGGCGGGGGTGGTGTCCTTGCTGGACAGGCCATAGCGTCCGGCGAAGATCAGGGGGCGGTCCGCCTCGTTGATATAGGCGGCGCAGATGTCCTCATACAGGGGCTCGCCGATGGAACCGGCTTCCTTCACACGGTCCAGCACGGCGATGCGCTTCACGGTCTTGGGCATGGCGGCCATCAGGTGCTTGCGGGAGAAGGGACGGAACAGGTGCACCTGCAGGAAGCCCACCTTTTCGCCCTTGGCGTTCAGATAGTTGACGACCTCCTGGGCACAGCCGGACACGCTGCCCATGGCCACGATGACGCGCTCTGCGTCAGGCGCGCCGTAATAGTTGAACAGGTGATATTCCCGGCCCGTCAGGCGGCTGATCTGGGCCATGTAGTCCTCCACCACGTCGGGGAGGTTGGCATAGTCGGTGTTGTTGGACTCCCGCAGCTGGAAGTAGATATCGGGGTTATCCACCAGGGAGCGCATCCGGGGATCCTCGGGGTTCAGGGCGTTGGCGCGGAAGCGGGCCAGGGCCTCGTAATCCACCAGCTTGGCGTATTCGTCATAGCTCAGCACGTCGATCTTCTGAATCTCGTGGCTGGTGCGGAAGCCGTCGAAGAAGTGCAGGAAGGGGATCCGGGCCCGGATGGCGGACAGATGGGCCACGGCGGCCAGGTCTGCGGCCTGCTGGACGCTGCCGCTGGAGAGCATGGCAAAGCCCGTCTGGCGGCAGTTCATCACGTCGCTGTGGTCGCCGAAGATGGAGAAGGCGTGGGTGCCCACGGTGCGGGACGCCACATGCAGCACGCCGGGCAGACGCTCGCCGGAGATGCGGTGCATGGTGGGGATCATCAGCATCAGGCCCTGGGAAGCGGTGAAGCTGGTGGCCAGAGCGCCGGCCTCCAGTGCGCCGTGACATGCGCCGCAGGCGCCGGCCTCGGACTGCATCTCCACCAGGCGGACGGTCTGGCCGAAGATGTTCTTTCTTCCGTTGGCGGCCCATTCGTCGGTTTTCTCCGCCATGGGGGACGACGGGGTGATGGGATAGATGCCCGCTACCTCGGAAAAGGCATAGGCAACATAGGCGGCGGCTTCGTTGCCGTCACAGATTTTCAGGAGCTTGCTCATATAGGTTCCTCCTCACACATTTTTGCGGCGGCCCCACACAGACCGCCGTCCGACCTATACATACATTTTTCATTTTAGCACTTTGAATCGGGATGTCAATGATTTAACAAATGATTTCATTGAATTTTTCCGTAAAATCCAATCGGGAGTCGTGGAAAGAAACAAAAAGCCATGGAGCCGGTAACTGGCTCCATGACTTTTACATAAAAATTATTATATTGGCGAGAATTATTTATTTCAGCAGCTCCAGGAACTCGTCCTCCGTCAGGACGGGGATGTTCAGCTCCTGGGCGCGGCGCAGCTTGGACCCCGCGCCGGGCCCGGCCACCACATAGCTGGTCTTTTTGGACACCGAGGAGGCGGACTTTCCGCCCCGCTGCTCGATCATCTGCCCGGCCTCCTCCCGGGTGAAGCGCTCCAGGCTTCCGGTGAGGACGAAAGTCATTCCGGCAAAACGATTGTCAACCAATTCCTCTTTACAGCTCATATTGACCCCGGCGTCCTCCAGACGCCGCAGCAGGTCCCGGGATTGGGGGCTTTCCATCCACTGGCGGATGTAGGCGGCGGTGATGGGGCCCACATCGTCGATGGAGGTCAGCTCCTCCTCCGTGGCCTGGGACAGGGCCTGCATGGTGCCGAAGCGGCGGGCCAGGACCTTAGCGGCCTTTTCGCCCACCTGCCGGATGCCCAGGGCGAAGATCAGACGCCACAGGTCGTTGTCCCGGCTTTTATAGATGGCGGCCACGGCGTTGGCGGCGGACTTCTCGCCCATGCGCTCCAGAGGGGCGATGTCGGCGGCGGTCAGGTCGTACAGGTCGGCGGCGGTTTTTACCAGACCGCTTTCGATGAGCTGATTCAGCACCGCCGGGCCCAGACCGTCGATGTCCATGGCGTTCCGGCTGGCGAAATGGGTGAGATTCCGCAGGCGCTGGGCCGGGCATTCCGCGCCGGTGCAGCGCAGGGCCGCGCCGTCCGGGTCCCGCTCCACCGGTGCGCCGCACACGGGACAGGTCTGAGGGAGGTAGTAGGGGACCGCTCCGGCGGGGCGGTGCTGCGTTACCACCTCCACGATCTCGGGGATGATCTCCCCCGCCTTCTGCACCACCACGGTGTCGCCGATGCGGATGTCCTTCTGGGTGATATAGTCCTGGTTGTGGAGGGTGGCGAAGGTGACGGTGGTCCCGGCCAGGCGCACCGGCTCCAGCTGGGCCTTGGGCGTCAGCACCCCGGTGCGGCCCACCTGGACCACGATGTCCAGAATGCGGGAGGTCTTGCGCTCCGGGGGATATTTATAGGCGATGGCCCAGCGGGGAAACTTGGCGGTGCTGCCCAGGGTTTCCCGGTCCGCCAGGTCATTGAGCTTCACCACCGCGCCGTCCATGTCGAAGGGACGCTCCATCCGGGTGTCATTGAGGCAGTCGATTTCCGCCATGATATCGGAATGAGTACGCAACAGGCGATAGGGGATGACCTTGAAGTGCTGGGAGCGGAGATAGTCCAGGGTTTCCGTGTGGGTGGTGAAGCTGCGGCCTTGGGCCAGCTGGAGGTTGAACACGGCGATATCCAGCTGCCGCTGGGCGGCGATCTTGGGGTCCAGCTGCCGCAGAGAGCCTGCCGCCGCGTTGCGGGGATTGGCCATCAGGGGCTTGCCCTCGATCTCCCGGCGGGCGTTGAGCTTTTCAAACACACTGCGGGACATATACACCTCACCCCGGACGATGAGACGGGGCAGCTTCTCCGGCAGGGTCATGGGGATGGAGCGGATGGTGCGCAGATTTTCCGTCACGTCCTCGCCTACCTGGCCGTCACCCCGGGTGGCCCCCCGGACGAACACGCCGTCCCGGTATTCCAGGGCCACGGACAGGCCGTCCACCTTGGGCTCCACGCTGTATTCCGCCTGGGGCATGGTCTCCGCCACCCGCAGCAGGAAATCCCGGACCTCCTCGCCGTCAAAGACGTCCTGAAGGCTCTCCAGTGGCACGTCGTGGCGGACCTGTTCAAACTGGGACAGGGCCGGGCCGCCTACCCGCTGGGTGGGGGAGTCCGGGGTCACCTCCTCCGGGTGCTCCCGCTCCAGGTCCTCCAGGCGGCGGAGCATATGGTCGTACTCATAGTCGCTGATGGTGGGGGCGTCCAGCACATAATAGCGGTAGCCGTGGGCGTTGAGGGTGTCCCGCAGCTCCTTCATCTCGGTCTTATAGTCCATGTTTCACTTATCCTTTGTTCATGATGTTGTCCCGGGCGGTATCCTCCAGCTCATCGGGCGTGGTACTGAAGTAGGTGTACGTCTCCGGCACGGAGCCGACGATGACGGTCTCTGCCACGGCGATCTCGTTGCTGACCTTGGTGGAGGCGGTGAAGCCCGGCAGGAGAATGCTGGTGTACACGTCCACGCTCAGCAGAATCTGGTGCCTAGTCTGGTTGATGCCGGCGGCGGAAAAGGCATTGCGCAGGCTGGCGTCGGCAGAGCCCACCGCCTGCATCCGCACCCGGACGCAGGGCCCCCGGCCCGCCAGCAGGGTGGAGCCGGTGAGGGTTCCCACGGGGATGGACAGCTCGCTGGTGGATACCTCCGACAGCCGCCGGAGAATTTCGTCGGCGATCTGGGACCGCAGACGGTTAAAGGCCGCCATGTTGCTCTCCAGAGCCGCCACCCGGCCGGTTTCGTCTTTTTCCAAGTGGATGAGCACGTCATAGTTCACCTGTCCGCTGTCAATGGCATCCCGGACGGCGTCCACCACAATGCGGTTGACGGCATTGGAGACCCGGGCGGTGGCCAGGCTCACGATGATGGGCCTCATGTGCAGCACTGCCGCGCAGCACAGCCCGGTCACCAGCAGGACCGTCAGCCACAGCCAGACCCACCGCCTCTGCCGCCCCGTCAGCCGCAGGTAGCGTATTCTTCTCACGGCATACACCCCCTATGGGTCAATATATGCCGCAGGGGGAGCGGCCGTTACTCCTGCCAGGAGTTGACGATGGCCTTGAAGGTCTTGCCCCGCTCCATGAAATTCTTGAACTGGTCAAAAGCAGCACAGGCAGGGGAGAGGGTCACCACGTCCCCGGGGACGGCCCGGTCCCGGGCCGTCTCCACGGCGCGCTGGAACGGCGTCACATCCAGTATTTCCGGATGGCCCGGCCGGTAACCGGGGGCCTGCTCCACGGCGGCCCGGATTTTATCTGCCGTGGCGCCGCACAGGATCAGCAGCTTCACGTGCTCCACCACCTCGGGGCCCAGCACATCGAAGGGAATGTGCTTGTCATAGCCCCCGGCGATGAGGATCACCTTCTCCTTGAAGGAGCGCAGGCCCGCGATGGTGCGGGAGGGACTGGAGGCGATGGAATCGTTGTAAAACCGGACGCCGCGCCAGGTGCGCACCAGCTCAATGCGGTGCTCCACGCCGTTGAAGACCCGGGCAAAGGTGCGGATCACATCGTCCGGCACCAGGCCGTCCACCGCCGCAATGGCGGCCATGTAGTTCTCCACGTTGTGGACGCCGGGCAGGCGGATGTCTTCGGTGGTCATGATCTGGCGTTCATGACCGTCCCGGCGGGAGATCACGGCGTCACCCCGCAGAAACACGCCGTTTTCCGGCTCTGCCTGGCGGCTGAAATACAGGGCGCGGCCCGGGGCATGGGCGGACAGCTCCCGGGTGATGGCGTTGTCCAGGTTGAACACGGCGATGTCGCCGGGCTGCTGGTGGCGGAAGATGTTCTCCTTGGCCCAGACATATTCCTCCATGCTCTTGTGGACGTCCAGGTGGTTGGGGGCCAGATTGGTCACCACGGCGATGTGGGGGCTGTGGGTCATGGTCATCAGCTGGAAGCTGGACAGCTCCAACACCGCCCAGTCGGTGGGCCGGATGGAGCCGGCCTCGGCCAGCAGTGGGTGGCCGATGTTGCCGCCCACATGGACGGTGTGTCCCGCCGCCCGCAGGAGCTCGGCAATAATGGTGGTGGTAGTGGTCTTGCCGTCGGAGCCGGTGACGGCGATGATGGGGCAGGGGCAGACCTGGAAAAAGACCTCCATCTCGGAGGTGATGACGCTGCCCCTGGCCCGGGCGGCCTCCAGCTCCGGCACGTCGGGCCGCAGGCCCGGGGTGCGGAAGATCACGTCCTGGTCCAGGCCCTGAAGATACCCGTCGCCCAGCCGCAGCACGGCTCCGGCGGCCTCCAGCTCCTCCGCCAGAGCGCCCAGCTTCGCCCGGTCGCTGCGGTCGCAGGCTGTGACGGCGATGCCCTCCCGCAGCAGCAGACGCAGCAGCGGCGTGTTGCTGACGCCGATGCCGATAACGGCCACGGTTCTGCCTCGCAGAGAGGCGATATATTCCTGCAAAGTCATAGGATGAACCTCCTTATCGTATCTGACCCGGTTATTATACCGCATTCCGGGGCGGGGTTCAATCAATTTCCGCAAAAATCGGTTGACTTTCCGAAGCGGGTCGGGTACAATATTCGTGCGAGTAAGCCAGACAGTCGCGGGGACAAGGCGAAAGCCTGTTCATGAGGAAAGTCCGGGCTCCACAGGGCAAGGATAACGGGTAACGCCCGCCGAAGGCGACTTCAGGAAAAGTGCAACAGAGATATACCGCCTCCGTTGGAGGTAAGGGTGGAAAGGCGAGGTAAGAGCTCACCCATCGGCTCGAGAGTGTCCGATGCTGTAAACTCTATCCGGAGCAACACCGGTATGGGAGCAATAGGGCGGCCCGTCCGCTCCCGAGGTGGCTGAAGCGCACCGGCAACGGCGCGCTTAGATAGATGGCTGTCAAATACAGAACCCGGCTTACAGACTTGCTCGCGCACACCATATGGGCCCGCCGGCGGAGATCGCCTGGCGGGCCCCTTTTTATGCCCACAGCGAGGCGGAAGCCGACTTTTTTCGGGAATCTCTGTTAATCTATTGACAAACTATGGAAAAGGTGATTTAATTAACAATATCAAAACAGAGAAAGAGGCGGACAGGCTATGGCGATACCGTTTGACTATACGTCGGAATACAAACGCAAGCTGCGCACTCCGGAGGAGGCTGCGCGGGTGGTCAAAAGCGGCGACTGGCTGGATATCTCCATGGGCGGGGCGTTCCCGTCCCTGATGGACGAGGCCATTGCCAAGCGGAAGGACGAGCTGCGGGGCGTGAAGATCCGGGGCTATCTGATCCAGCAGCCCATTCAGATGGTGGAGTGCGACCCCAGCCGGGAGCACTTTATCTATAACAGCTGGCACATGTCCGGCTATGAGCGCAAGCTCTGCGACCGGGGCCTGTGCAACTTCAACCCTATGGTGTTCCGGAATCTGGGGGCCTACTATGACCATTTCCTCACGGTAAACGTGGCTATCACCTGCGTGACCCCCATGAACGAGCACGGATACTTCAACTTCTCCGTGTCCAACGCCTCCGCCCGGGCGGTGCTGGATAAGGCCGACGTGGTGATCCTGGAGGTCAACGAGAATCTGCCCTGGGTCTATGGCGGGCTGGACGAGTGCATCCACATCGACGATGTGGATATGATCGTGGAGGGCCCCCACGGCCCCCTGCCGGGCATCAAGACTCCCGCCGCCAGCGAGACGGAGATGAAGATCGCCGAGTATGTGGTGCAGAATATGGTGGACGGCTCCACCCTGCAGCTGGGCATCGGCTCCCTGCCCAACGCCGTGGGCCAGATGATCGCCCGCTCCGATCTGCGGGACCTGGGCATCCACACGGAGATGCTGTGCGACTCGTACCTGGATATGTACAAGGCCGGAAAGATCAACAACAAGAGAAAGACCCTGGACCGCTATAAGAGCGTGTTCGGCTTTGCCATTGGTTCGCCGGACCTGTACGACTGGATCCGGGAGAACCCCGGTGTGGTGACCTATCCCATCAGCTACTGCAATGATCCCTCTATCGTGGGGAAGATTGACAACTTCGTGTCCATCAACAACTGCATCTCCGTGGACCTGTACGGCCAGATATGCGCCGAAAGCGCCGGCACCCGGCAGATCAGCGGCACCGGCGGGCAGCTGGACTTCCTGGAGAGCGCCGCCGTGTCCAAGGGCGGCAAGGCCTTCATCTGTCTCACATCCTCCTTTACCAACAAGGAGGGGGAGATGGTGTCCCGCATCAACCCGCTGCTGACTCCCGGCGACATCGTCACCGATCCCCGGAGCCTGGCCTACTACATCGTCACCGAATACGGCGGCGTGAACCTGGTGGGCTGCAGCACCTGGGAGCGGGCGGAGAAGCTCATCTCCATCGCCCACCCCAAGTTCCGGGACGAGCTGATCGCCAACGCCGAAAAGCAGGGCATCTGGCTGCGGTCCAACAAGCGGTAAAGGGAATACATACATAAGAACACTCGCTGCGGCGTAATGCCGCAGCGGGTGTTTGAATATAGCCGGTTACTGGATAGGCTCCAGAACGCCCAGGACCACATAGCGGACGTTCTTGAACTCATAGGTGCAGGTGGACAGGGTAACGATATGACTGTCCGCCGAGGGGACGCCGGTGGTGGGGCGGAAGGTGGAGTGGTTCACCATCTGCTGCAGGAACTCCTGGGTCAGCTGGAACTGATAGACGCTGCAGCCGGAGTAGGCCACCTGGCCATTGCCGTCGAGGATATAGCCCGAGGCGTCCACAATGACCCCGGCAAACAGGTGCAGCTTGTAGCTCTGCTGGGGGGTCAGCATATAGAGGTAGGGATGCTGGTCATAGTAGGCCTGCTGCTTGTACTTCACCAGGTTGGAGAACATGGCCCCGGACGTCATATTGTGGCCGTAGATCAGGCTGTTCTGGTCGGAGAAGTCGGCGCTGTTGGCGCAGTCCATGAAGATGCTGCCGTTGTCGTTCCAGGTGCCGTCCAGCAGGTGACGCAGATAGTAGTCGTTGTCGCTGCCCTGGACCACCGGGTAATTGATATGGGTATTGGCCCCGTAGATCCAGGCGATGACGTCGCCGTTGGTTTTCAGCAGCTCGTCAAACTGCACCGTGGGGCACTCCGGGTCGCCGCTGGGGTCCTGGGTCGGGTCGTTGTTATCGCTGTCGCCGGGAAGGGTCACAAAGCGGTTGGCCTCGGAAATGACCTTATCGCTGCGGTATTTTTCCAGATAGTAGCTGCCCACCTTGTAGGCGGCAAACAGGAACACGCCCACAAGCAGGGCGAGGATCACATAGTATACGGGCTTTTTCATGGCGGCGTCTCCTTTTGTGGGATGGCTCTATTTTATCAGCTTTTCCCCGGTATTGCAAGGACTTTGCATTTTTGGTATAATAACGCAAAAAGCCAAGGGGAGGCACAGCGATGCTGATTTTTGACATGGACGGCACCCTCATTGATTCCAACGGGATCTGGCGGCAGGTGGACGAGGCGTTCCTGGCCAAGCGGGGGTATCCCTATACCCGGGAGTATTACGAGGGCGTGGCCCACACCATTTTTCCCATGGCCGCGAAATTCACCAAAGCCTATTGCCATCTGGAGGAGTCCGAGGAAAAGATCATGGCCGAGTGGATGCAGATGGCCGGGGACGCCTACGCCGTGCGGGTGCCCATCAAGCCCGGGGTCCGGGAATATCTGGACCGGTGCCGGACGGCAGGGGAGAGGATGATCGTGCTGACCTCCAGCGTGCCGGAGCACTGCCGGGCCGCCTTGGGACGGCTGGGGCTGACGGAGTATTTCGAGCGCATCCTCTTTGCTCACGACCTGGGCATGGACAAGAAGGACCCGGAGACCTTCCGCCACGCGGCGGCGCTGATGGGCGTGACGCCGGAGTACTGCACCATGTATGACGACTCCGTGGCCGCCTGCCGGGCGGCCCGGGAGGCCGGAATGCAGGTGGTGGGGGTGTATGACGCCTTTTTCCACGTTTCCTGGCCGGAGATGCAGCAGGTGTGTCACCGGGTCATCCGCAGCTTTGAGGAGCTGTTATAACAAAAGGACCTCCGCCAGCGGCGGAGGTCCTTTTGTTTGCAGGCGGGAATGGTTTTCCCATTAAAAGCTACCGATGGGGATGGAGCCGTCGTCGCTGCCCTTTTCGATGGAAAGAATTTGCAGCCAGTAGCCCCGGCCGCCGCCCATGTCCACCTGGACCCGGTCGCCGCTGCGCCTGCCCAGCACAGCCTTCCCCACCGGGGACTCCTTGCTGATGAGGCCCTTCAGGGCGTCCTGCCGCAGGGTGGTCACCAGCTGGATTTTCCGGGTCTTGCCGGTGTTCTCCATGAGGATTTCCACGGTGTCGTACAGGCCCGCCGTGTCGGCCCGGGAATGGTCCTCAATGACCCGGGCAGTTTTGATCATCCGCTGGAGATAGCGGATACGGCTGTCGTTGCGGTTTTTTTCCTGCTTGGCGCACTTGTACTCGAAGTTTTCGCTGAGATCGCCGAAGGCCCGGGCGGTCTGCACGTCCTCGATGAGCTTGGGGCGCAGAGTCTGGACCCGGTAGTCGATCTCCTCCTGCATTTTCTGGATGTCCTGTCTGGTCAATTCGTCATACATGATGGTTCCTCCCATAGCTGCGCCAGGCGGCGCAGTCCCTCCGGCAAGCGGTCCATGTCGATGCCGGCATAGTTGACAACTAATATGTGCTGGGGCGCGGCGGCGGGTTGACTGTAGTAATCCGACAGCAGGGCCAGCCGCAGGCCCATGGCCTCCGCCCGGCGGCGGAGGGAACGGTCGTCCAGGTCCGTGGGCAGCACCATAAGAAAGTGCAGCCCCGCGTCCTGCTCCAGTATCTCCGCCCGGTCCGACAGGGGACTGCGGCGGATGGCGTCGATGACGGCGTCCCGCTTCTGACGATAGCGGGTTTTCATGCGGTTGAGATGCTGCTCATACCGGCCCTGCTCTAAAAACCGGGCCAGGGTGTACTGCTCGAAGCTGGACACGGTGCAGGCGTAAAAGCCCAGCTTCTCCCGGTAGCGGGCCAGCAGGCGGGGCGGCAGGATCATATAGCTGATGCGGATGGACGGGGCGATGGTCTTGGAAAAGGTGTTCAGATAGATGACCCGCTGGTTCTCGCTGACGGAGAACAGGGTGGGGATGGGACGGCCCACAAAGCGGAACTCGCTGTCGTAGTCGTCCTCCAAAATATACCGCTCCGGCTCCTCCGCCGCCCAGCGCAGCAGCTCCTGCCGCCGGGCAATGGGCATGACGATGCCGGTGGGGTAGTGGTGAGACGGGGAGATGTGGACCACGTCCGCCGGCTGGCGGCGCAGCTGGGCCACGTCCAGGCCGCCGCCGTCCAGCCCCACCCGGCACAGGGGGACCTGGTGGGCCTGGTAAATCCTGGCGATCTTGCCATAGCCCGGGTCCTCCACGGCGTAGCGCTTCTCCCGGCCCAGCAGCTGGATGATCAGGGTGTATAACAGCTCCGTTCCCGCGCCGATGATGATCTGCTCCGGGTCCACGTCCATGCCCCGGAACTGGCGCAGGTGGGCGGCGATGGCCCGGCGCAGGGCCGGGGCCCCGTTGGAGGGGGCGGCCCGGAGAAGCTCCGTGTCCTCCTCCAGGATGGTCTGGCGCATAAGCCGGGACCACACGGTGAAGGGGAAGTAGGACCGGTCCAGAGACCCGGTGGCCAGGTCCAGAAACACCGGCTCCGCCGGTTTTTCCGGAGTCAGCGGCGGCGGGTCCGCCGGAGGCAGAGGCCGCTCCACGGGGCTGACATAATACCCCTTTTTCTCCACGGTGTAGATATACCCCTCCGCCGCCAGCTGCTCATAGGCGTTCTTCACGGTGATGACGCTGACCTCCAGGTGCTGGGCCAGTGCCCGCTTGGAGGGCAGCTTCTGCCGGGGCGACAGGGTGCCGGACAGAATATCCCGGCGAATACAGGCGTACAGCTGGGTGTACAGACTCTCGCCTCCGTCCTTTTCCAGGGAATAGGTCAGCATGGGAACCTCCAATCTGGTATTATCAAATAATATCGATATGGATATTTTAATAATACCAGTTCTTACTATAATACAGACAGAATCAAAACGCAAGGAGATTTTTCCCATGAGAGACATGAAAATCAGAAAAATGGTACTGGCCGCTCTGATGGCGGCGCTGACGTATGTGGCAACCATGGTGGTGCAGATTCCTTCCCCCATGCAGGGGTATGTGAATCTGGGCGACTGCTGCGTGCTGCTGTCCGGCTGGATCTTAGGGCCCTGGTGGGGCGGCGCTGCCGCCGGTATCGGCTCCATGCTGACGGACCTGCTCAACGGCTATGCCCACTACGCCCCCGGCACCCTGGTCATCAAGGCCCTGGATGCCATAGCGGCGGCGCTGATCGTGAAGGCCCTGGGCCGCAAGCCCTACGCCTATGTGGTGGGCGGCGTCGTGGGCGAGCTGATCATGGTGGCGGGCTATTTCGGCTATGCCTGCCTGCTGCTGGGCAAGGGCATCGGCGCGGCGGCCAGCATCCCCGGCAACCTGGTGCAGGGGGCCATGGGCCTGGTCATCGGCCTGGTGCTGTTCGTGCTGCTCAAGCGCAGCAAGGCTCTGGACAAGCTGAACATTCAGTGGTAAAATAGCTTTAAACGGGAGGATTCCCGCAGAAAGGAAGTTTTATCATGGCAGGAATCGTTCATGAGGTAGAAAATACCGATCTGCTGGCCCAGGTGCGGCAGGAGTCCGCCGCCGCCGCCCGGCAGCTGGCGGAGGCCGCCCGTCTGCACAAGGGGCAGATCGTGGTGGTGGGCTGCAGCACCAGCGAGGTGGTGGGCCACCGGGTGGGCAGCTGGTCCACGCCGGAGGTGGGCCAGGCCATTTTCGACGGGCTGCACAGCGTGTTCGGCCCCATGGGTGTGTATATCGCCGCCCAGTGCTGCGAGCACCTGAACCGGGCGCTGATCGTGGAGCACGAGGCGGTGCCCCAGCTGGACATCGTCAACGTGGTGCCCCAGCCCAAGGCGGGCAGCTCCTTCGCCACCGCCGCCTATCACACCTTCCGCCACCCGGTGGCGGTGGAGGAGATCCGGGCCGACGCCGGTCTGGACGTAGGCGGTACGCTGATCGGCATGCACCTGAAGAAGGTGGCGGTGCCGGTGCGGCTGGAGCAGGACCGCATCGGAAGCGCCATTCTGCTGGCGGCCCGGGTGCGGCCCAAGTTCATCGGCGGCGAGCGTGCCGTGTACGATGAAACACTGAAGGACGGCTATCCGGAATTCTGAAAAAGCAATCCCTCCGGCTAATGCCGGAGGGATTGTTCTCTATTTACATACCCGTCATAACGGTCATGACCTTGAACTCCTCGGAGTTCAGGGTCTTTTTCATGGCCAGCCCCTCGTCAATGTCCAGGTCGATGATCTGATCGTCCTTGGTGCAGATGACCCGGTTGGTCTTGCCCTCGGCCAGGATCTGGACGGCCTCATAGCCCATGCGGGTGGCCATGACCCGATCCTTGGCGGTGGGGCTGCCGCCCCGCTGGATGTGGCCCAGGATGGTGACCCGGGGATCCAGGGCCAGCTCCTCCTGGATCTGGCGGCCCACGTCCACGGCGCTGGCCGCGCCCTCGGCCACCACGATCATGAAGTTGGTCTTGCCGTTCAGGCGGGCGTGGCGGATCTTTTCGGCCACCTGGGAATGGAAATCATAGGGGCGTTCCGGCACCAGCACCGCCGTGGCCCCCACGGCTACGCCCACATACAGGGCCAGATATCCGGCGTGGCGGCCCATGACCTCCACCACGGCGCAGCGCTCATGGGACTGCATGGTGTCCCGCAGCTTGTCGATGCACTCCACCGCCGTGTTGGCGGCGGTGTCGAAGCCGATGGTGTATTCGGTGCAGACAATGTCGTTGTCGATGGTGCCGGGGATGCCCACCACGGATACGCCGCATTTGCTGAGCTCCTGGGCTCCCCGGAAGGTGCCGTCGCCGCCGATGGCCACGATGCCGTCCAGCCCCAGCAGCTTGCACACGCCGGCGGCCTTGGCCTGGCCCTCCGCCGTGCGGAACTCCTCGCTGCGGGCGGTATAGAGAATGGTGCCGCCGCGGTTGATGATGCGGCTGACGCTGCCGGAATCCATGCGGTAAAAATCCCCGTTGATGAGGCCGGACCAGCCCCGGCGGATGCCGATGCACTCGATGCCCCGATCCAGAGCCGAGCGCACCACGGACCGCACCGCCGCATTCATGCCCGGTGCGTCGCCGCCGCTGGTCAGCACGCCGATTCGTTTCACTGCGCTTTCTGCCATAAATGATTCCCCCCAATAGAATGTTAGAATGTTCCGAATATACCGTACATCATTTTACGACATTGTAGCACGATTTTCCTCCGGATGCAACAGGAAGTTTTCCCGGAGCGGCTGACGGATCAGCGGGGATGGTCAGGCAAATCGGGACATGTCCAGCCCCTCCAAGGCCAGCAGACGGCGCTTTTTGTCCACCCCTCCGGCATAGCCGGTGAGGCTGCCGTCGGCGCCTATCACCCGGTGGCAGGGCACGATCAGGGAAATGGGGTTGTGTCCCACCGCGCCGCCCACCGCCTGAGCGGACATATGGGGCACCTCCAGCCGCTGAGCCAGCTGCCGGGCCAGTTCACCGTAGGTGGTGACCTCTCCGTAGGGAATCTCCTGCAGCAAGGACCACACCGCCATGCGGAATTCCGTGCCCGTCAGGTGCAGCGGCGGGATAAAATGGGGCCGCCGTCCGGCAAAATACAGGTCCAGCCAGCGGCCCGCCGCCGCCAGCACCGGGGTCTCCTGTTCCTGGGCCTGGGTCAGTCCCGGGGCAAAGTGCTTCTGTCCCGCGAACCACAGACCTACCAGGCCCGCGTCATCTGCCGCCATGAGAATCTCCCCCAGGGGAGAGCGATATCGCTGGATATAGAGCATGGCCATTCTCCTTCGCTTTGTCGATATTCATATGCTCAGTTTATGGTAGAAATTTCTGCCTGTCAAGCCTGCTGCGGGCAACGAAAAAGCCATTCCGCCGCAGCGGAATGGCTTTTTGTGAAATTCGGTGCTCAGTGACGGGCCACGGGGTCCCAGTTCTCCTCATCCTCGCGGATGATCTGCAGATACTCGGTATAATCCGATTCCACGGGGTTGCTCTTGGGGGCCTGGGCCTTATACTGCTCCAGCAGACGGCGGGACTTCTCCGGCGGCTGGACGGTACCGGCGCCGGCGATGCAGCCGCCGGGGCAGGCCATGCCCTCCAGCAGATAGCCGTCGTACTTCCCGGTGCGGGCCATGCGCAGCATCTGGCGGCACTCCCGCAGGCCCTCGGCATACACGGTCTTGACCTGGCGATCCGGCTCCAGCTTCTCAATGACCTTCTCCACCGCCTTGGCCACGCCGCCGCTGGCGGCAAAGCCCACGCCGGGGGCGGAAGCCTCATACTGGGCCTGCTCGTCGAGGATCTGGGAGAAGTCGATGTTCTTGGCCTCGAACATGCCCCGCAGCTCCTCAAAGGTCAGGACGAAGTCCACATCGCTGCGGACGCTGCGGCGGCTGGCTTCCAGCTTCTTGGCGGCGCAGGGCCCGATGAAGGCAATCTTGCAGTCGGGGTTCCGGCGCTTCTGGAGCCGGGCCGTCAGTACCATGGGCGTCATGGTCATGGAGATATACGGCGCAAAGCCCGGGAACTCCTTCTTGGCCATCACGGACCAGGCCGGGCAGCAGGACGTGGCCATAAAGGGTTGCTTCTCCGGCACCACCCGCAAAAACTCCTCCGCTTCCTCGATGGCGCACAGATCCGCGCCCACGGCCACCTCCTCCAGGCCCGCAAAGCCCAGCTCCTTCATGGCGGCCTTGATCTGGCCGGGGGTGACCTTTTCGCCGAACTGGCCCCAGAAGGCCGGGGCGATGATGGCGATGACCTTTGCTCCGCCCCGGATGGCGTGGATCAGCTGGAACAGCTGGCCCTTGTCCACAATGGCACCGAAGGGGCAGTTCACCAGGCACATGCCGCAGTTGACGCACTTGTCATAGTTGATATGGGCCCGGCCGTGGTCGTCCTTGCCGATGGCGTCCATGCCGCAGGCCTCCTGGCAGGGGCGGAAGAACTTGATGATGGCCTGATAGGAGCAGGCGGCCTTGCACTTGCCGCACTTGATGCACTTGGTCTGGTCGATCTGGGCCTGGCCGTGCTCAAAGTGGATGGCCCCCTTGGGACAGGCGTGGGAGCAGTGCCGGGCCAGGCAGCCCTGGCAGGCGTTGGTGACCTCATAGTGGGTGTCGGGACAGGCATGGCAGGCGTATTTGATGATGTTGATCAGCGGCGGATCGTAGTATTTCTCGGCAATGGCGCTTTCCTCCACGCCGTCGGACAGCAGCGTATGCTCGGACACATCCCGCAGGGGAAGGCCCATGGCCAGGCGGATCCGCTCGCCCACAATGGCCCGCTCCAGGAAGATGGACTCCCGGACGGTGCCCACCTCGCCGGGCATCAGCTCATAGGGCAGCTTTTCCATGCGGGTGTAATAGTCTCCGCCCTCATAGGCCAGCTTCGCCACCTCGGCGAACACCTTTTTGCGCATGTCGGTGATGGTGCACTGTAAGTTTCTCATGTTTTTGTTCCCTTTATCCTCGTTCAGAATCTGTTAAGAACCGTTGTCGTTGGGGCAACAGCTTTTTTTCAAACTCATTATAATCGAAAGTGAAAAAAAAGACAATACCTCGGAAGATTATTTTTTTCGCGCGCTGACAATTTTTTATTGTGACAACGCAAAAAGCCCCCCGGCGGGATTTCCCGCCGGGGGGCCGATTCATTTACGAGTCCCGGCACGTTACCGGGGCGTCGGAGGGTCACTGGATCTGGATGGTGGAGTTCTTGGGCAGCTGCTTGTGCTCCTTCTTGGGGATGGACAGCTGCAGGATGCCGTTTTCAAACCTGGCGGCTACCTCGCCGGCCTCCACATCCTCGCCCACATAGAAGCTGCGGCTGCAGGACCCGGCGTAGCGCTCCTGACGGATGTACTTGCCCTTCTTGTCGGTTTCGTCCTTGTCCAGGCCCTTGGCCGCCTGGATGGTCAGATAACCGTTCTTCAGCTCCACATTGACCTCGTCCTTCTTGAAGCCCGGCAGGTCCACGTCCAACTCATAGCTGTCCTCCGTCTCCCGCACGTCGGTCTTCATCAGGTTCTTGCTGTGCTTGCCGTACAGCGGATCGTGACGCTGGGGCATTACCATCATACCGAAAGGATCCGTAAAGAAATCATCAAACAGGTTCTCACCAAAAATGCTAGGCAACATAAGTCATACCTCCATTCAATTTCCGGGCGGCCTATGGGCCGCACCGCCGAACTTCTGTTACCGTTACATACAACGTTTTTCCGTTCCTCTAGGGGGCCTCTCGCGGTCCCTCTCTCAAGGAACAACTGTATCATAGCACAAATTTTAGCACTGTCAAGCGTCGAGTGCTAATGTTCACAAAGCATCTTATGTTTGTTCATAAAATATACGATTTTGCCCCGTCCGGGCCGGACGGGGCAAAAATTATCGGCATTTTTCTCCGGTGAGGACCTCCAGCGCCTGGGGGGTGTCCACGTCGGTAAGCTCCTGGGGCGGGGCCTCCACCAGCAGCAACAGGTCCGGATGGCGGCGGATCACGGCGCTGCCGCCGTGGTCCCCCTCCAGAGCCGTCAGCTCCGGAAACAGGCTGGCGGGGAACAGGCAGGGATTTCCCCGGACGCCGTCATGGGCCAGGGCCGCCAGCCGGTCCGGATGGCGGCGGAACGCCTCCACCAGCCGCTCCACGCTGTCCCGCCGTAGAAGCGGCTGGTCCGACACCTGGAACATCACTCCGTCCATGTCCTGCATATGGGCCATACCCAGGGCGATGGTGTGGCTGAGCCCCAGGTCCGGCCGGGGATTCTCCACCGGCAGAAAGCCCATCTCCCGGGCCAGGTCCATGCCCCGGGGATACTGGGTCACTACCACTACCCGGTCAAAGCACGCCGCCGGAACGGCCTCCAGCGCCCGGCGCAGCAGGGTCTTCCCCTTCACCCGGGCGTCCAGCTTATTGCTGCCGAAGCGGCGGGCGTTTCCCGCCGCCATAACGATGCAGCCGATTTTCATGGGCGTTTCCCCCTTATCTTATCGTTCCTTCCAGGTCCCCGGCGACAGCATCACCAGGATGGGCATCAGCGCCAGGCGGCCCAGCAGCATCCACAGGATCATCATCAGCTTGCTGACCTCCGTCAGGCTGCTGAAATCGCCCACCGGGCCGATGCTGCCCATGGCGGGGCCGATGTTGCTGAGGCAGGCCAGCAAGATGGTAAAGGCCTCGGCAAAGTCGTTCTGCCCCAGGCCACCACCGCCGCCCCCACCAGAAGCAGCAGCAGATACGCCACCAGATAGGCCCCCGCCGAGGCCGCCACCCACTTATTTTTGATGGGGCCCGGCTGCTCTGCCCGCATCGGACATACCGCACCTGCCCCGGAGGACCGTGGCAGGTGCGCCAGAAACAGCAGCGGCAGCACCATGCACCCGGCCTCCACCCACAGGGTATAGCCCAGGACCTTAATGACCAACGGATAATTCATGCCCTCTCTCCTTCACATTCTGCACCATTTTACGGCACAAAATACCAATTTAATTATATGCTCCGCCTAAAATCCTGTCAAGCACGATGGGCGAATTTGCGGTTCTGTGGACCGCATTTCATGCTGCCGGAGAGAAAGCAGGCCCGCCTGATGTGCTGTGCGAAACGTTTGGGATGGCGGGGCTTCCGCAGGTGCAGCTGCTAAGCTACGCAAATAATTCAAAAAGAATTGCCGTCTTTGCTTGCTATTTTTGAAAAATATGATATACTGAATGAGTGTGCGAATTGATACTTCCTGCGGATTGCCGTATGAAGTTTTCCACCCGTGGGCATGATAGACTCACGGACATATTTCTACACTACCTAAGAGAGGGTGCCTGTTTTGAATAAGTATATCATTCATGGCGGCCGTCCGCTGATGGGCGAGGTTACCATCAGCGGCGCAAAAAATGCCGCCGTTGCCATCATCCCCGCCGCCCTGCTGGTGGACGGGGTCTGCCGCATTGAAAACATCCCCCAGATCAGCGACGTGACGCTGCTGTTCTCCATTCTGGAGGAGCTGGGGGCCCGCGTCCGGGTGCTGAACCGACACACGGTGGAGATCGACAGCCGCCATGTGCACTCCACCCAGCCGTCCTTCGAGCTGGTGCGCCGGATCCGGGCCAGCTATTACCTGCTGGGCGCGCTGCTGGGCCGCTTCGGCAAGGCCACCGTGGCCATGCCCGGCGGCTGCAATTTCGGCGTCCGGCCCATCGACCAGCACGTCAAGGGCTTCCGGGCCATGGGCGCGGAGGTCACCGAGGGCAACCTGGTCCAGGCCGTGGCCAAGGGCGGCCGCCTGACCGGCGCTGCCGTGTATCTGGACATGGTCAGCGTGGGCGCTACCATGAACATCATGATGGCTGCGGCCCTGGCCGAGGGCACCACCACCATCGAAAATGCCGCCAAGGAGCCGCACATCGTGGACCTGGCCAACTTCCTGAACTCCATGGGCGCAGACATCAAGGGCGCGGGCACTGATTCCATCCGCATCCGGGGCGTGGAGAAGCTCAACGGCGGCACCTACTGCATCATTCCCGACCAGATCGAGGCCGGTACCTATATGGCCGCCGTGGCCGCCGCAGGCGGACGGCTGCTGATCCGCAACGTGATCCCCAAGCACATGGACTGCATCTCCGCCAAGCTGACGGAGATGGGCGTCACCGTGGAGGAGGAGGACGACACCCTGCTGGTGTCCCGATCCGGGCCTCTGCAGCGCACCAACGTCAAGACCCAGCCCTATCCCGGCTTCCCCACGGATATGCAGCCCCAGATCGCGGTGGTGTTGTCCCTGGCCCAGGGGACCAGCCTGGTCACCGAGGGCGTGTACGGGGCCAACCGCTTCAAGTATATGGACGAGCTGCGCCGCATGGGCGGACAGGTTCAGGTGGACGGCCGGGTGGCCGTGATCGAGGGCGTGGAGTATCTCACCGGCGCGCCGGTGCAGGCCTGCGACCTGCGGGCCGGTGCGGCCCTGGTGATCGCGGGTCTGGCGGCCCGGGGCGTCACCGAGCTGACCCAGGTGCAGTTCATCGAGCGGGGCTATGAGGACCTGGTGGGCAAGCTCCGCTCTGTGGGGGCGGATATCCGCGTGGAGGAGATCCCCGAGGCCCAGGAGGCCGAGGCCCACATCGGCTGATACGGCATTTTTCACGGCGTCCGCCGCCATCCGCGGCGGATGCCGAATTTTTCTGTGAGGTAAGCGCATTTTGATGACCCTACATACCCTGTCCAGCGGCTCCCAGGGCAACTGCCTGCTGCTGTCCGACGGCGGCACCCATATCCTGGTGGACGCCGGGATCTCCACCCGCCGCATCAAGGTGGGTCTGGCCCAGCTGGAGCTGTCCATGGACGAGTTGGACGGCATTCTCATTACCCACGAGCACACGGACCATATCTCCGGCCTGGCCACCCTGATCAAACACCATACCGTCCCCCTGTACGCAAGTCCCGGCACCGCCCGGCAGCTGGCGTATCGCCTGGCGGGGGTGGAACCGCTGCTGCGGCCCCAGGACCCCGGAACCGAATTTTGCATCGGCTCCTGCCGGGTCACGGCCTTTGCCACGTCCCACGACGCCGCCCAGAGCATGGATTACCGCATCGACGGCTCCGGCTCCGTTGGCATTCTGACGGACACCGGCTATGTGACCCCGGAGGCGGAGGAGACTCTGCCGGGGGTGGGCCTGCTGGTGCTGGAGAGCAACCACGACGTGGACCGCCTGCGGTCCGGGCCGTACCCCTATTCCCTGAAGCAGCGGGTCCTGGGAAGCCAGGGCCACCTGTCCAACGAAGATGCGGCGGCTTTTGCCGCCCGGATGGCCGCCTGCGGCACCGAGTGCATCGTTCTGGCCCATCTCAGCAAGGAGAACAACACGCCCCAGATGGCCTATGACGCGGTGGACCGCGCCCTGCGGGCCGGTGGGGCCCGGGTGCGGCTGTATGTGGCGCCCCGGGACGAGCTGAGTCCTGCCTATGAGACGGAGGGGACGCCGTGCAGAAGATAACCGTCCTCTGCGTGGGAAAGCTGAAGGAGAAGTTCTATCAGGAGGCCGCCGCCGAATATGCCAAGCGCCTGGGGCGGCACTGCAAGCTGGAGATCATCGAGCTGCCGGAGAGCCGCCTGCCGGAGGACCCCTCGGCGGCGGAGATTCAGCGGGCTCTGGCGGCGGAGGCCGCCGCCATCCGGGAAAGGCTGCCCCGGGGCGGGGCCGTTATCGCCC